>Ga0073934_10000237_pt1 | contig 168898 bp, 164 predicted proteins | sample LarsenN4metaG_FD_76834 | JGI IMG/M metagenome (GOLD analysis project Ga0073934, IMG submission 76834) | Hot spring sediment bacterial and archeal communities from British Columbia, Canada, to study Microbial Dark Matter (Phase II) - Larsen... ... | reverse complement strand
GATCCTGATCGAGGATGCCGCCCAGGCCTTCGGCGCCGGCTTTGGCGATCGGCCGCTGGGCCGCTTCGGCGCGCTCTCCGCGATCAGCTTTCACGAGACCAAGAACGTGATCTCGGGCGAGGGCGGCGCGCTGGTGGTGAACGATCCGAAGCTTGTCGATCGCGCCAACGTCATCCGCAACCGGGGCACCAACCAGGATCAGTTTCTGAAGAAACAGGTGGACGAGTACAGCTGGGTCGATCTCGGCTCGGCCTATGCACCGTCGGACCTCGTGGCGGCGGTGCTGCTGGCACAGATCGAGGAAGTCGCCGACATCACGTCGCAACGACTGCGGCTGTGGGAGCGCTATCACCGGGCATTCGAAGGCCTGGAGCGCGCCGGGCACGTGCGGCGGCCGGTCGTGCCCCCGCAGGCGCGGCACAACGGGCACATCTACCATCTGCTCCTCACCGAGGGCGCCCGGCGTCCGGCCCTGCTGAGCGAACTGAACGATCAGGGCGTCGGCGTAGCCTTTCACTACGTTCCGTTGCACTCTTCGCCGGCGGGATTGAAGTTCGGCCGCGTATCCGGGAGTCTGGACGTTACCGACGATGTCTCCAGGCGCCTGGTGCGCCTTCCACTGCACGCGTCGATGAGCGACCGCGACCAGGACGAGGTCGTCAGGGTCTTCTCGCGCGCGCTGACGGGCTGAAGCAGAGGCGGTACCGCGCCAATCGGATGCAGGAGACTTGCTTGCGCAGCCACGTGGTGGCGATCTTCGGTGGACGGGGGAGTGGCGCCATCGCCGCCCAGTCCATCGCTGCGCTCGCCGCGAACGGGACGAACGTCAGACTGATCGGGTTTCTGAACGATACGCTGGCGCCGCGGGCGATCGTTGCCGGGGCGCCCGTGCTTGGGCGGTTCGCGAGCTGGCGCGAGCTGCCCGAGGAGGTCACGTTCCTCGCACCGTTGCACAAGGCCAAGTTCATGCCGGAGCGCTTGCGAATCGTCGAACGGCTCGGGATTCCCCCGCATCGCTGGGCCACCATTGTCGACCCGCGCAGCGCCGTCGCCGCGGACGCCGAGCTCGGGCCGGGCTGCTTCATCGGGCCGTTCGCGTCGGTGGGTCCGGCTGCACGCCTTGGCGCGCACGGTGTGGTGCGCGCCGGCGCGCATGTGTCGCACGACTGCACGATCGGGCAATTCGTGTTCGTGGGCATGAATGCCGTCGTGTGCGGCTACGCCGCCGTGGACGACGGCGCCTATGTCGCGCCGAATGCCACGATCAAGGATGGCTGCCGGGTCGGCAGGTTTGCGGTTGTCGGGTTGGGGGCGGTGGTTACCCGGGATGTTCCGGAACGGGTCGTTACCGCCGGATCGCCGGCGCGCCCGCTTGAAGCGACGGTGGACGCTGGCGATGAGACTTAAGCTGCCCTTGCTGGACGCAGCCGCGAGTCTGTGGCGCGGACGCACGCGCACGCATCCGATCTTTCTGATCCAGACGCCGAACTACGCCCATACCAGCGCCGGGATTCGAGCCCTGTACCGCCTCGGCCACCATCTCAACGCGGCGGGATATCGGACCGCCATGGTGGCGATGTCGGAGCCCCTGGTGACCGCTTCGGGCTGGTGCACGCCGATCCACAGCGGCCCGGTCGAGGACAGCATCGTGATCTATCCCGAGATCGTGCCCGGCAATCCGCTTCAGGCGGACAGGGTGGTGCGGTGGTGTCTGAACAACCCAGGCCTGCTGGGCGGGGACTCGTTCTATGCGGACGAGGAGATGGTGTTCGTCTTCAATCCCACGCGGCTTGGGCTCGTGAGCAAAGCGGTGAGCAAGCCGTTGGGCCCGCGCCGCGTGCTGAACGTCGCGTTGATCGATCCCACCTGCATCTATCCCGATCCGAACGTCGAGAAGACGATCGATTGCTGCTTCACATACAAGGGGGCGGCGCTGCGCGCCCGCTCGCCCTTGCCGTTCGAATCGCAGCTGGTTCACCTCGAAGACGTCACGCCGACCATGCAGGCCCTGGGCGACGTTCTCCGCCGCACCCGCACCCTCTATTCCTACGACCACGCCAGCACGGTGTTGAAAGAGGCCGCGATCTGCGGCTGCCGGGTTCTGGTCGTGCACGAGGACGGTCGCCTGCTCGATCCGGAGACCTGTGGCTGCGCCTACAACGTCTACTGGCAGGACGGCTTCCGCGAGAATTACGCCCGCAGGTTCGACGATTCGTCGTTCGTGGAGGACTTCGTTCGCGAACTGCGAACGCGGTGGCGGATTCCGCCGCCGGTGCGCAATCAGACCCGCATCGGCATCAGCACGTAGAGCGTGCCTTTGGAGTCCTTGTCCTGGATCAGCGTGGGCGAGCCCGGATCGGCGAGCTTCAGCACCGCCGCCTCGCTCTCGATCTGCGCCGCGATGTCGAGCAGGTAGCGGGAGTTGAAGCCGATATCCAACGGATCGGCAGTGTATTCGACCTCGATCTCCTCGGTCGCGCTGCCGGAATCCGGGTTCGTCACCGACAGTACCAGCCGGCCGCCGCTCAGCGACAGCTTGACCGCGCGCCCGCGCTCGCTGGAGACGGTGGAAACGCGATCGACCGCCTGCTCGAATTCCTTCTTGTCGACGACCAGCTCCTTGTCGTTGCCGGTCGGGATGACGCGCGCGTAGTCGGGAAAGGTGCCGTCGATTAGTTTCGAGGTGAGCACCACCTCGCCCAGGGTGAAGCGGATCTTGCCCTGCGAGAGTTCGATCGCAACCTCGGCCTCGGTATCCTCGATCAGGCGCTGCACCTCGCCCACGGTCTTGCGCGGCACGATGATGCCCGGCATGCCGGCGGCGCCCTTGGGCAACGGCAGTTCGACCTGCGCGAGCCGGTGGCCATCGGTGGCGACGGCGCGCAGCGTCTGCGCTTTGCCGCTGCCGGCTGCGTGCAGGTAGATGCCGTTCAGGTAGTAGCGCGTCTCTTCGGTCGAGATTGCGAACTGGGTCTTGTCGATCAGGCGCTTCAGGTCGGCGGCGCCGAGCGCGAATGCGTGGGTCATCTCGCCGGCGGCGAGATCGGGAAAGTCGCTCTCCGGCAGGGTCTGCAGGGTGAAGCGCGAGCGCCCCGCACGCAGCGCCAGTACCGCGCGGTCGCCGGAAGCTTCCAGCATGACCTGGGCGCCCTCCGGCAGCTTGCGCACGATCTCGTAGAACATGTGCGCCGGAACCGTGGTGGAACTCGCGGCCGCTACTTCGGCGACGATGGTTTCGGTGATCTCGAGGTCGAGGTCGGTCGCCTTGAAGGACAGCTTGGAGTTCTCCACCCGCACCAGCACGTTGGCCAGGATCGGAATGGTGTTCCGCCGTTCGACCACGCGATGGACGTGCCCGAGCGACTTCAGCAGGGATGCGCGTTCGACGGTGACCTTCATTGCGGGACCCCATGGGACTGTCGTGTGACGAGGGGGGTGACGAAAGTGACGCCTGGGCGCCCGATAAGCAAGAGTCCAGGGGCTCTTATCCACGCGACTCGGGCGCACGGCTGCGGAAACCGCGGACAGCAAAAGCCCGGCGCGGCGGCCGGGCCTTGCATGGCGCCACGGCATGGGCGCTTCCGACGGGGGTAGGGCGCTACTCCTGAAGCTGCCGTTTCAGCATCTCGATTTCCTCGGCGAGCGCAGAATCGGTGTTGACCAGATTCTCGATCTTCCGCACCGCGTGCAGCACGGTCGTATGATCGCGGCCGCCGAAGCGACGTCCGATCTCGGGCAGCGATCGCAGCGTCAGCAGTTTCGCCAAATACATCGCTACCTGCCTCGGGCGCACGACATTGGCGGTTCGGCGCGAGGACAGGAGGTCGGCGCGGCTCACATTGTATTGCCGTGCCACGATGCGTTGAATCTCCTCAATCTTGATGCGCTTGGGCTCCTGGGGACGCACCAGATCGCGGATTTCCCGCTCTGCCATTTCGAGCGTGACCGGCTGTCCGGTGAGCTTCGAATGGGCGAGCAGACGGTTGAGTGCGCCTTCGAGATCACGGCCGTTGTGGGTGACGGTCTTGGCGACATAGATCAGGACCGAAGCCGGCACGTCGAAGCCGGGATGATGCAGCTTGGCGGCCGCCACGCGCGCCTTGAGAATCTCGAACCGAAGCTCCTCGCCCAGCGAACCCATTTCGACAACGAGGCCGCCGGCAAGCCGTGAGCGCACGCGTTCGTCGAGGGTTTCCAGCTCGGAAGGCGGCCGGTCGGCGGCGATCACGACCTGACGGCCGGAATCGATCAGTGCATTGAGCGTGTGGCAGAACTCCGCCTGCGTCGACTTGCCCTGGAGGAACTGGAGATCGTCGATGACCAGGACGTCGATGGCGCGCAGCGCTTCCTTGAAGGCGAGTGCATTCTGCGCCCGCAATGCGGCCACGAAACCGTACATGAACTTTTCGGCCGTCAGGTAGAGGACCTTGCGTTCCGCCGCGGCGTTGCCGGCCCATGCGATCGACTGGAGCAGGTGAGTCTTGCCCAGCCCCACGCCGGCGTGGATGTAGAGCGGGTTGAACATCACCGGGTCCCCGCGACGTCCCTGCGCCACCTGTCGGGCGGCAGCGTGCGCGAGTGTGTTGGAGCGGCCGACCACGAAGGTCTCGAACGTCAGCCGCGGATCGAGCGGCGAGCCACCGAGCGCATCGTGGACCGCCGAAATGGGCGCCGCGGCGGCACGCACCTCGACCTTGGTCTCGCGACGGTCGTGGGCGGGCGGGACCGTCTCCTGCGTCTTCGGCGGTTTCGGCGGCAGCGGCTTCAGCACCGCCGACCGCACGGTGAGCTCAACCCGCGTGTTGGCCGGCAATTCCTCCTGCCAGCAGGCGAGCAGCCGATCAGCGTAGTGCGACTGTACCCAGCTCTTCAGGAAGCGTGTCGGCACCGAAAGGCGCACGGTGTCGCCCTCGACGCCCTCCAACTCCATGCGCGCGAACCAGCTGTTGAAGATGTCATCGCCGACCCCGGCCTTCAGCCGGTCCCGAACCCGGTTCCATCGATCCTGTTCCGATGTGCTCATTGACGTCGTCTCGATCTGGTTCGTGTGGGACTGTCGATCGACTCGGATATTTTCCATTCACCCAAGGAGGCGGACGCAACACGAACTCAGAGGAAGAGTTTGGGATTGACGACAGGTGGCGAGGGAGCCGGCGCAGCCGGCTCGGCAGTCGGGATTTAGCGGCCGGGCGGTGCCGGCCTCCCTTCAGCGACGACGTTGCTTGGTCTCGGAGTGGGGCACACGGCGAGGCATTGCGAATACAAAGTCGCGGTCGTCATCTTGCCCCCTCCTTCCCTCCATCGCAGCCGCACGTCACGATGGTTACCGACTATCCCAACGTAGCGACTCGAACCGTTCGATCTCCGGCTGACCGGTGACACGACCGTTCAAGTCCCTCGACCGCAGCGAACGGATCGCGCCGGTCCTTGATCGAACGGTTGGACAATAGTCAGCCGCCCCCTTTTCGAGGAACCTCGAATGCGGTTTCATTGACTGAATTCCGCCAGGGCTCCGGCGGCGATGTGGAAAAGTGATAACACGATGCGGTCAGGCTGCAAGATTGTGAATCTCGCAGGTTTCGCCCATTTTGCAGGCATTACCGTTCGCGTGCGCGCGGCCGCCATCGGGCAGTTGCGAGTAACTTGTTGATACGGTTTTGCAATTGCGTCATGGCGTGAGGCCGCGCTGCACGCAGAATGTCATTCGATGCGGTCTCGATCGCGCGTGGCTCCGAGCGATGCAAAGTCCGCAGATTCAAAGCCCGGTGCCGTGCTTTCCCATTAAATCTTTATAGAGGCAGAAAAAATTTTGATCGAAATCAGAAGGTAACCCCGGCTCGCAGCACGGCGGGATGATCCGCGAAAGTCCCCATTTGAAGGGCCCGAAGGCCACACTCACGATAATAACGTTTGAACGTGACACAAATACAACAGAGGCCGGCTCGCCGACGAGACAGCCGGCCATCAATCCGTTCGCAGCGAAAAGATCACGACGCCGGTCCGGTCGCTGACCGTCGCGGCCCGCGCTCGGCTCATTGGCCGAGCTTGGCAAGCTGCTTGGTGAGCCGCGCGACCTTTCGACTCGCGGTGTTGCGATGAAGGACGCCCTTCTGCGCCGCGCGCATGATGATCGGCTCGGCCTCCTTGAGCGCCGCCATCGCCTTGTTGCGGTCACCCGAGGCGAAGGCTTCGTCGACCTTGCCAAGAGTCGTGCGCAGCCGCGAGCGGCGCGACTTGTTGATCTCGGTGCGCCGCGCGATGACCCGCGTCGCCTTCTTGGCTGAACTGGTATTCGCCATGCCGGTTCTCTTGATCTGTGGCGTCGGGATTTCGCGCGCGAAATCGCAATGCCGATAAACGAGAGCGGCGGCGCAAGCTCGCCGCCAGTTGGCGCGGGTTATAGTCAGGCGCGGTGCCCAAGTCAAAGCCCGGCGGGCGCTCCGTTCAGGCCGCAGTCCTGGCCCGCACGCCGTCGTAACCCGCGGTCACGCTGGCGCGGTCTTCGGGAGCGAAGGGCGCCAGCGGCGGCTTGACCCGCGCCAGGGCCGGGTCGCGGTGAATATGCGCGAGGAGTGCCTTGACGCCGGGGACCAGCGACTTGCCCTCGAACAGCCCGCGGATCGCCACCGCGGCATCCAGCGCGCCGGCGTCGCCCGCGCCGAAGGCGCGCGCGCACAGGTCGGCATTGAGGTTCGCGGTGGCCGAGATGCAGCCCGCGAAGGTGCCTGCGCGCGCCTCCAGCAACACTGCCTCGGTCGACGGGAATACGTCGAAGTCCGGCGCGATCGCCGCCGCCTCGCGGGCATAGGCCATGTCGCCGGACGAATCCTTCAGGCCCACGATGCGTCTGCCGTGGGCGGCGAGCAGTCGCCGGATCAGGGCCACGCTCCAGGGCAGGCCGGACAGGGCGGGGTAGTGATAGAGATAGATCGCGATCGGCGTTGCCGAGGTCGCCTGCACGATGGCATCGACATAGGCGGCAAGCCCGTCGTCCGGCACGCCCTTGTAATAGAACGGCGGCAGCACCAGCGCGCCGGCAAAGCCCAGCTCCGCTGCATGGCGCGTAAGCGCAACCGCGTCCGCCGTCGCGGCGGCGCCGGTGCCGACCATCAGCCGGTCGGTCGGGATGCCGGCGTCCTTGTAGGCCGTCATGACGCGCCGGCGCTGCTCGAGCGAGAACGAGGTCGCCTCGCCGGTGGTCCCGAGCACGTTGAGGCCGTCGCAGCCATTGGCAAGCAGATGGTGCGCGAGATCGGTCGCACGCTTTAGATCGGGCTCGCCGGCCTCGTCGATGGGCGTTGCGATGGCGGCGATGACGCCGCGGAGCTTGCAGTCGGTGGTCATGCCGGCGTCACCCGCTCACATTGAACGCCGCAAGCGCTGCCATGTTGACGAGCTGGGCGTCGTTGGCCGAGAGCGGCACGATCTGCACCGGCCGGTCGAGGCCCACCAGCATCGGCCCGATCACGGTCGCACCGCCCAGTTCCTGGAGCATGGCGGTCGAGATCGAGGCGGAGTGGAACGCCGGCATGATCAGCACATTGGCCGGGCCCGACAGGCGGCAGAACGGGTAGGCCTCGCGCAGCTCCATGTTGAGGGCGACGTCGGCCGACATCTCGCCGTCGTACTCGAAGTCGACGCGGCGCTGGTCGAGGATCTGGATCGCCTTCTGCACGTGGGCGGCGCGCTCGCCGGGCGGATGGCCGAAGGTCGAGAACGCCAGCAGCGCAACCTTTGGGTCGTAGCCGAGTCGACGCGCGACGCCGGCCGCCTCCACCGCGATGTCGGCCAGTTCTTCCGCGTTCGGCGCTTCGCTGACAGCGGTGTCCGCCACCAGCACGGTACGGCCGCGGGCCAGCACCAATGAAAGGCCCATCACGCGGTGGCCAGGCTTGGGATCGATGACGCGGCGCACGTCGCGCAGCGCGACCGAGAAATTGCGCGTGACGCCGGTCACCATGGCGTCGGCGTCGCCAAGCGCCACCATGCAGGCGGCGAAATGGTTGCGGTCGGTGTTCACCAGCCGCTGTACGTCGCGTTGCAGGAAGCCGCGGCGCTGGAGCCGCTCGTAGAGATAGGCGGCATAGGCGGCATTGCGGTGTGACAGCGCCGCATTGATGATCTCAATGCCGCCGCCGAGCTCGACGCCGAGCACGGCCGCGGTCTCGCGCACGCGGTCCTCGCGCCCCACCAGCAGCGCCGTGCCCAGCCCCTGGTTGATGAAGCTCGCGGCAGCACGGATCACCTGCTCCTCCTCGCCTTCGGCGAACACGACGCGCTGCGGCCGCCGGCGCAGCCGCTCGTAGACCCGTTGCAGCACGCCGGCGATCGGATCCCGGCGCGACCGCAGCTGCTCGCGATAGGCGTCCATGTCGGCGATCGGCTTGCGCGCCACGCCGGTATCCATGGCGGCCTTGGCGACCGCCGGCGGAACCGCGGAGATCAGGCGCGGATCGAACGGCACCGGGATGATGTAGTCGGGTCCGTATTTCGGGCGCACGCCGTAGGCCGCCGCCACCTCGTCGGGCACGTCCTCGCGCGCCAGTTCGGCGAGCGCGCGGGCGGCCGCGATCTTCATCTCCATGTTGATGGTGGTGGCGCGCACGTCGAGCGCGCCGCGGAAGATGTACGGGAAGCCGAGCACGTTGTTGACCTGGTTCGGATAGTCCGAGCGGCCGGTCGCCATGATCGCATCGTTGCGCACGGCGGCGACCTCCTCGACCGTGATCTCCGGGTCTGGATTGGCCATCGCGAAGATGATCGGCTGCGGCGCCATCAATTTCACCATGTCCTGGGTGACGGCGCCCTTGGCGGACAGGCCGAAGAACGCGTCGGCATCGATCAGCGCCTGTTCGAGCGTGCGCGCCTTGGTCTTGACCGCGTAGGCCGATTTCCACTGGTTCATGCCATCGGTGCGACCCTGGTAGATCACGCCCTTGGTGTCGCACAGGATCAGATTCTCGGGCGCGAAACCGATCGCCTTGAGCAGTTCCAGGCAGGCGATGCCGGCGGCGCCGGCGCCATTGCAGACGAGCCGGGTATCCTTGATGTCGCGGCCGGTGAGATCGAGCGCATTGAGCAGGCCCGCCGCCGCGATGATCGCCGTGCCGTGCTGGTCGTCGTGGAACACCGGGATGTCCAGCAGCTCCCGCAGCCGCTGCTCGATGATGAAGCACTCCGGCGCCTTGATGTCCTCGAGATTGATGCCGCCCCAGCTCTTGCCGAGAAGCTTCACGCAATTGACGATCTCGTCGGGATCCTGGCTCGACACTTCGAGGTCGATGGAATCGATGTCGGCGAAGCGCTTGAACAGCACCGCCTTGCCTTCCATCACCGGCTTGGCGGCGAGCGCGCCGCGATTGCCCAGGCCGAGGATGGCCGAGCCGTTGGTGATGACGGCGACGAAATTGCCCTTGGTGGTGTAGTCGTAGGCCTTGGCTTCGTCGTCGGCGATCGCCAGCACCGGCACCGCGACCCCGGGCGAATAGGCGAGCGACAGGTCGCGCTGGGTCGCCATCGGCTTGGTCGCAACGACCTCGAGCTTGCCCGGCCGGCCGCGGCTGTGGAAGTCGAGCGCCTCCTGGTCGGTGAAAACCGGGCGCTTGCCGCGTCCGTTGCCCTTTGCTGACATGTCAACTCCCCGATGCCTACCAGACGCAACACATGCAGCGGCCGGACAGGTGAACCTACCGAATTGGATGCACCCTCCTCAAGGGATGGCGGGCCGGCAGCGAGCATGACCAATGCGCGCATCCGCGACCCGGGTCAGGCGGCGCCACTTGGCCGCTGCCGGCCGGATTGAACCCGCCTCGCCGGAGGATTAAGTGATCACATCGGGGACGACGCTGTCGGCGTGACATTCCAATGATCCGGTTTCTGTTTCGCTTCATCGGCCTGTTGCTGCTGGCCCTGGCCTTCGTATTCCTCGTCTACGACGGGACCAAGTCGATTGCCGACCAGCGCATCTACGTGACCAAGGTCGCCGAGGTCTGGTCCACCGTGCACGAAACCAGCCTGGCACAGGTCCGCCCGACACTGGATGGCCTGGCGCCCTGGTTGTGGGAGCCAGCCAACTACGTCCTCAACACCTCGTTTTGCCTGGTGCTGCTGATCCTGGGCACCGTCCTGGTCCTGCTCGGCCGCAAGAAGCGCCCGCTGATCGGCTACGCCCGCAATTGATGCCGGCCGTTCTCGCAGCCGCGTGATTGCGGGAGGCCGGTCCTGTGGCCGACAGTTGATTGCCGGCACCCCCTGCGCCGCCGGTGCCGTTGGCCTATATTCGCGGCACGCTCACGGGAGACCCGCCGTCATGTTCACGCTGCGCAAGAAGACCGAGATGCCCTCCGCCGCCGACGCGCTGCCGGGTCGGCAGACGCCGATTCCCACCGCCGCGAAGCACTTCATCAACCAGCGCCCGCTCAAGGGTCCCTATCCGGAAGGGTTCGAGACCGCGATGTTCGGCATGGGCTGTTTCTGGGGCGCCGAGCGCAAGTTCTGGGAGCTGGGTGACGGCATCCACATCACCGCGGTCGGCTATGCCGCGGGACACACGCCCAATCCGACCTATGAGGAGGTCTGCTCGGGACGCACCGGGCACAACGAGGTCGTGTTCGTGGTCTACGATCCGAAGACGATCTCCTACGAGCGCCTGCTCAAGACGTTCTGGGAGAGCCACGATCCGACCCAGGGCATGCGCCAGGGCAACGATGTCGGAACGCAGTACCGCTCCGGCATCTACGTCTATGGCGACGCCCAGCGCAAAGCTGCCGAGGCCTCGAAGGCAATGTACGGCGGCGCGCTGAAGGGCAGGGGCTTCGACGCCGTCACCACCGAGATCCGCGAGGCGCCGCCGTTCTACTTTGCCGAGGACTACCACCAGCAGTATCTGGCGAAGAACCCGATGGGCTATTGCGGGCTGGGCGGCACCGGCGTCAGCTGCCCGATCGGAACACCGGACAAGTCGACCCAGTCTGCGCAAGCTTGACCGGGTGGCGGCGCATCGGGTCATCGCAGCAAGCGAGACGCCCGTCACCGTGCCCTCTCCTCTCTTGCGGGAGGAGGCAGCGCCGCCTCTCCTCGATGAAGGAGGGGGGTGACTGCTTGTACCCTCACCATTCTTCTTGCTGACCTGCCGTGCAGGCCTCCTCCCGCAAGGGCAGGGGGTACAATAACGAGCCCATCGCGCGCGGCTCGGCTATAGTATGTCATGCGTCTGCACGGGAGCCGCCCATGAAATTCGAACGCGTCATCGAGTCCGTGCTGTTCCAGAGCCGCTGGACGCTGGCGCCGTTCTATCTCGGGCTTGCCTTCTGCCTGCTGCTGATGCTGTTTCACTTCGGCCGCGAACTGCTGCACTTCGTCGTCCGGATTCCGGTCGCGACCGAGTCGGAGGTGATCCTCGGTGTGCTCAGCCTGATCGACCTCACCTTCACCGCCAACCTGGTGCTGATCGTCATCTTCTCCGGCTACGAGAATTTCGTCTCCAAGTTCGAGGCTGGGGATCACGACCGCCCGGACTGGATGACCAAGGTCGATTTCGGCGGGCTCAAGCAGAAGCTGATGACCTCGATCGTGGCGATCTCGGCGATCCAGGTGCTCAAGGCCTTCATGAATATCGACCAGGGCGGCGGCTCGCCCGACAGCACCAAGCTCGCCTGGCTGGTCGGTATCCACGTGCTGTTTCTCGGCTCGCTGCTGGCGGTGGTGATTGCCGACCGGATGTCCGATCCCGGCAAGCCGGTGGCCGAAAAGCCCGCGCCGACCCAGGAATCCGCCGGCCGCAAGTGAGGCCCGGACCGCCGATTTCTCGGGCCTTGGTGAGCCCAGCGCGGCCGGGGTGAGGCTTTGTTAACCATATCCGGCGTTAATCCGTTAACCGTGTCAGTTGGGTTCGGATTCGCATGCGGCCAAGCCGCCTTTCCCTGCTCTTGATGGTCGGACTTTCGGCCGGCGGATGCATGCATGCGTCGGGTCGCAACGTCACGGCCGCCCAGCAGCCGCCAGCCGCCGTCCGCGACCTCGACAGCCTGGCCTATGCCCGGCGCGCAGCGCCACCGGCCACGGCCTATGCCCAGGCGCAGCGCCAGTCGCTGCCGCCGGCGCAGCCGCCTCCGGTCATCACGGCATCGCAGGCGCGCGCCCAGGCCGTCCCCGTCGTCGCGCCGCCGCCGGCCGAACCACCCTATGTGCTCGACACCGGCGACAAGCTGCGCATCGTGGTGTTCGGGCAGGACGGGCTGAGCAACTCTTATTTCGTCGATGCGGCGGGGCAGGTGACCCTGCCGCTGATCGGCGCCGTCAACGCGCGCGGCCTCACCACGCAGCAGCTGGCGCGCGCCGTCACCGAGAAGCTGCGCGCCGGCTTCATCCGCGAGCCGCACGTGGCGATCGAGGTCGAGACCTACCGCCCGTTCTTCATTCTGGGCGAAGTGACGCAGCCCGGTCAGTATCCCTACGTCCCCAACATGACGGTGGAGACCGCGGTCGCGATCGCCGGCGGCTTCACGCCGCGCGCCTATCGCTGGCAGGTCCAGATCGACCGGCCGGCCTCGGGCGGCGTCGTGCGCGGCCGCGCCGCGGTGCCGCTGCTCACCCGCATCCAGCCGGGCGACACCATCATCATCAAGGAACGGTGGTTCTGAAGCAGAAGGCCGAGGACGGACGACAGAGGGCGGATCGAGTCCGTGCCTTTCAGGTGTCGTTTTCGTGCGGAGGCCGCAATCGCGAAAGCGTATTGCGCGGCCTTTGTAAGGATGCGAGGCCTTGTTCCGCCCGGACTGACCGGCATTCGCCTCGGACCACCGTCTTGACAAGCGCGCTCGGTCAATTCCGCTTCGCCCCGAAAGGGACAAAGTCATGCATTGCCGCGAATCGACGCGATGGGCCAGGAAGCGAACGCGATGTCGTAGCAACCTCACTGAGCCTTGATGTTCGCAGCCTTGATGATGGGCCCCCATTTCTCGATCTCAGACTGGAGAAACAGCGTGAGCGTTTGCGGCGTCTGTTGATTCCGCGGAAAAATCTCAAGACCAAGATTTTCGATACGCTGGCGCGTTGTGGGTTCGGATAATGCCTCAACAAGTGCGCTATTGAGCTTCGCGACAATGCTTGTGGGAGTCCCACCGCGCGCCCAAAGCCCATACCAGAATGAGAATCGAAGGCCGGTAATTCCTGACTCATCGACCGTTGGAATATCCCGAGCCAGCGCCCATCGTTTCTCAGTCATCACCGCATAAGCTTTGATCTGGCCATTTTGCACCAGTGACAGAGAGTTCGACGCGTTGTCACACATCAAATCAATTTGCCCGGAAATCAAGTCTTGCATCGCCGGGGGACCGCCGCGATAGGGCACGAATTGGAAGCGCGTTCCAGTTTGATTTTGAAAATAGATGCCGCAAATATGCGATGCGCTTCCAAGCCCCACCGTGCCCGCTGAAGGCTTGTCCGGGTTTGCCCTAAGCCAGGCAATCAATTCCTTCAAATTTTTCGGGGGTAATGCTTTCTTGGCCACGATCCACAAGGGATTGCTGCCGAGCAACGCCACTGGCTCGAAGTCCTTCACCACATCAAACTTTACCGGATAGACAGCGCTGCCGCCGACGTGGCTGGCCCAGCTGCCGAGTATGAGTGTGTAACCATCTGCCGCGGCACGGGCGACACGTCCGGCACCGATAGTTCCGCCGGCGCCCGGAACGTTCTCGACGATCACAGCCTGGCTGAGAGTCGTCTGCATGCGTTCGGCCAGAATTCGGGCGAGTGCATCCGACCCTCCTGGGCCGGCCGGGAAGGGTACGACAATCGTGATCGGCCGCGCCGGAAAGTCCTGAGCGCCACCGGGGACTGCCCAGGCATAGATTGCGAGAGATGCCAGTGCGCGAATTGCAATATCCTGACCGCTCATGATGTCCTCCTGCCCTGTGATTGTGTTTTGCGTTTCCGTCTCCCGGTTCCAGGCCGGGCATGTGCTTTGTTTTCCTCAACAACGCGCAGAAGCATGTCGAGAAACTGCTGCCGCTCCTGCGGCTTGAGCGGCGCGAGAATGCGAGCGTTTGCACGCCGCACTATCGGTCGATGTCGTTCGATAAAACTCCTACCCATTGACGTGAGGCGCAGCTGTTTCGCGCGACGATTCTCTTCATTGACCCGACGCGTGATGAAGCCCTTTGATTCGAGTTGGTCGGCAAGCAGGCTCGAATTCGAGGGGTCGATGCCCAGCCGTGCCCCAAGCCCGTTTTGATCCAGGTCGGGCTCGTCGTAGAGGTACGACAGCGCCCCAAACTGCAACGAGGTTACGTCCGATACTTTCAAGGCCTCGACGGTGACGGTCGTGCAAATCTGCAGCAGGCGACGCACCAAGCTTGAAGTCACCCGATGAACTGGGGCTGGTTGCCAATTGCGAGGCATTGTCCCGATGCTTGAATATTCAAATATTGAATATTTGAATAAATGCGGTACGTCAAGCCCCTCGCTCCGGTTGCCGGGCGAGAAACGGCGTTCTACAGGCTGGCTGGTCGCTCCCTCCCGGGTGAGGGGAACTGCAAATTAGGGCGGTTCACGTCGGCTTCAGGGTCACCTTCGACCGAGTCCCTGACCGGTACCTCTGCGGCGTACGTCTGCTTCGTCCTTGAAAGCACCGTTGAGTCCGGGCTGGCGACCGGCGCATTGCGGCGGTATCGCTTTGCGGAGGCGGGTGACCGCGCGATTAGGAGCTATGGGGCGCGTCGCGGAACAATTTCCTCCCGGCCCTTGACAAAGCCGGCGGTCTAGGAATATCATCCAGATCGCTAAGGTTCGATGGCGCGGCCGATATCACCCGCCAACGGACCAAGGCACCCGGACCGGCCGCGTGGCAGGCCTGGGTGGAGCGCCGGGGAGGCGCCGCCCCCTACGTTACTGGGGGCGCGCCGAAGGGAGAGGCACCGCCCTCAAGCCTATCCTCTCCCGCCGGCGCGCGGGCCTACGTCACTGGCCCGCGGGGGCGTACGTCACTCGCCCCCGGCGCCTCCTCGGCGCTCCATCCCCTCTCCCTCGGGAGAGAAGACGGAAAACAGAGGCCAAGGGTTTTTCCGAAACCCCAAAACTCGGACCGGCGAAGCGTTGGCTAAACGATACTCGGTCCTCACCATGAGGTCTGCGCATGGAGCGCATAAGAACCGATACGTCCTGTCCTTTGTCGTCCCTGTCGGCCTACTTCTTCACGTGCTTCTTCAGGAAGTCCATGAAACGCGGCCATGCCGCTTTCGCGGAGCCTTCGTGGTAGCTGCCGCGCTCGTCGCAATGAAAGCCGTGGCCGGCGTCCGGATAGGTGTAGATCTCGCTGTCGCCGCCGCGCTTTGCCTTGATGGCCGCCACATCCGTCATCGGGATGCCCTGGTCCTTCTCGCCGAAATGCATCTGCATCGGCACCTTCGGCTTCTCGTCGGCGAACTTCGCAATTTGTCCGCCGTAATACGCGACCGCGCATGACAGGCCGTTGAGCCGCGTCGCCGCCAGGAAGGCGATGCTGCCGCCCATGCAGAAGCCGACGATGGCGACCGGGCCTTCCTTCTTCAGTTCGTCGATCGCGGCCTGCGTGTCGCGCAGCATCGCGTCCCAGTTCGGGTTGGCGACGAACTTGCGCGCATTGGCGATCTCGTCGGGCGTGTAGCCGCACTCGAAGCCCTTGGTGGTGCGATCGAACAACGCCGGCGCGACGGCGGTGTAGCCTTCGCCGGCAAGCCGGTCGCAGACCGCGCGGATGTGCTGATTGACGCCGAAGATCTCCTGAATGACGACCACGCCGCCCTTGGAGGGGCCTGACGGATCGGCGCGATAGGCGCCGAGCTGGTGGCTGTCGTTCGCGGTCAGTGTGAAGTGCTTACCCAAATTGTCCTCCTGTCGACGTTCCTTCCGGTCAAAACACAGCCGTTTCAGCCCGATTTCACGCCGGCGTGCAAGCGGTTGCAACCGGCCGGATCGGGCCCTCTCGGCCCGGCCGGAGTTCCTCGATGAATGCCAGATGAACGAAAATATGGCGGAAATCAATCGCTTGAACCGCGCTCGCGGGTTCCCCGACCAATGTTCCGGATGGCCCACACCCTGAGCCAAATGGAACAAGGAACCTCGCCAATGAAACGCACTGCACTCTATGCCCTGGCCGCCACCGTTGTGATCGGCTTCGGCGCTCTCGTCTCGTCTGTTGCCGAAGCCCGCCCGCATGGTGGCGGTCACCGCGGCGTCGGCGGTCATCACGGTCACCACCGTGTTCACATCGGTCATCACCGGCATCATGGCCACCGTCCTCACTTCCACCGGCACCATCACCACCGCCCGCGGCTGACGATCCGCGGCTGTTATCGTCATCCGTGGCTGTGCCGGCCGATCGTGCGTCCCGGCTACTGCTGGCGGCACCCGTGGCGGTGCCAGCGTCCGATCGTGCGCTACCCGGTCTATCCGATCGCGGCGGCGCCGGTTGCGGCAGCCCCGGTCGCGGTCGCCTCGGCGCCCTGCACCTGCCTGCGCAAGACCTACCTGCCGAACGGCGCGGTCCTGTTCCAGGACATCTGCACCAACGAGGCGGCGGTGAATCCGCCCCAGCAGGCCGCGGAAGGTCCGCAGGAGCCCGCCCCTCAGCAGTAACAGCGGCAGTCCAAGCAACAATCACCGAGCATCACTGGAGCCCCGGCACCGCCCGGGGCTCTTTGCCTTCGCTGGCGCCGTCGGCGAGCGCGGCCGCCAGCAGTTCATACGAATGCCGCCGCGCCGCGTGATCGTAGAGCATGGTCGTCACCATCAGCTCGTCGGCTTTGGTCGCCGCGATCAGCGGCGTCAGCCGCGCGACCACGGTCGACGGCGCACCGACGAACAGCCGCGAGCGCCGATGGCGGATGCGCTCCCGGTCGACCGGGGTATAGGGAAATGCGAGCGCCTCCTCGGGACTCGCGAGCGGGCGCAGATCGCCGCGCGCGCGCAGCGCCCAGTTGAGATCGAGCGTTGCGGCCAGGCGCTCCGCCTCCGCGTCGCTGTCGGCGCACACCACGGCGGCGCCGAGGATCGCGTACGGCGTGTTGCGCGCCGGCGACGGCTTGAAGTGGTCGCGATAGCTCAGCATGGCGGCGACCGCATCGTAGTCGGAAAAGTGATGCGCGAAGGCGAAGCCGGCGCCGACCATGCCGGCGAGCTGTGCGCTGTAGCCGGACGAGCCCAGGAGCCAGATCGGCGGCAGCGGCACGTCGGACGGCATCGCATGTACGTTCCGGAACGGATGCCCGTCCGGGTAGGCGTTGCTCTCGAACAGGATCAGTTCCTGGAAGCGTTCCAGGAAATCGTCGCCGCCGGTGTCCTGCTGCCGGCGGCGTAACGCAAACGACGTCACCGGATCGGTGCCGGGCGCGCGTCCGAGGCCGAGGTCGATGCGGCCGGGAAACAGCGCCTCCAGCACCTTGAAGCGTTCCGCCACCTGGAGCGGCGCGTGATTGGGCAGCATCACGCCGCCCGAGCCGACGCGGATGCGTGCCGTCGCCGCCGCGATCTGGCCGATCATGATGTCCGGCGCCGTGCTCGCGATCGAGGGCAGGTTGTGATGCTCGGCCACCCAGTAGCGGGTGCAGCCGAGCTGTTCTGCAAGCTGCGCGAGGTCGATGGAGTTGCGCAGCGCCACGGCGCCCGACGAGCCGGCCGACACCGGCGACAGATCGAGGACGGAAAGCGGAATGCCGGCCATTCCGTCAGAACGGTCCCGGCCGGCGCAGCTGCCAGTCCTTCTTCCACCCGGTCAGCCGCCCGCGGCGGAACTGCAGCGCGATGCCGAAGTCGGTTGGATAGAAGCCGGGGATGCCGGCGTGGCCGGTGGCGAGGTAGATTTCGGAACCCGGTCGTCCGGAGTGGTAAACAAGCGGTAGCCCAAGCGCCGCCGACACTTCGTCCGGCGTCATGCCGAAGGCCAGCGGCGTCGTGTTCGAGCTCGGCGCCCCGCACCACGCCAGCCAGCACACGCTCAAAGACGCAATCAGACGCCTCGCCATCACGGCATTTTCGGCTCAATCGGGCAGGGAGGCAAGGCGTGCTCGGAGGCCGGGTCCGGACGCCATGCAGCGCCGTCACCGACGAATTGGATCAAATTTGAGGAGTCCGCTTAGCGACGATGCAAGTCCTCTTGATCATAACCACACCGGCTGTCCGTTAATAGCGAACTGGGCAACGAGGGGCATTGATGCGCGAGCGCGGCCGCGAACTCCGACGCGCAAAGCGCACGCGCCGGCGCAACGCCGCGTGGATCGGCCTCGGCAACGGCGGCACCCATATTCCGTGCGTGCTGTGGGACGTCTCGGAAACCGGCGCACGCCTGTCGGCGCCGCGCGCGAGCGCACTCCCCCTCGCCTTCAACCTGCTGCTGACGAAGGATGGCACCGCGCGGCGACTGTGCCGCGTGGTCTGGCGCAACGATCGCCAGCTCGGCGTGCAGTTCATTGCCGGGAGCGACGACGGTGAGGTGGATGAAAGCCTGCTCCGGCGGCTGCCGCGGGTCGCCCCCGCCGCGCCGACGCCCCAGCAGGCCGCCGATGCCGCAGCGCTGCTGTTGCCGGGCTATGGTCCGCAGTTCCTGGAGAAGCCGGAGCGCCGCGGCGTCCCGATTTCGTTTTTCGCGGCGGTCATGCTGGTCATGCTGGTGGCCGCGACAATCCTGTTCGTCGTCGCCGGGATGCAAAGCGCGCTCGACGCGCCGTGGGCGATCCAGGTTTGCGACAACGCCGGCAATTTCTGTCGCCATCCAAAGTGGACGGGGATCGCCGGTGCACTGATGGCGGTCGTCTACCTCGCGGTCCGCGGCATGGAGACTTGACGCGCCTACTGCACCTGTCCCGTGGATGCGGCCGCACGCGCCGATGACGGCGCAATGACTTCGAAGCGGTTGGCCTGCACCACCAGGTTGCCCAGCATGTTCGCAATCGATACCCGGAATGGCGCCAACAGGCGCGTGCCCGCGACCGGTGCAAAGGCGATCTCGATCTCGCGGCCCTCCGAGAGATACTTGATCATAGCGCTCGAAGTACGATGGCCGGCCACCGGCTGGAAGCTCACGGCGCAAACCACCACCGGTCCGGCATAGCCGCGCTCGGCCTTCGCCTTGTCCATGCGCTTGAAGGTGAACTTGAGGTCGAAGCGGCGGCGTCCGTCGAAGATCGGCAGGGTGCGCTGGCAGGCCGCCTCGGTGAGGCCGCCATCCTCGCTCAACGCAGCCGGGAACAGGAGCGCGCTCAGCGGATCGATGATCGCCCGACGGTGCTCGTCGGTCAGCGCCACCCGGTTCGGGTCCGGCGCCGGCGTCGAGGCGGACAGCGCGGTCACGTTGCCGCCGTCCATCGTGAGCCTGACGTCGAGGGTATCGTCGTCGGTGGTGGTGCGCGCGATGAACTCCATCGGCACCGGCCGGCCGTCGACCAGCCCGCCTTTGGCGGTCAGGGAACCGTCGCCGCTGGCAAGGATCCGCAGCATGCCACTCGCGCGCCCGCTCATGGTGACGGTATATTGCGCATCGCCGAATTCGGCGCTGGCGGACACGCTGCCGATCGTGAAGCGTGCGATCGATATCGTGTAACTCGCTTCGAGCTTGGCCTGCGCGCCTGCGGCTGCGCCGGTGCACAGGAGCGCGAGCAGAGCGCCCGCGATGCTCGCGCGAAGGACGTGACATGAAGGAACCATCGGTCGTTCTCCCGGTGAGCCGTGCGCAAGCCCGATCTCTACCGCACGCGCGATCCCAATTCGTTGCCGATGGTGTCCGCTGCAAGGCGACAGCGGGGTTTGTTGTGCGTTAAGTTTAATGGCCCGCCGTTTTCATGCAGGGCTTTCCGGTTCAACCGGCGGATCGGCTCGTATCGGCGCATTGACATGATCCAGACCGATTGTCCCAATTGCGGCTTGCAGGTTTCGTATTTCGCGCAGGCATGCAGTCATTGCGGGGCGCCCAATCCGGCACGGCGAACTGCCTTCATCGGGGTCGCCGTATTGTCGACCCTGACGCTGGCAGTGCTCGCCGTCATGGTCCTGCTGACGGCCGGGCCGTCCGATCGCGGCAAGGCCGAACAGCGCGCCGCCGCCGCGGGCGATTTCGGCTGGCTCGAAACGGCGCTGAAGGAGTGCGACGCCGAGGCCGGCAAGTCGCCTGACGCCTTGCACTTCCTGGTCACGCCGCTGGCCGACGAGCCGCGCGACGATCCGGGCTGGCGACGGATTTCGCTCAACGATATCGGCAACGCCATCCTGATCAATTCCGATGACATGCTGGCGGGCCTGCGGCGCAAGGCGTTGCTGCTCAGCACGCAGGAATACACGTTCAGCATCCGGGTCGAATCCACCAATGAGATCTTGAGTTGGCAGCCGGCCAACGGCGTGAAGAAGTTCGTGTACGAGGAGGCGACCGGGATCACCGCATTCCAGGTGCAGTTTCAACCGCGCGGCGCCGGCCGCGTCAGCGACTGGGGCGTGCCTTTCAAACGCGTACCGGGGAATTGCTATTGGGTGAATGCCATCCTGCGGCACTGAGCGACGCCGCACGGTGGTATCGCGACGCCGCAGTATTGTGAAAAATTGATTGAATGGCGTTATCGGATTGGAAGGTCGGTGCGCGGTACTACAGTCTCCACACGGAGAATGTCCAATGTCCGCGAAGCCGGCAGAGAAGCTGATCGAGAACCTCGGCATTCTGATCGTCGATGAGAGCCTCTACATGCGCAAGCTCACGCGCATGATGCTCATGAATATCGGCGCCAAGGCGATCTACGAGGCCGCCGACGGCGTTGCCGCCCTCGACATCATCCGCACCGCCAACCCCGACGTCGCCATTCTCGACTGGGATCTGCCGGTGCTCAGCGGTCCGCAGGTGATCAGGATCGTGCGCTCGCCACAGGTGTTCCCGAAGCCGCATCTGCCGATCATCATGCTGACGGCGAACGCCCAGCGCTCCAATGTCTCGGAGGCGATGCGGCTCGGGGTGCACGAATTCCTGCTCAAGCCCACGTCGCCGCGTGCCCTCAGCGATCGCCTGCTCTCGATCATCGTGAAGCCGCGGCCGATGGTGCAGATCGGCAAGTTCTACGTGCCGCAGCCGCGCCGCCCGATCGCGCAGAGCGAACTCCGGCAGGCGGCCTGACCTCAGGCGGATTTGCGCGGAAACAGCTTGCGGGCGCCGCTGACGGCAAGCGCGATGGCGCACAGCCACGTGACGATCGCGCCGAATCCGAAGATGATCCGTCCAACCAGGGCGCTGGCTTCCAGCGACTGCAGGAACAAGCCGGTTCCGCTGAAGTGGCGAGGTCCCGGACCGAAGGCGACCCATGTGCCGATGCTCGCCAGTGCGCCGACGATGACAAGCCCGATCAGGTAATAGAACAGGCGCATCCACCAGCCGGTGTCCTTCGGCAGTTCGCCGGTCTCCGACACACCGTGGATTGCGCCGACCGAGATCGATATGCCGGCGAGCAGGAAGGCAATCCCCGCCGCGGTCGCGATCCACATCGGCCCATGCACCGAGCGCGGGTTCACCGGCACCACGCCGAAGCCGATGAGCATCAGAAACACGCCCGTGCCGGCGGCGAGGAGGCCGCAGACCACGGTGGTGCAGGGCGGTGGCGGCTGGCGGTCCAAGGTCACATCCTGCCGATGACGAACCGGCCCAGTGTGACCGCAGCGCGTTGCCAATTGGTGAAGCCGTGCGGCTTGACGGAGCCGCGGACCTAGCCGAAGACATCGCCCGACATACGGGGACCATCTTCAATGGCCGATCGTGCATTCGCCTGGCCGGACGGCAAACGCATTGCGGTGGCCGTCACCGCCATGCTGGAGACCTGGTCGGAGGGCAAGGCGCCGCCCTACGGCGTGCAGGCCTCCGGCCACAACATCCGCGGCGTCGACCATTCCGGTATCGCGTGGGGCAGCTACGGCGGCAAGGTCGGGGTCTGGCGCATCAACGCGCTGCTCTCGCGCCACGGCCTGCGCGGTACCTTCTGCGTCAATGCGCGCTGCGCCGAGATCTTTCCAGATGCGGTCAGGGCGCTGGCAGAGCAGGGACACGAGATCGCCGGCCATGGCTATCTGCAGGACGAACTGATGACCTATCTCGCGCCGGACGACGAGCAGGCCACGATCCGGCGCTGTATCGATATCCTGGAGCGGGCCACCGGCCAGCGTCCGCTGGGTTGGATCGGCCCGGTGACGGCCTTCACCGAACATACGCGCCGGTTCCTGGCCGCCGAGAAGCTGCTGTGGCATGGCGACGCCCGCGACTCCGACCTGCCGAGCGTGGTCGAGACCGGCGCCGGACCGATCGTCCAGATTGCCGGCAGCGATTTCACCGACAATCGCACGCTACGCGGCAATCCCTTGGACATCTGGGAAATCTACAAGGAAACATTCGACTACCTGCGCGAGCGGGAGCCGCCGGCCTTCCTCGCGCTGTCGATGCACTGTCACTACGGCGGACGCCCGCTGGTGACGGCGGTGTTCGAGAAGATTTTCGGCTACATGCGCCGGCACGACGATGTCTGGTTCGCGAGCTTCGGCGACATCGCGCGCTGGGTGATGGACACGCAGGCCGGCGCCGACACCCATGCGCGGCGGCTGCTCAAGGGTTCATGATACGAGCGCGCGTCATCGCGGAGACGTCCATGAGGAAGGTCGAGATCATCAGCCGGCGGCGTATCTTCGACGACATTTTCAGCATTGAGGAAGCGCATCTGCGGTTCGAGCGCCACGACGGCCGCATGAGCGAGCCGGTGCGGCGGCTGAATTTCGAGCGCGGCGACTCGGTCGCGGCGCTGGTGGTGAATGCCGAACGCAGGACCGTCTACCTCACCGAGCAGTTCCGCTATGCCACGCTGGCGCATGGCGGAGGTTGGTTGACCGAACTGGTGGCGGGATCGATCGATGCCGGGGAGGCGACGGCCGACTGCATCCGGCGCGAAATCCGCGAAGAGCTCGGCATCGCAGCCGAAACGGTCGAGGAGATTGCGGAGTTCTTCATGTCGCCCGGCGGCACCAGCGAGCGCACCATCCTGTTCTGTGCCGTGGTCTCGGATGCCGATCGCGTGGAGGAGGGCGGCGGGCTCGCCGGCGAGCACGAGGACATCAAGGTACTGGAGTGGCCGGTCGACGAGTTCCTCGCCCGGATGCACGCGCTCAAGGACGCCAAGACCCTGATCGCGGGCTATTGGCTGAAGGAGAACCTGGCGAAGGTGCTGTCGCGGTGAGGCCCCGTTTGACGTGGCGCGCCCGACAAGATTCGAACTTGTGACCTCTGCCTTCGGAGGGCAGCGCTCTATCCAGCTGAGCTACGGGCGCGTTCGCTCGCCTTCCATATCCGAATGGCACGGCAGCGGCAACGGCGCTTCCCCGCTGCCCGCAAGCCCCCTATAAATGGGACATGTCAGAAACCGCCGCCCCGCAACAGCCCGCTCGCGCCAAGAAATCCACCGCGCCGCTCACCGATGCGGCATTCGACTGGGCCGATCCGCTCGATCTCGAAGGCGAGCTCACCGAGGAAGAGCGTATGGTGCGCGATACCGCGCGCGCCTACGCCCAGGACAAGCTGTTCCCGCGCGTGCTCACCGCCTATCGGGAGGAGCGCTTCGACCGCGAGATCGTCACCGAAATGGGCGCGCTCGGGCTCCTGGGCGCCACCATCCCGGAGGAGTACGGCGGGTCCGGCCTCGGCGACGTCGCCTACGGGCTGATCGCGCGCGAGATCGAGCGCGTGGATTCCGGTTACCGTTCGATGATGTCGGTGCAGTCCTCGCTCGTGATGTATCCGATCTTTGCCTACGGCACCGAGGCGCAACGCCGGAAATACCTGCCCAAGCTCGCGACCGGCGAAATCCTCGGCTGCTTCGGCCTGACCGAGCCCGATCACGGCTCCGATCCGGGCTCGATGGTCACGCGCGCGGAAACGGTGCCGGGCGGATTCCGCCTCAATGGTGCAAAGATGTGGATCTCGAACGCACCGTTTGCGGACCTGCTGCTGGTGTGGGCGAAGCTCGACGGCAAGATCCGCGGTTTCCTGATCGAGCGCGGCGCCAAGGGCCTCTCCACGCCGACCATCGAGGGCAAGCTGTCGCTGCGCACCTCAGTTACCGGCGAGATCGTGCTCGACGGCGTCGTGGTGCCGCAGGAGAGCCTGCTGCCTAATGTGCAGGGGCTCGCCGGGCCGTTCGGCTGCCTGAACAATGCGCGCTTCGGCATCGTCTGGGGCGCCATGGGAGCCGCCGAGTTCTGCTGGCACCGCGCGCGGCAATACGTACTCGATCGCAAGCAGTTCGGCCGGCCGCTTGCGGCCAACCAGCTGATCCAGAAGAAGCTTGCCGATATGCAGACCGAGATCACGCTCGGCCTGCACGCCGCGCTGCGGCTTGGCCGCCTGATGGAGGCGGGCAGGGCCGCGCCGGCGATGATCTCGCTCCTGAAGCGCAACAATTGCGGCAAGGCGCTCGAGATCGCGCGCACCGCTCGCGACATGCATGGCGGCAACGGCATCAACGACGAGTTCCATGTGATGCGCGTGCTCTCCAATCTGGAGTCGGTCAACACCTACGAGGGCACCCACGACATCCACGCGCTGGTGCTCGGCCGCGCGCAGACCGGCATCCAGGCGTTCTATTGATGCCTCTCCTCCCGACGTCCGTCCTGCCCCGGTTCGCGGGGCAGGCATAGGACTGCGCGGCTCGCCGGTTGTCTCAAGCAATGGATGTCCTGCACATCGCCTTCCTTCTGCTGGCCGGCATTGCCGGCGGCGCCATCTCCACCCTCGCCGGGGGCGCCGCGATCATCACCTTTCCCGCCCTGCTGGCGACCGGGATTTCGCCGGTGGTTGCAAGCTGCTCCAACCTCGTCGCGCTCGTTCCCGGCAACCTGCTTTCGGGATTCTACGACCGCCAGCAGTTGCCGCCGCTCGGGCGCTCGTTTGCCGGCCTGCTGGCCGCTTCGGTCGTCGGTGCGCTGGCCGGGGCGACGCTCCTGGTGTTCACGCCGGAGCGGGTATTTGCCGCGTTGGTGCCGCTGCTGCTCGGCTTTGCCACCGTGCTGTTTGCCTATGCCGGGCGCATCAGCGCGTGGCTGCGCGCGCGCCGCGATGGCGCGCACAGCTGGGGCTCCATCGTCGCTTGGCTGATCCCGGTTTCGATCTATGGCGGCTATTTCGGCGCCGGCCTCGGTGTCTTGGTGCTGGGCGTGATCTCGGTCGGGACCGGCGGCGACTACCGATCCGCCAACGTCACCAAGAACGTCGTGGTCGGCATCAACAGCGCGGTGGTGGCGACGTTCTTTGCGGTGAACGGAATGGTGGCGTGGCCGCAGGCGCTGACCATGATGGCGGGGGTGCCGCTCGGCGCGTTCATCGGCTCGCGCATTGCGCGCGTCTTGCCGAACGACGCCGCGCGCTGGCTGCTCGTGACCATCGGCGCGGCGCTGACTATTGCTTTCGCCTGGCGGTACTGGTTTTGAACGGCGGGCCGCGGGCGCCGCGCGCCCAGGTTACCCGACCTACCGCGCGATCTGTGCCCGCAGCGTCCGCTCGACCGCGCGGTCGAACGAATCGGCGGCCGGCCGCGGCTGCTTGCTGCGCGCCTCCGCGATATGGCGGTCGCGTCGCTGCACCAGCTCGGCGAGCCGCTCGTTGAGCGCGCGCCGCTCTCGCGCCTGGCGCTCGATATGAGCCTGCCGCTCGGACGCCGACATCCGGCGCAGATCGTCGGGCAGATCCCGGTCCCGCACCGACGACAGCGACTGCCGTCCGGCGGCGACGTCGCCGACGAGGTCGCCGGCGCCGGTGAGCGCGTCGGCTGATCGGCCCGGCCGCGCGGCCTGCTTGGCCATGTAGCCTGCCATGTCGGAGGCGACCGACGGCGCAGCCGCCGAATACTGCTGGACGCGGTCGCGGGCGCTGCGCTGCTGCGCCGGCGAGCCGTAGGGCACGATGGTCCGGTTGATGCGGCTTTGCAGGTCGATGATCTCGCGATCATACGGCGTCTCGATCACGACCAGCTTGCCGCCGTCCTGCGGGATCGCGATGTATTCGCCGTGGCCCATCTGCGCGATCTCGCGCCACACCCGCTCGGTGTCGCGTGCGCTGCCGGCCTGCACGGCATTGACCTTGATGCCGCGCGCCTTGGCGAGCCGCATGACCTCCGGGTATTTCATGTCCTGGGCGTAGTTCATGTGCGGCGGGGCATCGCCGACCAGGAAGATGATTCGGGTCGTGTCGGGCTTGGGGTCCCAGGACATCTTGGTGACGCCGACAAAGAGTGCCTCGTTCGCGCTTTCCGGCCAGTCGCCGCCGCCGCGCGCTCGCAGCTTCAGGAGGTCGGCATAGAGCCCCTGGATGTCGGTGGTGAGGTCAAAGGTCTTGGTGACGTAGTCGTCGCCGATATCGCGATAGGCCACGAGGCCCATGCGGATTTCGGCGTCGGGGGAGCAGTCGATCAAGGTGGTGGCGATCGACCAGATCTTGCGCTTGGCGCCCTCGATCAGCGGCCCCATCGAGCCGGTGGTGTCGAGTACGAACACGACTTCGACCACGGGTTTATTGCGCGCCGGTGCCGCCGTCGCGAGCATGGGCGCCAGCAGGAAGGCCAGCGCCGTGACCTGTGCAAGATGCTTGAGCATGGAAGAACCCTCGGAATAGTCGCCCGCCGGGCCGGGATGATCCGCGCGGTTCGCGACCGCCCCGGGCCGGAATTGCGGCGCGTCACCGGCGGATTCGCGGACAATTTGGTCTGTGTCTCACGCGCAACGCGGACTTTGTTGCGACTGCGAACCGCGTTATGAGGAGGTCATGAAAGTCGCCGGAAAACATATGCGCTGCATCTGGGTCGAAGGTAACGGCCGGAGCGTCGGCATCATCGATCAGACCGTCCTGCCGCACCGCTTCGCCACAATCCGGCTCGAAACATTACAGGATGCGGCGCGCGCCATCGTCACCATGCAGGTGCGCGGCGCCCCGCTGATCGGCGCCACCGCCGCCTACGGGGTCTGCCTTGCCATGCGCGACGATCCCTCCGACGAAACGCTCGAGCGCGCCTATGCGGTGCTCATGGCGACGCGGCCGACCGCGATCAATCTGAAGTGGGCGCTGGACGAGATGATGGCGGCGGTGCGCAACCGCCCGCGCGAGGAACGGCTGGAGGCCGCCTACCGGCGGGCCGCCGAGATCGCCGAGGAGGACGTGGCGATCAACCACGCCATCGGCCGCCACGGGGCCAAATTGATCGAGGAGATCGCGGCGCAGAAGAAGCCCGGCGAACGCGTGAACGTGCTGACCCATTGCAATGCCGGCTGGCTCGCCACCGTCGACGTCGGCACCGCGCTGGCGCCGGTATATACCGCGCACGATGCCGGCATGCCGTTGCATGTCTATGTGGACGAGACGCGGCCGCGCAATCAGGGCGCCTCGCTCACCGCCTGGGAGCTCGGCCAGCACGGCGTTCCACACACCGTCATTCCCGACAATACCGGCGGCCACCTGATGCAGCATGGCATGGTGGACATCGCCATCGTCGGGACCGACCGCGTTGCCGCCAATGGCGACGTCGCCAACAAGATCGGCACCTATCTGAAAGCGCTTGCCGCCAAGGACAATGGCGTTCCGTTCTACGTGGCGCTGCCGTCTCCCACCATCGACTTCACGGTGAAGGATGGCGTGGCGGAGATTCCGATCGAGGAACGCAGCGGCGACGAGGTCGCGATGATGTCGGGCAAGACCGCGGACGGGCGGATCGAGACGGTACAAGTGGTTCCGGACGGCTCCGCCGTCGCCAATTACGGCTTCGACGTGACGCCGGCGCGCCTCGTCACCGGGCTGATTACCGAGCGCGGCGTGGTGGCTGCCGCGCGCGAGGCGCTGGCGAAGGCTTTCCCGGAACGGGTCGATCGGGCAAGATGACCGTTATGTGCCGCAAACTCGGCGTACTCTCTCCCCGCAGGGGAGAGGGGCCCCGCCGATCAGCCGCAAGGTGGGGGCCATCCGAAGTAACGTCGTGCGTGAGTGGGAGCGTGGCGTGCGTACCGTTCAGAAGATCACCAAGGTTCCACTGCTGGGCATCCTGCATTCCATGAGCTTCTCATCGCTTGCCGCATCGCTGCCAGTGGATGGGCGCCAGTCGCCGACCGCGCTCAAGGTCGCGCGCGGCACCACCCGGCTCTTGCATTCGCTCGGGCTCTGCGTCGTAAGCGAACTGCCGCTCGCCTCCGGCCGCCGTGCCGACCTGGTGGCGCTCGCCGACAACGGCGACATCTGGATCGTCGAGATCAAGTCTTCGGTCGCGGACTTCCGCGCCGACCAGAAGTGGATCGATTACCGCCTGCATTGCGACCGGCTGTTCTTCGCCACCACCACGGACGTGCCCTGCGACATCTTCCCGAAGGATACCGGGCTTATTGTCGCGGACGCGTTTGGCGCGGAAATCATCTGCGAGGCACCGGAGCACCGCCTGCACGCTTCCACCCGCCGCAGCATGATGCTCGCCTTTGCGCGCGCCGCGGCGCTGCGACTTGCCACGCTCGCCGACCCGGAGGGGCCGTACGATCGCGGATAGGCGGATAATAAGAGCCAACGGGAGGTTTCGACATGGATGTCAGGGCGTGCCATCTCAGCTTCGTTCTCGCATGGGCCATCGCCTGTGGGACGTCCGCAGCCGCAACCGCGCAACCGCAGCGCGGCGACTGGACGATCAAGGACTTCCGCTTCCACAACGGGGAGGTTCTGCCCGAACTGAAGCTGCACTATCAGACTCTCGGCGATCCGAAGAACCCGGCGGTTCTGGTGCTGCACGGTTCCACCGGATCGAGCCAGGGCATGCTGGGCAAGAATTTCGGCGGCGAGCTGTTCGGCCCGGGCCAGCCGCTCGATGCTTCCCGCTACTACCTTATTCTCCCCGATTCGATCGGGGCAGGCCGGTCGTCCAAGCCTTCGAACGGGCTGCGCACGAAATTCCCGCGCTTCAACTACGACGACATGGTGGTCGCGCAGCACAGGCTCGTGACCGAGCATCTCGGCGTTCGCCGGCTCAAGCTCGTGATCGGCCAGTCGATGGGCGGCATGCACGCCTGGATCTGGGCCACCAAGTATCCGGATTTCATCGACGCCGCGGTGCCGATGGCGGCGCAGCCGACCGCCATGGCGGGACGCAACTGGCTCCTGCGCCGGATGATGATCGAGATGATCAAGGCCGACCCGGCATACAACAACGGCAATTACACCCAGCAGCCGCCGAGCCTGAGGCTTGCAGCGATCTTCTTCGGGCTGGCGACCAACGGCGGGACGGCGGCGCTGCACCGGACCGCAGCCACCAGTGCACAGGGTGACAAGATCGTGCAGCAGCGCCTGTCGGCGCGCTTCGCGCCTGATGCAAACGACTTCATCTATGCCTATGAAGCGTCGCGCGACTACGATCCGTCGCCGCACCTTGAAAAGATCACGGCGCGCGTGCTCGCGATCAATGCCGCCGACGACGAGCGCAACCCGGTCGAGCTCGGCATTCTCCAACGCGAGATCAAGCGGGTGAAGAACGGCCGCTACCACGAAGTGCCGGCATCGCCGGGAACCCGCGGGCACGGCACGACCGGCGATGCGAAATGGTGGAAGCACCTGCTGCCGGAATTGCTGAACGGAACGTCCGGTCAGCGGCCGTAGCTTGCCACGCGATTGCGCATGACGGCCGGGCTTGTCATGCGGTCGGTGCGGGTGCGGCAAAGTCCCGCGTTTGAACGATGCAAGCCAGCCGGTAAGCGGTGCACGGGCTGCGATGGAGAAGCCTTGCACATGAAGAATGCAATACCGCCACTTGCGTTTGCGTCACTCCTTGCAGTCGGTGCAGCACTGCCCGCTGGCGCACAAACCCCGGCGGAATTCTACAAGGGCAAGACCATCACCATCGTGCTCGGGCATCCGCCCGGCGGCTCCTACGACCTCTATGCCCGGCTCGCCGCCGACCATATGCGGCGGTTCATTCCTGGCAACCCCAACATCATCGTGCAGCACCGGCCGGGCGGCGGCGGCGTTGCCGCGGTGCGCTGGTTCTACGCCCAGGCGCCGCGCGACGGCACCCACATGGGGCTGTTTACCGAGACCATCGGCCACACCCAGATGCTCCAGCCGGATGCCGGCAGGTGGAAGGTCGAGGACATGGCCTATATCGGCTCGTTCGCACCGAGCAATGCCGCGATGGTGGTGCGCAAGGGCGCCGCCGCCACCACCGCCGAGGCCATGCGCAAGACCCCGATCACGACCGCCTGCACCGGCGTCAATTCGCAGAGCTATCAGTATCCGGCTTCGCTGAAGGCGCTCGGCGGCTTCAAATTCAACATCGTGTGCGGCTACAAGGGCTCCGCCGAGATCATGCTGGCGATCCATCGCGGCGAGGCCGACATGTTTTCCGGCTCCTGGCACGTCTGGCGTGCGACCCAGCAGGCCGGCCTCAAGGACGGCAGCCTCATCCCTGCCATCCAGGGCGGGCTGAGGCGCACGCGCGAACTCGCGCACGTGCCGCTGATGCAGGAGCTTGTTTCCGACGCGCGCACCAAGACGATCATCGAGTTCATCGCGGCCGGTTCCGCCATCGGCCGTGCGCTGATCGCGGCGCCGGGCGTACCGGCGGACCGCATCGCGGCGCTGCGTGTCGCCTTCGACAAGCTCGTGGTCGATCCGGCCTTCATCAAGGACGCAGCCAAGCGCACCGCCGATCTCGAGCCGGCGGACGGCGCCACGGTGCAAGGTTACAGCAACGCGATCGCCAAGGCGCCGAAGGACATCGTTGCAGCCGCGGCGCAGGCGATGGCGGCGGAGAAGAAGTAAGCCGTTACGACGCCAGCCCCACGGCTTCCACTTCGATCCTGAATCCGTAGTGCAGCCCCGGCACCGGCACCACCGCGCGCGCCGGGCGCGCCGCACCCGCCCACTGCGCGTAGATGCTGTTGAACTCGGGCCAGTCGGCGATGTCGGTCACGTAGACGCGCACCTGAAGGAGCCGGTCGATGCTGCTGCCGCCCGCTGCCAGTGCGCGCGCCACATTGGCGAGCACCTGCCGCGCCTGCTCGGCGAACGGCGACGTGTTGAGCTTCGTGCCGTCGGGGGCGATCGGCAATTGGCCGGAGACGAAGACGAGCCCCCCGCCGGTGACGGCGTGGCTGTAGTGGCCGCCCGGCGCGGCCATGGTGGCGGGGTTGGCGGTGCAGATGTCGGCGGCCATGGGAGTCTCCAGCGAACCCGTTACGTGGCGAGAATGCGTCCGAGCCAGCGCGGATCGAGACGGTCGAGGTCCTTCGACAGCGTGACGATCTCCGCGCAGGTTTTGTCGGACACGCGACCCGACAGTTCCTGCGTGAAGCGCGCCTCGTGCTCGGTCGCGGTGAAAGGATCGCCGGCGCTGCCTTTTGGCGCGGCAACAAACGTCGTGAGTTCGCGGCCATCGCGCAGGCGCACGCTGACCCTGGCGGCGGTGGATAACGCATTGCTGGCGGCCTCCACCTCGTTGTCGAGTGCAATCGTGGTGCGGTCCTCGACCTCGAACAGGCGGCGATCCCGCAGGCCCGCTTCGTAGTCGGCAACCGTAAGCGCGGGGATGCGGCCGGGCGCCAGCGGGACGCTCGACGCCAGCGCCACGCTGAACGGCAGGCACATCTGCGCGGCCTGGAGGTCCACCGGGTGCGGATTGGTCAGCCGGCCTTGAATGACCTTCGGAATGCCGAGCCGCATCGAGGCGATGTCGTCGATGGCGAATCCGTGCTGCTGCCGGAGCGTCAGCATGGCATCGATGCCGGCGGCAACCCGCGCCGCGGCGGCGTGCGATTTCACCAGCACGTCCATCAGCATGAATCGCTCGCCGAGTCCGTCCTCGATGGGACGGCAATCGAGACCATCCGCGTAGGCCCGCGCGAAGCCGCCGATACCCTCGATCATGTCCGCCGGTCCGGCGAAGCCGCTCTGCGTCAAGAGCGCCGCGCCGACGCCGGCCTGGGCCGCATGCGCCGCCTGGATACGCTTGCCGGAGGCGCCGGAGTAGTAGAACTGCGCGACCCCGCTGGAATAGCTGCCGGCGAGCCCGATCGCGGCAAGGACCTTGTCGATATCGCCGCCGAACAGGAGGCGTCCGGCCGCCGCCGCGGTGCCGAACACGTCGCATGTGCCGGTCGACTGGAACCCGCGCTGGAAGTGTCCGGGCTGCACCGCCAGCCCGATCCGGATCGAGACCTCGTAACCGGCGACCACCGCCGCCACCACGTCGGCGCCCGATGCGCCGACATGCTCGGCGGTCGCGAGCGCCGCCGACCAGGCGGCCACGCCCGGATGCAGCATTGCGCCGACATGGGTGTCGTCGCCGTCGAAGCTCGACCCGAAGGTGACGTTCATGAAGGTGGCGTGCTGCGGGTTGAGCGTCAGCGGCGAGAACAGCACGTGTGCGGCGCCGGCCTTGCCGACGACGTCGACATAGTGACGCGCCCAGCCGCTCCACGGCAGCCGCGCACCGATCGAGCAGACCCGCAGGTGGTCGAGGAACAGCCAGCCGAGCTTGCGCCTTACGCCGTCGGGCAGACGCGCCGGATCGAGCCGGGCCGCGAATTCCGCCAGTGCGCGGGTCGGCTGAGGATGGTGTGAGGTCACGCCAGCGGGCTCATTTGGTCTTTTTGAAGATATCCGCAAGCTTGGCGTATTTGGCGAGGTCGCTCTCGATCACCCGGCGGAATTCCTCCGGCTTGCTGACGACAATGTCCGAGCCGCCTTTCGTCAGCGTATCGCGCACCGCAGGCAGTTTCATTGCGGCATTCACCGCGTCCCACAACCGGTCGCGGGCCGGCTGCGGCGTTGCCGCCGGCGCGAACATCCCGATCCAGGACACGGCCTCGTAACCTGGCACGCCTGACTCTGCGACCGTCGGCACGTCGGGCAGCGCTGCCGAGCGCTCGCGGCTACCGACTGCCAGCACCCTCAGCTTGCCGTCGCGGATGAACGGGATCAGGCCCGCTGTGAAGCCCCACATGGCGCCCACCTGGTTGCCGATCACCGCCGGCAGCGCCGCGCCAGTGCCCGCAAACGGCACATGCACGATGTTCAGTCCCGCCATCCGGTTGAACACTTCGCCAGCGAGGTGGTTCGGCCCGCCGACGCCCGACGATCCGTAGAACAGCTTGCCGGGCTGTGCCTTGGCCAGCGCGATGTACTCCTGCAAGCTCCTGGCCGGCACGGAGGGATGCACGACCAGGATCACGGTGTTGCGGGTGAGCAGCGACAGCGGCGCGAAATCCTTGAGCGGGTCGTAGCCCAGCACCGCTCCGGTATGCGGTGCGATCACCATGGAGGATTCGGTGGTGGTCAACAATGTGTGGCCGTCGGGATCGGCCTTGGCCACCAGCGCGGTGCCGATGCGGCCGGCGGCGCCGGCACGGTTCTCGACCACGAACGGCTGTCCGAGCGCCTGCTGGAGGTGTGGTTGAAGCAGCCGCGAGACGATGTCGGCGCCGCCGCCGGGCGCGAACGGCACCACGATACGCACCGGCCGGCTCGGATAGGCGGCCTGCGATGCTCCTTTGCCCGGCGACAGTGCGGTGCAGGCGAGGCCGGCGATGACGGCGCGGCGATGAGGACGAACGGGCATGGAAGTCTCCGGGAGCAGCGATCGCGGCAGGATATCACTCGGCCGCGCGCGGCGCTGCGGCGTGGCGTCGCGAAACCTCCGCCATGAAATCGAGCGTATGGCGCGCGCACAGGTGCGGCTCGACCGCGGCGATGTGGAAGCTGTCGCCCGGCAGCACGATCACGCGTGCATCGGGGAATCGCCGGGCAAAGCGCTCGACCGTCTCCACCGACTGCAATCCGCTCTCGGTGGTGGTCACGATCAGCGTCGGCGCGGTGATGCGCGGCAAGACCGTATCGAGGTCCATGTCGATCCGTGCCGAGGATGCACCCTGCGCCGAACGCTGCGCGGTCCTGCCCATCAGTTCGTCGGCCCACCACGTCATCTGCGCGTCGGACGCCGTGCTGCCGAGCCGCGACCGCATGGTCTCCGCGGCCCATTGCCGGACGCCTTTCGTGCGGATCGCGTCGGCGTTTCCGCTGCCGCTGCCGCGGATCGGCGAGCCGAACAGGCTGAGCGACAGCAGCCGATGCGGCTGCTCGCTGGCGAACTGCATGCACGCGGAACCGCCGTATTTGGCGCCGATCAGGTGGCAGGCCTCGATGCCGAGCGCGTCGAGGAATCGGCCGATATCGGCTGCGAGTTCGCCGGCGCTGAAGCCGTAGTCCGCAGGCGCCGTGGAGGCCCCGAATCCGGGCAGATCCGGCCGCACCACCCGGTACCGGCCCGCCAGGTGCGGAACCCACTGGGTCCAGGCGCGCGAGGATTCCGAATTGCCGTGCACCATCACGACCGTCTCCGGGGTGGTCCACGGCGCGCCGAACCAATGGTCCTCATAGGCCATTTTCAGTCCGGGACGGATGTCGACCATGGGCATGGATGGGGCTTCCTGCTCCGCCCCTATTGAGGCTTGATGCCCGCCGCCTTCGCCAACACGCGATTGGTCTCCACGGACTTGCGGATGTAGTCCTGGAACTGCGCCGGCGTCATGTCCATCGGCTCGCCGCCGGATGCAGCGAGCTTGGCCTTCACGTCCGGATGCTCCTTGGCCTTGCGGATTTCCTGATAGAGCTTGTCGACGATGTCGCGGGGGGTCTTCGCCGGCAGGAAGAAACCGAGCCAGAAATCGTATTCGGAATTGGGATAGCCGGCCTCGACCGTGGTCGGCACGTCCGGTAGCGCGCTGGCCCGCCGCGAGCTCGACACCGCGAGCGCCTTGAGCTGGCCGGACTTGATCAGCGGCTGTGCCACCAGCACCGGGCTGAAGAAGAAATCGACGCGGCCTGCGACCACCTCAGTCTGCGCTTCCGGCGCGCCCCGGAACGGAATCTGCTGCGCCTCGAAGCCGGCCGACAGCCGCAGCCGCTCGGCGGTCATGTGGGCGGCGGCGCCGGCGCCGACGGTGGCATAGTTGATCGAGCCGGGCTTTGCCTTCGCCGCCGCCACGAGCCCCTTGAGCGAGGTGTGACGCAACGGGGATGCCACCATCACCAGCGGCACGTTGACCGCCGGCGTAACCGCGGCGAAGTCGCGCGCGGTGTCGAATGGCAGGCTCGCAAAGGTCGATGGAAAGATCGTGACGGCGGTTGAATGGATGAGGATGGTGTAGCCGTCAGGTTCCGATTTGGCGACGAAGGCGGCGCCGATGGTGCCGCCGGCGCCGGTGCGGTTCTCGACGATGAACGTCTGGCCAAGCTGTGCTGCGAGCCGCTCCCCGATGACCCGCGCGGTGATGTCGAGCGCGCTGCCCGCCGTCACCGGCACGATGATCCGCACCGGCTTCGACGGCCAGCCCTGCGCCAGCGCGTCCGCATGCAGACATCCGACGAGCGCAAGCGCGGTGAGAATGCGACGTCCCATGGTCTTCCTCCCGCGGCCTGTCCGGCGCCAGTGCGACCGTTGGCCACGATACTATCACGAGCCGTGCAGCTGTGCAGCGACTGCCATCAAGGCACGCGGCGCCGGTCGGTCAACGCCAGATGCGGTGCAGCCACATCCACTGTTCGGGGTACTCCCGAATCCAGCTCTCCATGATTGACGCAAGTCGCTGCGTGGTGGCGTGAACGTCGATCCGGCCACGGCCGTCACGCGCCGGCTCGACCGGGATGATTTCATAATCGAAGCCCCGACCCGGACGGCGGATCATGCGGCTGCCATAGACCGGGCAGCCATAGATACGGACCAGCCGCGCGAACAACGGATTCAGTCGCGTGGGGCGGCCGAAGAACTGAACCTCGATGCCGTGCGCGTAGCGCTGGTCGATCAGCATGCCAAGCACGTCGCATGGCTTTGCCCCGAACTGCCGCTTGATCTCGGAGATCATGGAAGGGCCGGCGGCAAGGGGCGTGATGCCGGCGGCGATACGCAGGCGCACCACCTCTGCGGTCATCGCCTCAACCTTAAGCTGCCGGTAGGGAATGAGCGCTCGCAGGCCCTGTTTGGCCACGGCGATGGCGGCAAGCTCCCAGTTGGCGCAATGCATCGAGAAGTGCAGCGTACGTTCGCCTGCGGCCTTGATGTCGGCCCATACTTGGTGGCTCGATGGCGACATGGCGATGCGCCCCCGACCTGGCCGCGCGGGGTCGTAGTCCCAGAGCCGCTCGAGCTGCGAGTATTCGACGATCGTGCGCGCGAGATTGTCCCACATCCCGACCGCGATGCGTTCGCGGTCAGCGGCAGACTTCTCGGGAAAGGCCAGCGCGATTTGTTCGATTGCCTGGCGATGTCCCTTGAGGTACGGGCCGACGTAACGCATGACCCAGGCGGCGACGTCGGCCCAGCGGTCCGGACCGGTATGCCGCACCAGCCGGATCAGGACGACCGCCAGCTTGGCGGGAATCCCCCAGGCTCGATTGAATGCCTTGCGGCCCTCGATGTAATAGAGGTCCGGATTGACGGCGACGATACGCCGTTCCAGTTCGAGCACAAATCGGACAAACGCGTCCTCGTGGCTGACCACGCGCAAACCGTCGCGGGTGGCGGCCGTCAATGTGATCGGCTTTCCGCCGGCGGGATGCAGGATCCATCGCCGGTGCCGCGACGGATCTCCGACGAGGGCCACTTCGAACACCTCGATGAACTTGATGTCGGCGTAGGCGATCGTACGCTGGAGGTTCGTGCCGGAGACAAGCAGGGCGTCGCTGCCGAGCCGGAACATACGTTCCTTGGCGAACAGGCGAGGGCGATCTCGGTAGCAGAACTCGGACATTGTCGCGCCGCTCGGCATCATCGCCAGATTCGATGCAGCCACATCCACTGATCCGGATGTTCCCGGATCCAGCGCTCCATCAGCGATGCGAACGCCTGCGTGGTCGCATGCACGTCGACGCGGCCGCGCGCGTCGCGGACCGGCTCGACCGGGACGATCTCGTATCCGAACCGCCGGTCCGGACGGCGGATGATCCGGCTGCCATAGATCGGGCAATCGTAGATGCGGGCGAGGCGGGCGAACAGCGGGTTCAACAACGTCGGGCGTCCGAAGAATTCAACCTCGATGCCGTGCGCGTAGCGCTGGTCGATGAGCATGCCGAGGCCATCGCCGGGGCCGAACTCCCGTTTGATCTCGGCGATCATGGCGGCGCCGGCGGCGATCGGTGTGATCCCGGCTGCAACGCGGATACGCACCAGTTCCTCGGTGAATGCCCTGTTCTTCATGCGGCGATACGGAATGAGGCACCGCACATAGCCGACCCCCGCGATGGCGGCCAGCTCCCAGTTGGCGATGTGAAGCGAAAAGTGCAGCGTCGGCCGGTTCGCCCGCTTGATGTCCTCCCAGATCCGGGTGTTCTCAGGTGTCCGGACGATGCGGCTGCGCTCGGGATGCGCGGGGTCGTGCTGCCAGAAGGTCTCGAGCTGCGAATACTCGACAATGGTGCGGGCGAGGTTGTCCCACATCCCGACTGCGATGCGCCGGCGTTCCGCGTCGGTCTTTTCGGGAAAAGCAATGGCAAGCTGCTCGAGCGCGCGGCGATGTCCGCGGGTGAGCGGTCCGATGCGCCGCGCAAACCAGGCACAGATATCGGCGCAGCGATCGGGCCCGATGCGGCGGACGGCCCGGAACATGCGGACGACGAGCTTGCCGCCGAGCCCGCCGGCGCGATTGTAGAGCGGCCGGCCCTCGACGAAATAGACCTCCGGATTGGCCGCCAGGATGCGACTGTGCAGCTCTCGCGCGAATGCGTTCCAGGCCGTGCGGCGGTCGGTTACGCGCAAGCCGTCGCGCGTGGCGGCGGTCAGCGGCAGCGGAGCGCCCCGTTCCGGCCTGATGATCCATCGCTGGAACGGGGCAGAGCCGCCCAGGAGGCGAACCGACACGGCCTCGATCTGTTCGATGTCGCGATAGGGGAGCGTGCGGCAGCGGCCGCCCGCGACGATTTCCAGGGCGTCGTCGCCGAGCCGATAGATGCGCTCGCGCGCGAAGAAGTGGGCACGTTCTCGATAGGACAGATCGGGCACCGCGGAGGTTCCGGCCGGACGGGACCAAGTTCGGCGGCTATTTGGGCGCCCGCTTGGCCAGGATCCGCTGGAGCGTGCGTCGGTGCATGTTGAGCCGCCGCGCGGTCTCGGAGACGTTGCGGTTGCACAGCTCATAGATGCGCTGAATATGCTCCCAGCGCACGCGGTCGGCCGACATCGGGTTTTCGGGCGGATCGGCGGCCTTGCCGTCGAGGGCGAGCAGGGCATTGACCACGTCGTCGGCGTCCACCGGCTTAGCGAGATAGTCGACCGCGCCGAGCTTCACCGCATTCACGGCGGTGGCGATGTTGCCGTAGCCGGTGAGGATGATCGCCCGCGCCTCGGGCCGGCGCCGCTTGAGCGCCGAGATCACGTCCAGGCCGTTGCCGTCGCCGAGGCGCATGTCCACCACGGCATAGGCCGGCGACGCGGTCTCGAGTTGGATGAGCCCCTCCGCCACCGACTCCGCGGTCGCAACCGTGAAGCCGCGGCCCTCCATGGCGCGCGCCAGGCGCTGTAGGAACGACTTGTCGTCCTCCACGATCAGCAGCGTACGATCGCCCGCCACGGGTGTTGCGGCTCGGTTTTCAGCCATCGTCATTGCCATGTCGTCTGCTCCAACGCCATCGCCGGACCGACGCCGGCGGGATGGAAAAGCCCGGAACCGCACAAGACACTACAAGTGCAGAAACGAACGGCTCAGCCGTTTCGCGCAAGGTCAACTCTATATATTCACCAAGCCTCCCGCCTGACAACCTCGCGCCAAGGTAAAAATCCGGCGATTGACTGGCGCGATGCCTGAGCTGGTGCGGCGGCGTCTGCAAGCCGCCTGGTCAGTAGGCGAATGCCTGAGGCTGCTCGAAGTCGCCGCGGCCCCAACGGATGCGTACCACCGCGCCGCGCTCGGGCGCAGCACGGTTCTCGAATTCGAGGGTAGCGCCGGCGCGCTCCAGGAGCGTCTTGGCGATGAAGAAACCGAGACCCAGCCCGCCGCCGGCATCGCTGGCGATGTTCATGCGGCGTCGATGCCGGCTGGTGACATAGGGATCGCCGATCCGGTCCATGATCTCTGGCGCAAAGCCCGGACCGTCGTCGCTGATGGTCACCGAGACGTCGTCGGAACTCCAGTCGGCTGCCACCTCGACGGTGCCCTGCGCGAAATCAACCGCGTTCTCCACCAGGTTGCCGAGCCCGTACAGGATCGCCGGATTGCGCCCGCCGACCGGTTCCACGGCGTCGTGCGGCGTGAGCGCGACCTTGATGGCGACACCGAAATTGCGATGCGGCGCCACCACCTCCTCGATCAGCGCCGAGAGCGGCATGCGGTCGAACGGCTCGGCGCGCGCGGACAGCTCGGTGAGCTTGCCGAGAATCTGGCGGCAGCGTTGCGCCTGCTCGCGCAACAGCTTGATGTCGTCGGTCAGCGGCGACCCCTTCTCCACCGCGCGTTCCAGCTCGGTGGCGATCACGGTGATGGTCGCAAGCGGCGTGCCCAGCTCGTGCGCCGCCGCCGCCGCCAGCCCATCGAGCTGCGACAAATGCTGTTCGCGCGCCAGCACCAGTTCGGTCGCCGCCAGCGCGTCGGACAATTGCCGCGCTTCCTCCGTGAGCTGCCAGGCGTGCACGCCGATGAACCCGATGGACAACAGCGTGGCGATCCAGATCCCGGCAAGATAGACCGACGGCAATTGCAGCGGCCGCTCGTCGGCGTCCCACGGCAGCGGGTAGTAGTAGAAGGCAAGCACCGTCGTGCAAGCAGCCGCAAAGCCGGCGAGGATCACGATCATGCGCGGTGGCAGCGCGGTCGCCGCCAGCAGCACCGGCCCCAGCATCAGGAACGAGAACGGGTTCTGCAATCCGCCGGTGAGGAACAGCAGCACCGCGATTTCGGCGATGTCGAAGGCAAACAGCCAAGTGGCGCGGTCGGGGGGCAGCCGCTGGGTCGTGGAGAATCGGACCCGCAGCGCCACGTTGAGCCAGGCAGCGAGCGCGATCACCGCCAGGCAGGCATACAGCGGCAGCTGGAAATCGAGCCCGAAATGCACCACCAGCACGGCGACGGTCTGGCCGATCACCGCGATCCAGCGCAGCCGGACCAGGGTGTCGACCCGGACATGGCGTCCGGTTTCCAGCGCCTGTCTGAGGTCTTCGGGCATGGCGGGAATCTAGCGTCTGTCGCGGGCGCCTCAAGCGCGGTGGATGGCCGCGCGGCGACGTGGTGGCCCCTATGGCCCCGGTGCCTTATCACGGAAATAGGCCAGCGTGCCGCGGGTCACGATCCGGTCGCCCTCGACGAGGGCGTCAGGCGCGATGTCGCTCGCGCCGCCGATCCAGGCATAGATCGGGCCGAAATCGCGGTAGCAGGCGTCCAGCAGCGACCGGAAGCTGTCGATCACGAAATAGGTCTGCTGGAAATCGTCGATGATGTAATTGGTGCGCATCACGCGCGTCAGATCGAACGCGATGCGGTGCGGTGAGTCGCTTTCGAGTGCAAACACGCTTTCGGTCGTCGACGACATGATGCCGGCACCGAAGATGCGAAGCCCCTGGCGGCTTCGCACCAGCCCGAACTCGACGGTGTACCAGTAGAGCCGTGCGAGGTTCTTCAGACATCCGAGCGCGAGCGCGCGCTGGCCGCCCTTGCCGTAGGCCTGCATGAAGTCGGCGAACACCGGATTTGCCAACAACGGCACATGCCCGAACACGTCGTGGAAGATGTCCGGTTCCTCGAGATAGTCCATCTGCGCCTCCGGGCGGATGAAGGCACCGGCCGGAAACCGCCGGTTGGCGAGGTGGTCGAAGAAGATGTCGTCCGGCACCAGTTCGGCCACCGGCACCACGCGCCAACCGGTGATGCGCTCCAGCCGGTCGCTCAGCCTCGCCATGTCGGGAATGCCGGCTTCGGAGAGCGCGAGCGTGTCCATCGCCGCCAGGAACTCGTCGCAGGCGCGGTCTTTGAGGATCGCCTGCGAGCGGGCGAACAGGCGATCCCAGCGCGCGTGCTCCTCGCGCGAATAGGACGCCCAATCCTGATCGATGGTGAAATCCGGATTGCGCCTGGCGCTGAGGTAACGGTTGGTTTCGGTCCCGGCCGTGGGTGCCATGTCGCACCGTGTTTTCGGTCGCCGTCCTCGGGCTCGTTGGCGGCGCAGTGAACTATGGCGCGTGGGGCCGGCGCAAGTGTGCAGTACCGCCATCGCCGCCGGAGCGGAACACCAGGTGGCGCCGGCAAGGCTGGACACCGCCGCCATCGCCATGGGACGCTTGCGTCCAGATCACGGCAGAGCGATCGGGAGGCGATACCATGTCCGGCAACGACGCCGCGGCGGCACCCATGGGTCGGATGCTGTGCATTGCAAGCGCGCTGTTGCTGGCGGTGGGCGCGGGCGCTGCGGCGGCCCAGGAGCGCTATCCGGCCCGCACGGTGCGCATCATCGTACCCACCTCGGCCGGCGGCGTGACCGACGTGCTGGCCCGCGTCATCGCCCAGGGTCTGACCCAGGCCTGGGGCCAGTCGGTCATCGTCGACAACCGGCCCGGTGCCGACCAGATCATCGGCACCGAAGCGGTGGCGCGGTCGGCGCCGGACGGCTACACGCTCATGGTCTCCAGCGATGCCGCCATCACCGGCAACCCGCATCTTCACAGGAACCTGCGCTACGATTCGCTGAAGGATTTCACGCCGCTCGTCATGCTCGGCCAGATCACGCCGGTGCTCAACGTGCCGTCGAGCCTGCCGGTGCGCTCCTTCGGCGAACTCGTCGCGCTCGCCAAGGCGAAGCCCGGCGCGCTCAATTACGCCTCGTTCGGCAGCGGCACCTATTCGCACCTGAGCATGGAGGACCTGAAGCAGCGTACCGGCATCGACCTGTTCCACATCGTCTACAAGGGATCGACGCCCGCCATCACCGCGCTGTTGCGCGGCGAGATCTCGGTCCTGATCGTCAACATGGGCAACATCCGGGCGAACGCTGCCGCCGGCACGATCCGCATCCTCGCGGCCGCCGGCGCGAAGCGTTCGGCCTTTCTGCCCGATCTGCCGACGATCGCGGAGTCGGGCGTGCCGGGGTTCTCGACCGGCGCATGGTGGGGGCTGTTCGCGCCGGCCAACCTGCCGCGCGACATCGCGGACAAGATCAGGACCGGCGTCGGCGCGATCCTGGCGTCGCCGGAGGCGCGCAAGCTGTACGAGACCCAGACGATCGAGCGCATCACGCTCACGCCGGATGAATTCGACAAGCTCATCCGCGACGATCTCGACAAGTGGGGCAGGCTGATCCGCGCCGTCGGCATCAAGCCGCACTGACCGCCGGCGGCCCGGGGACGGCGAGCGGCGGTGTGGAAAACTCTTGCCACGCCGTCGGCATCGCGCCACATGTCGCCGGTCAATCGGATGGATCGAGCGTCACCGCGTGCCGTCTAGCGTCCCCGCCATCGAGGCCGACCGCCTCAGCAAGGTCTACACCGCCAGGGGCCGGACCACGCTCGCGGTCGACGGCATCTCGTTTGCGCTCGCGCCGGGCTCGGTCACCGGGCTGCTCGGCGGCAACGGCGCCGGCAAGACCACCACCATCGCCATGATCCTCGGCCTGATCGAGCCGACCGCGGGCGCGGCACGCGTCATGGGATCCGACATGGCGCGTGAACGCTACCGCATGCTGCACCGGATGAACTTCGAAAGCCCGTACATGGACATGCCGAACCGGCTCACGGTGCGGCAGAACCTGACGGTGTTCGGACGCCTGTACGCGGTCGAGGACCTCGCCGGACACATCGCCGCACTGGCCGGGCAGCTCGACCTGGCCGACCTGCTCGACCGGCCGACCGGCAAGCTCTCGGCCGGCCAGAAGACGCGCGTGTCGCTCGCCAAGGCGCTGATCAACCGGCCGGACATCCTGCTGCTCGACGAGCCGACGGCCTCGCTCGATCCCGACACCGCGGACTGGGTGCGCGGCCATCTCGAGCGCTATCGCACGGAGCGCAACGCCACGATCCTGCTCGCGTCCCACAACATGGCCGAGGTGGAGCGGCTATGCGAGCGTGTCATCATCATGAAGCGCGGCCGGATCGAGGACGATGGCTCGCCGGCGGCGCTGCTCGCGCGCTATGGGCGCGACAATCTCGAAGAGGTCTTCCTCGACGTCGCGCGCGGGCGCGGCGAAGCGGCGCGGGAGGCCGCGCAATGACCGACACCGCGCGCGGGCATGGAACCTCGGGGCTGGCGCTGGCGCCGCATCGCGTCGGCGCCATGGTGCTGCGCTATCTTTACCTGCTGCGCTCCTCATGGTCGCGGATTCTGGAGTTGATCTACTGGCCGGCGGTGCAGTTGTTCGTGTGGGGATTCCTCCAGTTCTATATCGCGCAGAACTCCGGCTTTTTCGCCCGCGCCGCCGGCATGTTCATCGGTGCGGTGCTGTTGTGGGACATCCTGTTCCGCGGCCAGCTCGGTTTCTCGGTGTCGTTCCTGGAAGAGATGTGGTCGCGCAATCTCGCCAATCTGATGATCAGCCCGCTGCGTCCGATCGAGTTCGTCGCCGCGCTGATGATCATGAGCATCGTGCGGCTCGCCATCGGAATGGTGCCGGTGACGATCTTCGCGATCGTGTTCTTCGGGTTCAATTTCTATTCGCTCGGCATCGCGCTGGCGGTGTTCTTCCTCAATCTCATCCTCACCAGCTGGTCGGTCGGGATCGTGGTATCGGGCGTCGTGATGCGCAACGGCATGGGCGCGGAAAGCCTGGCCTGGACCGTGATGTTCGTCCTGATGCCGCTGACCTGCGTGTATTACCCGGTCGCAGTGCTGCCGGACTGGCTGCAATGGGTGGCCTGGGTGCTGCCGCCGACCTACGTGTTCGAGGGCATGCGGGCGCTGGTGCTGGAACGGACGTTCCGCGGTGACCTGATGCTGGCGGCCTTCGTGCTCAACCTCGTCTTTTTCGCAATTGCGGTAGCGGTGTTCCTGGCGCTGTTGCGCAGCGCGCGCCGCATCGGTTCCCTGCTCCAGTCCGGCGAATAGTCGGGGCCCCTGATAAATCGGGGGAAAATTCCCTATCTGCTTCAGCAGATCGCAAGCTTTCCGGACTAGGATTGACGCTGTGACGGAAACAAGACAGTCTGCTGCACTGCAAAACAGGCGGCTGGGGCACACCATGGCGATCGGGGAATTTGGCGGCGCGGCCGCAACGGCCAGCGCTGGGCCGATGTATGCAGCACCGGCGTACTGGCTGTACGAGATGGGGCACGCGTCCCTCAACCCAGCGCGTGCCTTTGCCGATGCCACTCGGCTGTTCTTCAAGAACCCCGCCAATCCCTGGGCGCACACCGAATTCGGCAAGACGGTCGCCGCCGCCAGCGAACTGTTCGAGCGCTCGACCCGCCGCTACGGCAGGCCGGAGTGGGGCATCAACTCCACCTTGATCGGCGCCGAGCGCATCCCGGTCCGCATCTCCACGGTGTGGGAGCGGCCGTTCTGCAAGCTCCGGCATTTCGAGCGGGGGTTCGAGCATCCGCCGCGACGGCCGCAGCCGCGGCTCCTGCTGGTGGCGCCCATGTCGGGCCATTATGCGACGCTGCTGCGCGGCACCGTTGAGGGATTCCTGCCGAATCACGACGTCTACGTCACCGAATGGGTCGACGCGCGGGTGGTGCCGATCTCGGAGGGACGTTTCGATCTCGACGACTACATCGACTATCTCGTCTCCATGCTGCACTTCCTTGGCGGCGACGTCCACGTCGTCGGCGTGTGCCAGCCGTCGGTGCCGGTGCTGGCCGCGGTCGCGCGCATGGAAGCCGACGGCGACCCGCACGTGCCGCATTCCATGGTGCTGATGGGTGGTCCGATCGACACCCGGATCAATCCGACCGAGGTGAACGAACTGGCGGCGACGCGCGGCATTGACTGGTTCCGCCGCAACGTGATCACCAAGGTACCGTTCCCCAATCCGGGGTTCATGCGCGACGTCTATCCGGGCTTTCTTCAGCTCTACGGCTTCATGACCATGAACCTCGATCGCCACATGCAGGCGCATCGCAACCTGTTCCTGAACCTGGTCAAGGGCGACGGCGACTCGGCCCAGAAGCACCGCGAATTCTACGACGAATACCTCGCCGTCATGGACCTCTGCGCCGAGTTCTACCTCCAGACCTGCGAAACCGTCTTCATCCGGCACGCCTTGCCGAAGGGCGAGATGACCCATCGCGGCATCCCGATCAAGCCCGAGAAGATCCGCCGCGTGGCGCTGATGACGGTGGAGGGCGAGAACGACGACATTTCCGGTGTCGGCCAGACCGCGGCGGCGCACGGGCTCTGCGTGAATGTCCCACAGCAGCGCAAGTTCCACTGGCTGCAGCCCGATGTCGGGCACTACGGCGTATTCAACGGCTCGCGTTTCCGCGCCGAAATCGCGCCGCGCATCGCCGACTTCGTGTTGTCCAACAACGGCAATACCGCCCGCGGGACGGGGACCGCCAAATCCGCCAATGGCGCGTCCCCTGCCGCCCAAGGGGCGGTCCACCCGGACGCTGCGCCGCCGCCGGCGGCGTCCTGAGCCGTCGCAACAGGGATTCACGGCCGTTCCCGCGCCGGCTATGGTAGCGGCCGGGACAACCGACTGCCCGTTGTTCCCGGCGGGCATGGCAATGGCCGATATGGCAGCATTTGGTCTTGGCCGGCTTCTGAGGAAACCCATGTCGCTGCGGGCGCTGCTCTATCGCCGCCCGAGCGAACCGCAGGCCATCGAGGTCGTCTTCGACGAGTCGATCTACCCCGTACGCATTCGCCGTCACCGGCAGGCGCGCCGCTACACGCTGCGGATCGACGCCGCCTCGCATGAGGTCGTACTCACGATCCCGCCGCGCGGCAGCCTGAAGGAGGCGCGCGAGTTCGCGCAGAAGCACGGCGGCTGGATCGCGGCGCGGCTGAAACGCCTGCCGCAGGCCGCGCCGTTCGTCGATGGCGCCGTGGTGCCGGTCCGCGGCGTGCCGCATCGCGTGGTGCATCGCCAGAAATCCCGCGGCACGGTGTGGATTGAGGCCGGCGACGACGGCGAGCAGTTGATCTGTGTCACCGGCGAGCCGCCGCACCACAACCGGCGGATCGGCGCCTTCCTGATGCGCGAGGCGCAACGCGAACTGACCACCGCGAGCCGGCGCTATGCCGCGGCGCTCGGCGTCACCTTCAAGCGCATTTCCGTGCGCGATCAGTCGAGCCGCTGGGGATCGTGCTCGAACGCGGGCGTCCTGTCGTTCTCGTGGCGACTGATCCTGGCGCCGCCGTTCGTGCTCGACTATCTCGCCGCGCACGAGGTGGCGCATCTGGTCGAACTCAACCACTCGCCACGGTTCTGGCGGCTGTTGAAAAAGATCAACCCCGATTGCGCGCGCGCCAAGGCCTGGCTCGATGCGCACGGCACCGAGTTGCACCGCTACGGGATACGGGGGAGAGCGCCTGCAAGCATTGATTGACATCGAGGCCTCGGTGGCGGGATGGACGCGGCCTCGAATGAAAAGCGTTTGTGCGCCGCTGCGTGGCGCTGCCTTGCGCCCGTGGGGCAGTTGATACGATCGCTGACTTACATTGCTTGATGCAGGCTAACGTCTGGTGGCTATGGCCCGTGTCCAAATATGCGCCCCTCGGCGATTTTTTGCGCAAACAGCGCAGGGATGTCGTGCCAATGTCATTCTCGGAGATCGAGCGCGTCGTCGGCTCGAAGCTGCCGAAATCACAACGATATCCAGCCTGGTGGAGCAATAACCCCTGGAACAATGTGATGACTCAGGTCTGGCTCGACGCCGGATTTCAGACCGAGCAGGTCATTGCGGCAACGACGCGAGAACAGGGCTGCGCAATTGTAACGCGAGGTCGCGAGCTGTTGGAGCACGCGGGACAGGGGCACGGTCGATCGCTGGCATGCTGACCGCTCACCGCCGCCCGAACAGCGTGTCGATCAGCCAGCCGTCGAGCCCGGCTGCGGGCTGCTGGGGACGCTGCGGGCGCGGCGAGGTGCTCACCGCGCCCGGCGGCGTCGGGGTGGCGATGCGGTCGAACACCGACGCCAGCGACGGACCGGCCTGGCCCGGCAGTGCCGCCGCCGCCACGCCCTGGTGCGCGCTGCGCATGATGCGGGCGAAGATGTCCACCGGCAGGCCGCCGCCGGTCGCGCGGCGGGTCGGCGAGGAATCGTCGTTGCCGAGCCAGACGCCGGCGACGAGGTGCGCTGTGTAGCCGACAAACCAGGCGTCGCGGAAATCCTGGCTGGTGCCGGTCTTGCCGGCGACTTGCCATCCCGGAATCTGCGCGCGCTGCGCGGTGCCAGCGCGCACCGTCTCGCGCATCATCGCGTTCATCATCGCGACGTGGCGCGGCTCGACGATCGGACCGAGATCGTGCGGGTTGCGCTGATAGAGCGACCGGCCGGTTTTGGTGCTGACCCGCTCGACCACATAGGCGGCGAGCGCGCGGCCGCCATTCGCAAACGGCGCGTAGGCGGACACCAGCTCGATCAGCGACACCTCCGAGGTTCCAAGCGCCAGCGACGGGTTGGCTTCGAGCTTGGAAGCGATGCCGAGCCGGTAGGCGGTTCTGGCGACCGCACTCGGACCGGATTCCAAAGTGAGGCGTACCGACACCGTGTTGAGCGAATGCGCCAGTCCCTGGGTGAGGGTGACCGGTCCATGATATTCGCGGCTGTAGTTCTCCGGCCGCCAGCCCTTGAGCACGATCGGCTTGTCCTCACGCACGGTCTCGGGCGAGAGCCCGCGCTCCAGCGCGGTCAGGTACACGAACGGCTTGAATGCCGATCCGGGCTGGCGCCTGGCCGCGACCGCGCGGTTGAACTGGCTTTCTGCATAATTCCGGCCGCCGACCAGGGCGCGCACCGCGCCGGCCGGCGTCATGACGACGATCGCGCCCTGGCTGACGCCGAGCTTCTCGCCGCGCTGCGCAAGCTCGCCGACCAGCGCGGCTTCGGCGGCGGCCTGCAACGCGGGATCGATCGAGGTGTGTACCACGACGTCCTGATCGACATGGCCGACGAGATCATCCAGCACGTCCATGATCCAGTCGGCGATGTAGTTGGCGGAGCCGGTGCCGGCGGTCTTCACGGCGCGGGCGGGCTGCGCCAGTGCCATCTTGGCCATGGTCTCGGTGATGTAGCCCTGTCGCGTCATGGCGGCGAGCACGATCTGCGCACGCCGCTCGGCGCCAGCGGGATTGCGGTTGGGGGCCAGCCGTGACGGCGATCGAATCAGGCCTGCGAGCATGGCGGCTTCCGCGATCGTCACCTTGCGGGCGGACTTACCGAAATAGCGTTGGGCGGCGGCGTCCACCCCATAGGCGCCCGAACCGAAGTAGACGCGATTGAGATAGAGTTCGAGAATCTCGGTCTTGGAGAAGCGGTGCTCGAGCCAGAGCGCCAGCACGAATTCCTGGAGTTTGCGCGTGAGCGTGCGGTTCTGGGTGAGGAACAGGTTCTTGGCGAGCTGCTGGGTGATGGTCGAGCCGCCCTGCGAAACGCCGCCGCGGCTGAAGTTCGCCGCCGCTGCGCGCATGAGGCCGATCGGGTCGATGCCGTAGTGGTTGTAGAAGCGGTGGTCCTCGATGGCGAGGAACGCCTTCGGCAGATAGGGCGGCATGTCGCGCAGCGTCAATGTGGCGCCATGCATCTCGCCGCGGTTCGCGAGCGCACTGCCGTCGTTGCCGACGATCTCGATCGAGGGTGGGCGCCGCGGAATCTCCAGCGACTGGATCGGCGGAAGGTTTGCGGCAACCCAGACCAGCACGCCGCCAGCCGCGATCATCATCCACAGGCCGAGCACCAGGCTCCAATACACGAGGCGCCGCAACGGCGATCGCGAACGGCGGCGTCCGCTTTTGCGCACAGGATTCATGTCGCAGCCCTGGTCGCCGGTCGATGCAGGCTGCGACTTCGTGCGCTGCACCGCATCGAAGGTCGGCTCGCGACGGACGGTCGGCTTCCGCCTGGCGTAAGGCATCTCCCCATCCCCGCGGCCCGATCCCCTCATGGCCAAATATTTCAGGCGGCACGGTAGTTTGGGCGATTTAAGGGGTGGTTACCGCCGGGCGGGTACGGTGGTCCCTGCGACACTGCGAGGTCTGAAAATATTTTCGTGACGTGATTTTTGTACAACAGATAAACGGCCAGATGAACAAATATACATAAACGAATTCAGAGTCTTATGCCGCGATGGATCGAACGAAAGCTCTTCCATCGCCAGAAATTTCGGCATAGAGTTGCTGCCATCCGGATTACCCGGGCTGAGAATCTTTTGGGGGATATCATGCGAAAGCTCGCACTGCTCGTTGCGGCGGCGCTCCTCGTGTCGGCGCCAATGCTCACCACCACTCCGACCGAGTCGTTTGCTGCGGCGAAGAAGAAGGCCAAGGCCGGCGGCGGCGGGGATCCGAACACCGCGTTCATGCGCGCGCTCGGCGATCAGCTGAGCGGAGTCGGCGGCGGTGGCGCCGGCGGCAAGGGCAAGGGCAAGGGCAAGGGAAAAGGTATGGGTATGGGAATGGGTATGGGTATGGGTATGGGCGGCATGGGAATGGGTATGGGCGGAATGGGCAAGGGAATGGGCGGCATGGGAATGGGCGGCATGGCCAAGGGCGGCATGGCCAAGGGCATGGGCAAGTAGCCCGGCCGTACACGCCAGCGTTCCTCGCTCCGGCAACAACTCCGATCCCTTGCGGTGTCGTTGCGGGGGCCTTCGCCTAGACGATCGAAAATCGAGCACAGCGGCTGCGGGCAGGATTGCCGGCAGCCGTTGTTCTTTTTGACGATTGTTCGCGTGGTCCAGATGTCGGAGTATGAGCGGGCCAGGCGGCTTTGGATTCAGGGAACCCACGGGAGGTCATCCATGCGAAGGCTTGCTTTGTTGATCGCTGCGGCGCTCGTCGTATCGGCGCCCATGCTCACCACGTCCTCGACCGACACGTTTGCGGCCGCGAAGGCCAAGAAGAAGGCCGCCGCAAGCGAGGAAGGGGGCAGTCTCTTTACCGCCTTCACCGATCAGCTGTCCGGCCGGACCGATGCCAAGGCTGGCAAGAAGGCGAAACGGACGCCGGCCCGGAAGAAGAAGAGCGAGTAGATCAAGGAACGTCGAAGGCTGGTTTGTGCGCGGCCGCAGGCTTCTGCGGCCGTCGCGCTTTGATGCCTCAGCTCACCGCCACCGGTTTCGCCGCCGGGGTTTCGGCCGAGACAAACAGTTGCAGTAGCGCGCGCTTGATCGCCGCCTGGCGGGTGGCCGACGAAATCTTGTCGCCGAGCAGATCGGTTACGTAGAACACGTCGACGACGCGCTCGCCGAACGTGGCCACGTGCGCGGAGGCGATGTTCAGATTGAGGCGTGACAACGTCGCCGTGAATTCGTAGAGCAGCCCTGGCCGGTCGAGTCCGGTGACCTCCACCATCGTGTAACGGTTGGACCACTGGTTGTTGATCGTCACCTCGGGCTCGATCGCGAAGGCCTTGAGCCGGCCTTTGGCGGGCGCCCGCTTGGCCACCATCTCCGGCAGCCGCAGGTCGCCGCGCAGCGCCTGTTCGATAGCGGCGGCGACGCGGCCGGCGCGCCGCTCCTCGTCCTCGTCGCGCTCGAATCCGCGCGACACCGCGATGGTGTCGAGCGCGCGCCCGTCGGTGGTCGTGAAAATCTGCGCATCGACGATGTTGGCCCCGGTCATCGCGCAGGCGCCGGCGATGATCGACAGGAGCCGCGGATGGTCGGGAGCGAACACCGTCAGCTCGGCCACGCCGCGCGTGCGATCGAGATTGATGGCGGTCGCCAGCGATTTGCCAGCAGCCTCCGTCTCCCGCACGAAGCGTGCGTGCGCGATCTTGGTCGGGAGATCGACCTTGAGCCAATAGGCCGGGTAATGGCGGGCGATATAGGCGTCGACCTGTTCCGCCGGCCAGTCCGCCAGTTGCGCGCGCAGCTCGGCCTGCGCCATGGCGACGCGTTGGGCGCGGTTCACCTCCGAGAAGCCCCCGGTCAGTACGGGCTCGGCCTCGTAGTAGAGGGTGCGGATCAATTGCGCCTTCCAGCCGTTCCAGACGCCCGGCCCGACGCCCTTGATGTCAGCCACTGTCAGTATTGTCAGCAACTTCAGTCGCTCGACCGACTGCACCACCTCGGTGAAGTTCTGGATGGTGACCCGGTCCGAAAGGTCGCGCGATTGCGCGACGGTCGACATCACGAGGTGCTGCTCGACCAGCCAGGCGACGGTATCGGTCTCCGCCGGCGAGAGTCCGAAGCGCGGGCACAACCGTCGGGCAACACGCGCGCCTGCGATCGAATGATCCTCGATGCGGCCCTTGGCGATATCGTGCAGGAACAACGCCACGTAGAGCGGCGTGCGGTGCTGCGGCTGAATCGTGCGCATCAACTCGGTGGCGAACGGCGCATCAGCAGCGCGGCCGGCCTCAATATCGGCCAGGATTCCGATGCAGCGCAGGAGATGCTCGTCTACTGTGTAGTGGTGGTACATGTTGAACTGCATCATCGCCACGATGCGGCCGAAGGTGCGCACGAACTTGCCCAGCACGCCCGCCTCATTCATCCGGCGCAGCACGGTTTCGGCGTCGTTCCTCGAGGTGAGGATTTCGAGAAATAGCCGGTTGGCTTCCGGGTTCTCTCGCAAGTCGTTGTCGATGAAATGGAGAGAATGGCGGATCGCCCGCATCGCGTCGGGGTGGAATGCGAGATTGTACTTCTGCGCCAGATGGAAAATGCGGATCAGGTTGACAGGATCGCGCTTGAACACGTTCTCGTTGGCGTCGGCGACCACGATCCGGTTGTAGTCGACGATGAAGTCTTCACTGTCGCCCAGCGTCCGGCGCTTCGACGGCCGAAGCTTCGCCATCATGCGGCTGAGCACCGGCATGGCCTTGGCCTGGCTGTCCTCGAGCTCTGCACACAAGATGGCGGTGAGGTCGCCGACATCCTTGGCGATCAGGAAGTAATGCTTCATGAAGCGCTCGACGTCCTTCAGTCCGGGATGCGAGGTGTAGCCCAGACGCACCGCGATCTCGCGCTGGATATCGAACGAAAGCCGTTCCTCCGGGCGTCCGGTTACGAAGTGCATGTGGCAGCGCACCGACCACAGGAAATCCTCGCAGCGCCGGAACAGCATGTATTCGGAGCGATTGAAGACGCCCTTCTGGATCAGCTCTTCCGGTTCGCGCACGCGGTAGACGTATTTGGCGATCCAGAACAGTGTGTGCAGATCGCGCAGGCCTCCTTTGCCGTCCTTGACATTTGGTTCGACCAGGTAGCGCGACTGGCCGGCGCGGCGGTGACGTTCCTCGCGCTCGGCGAGCTTGGCTGCCACGAATTCCGGCGCGGTGCCGAGCGTCACCTCCTTGTCGAAACGGGCGACCATCTCGTCGAACAGCTTGCGGTCCCCGAACAGGTAGCGCGCCTCCAGGACCGCAGTGCGGATCGTCATGTCGGCCTTGGCCTGGCGGATGCATTCGTTGATCGACCGCGTCGCATGACCGACCTTCAGCCCCATGTCCCAGAGGCAGTAGAGGATAGTCTCCGCGATCTGTTCGCCCCATGCGGTCTGCTTGTAGGGCAGCAGAAACAGCAGATCGATATCGGAGCCGGGCGCCAGCAATCCGCGTCCGTATCCGCCGGTGGCCACCACTGCCATGCGTTCGGCTTCCGAGCGATTCTGCGAGGGATAGAGGTGCCGCTCGGCGAATTCGAACAGCACGCGGATGACCTCGTCATGCATGCGGCAGAGCCGCTCGGCGCAGCGGCGACCGTGGCGATCGTTGAGCAGGAGCTTTTCGGCGGTCTTGCGGCCCTGGAGCAGGCTGGCCCTCACGCGTTGCGCGACGGCGGTACGCAGGTCGCGCTCGCGGCCGGCAAATTCTTCGATCAGCGCGTCAAGCTCGGCTGCGAGCACGGCGGCGTCGAGGAGATCGCTGGCGCGCGAGGGTTGATCGGCCGGTGTGAGCATGGGTGAGGAAACGGCCAGCGCTTGCGGCAATTGCGACCCGCCGGCGCATCCGGAACGGGCAGGGACGGAACATCACGCGGGGCGCCACCGGGCGCCCCTGAAACCGCCGCAACTACATATCCCCCAAAGGCGCGCCTTCGCAACACGCCTTCCGGCATGGAATCGGCGTCGGCCGAGGCGATCGCGCCCCGGTCAGTGGCTGCCGAACTTCAGATTCTGGTCGCGGATCACCTGCGCCCAGCGCGCCGTCTCCGACTTGATGAAGGCGGTGAACTGCTCCGGCGAGCTTGTCATGGTTTGATAGAGCTGCTTCTTGACGAACCGTTCCTGGATCGCTGGATCGGCCACGGCATCGCGCACATCGGCGTTGATCTTGGCGACGATGTCGCGCGGCGTGCCGGCGGTGACGGACAGGCCGAACCAGGTGCCCGCGATGAATCCGGGCACGGTCTCATTCACCGTCGGCAGGTCCGGAAGCGTCGGGAGGCGTTTTTCGCTGCCCACGGCGAGCATCTTCACCTTGCCGCTGGCGGCGGGCGAGAGCGCGGAACCGACGCTGATCAGCATGGTCTTGGTGTGACCGCCGATGACGTCGGTCAGGGCGGGCGTCGCGCCGCGGTAATGCACCGCGGTCAGCTTGATGCGGGCGGCGTTCTCGAGCCTGACCATGTTCAGATGCGGACCCGAGCCCACTCCGGCGGTGCCGTAGGTGATCATCCCCGGCTCCTTCTTGGCCAGCGCAACCAGGTCGGCCATGGAATTGACCGGCAGCGATGGGGTGGCGAGCAGGGCGTGGTGAATGCGCACAAGGCCGGTGATGTGGATCAAATCCTTGTCGACATCGTACGGCAGCTTGTCCTTGGGATAGACGTTCGGATTGATCACGTAGGTTCCGGCCTCGGCCACCATCAGGGTATGGCCGTCGGGCGCCGCCTTCGCCACCGCCTGCGCGCCCAGGATGTGGCCCGCGCCGCCCCGGTTCTCGATCACGACCTGCTGGCCCCATTTGATCGACAGGCGCTGGCCGATGGCACGCGCCACGATGTCGGTGACGCCGCCGGCAGCAGCGGTGACCACCATCGTGACTGTCTTGGTGGGAAAGGTTTGTGCCTGTGCTGCCGGTACGGACAGGCAAGCGAGCGACGTCAACGCGTAAAGCCACTTCGTCATGGAGCGTCCCCTTGGTGGCGGCGGGCGCTGCGGAAATGCACGTCGACGATGCGTCCGCACGAGAAGGCTGCGACAGCCTAGTCGCGGGGTCAGGCGCGGTCGCTAGGTCGCTTTGTCGCGGCCATGAGCTTGAGCGAATACAGCGAGTCGAGCGCCTCGCGCGGCGACATCTCGTCGGGATTCAGGGTCGCCAGCGCCGTGACGATTGCCGTGATCGCGTCGTCAACCCGCGGGCTCGCGCTCTGGGGCAGCGCCGCGAACAGCGGCAGATCGTCGAATCCGCGCGGCGAGGCGCGGTCCTCGGCCTCCAGTTTGGCCAGCACAAGCTTGGCGCGCTCGATGACGCTTGCGGGCAGTCCGGCAAGCTTGGCCACCTGGATGCCGTAGCTGCGGTCGGCGGCGCCGGGCACCACCTCGTGCAGGAACACCACCTCGCCCTGCCATTCCTTGACTCGCACCGTGGCGTTGAACAGACGCGGCAGCCGCGCCGCCAGCACGGTGAGTTCATGGAAGTGGGTTGCGAACAGTGCGCGGCAGCGGTTGGTTTCGTGCAGATGCTCGATGGTCGCCCAGGCGATGGAGAGGCCGTCGAAGGTCGCGGTCCCGCGGCCGATCTCGTCGAGGATCACGAGCGACCGCTCGCCGGCCTGGTTGAGGATGGCGGCAGTCTCCACCATTTCCACCATGAAGGTCGAGCGCCCGCGGGCAAGGTCATCGGCCGCGCCGACGCGCGAGAACAGGCGGTCGACCACCCCGATCTTTGCGCGACGGGCCGGCACGAAGCCGCCCATCTGCGCCACGATGGCGATCAGCGCGTTCTGGCGCAGGAACGTCGACTTGCCCGCCATGTTGGGGCCGGTGAGCAGGCAGATGCGCCCGGCGCCCTGCTCGGGCAGGGCGGACAGGTCGCAATCGTTGGCCACGAACGGCCCGCCGTCGGCGACAAGCGCCTGCTCGACCACCGGGTGGCGGCCGCCTTCGATCACGAAGTCGCGCGAGTCGTCGACCTCCGGCCGCACATAGTCCTGCTCGACCGCAAGTTGGGCGAGGGCCGACGCCACGTCGAGCGCCGCCAGCGCCTCGGCGGCCTCTTTGATCGGGCCCGCCGCGGCGGTCACCTGCGCCGAGAGCCGCTCGAAGGTCTCCAGCTCGATGCCGATTGCGCGGTCGGCGGCGCTGGCGATCTTCGCCTCCAGTTCGCCCAGCTCGGTGGTGGTGAAGCGCACCTGCCCGGCCATGGTCATGCGGTGAATGAAGGTCGAGTTCAGCGGCGGCTGTCGCAGCTTGTCGCCGTGCTGCGACGCCACCTCGACGAAATAGCCGAGCTGGTTGTTATGTTTGACCTTGAGCGCGCGCACGCCGGTCTGCTCGGCGTAGCGCGCTTGTAGGGCGGCGATCACGCGCCGCGACTCGTCGCGCAGCGCGCGGGCCTCGTCGAGGGCGGCGTCGTAACCTGCGCGCACGAAGCCGCCGTCGCGTTTGAGATGCGGCAGCTCGTCGGCCAGCGCGGTCGCGAGTGCGGCGGCGATCCCTGCGTCCGGACGGCACAACGCCGCCGCTGCCTGCCGGATGTCATCGGGAATGCCGCCGTTTGCCGTGAGCGCGGCGGAAACACCGGCCGCGGCCTCGATGCCGTCACGGATGGCAGCGAGGTCGCGCGGCCCGCCGCGGCCGACCACCAGACGGGCCAGCGCGCGGGCGAGATCGGGCGCACCCTTCAGGTCGCTGCGCAGCCTTGCGCGCAGGCCTGAGTCCGCCACGAAGTGCGCAACCGCGTCATGTCTGCGCACAATCGCCGCCGGTTCGGTCAAGGGCGCGGCCAGCCGTTGCGCCAGGAGCCGCGATCCGGCCGCCGTCACGGTACGGTCGATGGCGGCGAGCAGCGAGCCGCGCCGCTCGCCGGAGAGCGTGCGCACGAGTTCCAGGTTGCTGCGGGTGGCCTGGTCGATGGCAAGCGTTGCGCCTTCGGCCTCGCGCAGCGGCGGCGACAGCGGCGGGCGCCGGCCGAGCTGGGTGCGCTCCACATAGGTGATGCAGGCGGCGGCGACCGTCAGCTCCAGCCGCGACAGCGGGCCGAACGCGTCCGTCGTCGCGACCGCGAAATAGGCCGACAGCCGGCGTTCGGCGGTGGCACCGTCGAACACGTCGCGGGCGAGCGGCGTCACCGCCGGCAGCGCGCGCAGGAGCGGCGCGAGCTGCGGATCGGAATACAGTGCATCCGACACGATGATCTCGCTCGGCTCGAGCCGTGCCAGCTCGGCGGCGAGCCCGGGCCGGTCGCATTCGGCGATGCGAAACTCGCCGGTGGAAATATCGATCCAGGCGAGCGCGAAGCGGTTTGCCTCCTCCGCGGAGGAGGACCGTGCCCGCACGATGGCGAGCAGGTAATTGTTGCGCCGCGCATCGAGCAGCGTGTCTTCAGTCAGGGTGCCGGGCGTGACGAGCCGCACCACGTCGCGCCGCACCACGCTCTTGGCGCCGCGCTTGCGCGCGAGCGCGGGATCCTCCATCTGCTCGCACACGGCGACGCGGTGGCCGAGCGCGATCAGCCGGTGCAGGTACTCGTCGGCGCGGTGCACCGGCACGCCGCACATCGGGATGTCGCGGCCCAGATGCTTGCCGCGCTTGGTGAGCACGATGCCGAGCGCGCGCGATGCCACCTCCGCGTCGTCGAAGAACAGCTCGTAGAAGTCGCCCATCCGGTAGAACAACAGGCAGTCCGGATTGGCGGCCTTGATCTCGATATACTGCTCCATCACGGGCGTCGCGCGGCCCGCCGGTTCGCCGGGCGGGTCGGACGCGAAGCCGGACGGGGCGTGCGGATGGGCGGCATCCATGGCGCGGCGACGCTAGCAGAAGGGGCAATGCCCGTCATGCGCGGGCTTGACCGGCCACCCGCACTTCCTGCGAATAAGTGCCGCCACAACACCGGAGGCGCTGAGCCATGAGACCCCTGATCTGCGGGCTGCTTGCGATCCTGGCCGGCAGCGTTCCTGCCGGCGCCCAGGAATGGCCCACCAAGCCGGTGCGGATCGTGGTTCCGTTCGGTGCCGGCTCGACGCCGGACATCATCATGCGGCTGATCGCCGATCGGCTCCAGGCAACGTCGAAGCAGACGATCGTGATCGAGAACCGTCCGGGCGCCAGCGGCAACACCGGCACCGACCTTGTCGCCAAGGCGGCGCCCGACGGCACCACCGTCGGCATCAGCATCCTCGGTCCGCTCGGGCTGAATACGCTGCTGTTCGCCAGGATGCCCTACGATCCGTTCAACGATCTCGCGCTGGTGACGCGGCTCACCGATCAGCCGAGCGTGCTTGCAGTCAATGCCGGCGTGCCGGCGAAGACCACCGCCGAGCTGGTTGCGCTGCTCAAGCGCGAACCCGGCAAGTTCAATTTCGGGTCGATCGGCAACGGTTCCCTGTCGCATCTCGCCATGGAGGCGATCGCGATGGCGAGCGGCACGACGATCGTCCACATCCCCTATGCAGGCTCGCCGCAGGCGGTCACCGCGCTGATGCGCGGCGACGTGCAGATGGTCTGCCTGCCGGCGATCTCGGTGGTGTCGCAGGCCAAGACCGGCAAGCTCAGGATGCTGGCGGTGACCTCACCCAAGCGCTCGGCTCTCTTGCCCGACCTGCCGACGCTGCGGGAGGGGGGCATCGATGTCGAGGCCAATGCCTGGAACGGCCTGGTCGCGCCGGGGAAGACCCCGGAGCCGGTGGTCGCGGCGATCGCGCGCGCGGTGAACGAGACGCTGCGCGACCCGGGCATCCGCGCCAAGCTCGGCGCACAGATGATGGAGCCGATCGGCACCTCGCCGGCGGAATTCCGGGCGTTCCGCGACGCCGAGATGAAACGCTGGACGCCGGTGGTGAAGGCCGCCGGGATCAAGCCCAATTAGCTCGTGGCGCGGCCAAATGGGCCCGCTTCACTTCACCAGCGTTACGCCGGTGACCTTCTCCAGGTTCTTGTAGTCGATCGCCTCGCGGTCGGCCTTCGGGATATTGAGCGAATCGAGAATCCGCAGCGTCTCGCGCGGATACATCGTGCCGCCCTCGGGGTCGAACGGGCAGTCGGAGGCGAACACGATCTTCTCCAGCGGGTAGAATTCCAGGCCGCACTTGGTCGCCGGCTCGCCGCCGAACACGGCGGTGTCGGCCCAGAAGTCCTGCTTGAAGTAGTCGAGCGGGCGCTTCTTGAGGCTCTTGCGGAGCGCCACATAGTCCTCGTCCGAGGTCCGCGAGCCCATCACGTCGTTGCCGGGCCCGAGCCGGCCTTCCAGCATCGGAACGATGCCGCCGAAATGGTGCGTGATGATCTTCAGGTTCGGATGCGTGTCCATGATGCGCGAGTACACCAGGCGGGTCATTGCGCAGGCGGTCTCGTAGGACCAGCCCAGCGTCCACCAGATTTCGTAGAGCGATTTCTTCTCGTGCAGCGGATAGTCGGGCGTCTCGGCGCCGCGCGCGGGATGAATCCAGATCGGCTTGCCGAGCGCGTTCATCTTGTCCCAGAACGGCATGAACTCAGGTGCGTCGATCGGCTTGCCCAGCACGTTGGTATAGATCTGCACGCCGAGTGCGCCGTTCTTGATCGCGCGTTCCGCCTCGGCGGCGCCGGCATCGGGCGTGCCGAGCGCGACCTGCGCCACCCAGCCGGGGAAGCGGTCCTTCTCCTTGTCGCACAGTTCGACGAAGCCGTCGTTGCAGATGCGGATCATCTCGTCGATTTGCGCCGGCGTCTTGCAGAACGCCTCGAACGGCGGCTGCGGATAGGAGAGGATCTGCTGGTAGTCCTTGTGGCCGTCGACGATCTTCTTGCGCACGTCGAGGTCGTACAGCGCCGGCAGCGAGCGCACGCGCTTGCCCATGTCCTTGTAGTCGCCGGCGATCTCCATAAGCTTGTCGAAGAACTTCTTGGGAAAGAAATGAGTATAGGCGTCGATGCGCATGCAGGGTGCTCCAGATAGGTTGCGGCGCCGATCGGTCCGCCGGGCGGGCTGGGTGGCGAGTAGTTAACGTGTCGGACGGCTTGAGTCCATCGCGGGGCGGCGGCCCACTTGTGCAGCCACCTGCCGCAGCCGCCAACGCTTCCGCCCCGCCGCCGGCTGCGATAGCGTGCACGGCAACGCCCGCGCGCGCAAAGCGGGCTCATTCGACGGAGGAAACCATGAAACGGCTCGCAACGGCGCTCGGCGCCCTCGGCCTGCTGCTCGTCGTCCCGACCGAGTCCGCGCAGGCCCAGACTTGGCCGCAGCGGTCGGTCCGCTTCCTGGTGTCGCTCGGCCCGGGCAGCGGCGCCGATCTCAGCGCGCGTCTGCTGGCCGATCGCCTGACTGCGAAATGGAAGCAGCCGGTGGTGGTGGAAAACCGCCCCGGCGGCGACGCCGTGGTCGCCATCAACGCCTTCCTCAGCGCCAAGGACGACCACACGCTGCTCTACACGCCGACTTCGTCGTTCACCGCGCATCCCTACACGCTCAAGAAGCTGCCCTACGATCCGGGCCAGATGCACCCGGTGGCGCGGGTATCGAACACCATCGTCGGGCTCGCCGTGCCGGGCAAGTCGGACATCAAGTCGGTCAAGGACCTGGTCGGGCAGATCAAGGCCAGGCCCAACACGTTCAACTATACGACCGTGACCGGCATGACCGATCTCATCTTCGAGGGATATTTCAAGTCGGCAGGTCTCGTCATCACCCGCGTTCCCTACAAGGATCCGGTGCAGGCCGTGACCGACCTCGCTGAGGGGCGCATCCAGGCCTATGTAGCGGCGCTGGCCATCCAGCAGGCGCACATCAAGTCCGGTCGGCATCGGCTGATCGCCGTGACCAACAGCGAGCGTGCCGCCGTATTTCCGGACACGCCGACCGTCGCACAGGCGGGATTTCCCGAGCTGTCCTTCGACGGCCTGGTCGGCTTGTTCGGCACCGGCAACCTCGCGACTGCGGCGCGCTCGCGCATCGCTGCCGATATCCGCGAGCTGCTTAAGGACCCCGCCATCGCGTCAAAGCTCACGGCGACCGGCCAGGCCGTCAGCCCGGGAACGGGAGAGGAGTTCGCGAAATCGCTCAATGCCCAGCGCGCAACGCTGGCGGCGACCGCAGCGAAGCTTGGCCTCAAGGCGGCGCAGTAGCGCTGAACCGCGCGATCATCTCGGCTGGCATGGCCTGAGCGCGGAAGTGGCCGGGGCGGTCGGGGTCGCGCACCACCCAGACGCGCGTCTCGTTCGACTCGACCGCCAGCGCGCCGCCGAGACTAAGCCTGTGCTGGAGGCTGAAACTCGACCGTCCGACCTTGGTGATCGCGCTCTCGATCTCGACGTCGTCGCCATAGCGGGTCGGCAGCAGGAACCGCGCCTGCGAATGGACTGACGGGATGCCGCCGAACCCGTAGAGCCGATACAACTCCTGCTTCTTCATGCCGAGCGCCCGCTCGATCACGAGCTCGGTCGAGTGATTGAACATCGCGAAATAGCGCGGATAGAACACAATGCCGGCGGGATCGCAGTCGCCCCATTCGATACGGACGGTGCGGCGGGTGGTGAACATCCTGACCCCGGTTCCTCGTGCGCAAGTAACCCAGGTCCCGGATCGCCAATGCACCACTTCGTGTCGCATTGCGCCCGGGACGCGCAGCTTGCGCTCGGTGACACGCCATCAAAAACGGGTCAAGCGTTCGCCATTTGACCCCGCCGGTGCCGCCCCGTACAAAACAAGCGAATTCACGAGACCGCCTGCCCCATGCCGCGTTTCCTGTCGCTTGCCGAGGCCGTGGAATCGACCGTCCGGGACGGCGACACGGTGGCCATGGAGGGGTTCACCCATCTCATTCCGCACGCCGCCGGCCACGAGGTGATCCGCCAGCGCCGCAAGCACCTGACGCTCATCCGCATGACACCCGACCTGATCTACGACCAGCTCATCGGCATGGGCTGCGTCGACAAAGTGGTGTTCTCCTGGGGCGGCAACCCCGGCGTCGGGTCCTTGCACCGCTTCCGCGACGCGGTCGAGAACGGCTGGCCGTACCCGCTCGCCATCGAGGAGCATTCTCACGCTGCCATGGCGAACGCCTACGAGGCCGGCGCGGCTGGGCTGCCGTTCGCGGTGCTGCGCGGCTACATCGGCGTCGACCTGCCGAAGGTGAACCCGCGGATCAAGGCCATCACCTGCCCGTTCACCGGCGAGAAGCTCGCGGCCGTGCCGTCGATCCGGCCGGATGTCGGGATCGTGCATGCGCAGCGCGCCGATCGCGAGGGCAACGTGATGATCGACGGCATCGTCGGCATTCAGAAGGAGGCCGTGCTGGCGTCGAAACGATCGATCGTCACCGTGGAGGAGATCGTCGACGAATTCGGGACGCGCAGCTTCAACGCGGTGATCCTGCCGCACTGGACCGTCGGCGCCGTGGTCAAGGTGCCGGGTGGCGCCTATCCGTCCTATGCGCAGGGCTACTACAAGCGCGACAATGCGTTCTATATCGGCTGGGACAAGATATCGCGCGAGCGCGAGACGTTCCTGGCGTGGATGAAGGTGAACGTGCTGGAGCAAGGCCCGGCAGTTTTTGCCGCGCATGTGCGTCCCCTCGCGACGAAGGCTGCTTGAGATGGCCGACTACAAGCCTAACGAGATGATGACGATCGCGGCGGCGCGCGCGCTGCGCAGCGAAGATGTCTGCTTCGTCGGCATCGGCATGCCGTCGGCGGCGTCGAACCTGGCCCGCCTCACGCATGCGCCCGGCATCACGCTGATTTACGAGTCCGGCACCATCGCCACGCGGCCCGACGTGCTGCCGCTCTCCATCGGCGACGGCGAACTGTGCGAGACCGCGCTCACCACGGTGCCGGTGGCGGAGATGTTCCGTTACTGGCTCCAGGGCGGGCGCATGACGGTGGGCTTTCTCGGCGGCGCGCAGATCGACCGCTTTGCCAATCTCAACACCACGGTGGTCGGCGCCTACGACAAGCCGAAGGTGCGGTTGCCCGGCGGCGGCGGAGCGCCCGAGATCGCCTCGGCCTGCGGGGAAATCTTCATTATCATGGCACAGTCGAAACGGAGCTTTGCCGCCAGGCTCGATTTCGTCACCTCCATGGGGCACGGCGAGGGCGGCGATCACCGCGCCCGCCTCGGGCTGAAGACCAAGGGGCCGACCCGGTTGGTCACCGACCTCTGCATCTTCGAGCCCGACCCTGTCACCCGCGAGATGACGGTGACCTCGATCCATCCCGGCGTCACCCGCGACCAGATTGCGGACAATACCGGCTGGCCGGTGCGCTATGCAGCGAACGTCGCGGAGACGAAGCCGCCCACGCCTGAAGAGCTGACCGTTCTGCGCGAATTGCACGCTCGCACCGCGCGCGCCCACGGCACGGCATCGTAGTTCGAGATGGAACTTAGAGGTTCAAAGTCATCATGCCTGACGTGTTTCTCTGCGACGCCATCCGCACGCCGATCGGACGCTATGGTGGCGCGCTTGCCAAGGTGCGCGCCGACGATCTTGCGGCGGTGCCGATCAAGGCGCTGGTCAAGCGCAACGTAAGAGCGGACTGGGCGGCGCTCGACGAGGTCGTCTATGGCTGCGCCAATCAGGCCGGCGAGGACAACCGCAACGTCGCGCGCATGGCCGGGCTGCTCGCCGGCCTGCCGGACCATGTTCCGGGCGTGACCGTCAACCGCCTGTGCGCGTCCGGGCTCAACGCGGTCGGCGACGCTGCCCGCGCCATCCGCGCGGGCGAAATCGAATTCGCCATCGCCGGCGGCGTTGAATCGATGACGCGCGCACCGTTCGTGATGGGAAAGGCCGGCGAGGCGTTCTCGCGCACCGCCGACATCCATGACACCACCATCGGTTGGCGCTTCGTCAATCCGCTGATGAAGCAGCAGTACGGCGTGGATTCCATGCCGGAGACCGGCGAGAACGTCGCCGATGAGTATCAGGTCTCGCGTGCCGACCAGGATGCGTTCGCGTTCCGCTCGCAGCAGCGCGCGGGCAAGGCGATCGCATCGGGCTATTTCGCGGAAGAAATCGTGCCGGTCGAGGTGCCGGGCGGCCGCGCCGGCCCGGTGACCGTGGACAAGGACGAGCATCCGCGCCCCGACACCACGAAGGAAGGGCTCGCCAAGTTGAAGCCCTTCGTGCGCAGTCCCGGCACCATCACCGCCGGCAACGCGTCGGGCGTCAACGACGGCGCTGCGGCGATGATCCTGGCCTCGGAGGCGGCGGCGAAGAAGCATGGGCTCACGCTACGGGCGCGGGTGCTGGGCATGGCGTCGGCGGCGGTGCCGCCGCGGGTGATGGGCATCGGGCCTGTGCCTTCGACGCGGAAGCTGATGGCGCGGCTCGGGCTGAAGATCGGCGATTTCGACCTGATCGAGCTCAACGAGGCGTTCGCTTCGCAGGGGCTCGCCTGCCTCCGTCAGCTCGGCGTCCCCGACGACGCCGAGCACGTCAATCCGCATGGCGGGGCGATCGCGCTCGGCCATCCGCTCGGCATGTCGGGCGCGCGGCTGGTGCTCACCGCGGTACACGGCCTGGAGCGGCGCGGCGGCAAGCTCGCGCTCGCCACCATGTGCGTCGGCGTCGGGCAGGGCGTGTCGCTGGCGCTGGAGCGTGTCTAGGACGATAACAACAACAACAAGGAGTTGCCCCGTGCCCATGTCGCCCGGCTACATCCCGTTCCATCCCAACCCGTCCAAGCCGAAATACCGGCCGCCGCCGGGCGCGGTCGACGCGCACAACCATGTGTTCGGGCCGGAGGCGAAGTTTCCGTTTGCGCCGAAACGCAAGTACACGCCCTGCGACGCGCCGAAGGAGAAGCTATTCGCGCTGCACGACTTCCTCGGCTTCGACAAGGCGGTGATCGTGCAGGCGACTTGCCACGATACCGACAACCGCGCTCTGGTCGATGCGCTCGTCACCTCGAACGGGCGCGCCAGGGGCGTCGCCTTCGTGGACGAGAGCTTCACCGACGAGCAGTTCAGGGAGCTCGACCGCGCCGGCGTGAAAGGCGTGCGTTTCAACTTCATCAAGCGGCTGGTCGATTCCACACCCAGGGATGTGATGCTGCGGATCGCCAGACGCATCGCCGACCTCGGCTGGCACGTCGTGATCTATTTCGAGCATGCCGATCTCGACGAGATGGGGCCGTTCCTGACGTCGCTGCCGACCACGCTGGTGTTCGACCACATGGCCTGCCCCGACGTGCGCGCGGGCGTCGACGGCCGCCACTTCCAGAACTGGCTGAAGGCGCTCGACGCCAACAAGACGTGGATCACCAAGGTGACCTGCCCGGAGCGCTTCACCGTCGCCGGCCCTCCCTACGACGACGTGGTGCCGTTCGCCCGTGCCATCGTGGAGCGGTTTCCCGACCGCGTGCTGTGGGGCACCGACTGGCCGCACCCCAACATGCCGAAGGAGGCGCCGGACGACGGCCTCATCGTCGACATGATCCCGAAGATCGCGCCGACCGCGGAATTGCAGAAGAAACTCCTGGTCGACAATCCGATGCGGCTGTACTGGCGCTGAGCGCTCCGTTGGAATCGATCCAAACTCCGCCGTCCTCCTTCGAGGCCCGCGGCTTCGCCGCTCCTACCTCAGAATGACGGCGCAGTGGGTCGGGACCGCGCACTACATTGCCACGGCCCGCTGCGCTATATATGTCAGGGAAAACCGGCCAATCCAGCCGATGGAGTTGACCCGATGGCCCGCAAGGACATGCGCAAGGCGCAGGACTATGACGACATCCCCGGCACCTTCGTGTTCGACGCCGAGCGCTCGCGCCAGGGTTTCGGCATCAACATGTTCTGCATGTCGCTGATGAAGGACGAGAACCGCAAGGCCTTCAAGGCGAACGAGCCGGAGTATCTCAAGAAGTTCAATCTGACGCCGGCGCAGACCGAGGCGATCCTCAAGCGCGACTACAACCGCATGCTGGAGCTGGGCGGCAACATCTACTTCACCGCCAAGCTCGGCGCCACCGACGGCCATTCGTTCCGGCATCTGGCAGCGGTCATGACCGGCTCCACCCAGGAAGACTATGCCGACATGATGCTCAAGGGCGGACGCTCCGTGGAAGGCAACCGCAGCAAATCTGGGCGGCCGGCGAAAAATATTCTGGTCGCCGCCGGCAAGCCGGCCGCGAAGCCGAAAGCATCGAAACCGAAATCCAAAAGCAAGGCGAGGTCGAAACGTGGCTAGGATCATCGCAGGTGTGGCGTCGTCGCACGTGCCGGCCATCGGCGCGGCGATCGACAACAAGCAGACCGAGGAACCGTACTGGAAGCGGGTATTCTCGGGCTTCGAAAAATCCAAGGAGTGGATGGCCAAGGCGAAGCCCGATGTCGCCATCGTGGTCTACAACGACCACGCTTCGGCTTTTTCGGTCGAGATCGTGCCGACCTTCGCGCTCGGTTGCGCGGCCGAATTCCCGCCCGCCGATGAGGGCTGGGGTCCGCGGCCGGTGCCGGTGGTGAAAGGCCATCCCGAGCTCGCCTCCCACATCGCGCAGTCCGTCATTCTCGACGAGTTCGACCTCACCATCTGCAACAAGATGGAGGTCGATCACGGACTCACCGTGCCGATGAATCTGCTGTTCGGCTCGCCCAAGGAATGGCCGTGCCCGGTGATCCCGCTGGCGGTCAACGTCGTGCTTTATCCGCCGCCCACCGCGCACCGTTGCTACATGCTCGGCAAGGCGATCAGGAAGGCGGTCCAGTCCTACCCGGAGGACCTGCGGGTGGTGATCTTCGGCACCGGCGGCATGTCGCACCAGATCAGTGGTCCGCGCGCCGGGCTCATCAATTCGAAATTCGACAAGGCCTTCCTCGACAACCTCACCAGGAACCCGAAGAAGCTCACGAAGATCTCGCATCTCGAATTCATGCGCGAGGCCGGCGCCGAGGGCATCGAGATGGTCATGTGGCTGATCATGCGCGGCGCGCTCGACGACAAGGTGGAGGAGACCTATCGCTTCTACACCGTGCCGGCGTCCAACACTGCGGTCGGGCACATCATCCTGGAGCCGAAGAACAAGGCTGCCGGCAAGAAAAAGCCCGCCGCCAAGATGAAGCGCGCCGCGGCCCGCGTGAAACCTGAAATTCGCAGGAGCAAGTAACGATGAAAATCTGCGTAGCCGGGCAGGGTGCCTTCGGCCAGAAGCATCTCGATGCCTTGAAGCGTATCCCCGGGGTGGAGGTCACCTCGCTGGTCGGCGGCAATCAGGACGCCACCGCCGAGGTGGCGAAGAAATACGGCATCCCGCACTACACCGGCGACCTGTCCGAAGGCATCAAGCGGTCCGACGCGGTGATCCTTACCACGCCGACCAAGATGCACTTCCGCCAGGGCGAGCAGGTGATGCGCGCCGGCAAGCACGTGCTGGTCGAGATTCCGATCACCGACAGCGTGGAGGATGCCGAGAACCTGGTGAAGATCGCCAAGGAGACCGGCGTCACCGCCATGGGCGGCCATGTGCGGCGCTTCAACCCGAGCCACCAATACGTGCACAAGAAGATCAAGGCCGGCGAATTGAAGATCCAGCAGATGGACGTGCAGACCTATTTCTTCCGGCGCAAGAACATCAATGCGTCCGGCAATCCCCGCTCGTGGACCGATCACCTGCTCTGGCACCACGCCGCCCACACCATCGACCTGTTCCAGTACCAGTGCGGCGAGACCATCTCGGACTGCTACGCGGTGCAGGGGCCGATCCATCCGCAGCTCAACATCGCGATGGACATGGGCATCGTGGCGAAGACGCCGTCGGGCGCGGTGCTGACGCTCTCGCTGTCGTTCAACAACGACGGGCCGCTCGGCTCGTTCTTCCGCTACATCTGCGACAATGGCACCTACAAGGCGTTCTACGACGATCTCTCCGACGGCAAGGACAACAAGATCGACGTGTCCAAGGTCGACGTGTCGATGGACGGCATCGAGCTGGAGGACCGCGAGTTCATCGCCGCCATCAAGGAGAAGCGCGAGCCGAACGGGTCGCTTGAGCAGCTCCTGCCGTGCATGCACGTGCTGGGCAAGCTCGAACGGATCATCGACCCGCAGCGCAAGGCGCACGCGTAGCTCCACGGGGCCGCGCCGCGGAGCATCGCACTGGCCTCCTCCCGAGGAGCCCGTCCTTCGCGTAGCGAATGGCGGCGTCTCGAAGGATGGCCGCGAGGCCTGATCGTGCCGCCATGGTTCGAGACGGCGCGCGCGTTGCGCGCGCCTCCTCACCATGAGGTCGGGGTTGGGCCTCGGCCCACCCCCGTCGCAGGCACCGGGGCGTACTTTCCTCCCGCCGCGATCCGCGCTACCGAAGGGCAAAGCTCACCCGGAGGAACGTCCCCATGCAGCGTACCAAGCCGCCATTCCGCGCCGACCATGTCGGCTCGATCCTGCGTTCGGCCGCGATCAAGGACGCGCGCGCCAAGCGCGACAAGGGCGAGATCACCGCCGCCCAGCTCAAGGAGGTCGAGGATCGCGAGATCGACAAGATCGTGAAGAAGCAGGAGGAGGTGGGGCTGAAGCTCGCGACCGACGGCGAGTACCGCCGCTCCTGGTGGCATATGGATTTCTACTGGGGCCTCACCGGCGTCGAGAAGATCACGCTGCCGCACGGCATTCAGTTCGTCGGCGTTCAGACGCGGCCCGAGGGCTACAAGATCACCGGCCGGATCGATTTCCCGTCCGACCACCCGATGCTCGACCATTTCAGGTATCTGAAGGCGCACACCCGCGTCATGCCCAAGATGTGCATCCCGGCGCCGACGGTGATGCACTTCCGCACGCCCAAGGACGCCATTCCGAAGTCGATCTATCCCGATCTCGACGGCTACTTTGCCGACCTGGGCAAGGCCTATGCCAAGGCGGTAAAGGCGTTCTACGACGCCGGCTGCCGCTATCTCCAGTTCGACGACACCGCGTGGTCTTATCTGTGCTCGGCCTCCGAGATGGCGGCCGCGCGCGAGCGCATGCCGATGGCGGACAACCTGCCGCAGATCTATCAGGACATGATCAACACGGCCCTGGCCGCAAAGCCCGCCGACATGACCATCACCACCCATGTCTGCCGCGGCAATTTCAAGTCCAGCTGGGTGGCCGAGGGCGGCTACGAGCCGGTCGCGGAACGGCTGCTTGGGGCGGTCAATTTCGACGGCTATTTCCTGGAATACGACACCGACCGTGCCGGCGGCTTCGAGCCGCTGCGCTTCCTGCCCAAGGGCGACAAGATCGTGGTGCTCGGCCTCATCACCTCGAAGTCCGGCGTTCTGGAGAGGAAGGACGACGTCAAGCGCCGCATCGACGAGGCGACGAAGTTCGCGCCGCTGGAGCAGTTCGCGCTGTCACCGCAGTGCGGCTTCGCCTCCACCGAGGAAGGCAACATCCTCGCCGAGGACGAGCAATGGGCGAAGTTCCGCATGATCGTGGAACTCGCCGACGAAGTTTGGGGGAAGAATTAGGCGACACGGTTGGCTGCGCGACGCGGGTGGGGTGTGTAGTTCCTGCCCCGAGGGAGGAGGAATGAGGCTCCGCCATGCCGCACAATGCGAACCCGACGATCCTCCCCACCACCCTGGTCGGCTCGTATCCGCAGCCGGACTGGCTGATCGACCGCACGAGTCTCGCCAAGCAGATGCCGCCGCGGGTGCGCGCAAAGGAACTGTGGCGCGTCGATTCCGAATGGCTGGAAGCCGCACAGGACGACGCGACCTTGCTTGCGATTCACGACCAGGAGCGCGCCGGCCTCGATATCCTCACCGACGGCGAGCAGCGCCGCGAGAGCTACTCCAACCGCTTCGCCACCGCGCTCGACGGCGTCGACCTCGATCATCCGGGCAGGACGCCGAACCGCACCGGCGGGTTCACCATCGTGCCGCGCGTGGTCGGAACAATCCGGCGCCGCCATCCGGTCGAAGTACGCGACGTGGCGTTCCTACGCGCCAATACCGACCGCGTCATCAAGATCACCGTGCCGGGACCGTTCACCATGGCGCAGCAGTGTGAGGACCATCACTACAACGACGAGGAGGCCTTGGCGCTCGACTACGCGTCTGCCGTCAATGCCGAGATCAAGGACCTGTTCGCAGCCGGAGCCGACATCGTGCAGCTCGACGAACCGTGGATGCAGGCGCGGCCGGAGAAAGCCCGGCAGTACGGATTGAAGGCACTCGCTCGCGCGCTCGACGGCGTCGCCGGGACGACCGCGGTGCATCTGTGCTTCGGCTATGCCCAGATGGTGAAATCGAAGCCGTCCGGCTATTCGTTCCTGCCGGAGCTGGAGCGCTCTCCGGCGCAGCAGATTTCGGTTGAGGCGGCGCAGCCGAAACTCGATCTCGCGGTCCTCAGGGAACTGCCGTCGAAGACCATTGTCCTCGGCGTGATCGACCTCTCCGACCTGCGCATCGAGACCCCGCAGATGGTGGCCGAGCGCATTCGCCGCGCACTACCCCACGTCCCGGCGGAGCGGATCGTGGTTGCGCCCGACTGCGGCATGAAGTACCTCCCGCGCGATGTGGCGTTCGGGAAGATGAAGGCGATGGTCGCAGGTGCGGCGATCGTTCGCAGTGAGCTTGGATAGTTGAAAGGCTGAATTCCATAATGATGCGGTCCAAACCTCCGTTCCGTGCCGACCATGTCGGCAGCCTGCTGCGCCCTGCCGCGCTGAAAGCGGCGCGCGCGAAGCGCGAGGGCGGCGAGATCACGCCCGATCAGCTCAAGGCGGTGGAGGACCGGGAGATCGAAGCCGTCATCCGCAGGCAAGAGGCGGTGGGGCTGAAATCCGTCACCGACGGCGAGTTCCGCCGCGCTTTCTGGAACTACGATTTCCTGGGCGCGCTCGACGGCGTCGAAGCCTATCTAGGCGAGCGCAAGATCGCATTCCAAGGGCCGCAGCCGAAGCCGATGATGCTGCGCGTCATCGACAAGCTCGGTTCGTTCTCGGGCCATCCGATGATCGAGCATTTCGAGTTCGTGCAGGCGCGCACCAAGGCGATGGCGAAGATGACGATCCCGTCGCCGTCGTCGCTGCACTTCCGCTATGGCCGTTCGGCTGTCCCGGAGACGATCTACCCGTCGATGGACGATTTCTACCGCGATCTGGCGACCACCTATCGCAAGGCTATCCGCGCCTTCGCCGCCACCGGCTGCCGCTATCTTCAGCTTGATGAGGTCAATTTCACCTATCTTTGCGATTCCGAGCTGCGCGCGCATGTCAGCCGTCGCGGCGACGATCCGGACGAGCTGCCGGGCATCTATGCGCGCCTGATCAACGAGGCGATCTCCGACATCCCGCTCGACATGACCATCACCATGCATCTGTGCCGCGGCAACTTCCAGTCGACCTTCGTGGCCAAGGGCGGCTACGAACCGGTGGCGGAAATCCTGTTCAATACCATCAAGGTGCACGGCTATTTCATGGAGTACGATACCGATCGCGCGGGCGGCTTCGAGCCGCTGCGACTCGTGCCCAAGAACAAGACCGTGGTGCTCGGCCTCGTCACCTCCAAGAGCGGTACGCTGGAAAGCAAGGACGAGATCAGGCGCCGCATCGACCAGGCGGCAAAGTTTGTCGACATCGATCAGCTCTGCCTGTCTCCGCAATGCGGCTTCGCCTCCACCGAGGAGGGCAACATCCTGACCGAGGACCAGCAATGGGCGAAGCTCGCGATGATCGTAGAACTGGCGGACGAGGTGTGGGGCCGATGAACGCTCTGGTGACGTCCTCGCGAAAGCGGGGACCCAGTAATCACCGACGACACATTGGCGTATCGAAGCCCCGAGCGAGCATAGGGATCGTCGGATGCCCGCTTTGGCGGGCATGACGGTTGCGGGTGTCATGGCCAAGAGAGATTTGCCCCCCTTCCGTGCCGATCATGTCGGCAGCCTGCTGCGCACGCAGGCGCTCAAGGACGCGCGCGCCCGGCGCGAGGCGGGTGAGATCAGCGCCGGCGAGCTCAAGGTGGTCGAGGATCGCGAGATCAAAGCGCTGATCAGGAAGCAGGAGGATGTCGGCCTGAAGGCGGTCACCGACGGCGAATTCCGCCGCGCCTCCTGGCAGACCGATTTCCTGATCGCACTCGATGGCGTGGAATCCTATGAAGGCGAGCGCGCGTTCCAGTTCCACGGTGCGGCGCCGCGGCCGATCCAGCTGCGCGTCAACAGGAAGCTTGGCGGTTACGTCCCGCATCCGATGATCGCGCACTACAAGTTTGTGCAGGCGCACGCTCGCGCGATGCCGAAGATGACGATCCCGTCGCCGTCGACGCTGCACTTCCGCTTCGGCCGCAAAGTGGTGCCGGAATCGATCTATCCCTCGATGGACGACTATTACCGCGACCTCGGCCAGACCTGGAGCAAGGCGGTCAGGAGCTTCGCCGACGCCGGCTGCCGCTATCTCCAGCTCGACGAGACCAACCTGACCTATCTCTGCGATCCGGAGCTGCGCCCGCAGGTGAAGGCACGCGGCGACGATCCTGACACCCTGCCGTTCGTCTATGCCGGCATGATCAACGCCGCGATCGCCGACATCCCGGCCGACATGACCATCACCATGCATCTGTGCCGCGGCAATTTCCGCTCCACCTTCATCAGCGCCGGCGGCGGTTACGAGCCGATCGCAGAGATGCTGTTCAACACCATCAAGGTGCACGGCTACTTCATGGAGTACGATACCGCGCGCTCCGGCGGCTTCGAGCCGCTGCGCTTCGTACCCAAGGGCAAGACCGTGGTGCTCGGCCTCGTCACCTCCAAGAGCGGCACGCTGGAAAGCCGCGACGAGATCAGGCGCCGCATCGACCAGGCGGCAAAGTTTGTCGACATCGATCAGCTCTGCCTGTCTCCGCAATGCGGCTTCGCCTCGACCGAGGAGGGCAATATCCTCGCCGAGGAGGAGCAGTGGGCGAAGCTTCGGATGATCGTGGAATTGGCGGAGGAAGTGTGGGGCTGATCCCTTCCCGCGGCGCGGGGAGGGTGACGAGCGAAAGCGGGCCGGGTGGGATTTGCCAATTGACAAGCCCACCCGCCTCCTCGTTCGCTGCGCCCACTCGGAGCCGCCATCCCCTTCGGGGCGAGGCAGCGGCAGGACACGCATCGACAGGAACGGCGAATGACAGGCATCGTTTCCGGCAAGGTCGCCATCGTCACCGGCGCCGCCCGCGGCATCGGCCGCGGCATCGCGCTCGGGCTGGCGCAGGCGGGCGCCAAGGTGGTCTGCTGCGACATCGGGGCGAGCCTCCAGGGCGCCGGAACGGACGCCGGGCCGGCAGGCGAGGTCGTCGAGGCGATCAGGAAGGCTGGCGGCGAGGCGATCGCTTCCACGCTGTCCATCACCGAGCCCGAGAACGCCGAGGCAATCGTCAAGGCCGCGCTCGAAACTTTCGGCCGCGTCGACATTCTGGTCAACAACGCCGGCATCCTGCGCGACGCGATCTTCCATCGCATGAGCCATGCCGACTGGAAGGACGTGCTCGACGTGCACCTCAACGGCTCGTTCAACATGAGCCGCGCCTGCGCGCCGCATTTCCGCGAGCAGAATTCGGGCGCCTTCGTGCATATGACCTCGACCTCGGCGCTGGTTGGAAATTTCGGGCAGGCCAATTACATGGCGGCGAAATTCGGCATCGTCGGCCTGTCGCGCTCGATTGCACTCGACATGCAGCGCTTCAAGGTGCGCTCAAACTGCATTGCCCCGTTCGCCTGGACGCGCATGATCGATTCGATCCCGGCCGAGACCGAGGAGGAGAAGCGCCGGGTCGCCGCGTTCCAGCAGATGACGCCGGAGAAGATTGCGCCGCTTGCGGTCTATCTCGGCTCCGATCGTGCCGAGGGGATTACCGGGCAGATTTTCGGCGTGCGCAACAACGAGGTGTTCCTGTTCAGCCAGCCGCGGCCGGTGCGCACAATCCATCGCTCCGAGGGCTGGACGGCGGAGAAACTCGATGCGCAGCTCAAGGGCGCGTTCGGCTCCGCGCTGACGCCGCTCGAACGCTCCAGCGACTACTTTTCGTGGGACCCGGTGTGATGCTCAGGTGCGATAAGGGCAATGTTGGCGCGTTGCGAACGGAATCGTCCCACGCAGCATGAGATAGTGTGATGCCCATCGTCTACGACAAGCTGCTCGCATTGAAGATCCCCGACGTCGAGCACAGCTATGGCATCAAGGACTGCCTGCTCTACGCGCTCGGTGTGGGCCTGGGCTACGACCCCGTGGATGAGGGCCAGCTCGATTTCGTCTACGAGAAGAACCTGAAGGTGCTGCCCACCATGGCGGTGGTGATCGGCCATCCCGGTTTCTGGGTGAAGGACCTCGACACCGGCATCGACTGGGTCAAGGTGGTCGCCGGCGAGTATTCCGTCACGCTGCACCGGCCGCTTGCGCCGCGCGGCACGGTTGTCAGCAGGACCCGCGTCACCGAGGTCATCGACAAGGGCCCGGGCAAGGGCGCGGTGGTCTATTCCGAACGCACCCTCGACAACCGGGCGACCGGCGAGCGCATCGCCAGCATTGCGCATACCACCTTCTGCCGTGCCGACGGCGGCTTTGGCGGCCCGCCACGGGTGCAGCCGGCGCCGCACCCGATCCCGGAGCGCGCGCCCGACCTGACTTGCGACCTGCCGACGCGGCCGGAGATGGCGCTGATCTATCGTCTGTCCGCCGACCCCAATCCGCTGCATGCCGACCCCGCGGTGGCGAAGGCGGCCGGCTTTCCGCGCCCGATTCTGCATGGGCTTGCGACCTTCGGCGTCGCCGGCCACGCCCTCCTCAGAAGCGTGTGCAGCTACGACCCGGCGCGGCTTACCGCGATTGCCGGGCGCTTCTCGGCGCCGGTGTTTCCGGGCGAGACCATCCGCACCGAAATCTGGCGCGACGGTCCGGTGGTGAGCTTCCGCGCCCGCGTCGTCGAGCGCGACGTGATCGCGATCAACAACGGCCGCGCGGAAATAGCGCTATAGTGGCGCGCATGACAAGCGCCCCGCAAAACGACCACGCCGACATCCGTGCTTCCGTGCGCGCGCTGTGCGCGGGCTTCCCTGGCGAGTACTGGCGCGCGCTCGACCGCGAACGCGGCTATCCGACCGAATTCGTGGCGGCCCTGACCAGAGCTGGCTTTCTCGCCGCGCTGATTCCGGAAGCCTATGGCGGCAGCGGCCTGCCGCTGGCGGCGGCCGCAGCGATTATGGAGGAAATCCACGCTTCCGGCGGCAATGGGGCCGCTTGCCACGCGCAGATGTACACCATGGGGACGCTGCTGCGGCACGGCAGCGACGCGCAGAAGGCGCGCTACCTTCCGGCCATCGCCAGGGGCGAACTGCGGCTCCAGGCGTTTGGCGTCACCGAGCCCACCTCCGGCACCGATACGTTGAGCCTGCGCACCACTGCGGTGCGCGACGGCGCCGACTATGTCATCAACGGGCAGAAAATCTGGACCTCGCGCGCCGAGCACTCCGACCTGATGCTGCTGCTCGCGCGCACCACCCCGCGTGGGCAGGCGGCGAGCCGCACCGGCGGGCTGTCGGTGTTCCTGGTCGACATGCGTGACGCCAGGGGCCTCACGATCCGGCCGATCCGAACCATGATGAATCATGCCACCACCGAGATCTTCATGGATGGTCTGCGGGTGCCGGCGGAAAACCTGATCGGCGAGGAAGGACAGGGCTTCCGCTACATCCTCGCCGGCATGAACACGGAGCGCATCCTGATCGCGTCAGAATGCATCGGCGATGCCCGCTGGTTCATTGATAGGGCCACCGCCTATGCGCAAGAGCGCAAGGTGTTCGGCCGGCCGATCGGCCAGAACCAGGGCGTGGCGTTTCCGATCGCGCGCGCCTATGCGCAGATGCGCACCGCCGCGCTGATGGTGCGCGAGGCGGCGTCGCTCTTCGATGCCGGCCGCGACTGCGGCGCCGAAGCCAATATGGCGAAGCTCGCGGCCGCCGACGCGTCCTGGGCGGCGGCCGAAATGTGCGTGCAGACCCACGGCGGCTTCGGCTTCGCGGAGGAATTCGACATCGAACGCAAATTCCGCGAGACCCGGCTCTACCAGGTGGCGCCGATCTCCACCAACCTGATCCTGTCATACCTGGCCGAGCACGTGCTCGGCCTGCCGCGGTCGTATTGAGACATGCCGCTTCCCCTCTCAGGCCTGCTCGTTATCGCGCTCGAACAGGCGGTCGCCGCGCCGATGTGCACCTGCCGGCTCGCCGACGCCGGTGCGCGCGTGATCAAGATCGAACGGCCGGAAGGCGACTTTGCACGCGGCTATGACGACGTGGCGCATGGCGAGTGCAGCTATTTCGTCTGGCTCAATCGCGGCAAGGAATCGGCGGTGCTCGATCTCGCGAACGCCGAGGACCAGGCACTGATGGCCGCCATGCTCGCGAAGGCCGATGTGTTCGTGCAGAACCTCAAGCCTGGCGCGGTCGCGAGGCTCGGCTTCCCGATCGCGAAGCTACGGCGTCAATATCCGCGACTGATCTGCTGCTCGATCTCGGGCTATGGCGAGGACGGCCCGTTCGCCGCCCGCAAGGCCTACGACCTCCTGGTCCAGGCCGAGGTCGGACTTGCGTCCATCACCGGCGGCCCGTCGGAGCCGGCGCGCGTCGGCGTGTCGGTGTGCGATATCGGCGCCGGCATGAACGCCTACGAGGCGATCCTGGAGGCGCTGATCGTGCGCGGACGCACCGGCGAGGGCGCCGAGCTGTCGGTCTCGCTGTTCGACGCCGTCGCCGATTGGATGACGACGCCGCTGCTTCAGCAGGAGGGCGGCAAGCCGCCGCAGCGGGTCGGGCTCGCCCACACCTCGATCGCGCCCTACGGCGTGTTCCGCAGCCGCGATGGCGTCGATATCCTGATCTCGATCCAGAGCGAGCGCGAATGGCAGGTGCTGGCGCGCGACGTGATGGATGATCCGGCACTCGCCGCCGATCCCGATTTTGCCAGCAATGTCGAGCGTGTGAAGCGCCGCAGCGAGACCGACGCCCGGGTTGCCGCCGTATTTGGCGCCATGGATGCCGAGCCGCTGATCGCCAAACTGGCCGCCGCCGACATCGCTTTCGGCCGCGTCAACGATCCCTCAGGCCTGGCGCGGCATCCGCACCTGCGCCGCATCACGGTAGCCACACCGAGCGGGCCGGTGAGCTATGCGGCGCCGCCGGCCCGCCGCGCCGGCGAGAGCCGGACTTATGGAGCCGTGCCGGCGCTTGGCGAGCATACCGCCAAGGTGCGTGCGGAGTTCATGCCCGGCTGAAAGCGCTACACCAGCGCCAGGTCCTCGAAGGCGCAGCGGTGGTGCGCCGCCGTCTCCGGCGAGAAGCAGCAGAATACGACCTGCGCGATGCCGTGCGAATCGGCGGCAATTTCGGAGGCCACGGTGCCCACGGCGATGCGGGCGGCGCGCCCGGGCGGGAAGCGATAGACGCCGGTCGAGATTGCCGGAAACGCGATCGAGGCAAGCTTGTTGTCGGCGGCGAGGTTAAGCGCGGTGCGATAGCAGGACGCCAGCAGCCCATCCTCGTCCTGCGTCCCGCCCTGCCACACCGGGCCGACGGCATGGATGACGTGCCGCGCCTTCAGCCGGTAGCCGCGCGTGATCTTGGCGCTGCCGGTCTCGCAGCCGCCAAGCGTCCGGCACTCCGCCAGAAGCTCCGGTCCTGCAGCGCGATGGATGGCGCCGTCGACACCGCCGCCGCCGAGCAGCGAACGGTTGGCGGCATTGACGACGGCGTCAACCACCATCGTCGTGATGTCGGCGACGCAGAGGTCGAGCCGCGTGTTGCCGATGGTGGCGGACAGAATGGCAGCACTGTTCATGCGCCAAGTCTAGCACGATGCCGCTCGCTTGGGCGCTACCCGCCGATGGAGCCATTGCGGGATGGCCTTCTCCGTCGGCAGGTCGAGCGTGCTGCGCCGCCCGATGTCGCCGAAATGTGCGTCCAGGAACTCCCGCGCCGCGCCCTGGCCGAGCTGCCGCAGGCCGTCGAACAGCTCGTAGTCGTTGCTGAGCTTGCTGTGGCTATCGAAGGTGGTGCCGGCATCCATGACGATGCGGTGCAGCCGGATGCGCCGGTATTGGCCGGGCGCGGTACCGCGCGGCAGCCCCCCTTCCGCGATCAACTGCTCTGCAAGCTCCAGCGTCCGCAGCTCGGAGAGGAGCGGGGCGTTGAACGTCACCTCGTGCAGGCGCGTGGCGATGTCGCGCGCGCTGGTCGGCGCGCTGCCGCGCTCGCGCGGATTGATCTGCACGATCAGCACGTCCTCGGTCGAGGTGGTGCGCAGGAACGGCAGCACGGTAGGATTGCCGCTGTAGCCGCCGTCCCAATACGGCACCCCGTCGATCTCCACCGCCTGGAACAGGAGCGGCAGGCAGGCCGAGGCCATCACCACCTCGGCGGTGACCTCGCCGCGCGAGAACACGCGCCGCTCGCCGGAGTGGACGTTGGTGGCGGAAATGAATAGTTCGCGGCGATCGTCGGCGCGCAAACGTTCGAAATCGACGAAGCGCTCGATCAGCGTCCTGAGAGGATTGATGTTGAGCGGATTGAGTGCGTAGGGCGACCAGTAGCGCGACAGCGCACCGAGCCACGGCATCGGCGAGCCCTGCCGAGGCACGAAGGCGAACAGCCGCGCGATCGCCTCGCGCTGCATGTCGGGCAGCGCGCCGCCGAAGCTGGCCGCGCGCCAGAAATCGGCGAGCCGCGCCCGCGCCTCGTCCGGGCCGCCGCGCGCGAGGCCATCCGCCAGCATCACCGCGTTCACGGCGCCGGCCGAGGCGCCCGAGATGCTGTCGATGGCGAGCCGTCCGTCGGCCAGGATCTGGTCGAGCACACCCCAGGTGAAGGCGCCGTGCGCCCCTCCGCCCTGAAGCGCGAGATTGACGCACTTGCTGGCATGGGCGAATCCCAGGCGCCGTATCCGCAGTCTGGCGGGGCGCCGGAGCGCGAGGAGGACCTTGCTCAACAGCACGGGAGGCATCACATTGACGGGGTGTTGACGACCAAAAGTTGAAACGACTCAGCAACATAAGAGCCTGCGACAGCTTGTATTGCATTGCAATATGAATTTGTTGCGACGCACCATTGTCCCGAATGGGGCCAAAGCGGCTAAGGTTCCAGCATGGCCAGGGCCAGAACAGCACAAGACCGAGCGCCGGCGGTATTTCCCGCCCCGGATCACGATCATGACCGCTGCACCAGCGACGCCATGGCGGCCGCCGAGGCGCGCTGTTCCGAGCGGGGCCAGCGGTTGACGCCGATCCGGCGCGACGTGCTCGGCGCGCTATTGGCGAGCCACCAGCCGCTCGGGGCCTACGAGATCATGGAGCGGGTTTCGCCCGCAGGCCCGCGGCCAGCGCCGATCACGGTCTACCGCGCGCTCGAGTTCCTCCGCGAAAACGGCCTGGTGCACCGGATCGAAAGCCGCAACGCATTCGTTGCCTGCGTGCATGCGCATGCCGCCGGCGACCTCGTGGTGTTCCTGATCTGCGAGCGCTGCGGCATGGTGGGCGAGGCCGCCTCCACCGAAGTGGCCTCGACCGTCAAATCGGCCGCCCGAGCGGTCGGCTTCACGCCGAAGTCGCCGGTGATCGAGGTCAGCGGCATCTGCACGCATTGCGGTGGCGGTTGATGCGTCGTGTGCATAGGTGCCGTTGACGCCGCCACTCGGCTCTGGCACCCGAGTGGCGCCAAGGGAGAGCAGGAATGAACGCAGCCGGTCCGCAGGAGCGACGCCGCTCGGTCGCGGTCGATGTCGGCGGCGTGACCGTCGGCGGCGGCGCGCCGGTGGTCGTGCAGTCGATGACCAACACCGACACCGCCGACGTCAATGCGACGGTCGCGCAGGTGGCGGCGCTGGCGCGCGCCGGTTCCGAGATCGTGCGCATCACCGTCGATCGTGATGAGGCCGCCGCCGCGGTGCCGCACATCAAGGAGCGGCTATTGCAGCAGGGCTGCGCGGTGCCGATCGTCGGCGACTTCCACTACATCGGCCACAAGCTGCTCGCCGACCACCCGGCCTGCGCCGAGGCGCTCGACAAGTACCGCATCAATCCCGGCAATGTCGGCTTCAAGGACAAGAAGGACCGCCAGTTCTCGGCCATCGTCGAGACCGCCATCCGGCACGGCAAGCCGGTGCGCATCGGCGCCAACTGGGGCTCGCTCGACCAGGAACTGCTCACGCACCTGATGGACGAGAACTCGCGCTCGAACGATCCCAAGGATGCGCGCGAAGTGACGCGCGAGGCGATGATCCAGTCGGCGCTCTTGTCCGCGCAGCGCGCCGAGGAGATCGGGCTCACGCGCGACCGCATCATCCTCTCCGCCAAGGTGTCGGCGGTGCAGGACCTGATCGCGGTCTATGCCGATCTCGCGCGCCGCTGCGATTACGCGCTGCATCTCGGCCTCACCGAGGCCGGCATGGGCTCAAAGGGCATCGTCGGCTCCGCTGCCGGCATGGGCATCCTCCTTCAGCAGGGCATCGGCGACACCATCCGCATCTCGCTGACGCCCGAGCCGGGCGGCGACCGCACGCTGGAAGTCAAAGTCGCGCAGGAGCTGTTGCAGACCATGGGGCTGCGCACCTTCGTGCCGCTGGTGGCGGCCTGTCCCGGCTGCGGCCGCACGACGTCCGACACCTTCCAGGTGCTGGCGCGCGACATCCAGACTTTCATCCACCAGTCGATGCCGGAGTGGAAGAAGAAATATCCCGGCGTCGAGACGCTCAACGTCGCGGTGATGGGCTGCATCGTCAACGGCCCGGGCGAGTCGAAGCACGCCGACATCGGCATCTCGCTGCCCGGCACCGGCGAGCAGCCCGCCGCGCCGGTGTTCATCGACGGCAAGAAGGCGGTGACCCTGCGCGGCCCGACGGTGGCGGCCGACTTCAAGCAGATGGTGATCGATTATATCGACCGGCGGTTCGGCCACGGCGGGGCGGGCAGGACGGCGGCGGAGTAGGACTCGATCAGAAATCTAGACTTTGCAACGTTCCAGTTGAGCTGCTGCCCCACAGGTCTTTGCGCATTGCCAACGCAGCGTGTTTGAACTCCTTGACTGATGGCTTGTTGATAAAGGCATGGATGGATTTCAGCACATCGTCGGATGCGAAAAGAATGGCGTTATGCCATTCCGCCTTCAGTTCATCGATCACGTCATCATTTGAATGGAAATTCCGACCGTACTGTTTCAATCCTGGGCCACGTTCTTCAAAGTTAAGGGCCGTGTACATAAGCAGGATGATGCACTTAAAGCGCGTCTCCATGAATTCTTGCTTGTGTAGGAGAGCGGTGTTGTGACGTTCCCACAGAATGCGCAGGTAAGTCCCGATTACGCCACCAACACCGAGAAGTCCGAGCGCCGAAAGTGCATTCTCGATCGTCATGACATCCTCACGCCGTATCTAAAGTACAGCAAAGAGCCTGTTGCCTCGTCGACACGCTACGCCGCCACCCTCAGCTTCAGCCCGAGCGCGTGGATCACTTTCAGTACCGTAACAAATTCCGGATTGCCCTGCTCGGAAAGCGCCTTGTACAGGCTTTCGCGGCCGAGGCCGGTGGCCTTTGCGATCTGCGCCATGCCCTTGGAGCGCGCGATGATTCCAAGTGAGTGAGTCAACAACACGGGATCGCCGATCTCGAGCACCGCTTCGAGATAGTCCGCAATATCTTCTTTCGTCTCCAGATACTGAGCCGAGTCCCATGGAATGGTCTTGATTGTCGTTCGTTTCCTTGATCGAACTTTTGTCGCATTTCTGGCCTTGGTCTTTTTGACCATGCGATCCTCCTTCAAAGTCTTCGCGCTATGTCTTTCGCCGTTGTGACGTCTTTCTGTTGCGTACGCTTATCCCCGCCGGCGAGTAGGATGACGAGCGTGCTACCCCTTTGAACCAAATAGATTCTGTACCCGGGACCGTAGTCAATCCGAAGCTCCGAGACGCCCTCGCCAACGGGCTTCACGTCACCAAAATTGCCTGCTTCCAAGCGGTCGATGCGCGCCTGAATGCGACGACGTGCTTGCTGGTCGCGCAATCTGCCGAACCAGTGGGCGAAGTGCTCGGTCTGGCGTACTTCCATCGCACAAGCTATTGTATCCTATCGGATACGATGCGTCAATCTTCAGCCAAAGCATCTTCAGCCGAAGCAGGCCATTGCGTTGGGATTTCGTGGTCATACATGATCTTTTATGACCGACCGCTATCCCAGTGACCCCGGCCCGGAGCGTCCGCCATCCGAGCCCGAAATCATCCCGCCAGACCAGCGCCGCGCCGGTGGCCGCCACCGCGGCGTCTGGGTCACGGTCGACGAGCAGGGCGGCGCGCGCCGGGTCTATGTCGCGCGGCCGGGGCCGTTCACCATCGTCCTGGTGCTGGCCATCCTCGGGCTGATTGCGGCGCTGGCGCTGATCGTGCTGCTCAGCCTGGCGGTGATCTGGATCCCGGTGGTGATCCTGCTCATCCTCGCCTTCGTGACATCCATGTACTGGCAGCGGTTCCGGCACTGGCTGGCGCGGCGCTGAACGGAGCGCAACGTACGTTATTGGCGCGTCATTTGATGAACTCGCCGCCGATGTTCACCATCAGCGCCAGGATCGCGACGTTGTAGAAGAACGACACCGCGCCGTGGCCGACCACGACGCGGCGCACCTCCTTGCTGGTCACCTGCACGTCGGAGACCTGGAACGTCATCCCGATCACGAACGAGAAGTAGACGAAGTCGCCGTATTCCGGGCGGTCGTCGCCGGGGAACTCCAGCCCGCCTTTGTGGCCGCCCTTCGCCTTGCCGTAGAGCTCGTGCGCGTAGTGGAACGCGAAGATGACGTGAATAAAGACTTACGACAGCACGATTGTGCTCAGCGCGAGCGCGATGGTCCACCCGCTGGACTTTTCGTTGCGGGCGGCGGCGAGCTCCACAAAGATCGCGACCAGGCTGGCTGCCGCTGCTGTCACCGTGAGCGCGAGGATCAATGCGGCGCCTTCGTCCTCGATCGCGGCGCGCTTGCGCACATGGCTCAGCTCGAAGCGTGCGATCACATACGCTGCAACGATGAGATAGAGCGCCACTGCCACGTTCCAGGCGACCAGGAGGCGGGTGGCGACGCGCAGTTCGCCCGGCAGCAGGACATAGAGAACGGTCCCGACCGCGGCGGCGGCGGCGAGCTTGATATGGGCACGCGCGATCCGCAGCGGCGCTGCGTACCGGGAGTCCATCAAACGCCTGGACGACGTCATCCTGCGGCCGGACACGGCTTCCCGGCGTAGACTTGCCGACGATTCACGCCGCCACCTTGGGCGGCAGGTTCGGCAGCTCGGCCTCGTAGACCGGCTCCATCTTCGAGACGACCCCGTGCTTGGCAAGTTCGTCTGCGAACAGCTTGCGCACCAACGGCGACTCGTCGGCATAGTCGATCTGGTTGCCGCCGAGCCGCCGGCTGATCCAGGACAGCGGTACGCCCTGGCTGTTGCGCGGCGAGGCGTGCTTGAACGCGAGATAGCGTGCCGGCGTCGCGCCGCCGTTGAAGTGCTGGTGGAACCAGGCGTTGGGCGGCACGATCAGCGTGCCGTATTTCCAGTCGTAGCGCCTGGGCTCCTCGCCTTCCGGCCACATCAGCGAGTAGCCGGTGCCGGTCAGCACGATCACGTGTGCGCCCGGCCCGTGTGCGTGCGCCTTCTTGTAGGTGCCGACCGGGAACTGCGAAATGTGGCTGGCGATCGATCCCTTCGCCATGTTGAAGCGGATGTGGCCGCCGCCGGCGCCGCGCTCCTTGGCGGTGATCAGCGGCAGGTTGATGGCGTCGGCGACGAAATTGGTCTTGAGCAGGAAGCCATCCTGCTCGCCCTTGGCGGTGAAGTAGTCCGGTTCGCCGGAGAAGCGGTTCTTGAAATCGTGGTCGAAGTTGAAGATGAAATCGGTGTCCTCGTAGAGGTTCATCACCGACGGGAAGTTCGTCACCGCCACCATGCGGACGACGTCCTGGCCGGACCCGTTGAAGTGCTGGTACCAGCAGTTGAGCGGGATGGCGAAGATCGAGCCGGCCTTCCACTCGAAGGTGATGCGTGCGCCGGCCTTGTTCCAGACCGTGGTCGAACCGCGGCCGGCGAGGATCATGATCATCTCCTCGAACAGATGGTGGCGCGGCTCGACCTTCTTGCCGGGCGCGATCTCGAGCACGTAGCAATCGTTGGAGGTGCGCGAGGCCTCATGATTGATAAACACGGCTCTAGCTGCGTCGCCGCGCCGCGGCCACGGCTTCAGGTCGACGGTGGTGAGGTCGGGCACATACTGCGCGCTGATGATGTCGAGCCCGTCGCCGCGCACGAACCGCAGGTACGGCGTATCCTTCTCGGTCTTGAACTTCTCCGCCAGCTCGGTCGACACGATTGCATTCTTGGCCACCAGCGCCTCCTTGCGCGAACCTCAAACCGGGCGATTTAACCGCGCCGCATGCGCCGCCGCAATGCCGTCGCGAAGCGACCTTAAGGACTGCGGGTACCGATGAGCACGGCAGCAGGACGATCGGGCAGGCGGGACCGCGCCTTTCGCGCGCTCCGGCTGCTTGTCGGCATTCTGCTCGTGCTCGTTCTGCTGCCCTATCTGATCGCTCCTGTCTATCGCATCGTGGACCCGGTCTCGACCGTAATGCTGTGGCGCTGGGCCACCGGCCAGCGGGTGGTGCGCACCGTGCTGCCGATCGGCGAGATGGCGCAGGCTTTGCCGCGCGCCGTGATTTCGGCCGAGGACGGCAGCTTCTGCCACCATCGCGGCATCGATTGGCGCGGCCTGCGCGAGGCGTTCTACGAAGCCGATTCGATCGGCGAGATGCGCGGCGGCTCGACCATCACCCAGCAGGTCGCCAAGAACCTGTTCCTCTGGCAGGGACGCAGCTACCTGCGCAAGGCGCTGGAGCTGCCGCTGGCGCTGTGGATCGACCTCGTCCTGCCGAAGCGCCGTGTGCTGGAAATCTATCTCAACGTCGCCGAATGGGGGCCGAGCGGCCAGTTCGGCGCTGAGGCCGCCGCCCGCCATGCGTTCGGAAAATCGGCGCGCCAGCTCAGTACCGCCGAAGCGGCCCTGCTGGCGGCGATCCTGCCGAATCCGCATCGGCGGAGCGCCCGGCAGCCGGGGCCGGGCGTGCGCCGGCTCGCCGGCATCTACCAGTCGCGTGCCGCCCGTTTCCGCGCGCGCGCGACGTGCGTCACCGGCGCCCGGACGCCCTGACGCTGGCCACTAGCATCGGGTCCGGGCATCCTCTATAAGCCCGGCTTTCCACGTGTCCGGCAAGCATCAGGAGTGTCGTCAAATGGCCGTCCCCAAGAGAAAAACATCGCCGTCCAGGCGCGGGATGCGCCGCTCCGCCGATGCGCTCAAGAAGCCGACCTACGTCGAGGACAAGGACTCGGGCGAGCTGCGCCGGCCGCACCACATCGACCTCAAGACCGGCATGTACAAGGGTCGGCAGGTGCTCAAGGTGAAGGCCGAAGCGTGATATCGTCGGTGCATTTCCCGGGTCCCTAGGCACTGCATTGTTCGGGGCCCGGCGGAGCGCCCGCGGCGTCAAGGAGCGATGTCATGTACCTGATTGCGTTCCCGCTCCTGCTGATCCCGTTCGTGCTCTACAACATGGTCGCGTTTCTGCTCGACCTGTCGTTCGGCACCACGCTGTTCACCGTTGCGCTGGTGTCGGGTGCGAAAATGGCCGTCAGCACCGGCGACATGCTGGTGGTGTTCGCAACCCTGCTGCTCTATCTCGAAATCCTCAAGGCGACGCGGCTGTCGAACAAGGCGGTCATGGATCACGTCCTGTCGGTGATGCTGTTCATTGGCATGGTGTGCGAGTTCGTCCTGGTTCCGCGCGCGGCGACCTCCCCGTTCCTGATCCTGATGGCGCTGAGCTTCGTGGATGTGATCGGCGGCTTCACGATCTCGTTGCGGAGCGCGCAGCGCGACATTCCGATCGAGCAGTCCGAGCAGATCGCCGGGCGCGGCTGATCACTTCGACTGCCCGGCCGTGGGCGGCCGGACGAACCGTGCGGTGGCGGCATAGGCTGCGGCGGCCTCGCCAAATCCCGCGCGCCGGCGCGACCGCGCTTGCGGGACGCGCTCCGCCGTCGCGATCAGGTGGGCGAGGAAGGCGGCCGAGGGGCGGGGACCGCGCGCGGCGTCGCGCGTCCAGGACGGCGCAATCCGGATCAGGCCGCGCTCCCCGCCGGACGGTGAATCGCCGGTGAACCCGTTCGGCATGGTCTCGCCTCGTGTCTCGGAACGGAACACTGCGTCCGCACGCGACACCGGCGTCGCAAGGCCCGTGCCGGGCCGCGCAAGCCCGCTTCGGCCTCCAATGGAGGCCGAGCCGCATGCCAAGATTTCCGAATTATTTAGTGTTTTCCGGTACTTTTCCGGAACATCCGCAGCCGGCCCGGTCCCACTGGCCGGGCGGTCTCGTGCCAAGCAGGGCAATTGTGGCCAGCCAATTTCGGACAGGCGCCGTCGACAACGGCCGTGTCGCCGGTGACCAATCGCACCCGCGCGGCCACGCCCCGACCACAGGCGGCACGCCGGATGCCAACGAAATCTGCGCTTCGGTCGGGGTGGTCTCCTACGACTGGCGGGTCGACACCGACCGGCTCGTGTGGGGACCCAATGCCTGTGCGGTGCTGGAAATCCCGGACCCCGCATTCATTGCCAGCGGCCGCGCCTATGCCCAGCTGATCAATGCGCAAGGCGGCCGCTCCCGGTTCGACGCGGTGCTGAACGCCGGCGTCAAGGACGACGGCGCCGGCGTGCCATATCAGGTGCAATATGCGCTGCGGCCGACGCCGGACTCCGCGCCGTTGCACTGGATCGAGGACACGGGACGCTGGTTTGCCGGCCCCGACGGCGCGCCTCTGCATGCCCACGGCATCGTGCAGGTGATCGACGCACGCCGCGAGGAGGAGCAGCGTCTCGCCTATCTGTCGCGCTTCGACGCCCTGACCGGCGAGATGAACCGCTGGCACATGTCGGCGGTCCTGGAATCAACCATCGACGAGGCGGTCAAGCTGCGCTCCTCGTGCGGCTTCCTGCTGGCGTCCATCGACAATCTCGGCCGCATCAACGAGGCCTATGGCTTCGACATCGCCGACGAGGTGATTGCGATGATCGCGGCGCGCATCCGCTCGCAGCTGCGCGGCAAGGACCATCTCGGCCGGCTCTCCGGCAACAAGTTCGGCGTCATCCTGAACAATTGCACGCCCGACGACCTGCTGGTGGCGGCCGACCGGCTGCTGGCCGGCGCCCGCGACCATGTGGTGCAAACGTCGGTCGGGCCGGTTGCCGTGACGGTGACCATCGGCGGCGTCACTGCGCCGCGGCATGCCCGCACCGTGAACGAGGTGTTCGCACGCGCGCAGGATGCCCTCGACAGCGCCAAGGCCAAGCGGCGCGGCTCGTTCCAGGCCTATCGGCCCAATCCCGAGCGCGACAGCCAGCGCCAGAACAACGTCCGCGTCACCGAGGAGATCGTCAAGGCACTCAACCAGCGCCGTATCTTCTTGGTGTACGAGCCTGTGGTTCAAATCGATACCCGCGATCCCGCCTTCTACGAATGCCTGATGCGGGTGCGGCGCGATGACGGCAGCCTGCTGGCGGTGAGCGAAGCGGTGCCGCTCGCCGAGCGGCTTGGGCTCGTGCGCCTGCTTGACCACCGCGTGCTGGAACTGGTGCTGGCGGAGTTGGTCGCAGCGCCTGCGCTGAAGGCCAGCCTGAACATCTCGGCGGCGTCGACGGTCGATCCCGACTGGTGGGCGTCGCTCGGCGCTGCGCTGCGCGCGCATCCCGGCGTCGGCGAACGGCTAACCGTGGAGATCACCGAGACGACGGCGATCCAGGATCTCGACGACACGCGCGGATTCGTCGCCCGCGTCAAGGATCTCGGCTGCCGCATCGCGATCGACGACTTCGGCGCAGGCTACACGTCGTTCCGCAATCTGCGCCGGCTCGGGGTCGACCTCGTCAAGATCGACGGTTCCTTCGTGCAGAACCTGCGGCGCTCCGAGGACGACCGCGCCTTCGTGCATACGCTGATCGATCTCGCGCGCCGGCTCGGGCTCGAGACCGTCGCCGAATGGGTGCAGGACGAGGACGCTGCCGCCATTCTTGCCGACTGGGGCTGCGACTATATCCAGGGTGCCTTGGTCGGGCTTGCGACGCCGCAGCGGCCGTGGGCAGTCGCGGCGACCGCCATCAGATCGGCCTGATTGGAGTTTGCCTAGTCCTTATGGCCGAGGCGGTCGAGCCGCCTCTGCATCTCTTCCATCTGCCGCTTGAGATTGTCGATCTCGTCGTTTCCGGCGGTGCCGCTGCCGCCGGAGGATCCGGCTGACGGCTTCGCCGTCTTGTCGGGATCGACGCCCTCGCGCTTGGCGAACGGCGTGAACATCGTGAACGCGCGCTGGAACATCTCCATGTTCCGCCGCACCTGGTCCTCCAGCGGTCCGAATGCGTTGCCGCCGAACGCCTGCGTGATGTGCTGGCGGAACTTCTCCTGCTCGCGGGTGAGCGACTCAATCGAGGCTTCGAGATAGCGCGGCACCAGCATCTGCATGGAGTCGCCGTAGAAGCGGATGAGCTGGCGCAGGAAGTTGATCGGCAGGAGATTCTGCCCTTCCTTGTTCTCCTGCTCGAAGATGATCTGGGCCAGCACCGAGCGCGTGATGTCCTCGCCGGTCTTGGCGTCGTAGACCACGAAATCCTCGCCGGCCTTCACCATGGATGCGAGGTCCTCGAGCGTCACGTAGCTGCTCGTACCGGTGTTGTAGAGCCGCCGGTTGGCGTATTTCTTGATCGTGACCGGTTCCGAGGGATTAGCCATGGCGCCTGCGCTCGACAATGATCCGTTTGAGCACCGCCTGCGTGATGTCTTCCCCGGTCGCGGCTTCGGTCACCAGGAAATCCTCCTCGTCCTCGACCAGGGCGGCGAGGTCCTCGAGTGTCACGTAGGCGGCCGCATGGGGATCGTACAGCCGGTTGCCGCCATAGCGCTTCATCACCTGCGGTGTCGCGGCCTTGGTCATCGCGCCCATCATCCCCACATCCCAGGAAGCCGAGCATAGACTGTTTCCGCGCGGGCAAGCCACCGTTTTGTCGGGTCCCGCCCGCGCGGAAAAGCCGTGGCCCTGGCTATACTTGTGCGCAATGCTGCTCGGATTTCGGGTCCGTTGACAGGCCTGCACCGGGCGGCCATGGGTAAGTCGATTTCCGGTTGCCGCCCACCGGGTCCACCAGGTGTCGTCGGGACGCCAGATTCAAGGGCTAGATCGGTCGCCAGCCACGCCGGACAGGAAGGAGCTACCAGATGAAGGACGATATCGTCATCGTCAGCGCGGCCCGTACACCCGTTGGCGCATTCAACGGGGCATTCGCGAACCTGCCGGCGCACGAGCTCGGACGGGTCGCCATCGCCGAGGCGCTCAAGCGCGCCGGCGTCGAGGGTCCGCAGGTGTCGGAGGTCATCATGGGGCAGATCCTGACCGCCGGGCAGGGCCAGAACCCCGCGCGGCAGGCCTCAATCGCCGCCGGCGTCCCGGTCGAGAGCCCGGCCTGGGGCGTCAACCAGCTATGCGGCTCGGGCCTGCGCGCGGTCGCGCTCGGCTACCAGGCGATCCTCAACGGCGACAGCGAGATCGTGGTGGCCGGCGGCCAGGAATCCATGAGCATGGCGCCGCACTGTCAGCACCTGCGCCAGGGCGCGCGCATGGGCTCGGTCGAACTCATCGACACCATGATCAAGGACGGGCTGTGGGATGCCTTCAACGGCTACCACATGGGAACGACCGCGGAGAACGTCGCCAAGAAATGGCAGATCACCCGCCAGATGCAGGACGAGTTCGCGGTGAAATCGCAGAACAAGGCGGAAGCCGCGATGAAGGCCGGCCGGTTCAAGGACGAGATCGCGCCGGTCACGGTGAAGTCGCGCAAGGGCGATGTCGTGGTCGACACCGACGAATACCCGAAGTCGGGCGTGACCATGGACTCGATCGCCAAGCTGCGCCCCGCCTTCGACAAGGAAGGCACGGTGACCGCGGCCAATGCGTCGGGTATCAACGACGGCGCCGCAGCGCTGGTGTTGATGACGGCTGCCGAAGCCGCCAGGCGCGGCAAGACGCCCTTGGCGCGCATCGTGTCGTGGGCGCATGCCGGCGTCGATCCGTCGATCATGGGCACCGGCCCGATCCCGGCCTCGCGCGCCGCGCTCAAGAAGGCCGGCTGGAAGCACGAGGACCTCGACCTGATCGAGGCCAACGAGGCGTTCGCGGCGCAGGCCTGCGCGGTCAACAAGGACCTGGGCTGGGACACCGGCAAGGTCAACGTCAACGGCGGCGCCATCGCCATCGGCCATCCGATCGGCGCCTCCGGCGCGCGCGTGCTCACGACGCTGCTCTACGAGATGCAGAAGCGCAACGCGAAGAAAGGTCTTGCCACGCTCTGCATCGGCGGCGGCATGGGCATCGCCATGTGCGTGGAGCGGTAGCCGACGGATGGTTGTAGCCCGGGTTGAGCGCAGCGAAACCCGGGACAACCCTGCGAATTGGTACTGATCAACCCGGATTTCGCTGCGCCCAATCCGGAGCTTCGGCTCTGCTCGTACGAGGAGTTTCGAATCATGTCGCGCGTTGCAGTGGTCACCGGCGGCACCCGCGGGATCGGCGAGGCGATCTCCAAGGCGCTGAAGGCGGCGGGCTACAAGGTCGCCGCCAACTATGCCGGCAACGACGAGGCCGCGCAGAAGTTCAAGGCCGCGACCGGCATCCCGGTCTACAAGTGGGACGTATCGTCGTATGAATCCTGCGAGGCCGGGCTCAGGCAGGTGGAGGCCGACCTCGGCCCGGTCGAGGTGCTGGTGAACAATGCCGGCATCACCCGCGACGCCATGTTCCACCGCATGAAGCCGGAGCAGTGGACGGCAGTGATCAATACCAACCTCAATTCGCTGTTCAACATGTGCCGGCCGGTCATCGAAGGCATGCGCGAGCGCAAGTTCGGCCGCATCATCAACATCTCCTCGATTAACGGCCAGAAGGGCCAGATGGGGCAGGCGAACTATTCCGCCGCCAAGGCCGGCGAGCTCGGCTTCACCAAGGCGCTGGCGCAGGAGTCCGCGCGAAGCGGCATCACCGTCAACGCCATCTGCCCGGGCTACATCGCGACCGAGATGGTGAAGGCGGTGCCGAAGGAGGTGCTGGAGAAGAACATCCTGCCGCACATCCCGCTCGGCCGGCTCGGCGAGCCCGAAGAGATCGCGCGCTGCGTTGTGTTCCTTGCGTCCGACGACGCCGGCTTCATCACCGGCTCGACGCTGACCGCCAATGGCGGCCAGGTGATGGTGTAGGCGCGCCGGGTCCCTGACCGAGGACGGCGCCTGCGAGGCGCGTCCATGACACCGTGCGCTCCGGGCAGCGGGCACGGGGTCATCGTCTGTCTCTGCGCCCATGGCGTCTACCCGGGCGCACTTGCGGTGGCAGACGCCGCCATCTCCGCTATTCTCCCTAAGGCAGGCGGCTTTCGTTCTGTCCGGCTTCTGCGGCGCGTTTCACACCACTCTGTCGATGACATTTCTCCGGAGCAATCGGCTGGTTGCGCTCCTGATCGGGAACGCAGACTTCGGCATCTACTCGGCGGGCAGTGCCGTTTCCCTCGTCGGAACCTGGATGCAGAGGATCGCGATCGGCTGGCTCACCTGGCAATTGACCGAGTCCGGCTTGTGGCTGGGCATCGTTGCTTTCGCCGATTTCGTCCCGGTGCTGCTGATCGGACCGATTGCCGGAGCAGCGGCCGACCGATGGGATCGGCTGCGCGTGATGAAAGTGAGCCAGGCCATTTCCCTGGCTCAGGCCTCGGCGCTGTTTGTCCTCACCGCGACAGGGCACATGACCATCGGGATTCTGGTCGCACTCACCGTCTTCCACGGCATCGTCGTCGCCTTCAACCAGCCGGCCCGGCTCGCGTTCGTGCCATCGCTCGTGCCGGCGGCGGACCTCGCTTCGGCGGTGGCAGTCCATTCCGTGATCTTCAATCTCGCCCGCTTCATTGGCCCGATATTCGCCGGCCTTGCGATCGTCTGGGGCGGGGTGGAGGCAGCCTTCGCAGCCAACGCCCTGAGCTACGTCGCCGCTTTGGCAGCGCTGGCGCGCATCCATGTCGCTCCGGCGGCGACCGATTCGACCGGACGACGGAGCTTCGTCTCCGACCTGCGGGAGGGCATCCGCTATACGGCAACACACCGGGGAATCGCGGCGCTGCTGGTGCTCTTGATCGCGCTTGGCGTCGGCGGGCGGCCGTTCAACGAGTTGCTGCCGGGATTCGCCGCCGACGTTTATCGGTCCGGCGCCGGCGGCCTTTCGATCCTGGTCTCCGCGATTGGCGTCGGCGCGATCCTTGGCGGGCTTTGGCTCAGTCACCGCGCGCACTCGTCCGGTCTGATCTACGTCGCGCTCGGCGGCGCCCTTGGTGCCGCGCTGGCGGCCATCGCGGCTGTCGCTACCGAGAGCATGTGGATCGCCGTCCCGGCCGTCACGGTTTTCGGATTCTGCACCTCCACCGCGGGAACCGCCATTCAGTCTCTCATTCAGCTCTCGTCCGAGCGGCGCATGCGCGGCCGTGTCATGGGCCTGTATGGGTTGATCTTCCGCGGCGCCCCGGCCATCGGAGCACTGGCGGCCGGGCTCGCGTCGACGCACTTCGGGCTGCGGTGGCCGATTGTCTTCGGTGCAACCCTCGTCGCCGCGGTTTGTCTTTGGACCTACTGGAGTCGCGCGCGGATCGTCGCAGCGCTGCCGGCCCCCGACCCGGACGCCTCCCGCTGAAGCGCTTCGCGGAAACGACAGGCATTACCCGCGATTTTCCCATGGCAATAGACTATCTCTGGAGGTGCGGCGGCGTCGGTCTCGACCTCGATCTGCATGCGCTATCCCGCCGTCCGCGCCGGAGCCCAATCCCTCGCCGCCAGCTCGAAGCCCGTGAAATCGAATCCGGGTGCCACCGTGCAGCCGACGAGCGTCCAGTCGCCGAGACTCTCTGCGGCCTGCCAGTGATGCGCCCGCACGACGACCTGCGGTCGCTCGCCCGCCGCGAGGTTCGCGCCCAGCGTCAGACGCTCGATCGGGCCGTTGTCGGCCGATGCGATTTCGAGCCGTAATGCGCTGCCGGCGTAATAGTGCCAGACCTCCGCGGCATCGACCCGGTGCCAGTGCGAGCGCTCGCCGCGCGCGAGCAGGAAGTAGATCGCGGTCGAGGCGGCGCGGCCGCCATCCACCATGCGCGCGTCGCGAAACGTCTCGACGAAGTGGCCGCCCTCGGGATGCGGCTGCATGCCGAGCAGGCGGACGATGTCGGCGGCGGTGAAGGAAGTCATCGGCCTCTCTTTCGTTATGACCGGGTTCGTTATGACCGGGCTTGTCCCGGTCATCCGATGCCTGTCGCATGGCGTGGACGGCCAGGGAAAAGCCCGGCCAAGACGCTGATCGTTCGTCGCGCTGATAGCTAAAATCGATTCTTTCGGTTGCGGATCTCGGCGAACACTTCGGCTGCCGGCGCGCCGGCCATGCCGACCGCCTCGGCGACCTCCGCCACGTCGGCGCGCAGGAACGGATTTGCGGCCTTCTCCTCGCCAAGCGTGGAGGGCAGGGTGGGCCTGCCGGCGGCGAGCTGTTCCTGCGCCTGCCGCTCGCGTGCCGCAAGCGCTGCGTTGCCGGGCTCGATGGTCTTGGCGAAGCGGATGTTCGCCAGCGTGTATTCGTGACCGCAATAGAGCCGCGTGTCGTCGGGCAGCGCCCGCAGCTTCAGCATCGACTGCCACATTTCCTCCATCGAGCCCTCGATGACGCGGCCGCAGCCGATGGAAAACAGGGTGTCGCCGGCGAACACGAGCTTGTCGGCCGGGAAGTACAGCGTGGCCGGTGCCGCAGTGTGGCCGGGCGTCTCGATCACGCGGCCTTCAAGCGCGCCGACGCGGACGCTGTCGCCATCTTTTACGGTCTCGTCGACGGCCGGGATGCCGCCGGCCTCGCCTTCGGGTGCCACTACGCGGCAGCGATGACGGTGCTTGAGTTCCCCGATTCCGCCGGTGTGGTCGCCGTGATGATGCGTGACCAGGATATCGCTGAGCGTCCAGCCGGTCGCTCGCAGCGCCGCCTCCACCGGCGCCGCCTCGGGCGCATCGATCGCCGCGGTACGGCCGGAGCCGGGGTCGTGCAGCAGCACGCCGAAATTGTCCTTCAGGCACAGGAACAGACGGACTTGGGCGGGCATTGAACACCTCGTCATTCCGGGTGCGGACGATCAGCCCGCGAACCGGAATCCATAGCCACAAGCCGCTAGATTAGGCTCCGCCGCCCGAGAACGGAAGTTCGGGGGCATGGATTCCGGGTTCGCGCCGTTCCGGCGCGCCCCGGAATGACGTGGTAGATTGCTGCCATGTCCATCGACGTCATCGACCTGCGCAATTTCTACGCCCAGCGGCTCGGGGTGGTGGCGCGCCGCTTCATCGGCCGCGGCATTCGCGCGCGGTTCAACGACGCCCGGGGATTGCGGATGCTCGGCGTCGGCTATGCGACGCCGTACCTGGGACTGTTCCGCGAAGAGGCGGAGCGCTGTCTCGCCTTCATGCCGGCGGCGCAGGGCGTCGTGAAGTGGCCCTCGCTGCGTCCCGGCCTGTCGGCGCTCGTCGACGAGCTCGACTTGCCGCTTCAGGACGCGAGCATCGATCGCGTGCTGCTCGTGCACGGGCTGGAGATGGCGCACGATCCGGGCGCGCTGCTGCGCGAAGTCTGGCGCGTGCTGGCGGCCGGCGGGCGGCTGCTCGCAGTGGTGCCGAACCGGCGCGGGCTGTGGGCGCGCATGGACACCACGCCGTTCGGCCACGGGCATCCCTATTCGCGCGCGCAGATCACGACGCTGCTGCGCGACACCTGGTTCACGCCGGTCGGATGGAGCGAGGCGCTCTACGTTCCGCCGATCGGGCGCGGCTGGTTCCTGCGTTCGGCGGTGGCGTGGGAACGCACCGGCGCGACAATCTCGGCGCCGTTCGCGGGCGTGCACATCGTCGAGGCGACCAAGCAGGTCTACCGCGCAATCCCGGCGCGGCGCGAGCGGCGGCGGCTGGTTCCGGCGCTGGAACCGGCGCTGGCGCCGTCGCCGCGCGCCCTGTAGCCCCGATCAATCCTGCGGCGGAGCGTCGTCGCGCGCGCCGCCCTGGAAATCCGGGCGCGGGCCGCGATGGCGTCGTCGCCGGCGGTGCAGCGGGAAGCGGTCGGGCTGGCCGTCGTGGCCGTTCTGCACGGGGCCCTGGCCGGGCGGCTGGGCGGCCTGCGGCTGGCCGCCGGTGATGAAGGACGGCAGCCGATCGACGTCGCTGCCGGCGTCCTGGGTGACGGGCTGCTGCTGCTGCTGCTGCTGCTGACGCGGCTGCGGTTGCTGGTATTGCGGGAACGGCTGCGCCTCACGCGGCAGATAGGGCTGCGGCTCACGCGTCCCAAACGGCGCTTCGCCGCCCGCCATGGGCTGGCCGCCCGCGAGCATCTCGGCATCGCCGTCGTCAAAGGCATCGTCACGGACATCGCCGCGGACGTCGGTGTCCGGGCGGTTGAACTGGGGATTCTGCTGGCGGAACTGTTCCTGCGCTGCCGCGATCAGGCGGTTGTAGTGCTCGGCGTGCTGGTAATAGTTCTCCGCCGAAACGGGATCTCCGGACGACTGCGCGTCGCGGGCCAGCTGGATGTATTTTTCGGCAATATGAGACGGGTTTCCACGGATCTTCACGTCGGGACCGTTCGACTCATAAACCCGCGATAACGGGTTCTGGTTCTTACGGTGATGGTGGTGCTGGTGCTGGTGCTGATGCTGATTGTTACGACCGCGCATCCGCTTGTTCTGACCGTTTCTCATGACTCGCCTGTTTGCTGACCTCTCGTTGTGGCGGCTGTGACCGCCCTTTGCTTCGACAACAATCCCGCTTCCTCAGGATGTCCTACGTCATATCAACGCCCGCTGCATGACCTTCCCGGCCATGCTGTCTTGGCTGGCTGGCGCGAACCCGGCTGCGGCACGGCAGGCCGCATGATTTCGTGGCACGAAGCAGCAACCCCTTGCCCGCAACTCGTCTGCGGTGTTGCCCACCTCTCGTCATGCGCAACACCACGTCGACAACATGTCGCGGGCGGCGCTCAACCGATGAAGCATCTCAATCCCAAGAAGACAAACCGGCGTCCGGCTGCAAGTACGGGCGTCTTCTCGCCTGTGGCTCTCCGAAGCGTCGCTACGGGCTCTTGCTGGGCGGCTGGGATCGATTCCTGTCTAAAACCTAGTCGTTCTTGGTCCACAATCCAAGAGCTTTTTTGCGTGTCTGAAATGTGGTGCCGGCATGCCGATTCCGCCAGTCAAGACTGCCGAAAGACCTATGGCGAGACCTTGACGGCGAGCGCGCGCGGGACGCCGGACAGATCGCGGCGCGGGGCCGCGGCCGGCGCCAAGCCGGCGGCGGCAAGCAGCGCCGTGACGGCTGCCAGTTGCCCCGCGCCGAGCTCGAGTACCAGGCGCCCGCGCGGGCCGAGCAGCCGCCGCGCATCGGCGGCGATCGCGCGATAGGCGGACAGTCCATCCGGACCGCCGTCGAGTGCCCGCAGCGGGTCAAAGGTGCGGACCTCCGGCAGCAACCCCGCAAGATCGGCATGCGCCACATAGGGCGGGTTGGCCACGACCAGATCGAAAGGCCCCGCAAGCGCCGCGCCCTGATCGCAGACCACGAACGTGGCCCGGCCGGCGAGTCCCAGCGTATCCGCATTGGCGCGGGCGCAGGCCAGTGCGGATACGCTGAGATCGGTGCCGGCGCCTCGCGCCGCCGGCACCTCGGAGAGCAGTGCCAGCAGCAGCGCACCGGTGCCGGTGCCGAGATCGGCGATCCGCGGCGCATGCCCGGCGTCGCGCAGGAGCGCCAGCGCCAGCTCGACCACGGTCTCGGTCTCCGGCCGCGGGACCAGCGTGTCGGCATTGAGCCTCAGCGGCAGCCCCCAGAACTCCTTCATCCCGACGATGCGCGCGACCGGCTCGCGGGCGAGCCGCCGCCGCGCCAGCGCCGCGATTGCCGCAGCCTCCTGCTGCGTCAGGCAGCGCTCCGGCTGCGCCGCCAGCGCCGCATGGTCGAGCCCGAACGCATGGCCTATCAGCACGCGCGCGTCGAGGTCGGGCGTGTCGAGGCCGGCCGATCGAAATTGCCGCGCCAGCTCTCGCCGGGCGTCAGCAATGGTCGTTTTTTGCGGTGAGGCGGAAGCGGTCGGTGAATTCGGCCTGCTCCCTCCCTCCTCCCCCCCAAGGGGAGAGGGAACGCTGTGGCGCGCATCTTCGTCATGCTTGCGATGCATTCGCGTCACTGCGCGATGGTCATCAAGCGCCCTCCGCCGCCAGCAGCGCAGCCTGGTGCTCGGTCACCAGCGCATCGATCACCTCGCCAAGCGCCTCGCCCTCGATGATCTGCGGCAGCTTGTAGAGCGTCAGGTTGATGCGGTGATCGCTCACGCGCCCCTGCGGGAAGTTGTAGGTGCGAATGCGCTCGGAGCGGTCGCCGGTGCCGACCTGGCCGCGGCGCTCGGCGGCGCGGGCGGCATCCTGCTTGCGACGCTCATGGTCGTACAGGCGCGCGCGCAGCACCGCCATCGCCTTGGCACGGTTGCGGTGCTGGGAACGGTCCTCCTGCATCTTCACCTCGATGCCGGTCGGGATATGGAGCACGCGCACCGCCGATTCCGTCTTGTTGACGTGCTGGCCGCCGGCGCCGCCGGCGCGCAGCGTGTCGATCCTGAGGTCGGCCTCGTTGATGGCGATGTCGACCTCCTCCGCCTCCGGCAGCACTGCGACCGTGGCGGTCGAGGTGTGGATGCGGCCGGAGCCCTCGGTGTCTGGAACGCGCTGCACGCGATGCACGCCCGACTCGTATTTGAGCTTGGCGAATGCGCCGCGCCCGCGGATCTCGGCGATGATCTCCTTGTAGCCGCCCATGGAGCCCTCGCTGGCGGACACGACTTCGACCTTCCAGCCCTGCTTGGCGGCGAAGCGCTCGTACATGCGGAACAGGTCGCCGGCGAACAGGGCGGCCTCGTCGCCGCCGGTACCGGCACGGATTTCCACGATGACGTTGCGATCGTCCATGGCGTCCTTGGGCAGGAGCGCGACCTTGATCGCCTGTTCGAGGGCGGCGCGCCGCGCCTCCAGCTCGGGTTTCTCCGCCGCCGCCATCTGCCGCATTTCGGCGTCGGTCTTGGGATCGTCGAGCAGAGTCTCGAGCCCGTCGATCTCGGCCAGCACGTCGCGGTAGGTCTTGACGGCGTCGACGATCGGCCCGAGCTCGGCGAACTCGCGCGACAGCTTCACATAGGTTTCCGGCGCGAGCTGGTTCGACAGCTCGGTCTCGATCGCCTTGTGGCGGGCGACCAGCGCATCCAGTTTCTGCTCGGGCAGCATCTTGCTATTGGAATCGGCGCAATCGGCGGTGTATGTCAATGGCGGGAAGGCCCCGTGGCGACCGAAGGGAGAAAAAAATGCCGAAGATCAGGCATCTGGCGATGATCTGCATGGACCCGGAGAAACTCGCAAAGTTCTATTGCGACGTGTTCGAGATGACGGAGGTCACCCGCGCCACCCGCAACGGCCGCACCAACGTGTTCCTCACCGATGGCTACATGAATCTGGCGCTGCTCAGCCAGAAGGCCGAGGGCAAGGCCAACGGCCTCAATCATTTCGGCTTCCATGTCGAGGACTCCGACGTGATCGCCGAGCGCCTGAAGAAGTGGGACGTGGTCGGGCCGACCGACCGGCCGCCGGATCGCGTCTATGCCGAGCAGCGCGCCACCGATCCGGAAGGCAACATGTACGACATTGCCGAGGGCGGCTTCGACCGCGACCTCGCGACGCCGAAGAAGACCCGGGCGCCGGTGACGGTGTGAGTTTCGTGGCCGAGGTGTGCCCGTCTCCAGGTTGGATTTCGCTAGGGGTTGCTTGCGGTGAGTCGACTTGCTCGCTGCACGACGGGCCTGCTCCCTCCCTCCTTGTGCGGCAGGGGTGGGGAGGGGGTTGGTTCCGGATTCTGAGTCAGAGTCTGCGGTCACCCGCCTCCCTGTCCCTCCCCCTCCCCCGCATGGGGGGAGGGGACGTCGTGGCGCGCACCTTCGCGTCGCAAGGATGGCGCTTGCGTCAAGCCTTGCCCGTCGCTGCTGCGGTGACCTTGATTGTCGCGTCCGTTACCGCTCGCGCCCAGCCTGCGGAAGAGTTCTTCAAAGGCAAGACCATCCGCTTCGTGCTCGGCGCCGCGCCTGGCCAGGACTACGACGTGTGGGCGCGCTTCCTCGCCCGCCATCTGCCACGCCACATCCCCGGCAATCCCACCTTCATCGTGCAGAACATGCCGGGCGCCGGCCACATGCGCGCGACCAACTGGCTCTACAACATCGCGCCGCGCGACGGCACGGTGTGGGGTAGCGTCAGCCGCAACATCCCCGCGGTCGGCATCCAGCAGATCGCCGGCGTGCAGTTCGATCCCCTGAAGTTCAACTGGATCGGCAGCCCCGAGCTCACCAATCGCGGCTGCATCGCCATGGCAACGAATCCGCGGGTGAGGTCGGCCGCCGACCTGTTCGCGCATGAGCTGGTGGTGGGCGGTACCGGCGCCGGCTCGACCGTCACCGAAACGCCGAAGCTGCTGCGAGGGCTCCTCGGCATGAAGTTCAAGGTGGTCGAGGGCTACGCCAAGCCGCAGGACGGACAGTTCGCCATGGAGCGGGGCGAGCTCGACGGCATGTGCGCGACCGTGCAGTCCTTCCGCAACTTCCGCCCGCAGTGGTTCAAGAACGGCAGCGTGCGCGTGCTGTTCACGCTGGAGCAGGAGCCGGTGCCGTGGACCAAGGCGCCGACCATTTATGAGTTCGTGAAGACCGAGGAGCAGCGCAAGGTGCTGGAATATTTCTCGTCCAGCATCGAATACGGCCGCCCGCTCTTGCTGCCGCCGGGCGTGCCAGGCGATCGGGTGCAGCTCCTGCGCCGCGCCTTCGACGCCACGGTCCGCGATCCCTTATTCCTGGAGGAAGCACACAAGCTCGGCATGGAGGTGACGCCGCGCACCGGTGAGCAGCTCGAAGCGCTGATCCGCACCGCCAAGGCGACACCGCCGGAGATCATCGAGCAAGTGACGAAGCTGATCCAGTCACAGTGAGGCGTCATGCCCGCGCTTGTCGCGGGCATCCACGACTCTCCTTGGTGCAAAGCAAAGACGTGGATGGCCGGAACGAGCCCGGCCAGCTTCGCTTTACGCTGCACCGCGTCCGGCGCACGCGGCGAAATCACAGCTGCAACCCGTTCTCCGCCGCAAACGCCTTCAGCCGTTCGCGGATCGGCACGCTTCCGGCCGGCTTGTCGATAAGCGGGGCGAGAAGCTTTTCGGCCTTGCCGGCGTCGAGATCGAGCACCATGGCCTTGACCGGGCCGATCGCCGACGGCGTCACGGAGAGCGACCGGTAGCCGATCGCGATCAGCGCCAGAGCCCCGAGCGGGCTGGAGGCCAGTTCGCCGCACAGCGTCACCGACTTCTTATGGGCCTTGCCTTTTTCCGCGATGGTGCGGAGCACGCGCAGCGCCGGTGCCGACAGCGGATCGAAGCGCCCGGCCACCCGCCGGTTGCCGCGGTCGGCGGCGTAGAAGAACTGCATCAGGTCGTTCGAGCCCACCGACAGGAAGTCCACCCGGTCGAGCAGCTCGTCGAGCTGGTAGAGCAGGGACGGCACTTCCACCATGGTGCCGACCTCGACCCGGTCGGGCAGCTTGTGGCCGTGCCGGCGCAGATGGGTCAGCTCGCGCTCGACCAGGCCTTTCGCCTCGTCGAACTCCTCGACGGTGGCAACCATCGGGAACATCAGCTTGAGTCCGCGGCCGCCGCCGGCGCGCAGGAGCGCGCGAATCTGGGCGCGCAACAGGCCGGGCCGGTCGAGGCCGAGCCTGATCGCGCGCCATCCGAGCGCCGGGTTCTCCTCCTCCTCGTTGCGCATGAAGGGCAGCACCTTGTCGCCGCCGACGTCGAGGGTGCGGAAGGTCACCGGCTTGTCGCCGGCGGCGTCGAGCACGGCGCGGTAGAGCGAGAACTGCTCGGCAGTGCGCGGCATCGTGGCCGCCACCATGAACTGGAGTTCGGTGCGGAACAGGCCGATGCCGGCGGCGCCGGTTTCCTCGACATGCGGCAGATCGACGGCGAGCCCGGCATTGAGCATGAGCGTGATCGGCACGCCGTCCCTGGTGACGCAGGGCTTGTCCCGCAGCGCGAGGTACTGCAACTGCCGGCGCGCGCGCAGCCGCACGCGCTCGACATAGGCGGCTTCCATGTCGGGCGACGGGCGCACATGCACGTCGCCGGAGGAGCCATCGACGATGATCGGGTCGCCGGGATCGGCGGCGCCGGTGGCGTTGGCGATCTCGCCCACGGCCGGGATGCCGAGCGCCCGCGCGACAATGGCGACGTGCGAATTGGGGCCGCCTTCCTCCAGCACCAGCCCGCGCAGCCGCTTGCGGTCGTATTCGAGCAGCGCCGCCGGCCCCATCGAACGCGCCACCAGGACCGCATTCTCCGGCAGCCGGTCGCGCGCCGGCGCATAATCCTGGCCGAGCAGCTGGTGCATCAGCCGGTTCGACAATTCGTCGAGATCGTGCAGCCGCTCGCGCAGATACGGGTCGGTGGCGCGCAGCATGCGGGCGCGGGTGTCGGACTGCACGCGCTCGACGGCGGCCTCGGCGGTCAGGCCGGTCATCACCGCTTCGGTCAACCGGTGCTGCCAGCCGCGGTCGTAGGCGAACATGCGGTAGGCTTCCAGCACGTCGCGGTGCTCGCCGGCATCCGGCACTTCGCCGCGCTCCAGCAGCACGTCGAGGTCGGAGCGCATGGTCTCGATCGCGGCTTCGAGCCGCTTCATCTCCTTGTTGACGTCGTCGGCGATGAAGTTGGTGATGACGATGCGCGGCTCGTGCAACACCACGTGGCCGAGCGCGATGCCCTCGTTGAGCGCGACGCCGGTGATGTGGACCGGGCGGCGGGCGGCGGGTTCGGGCGCGCCGGGCCGCGCGATCGCCGACAGTTCGCCGGAAGCGATCATCTCCGCGACCACCATGGCAGTGGTCTGAAGCGCCTCCTCCTCCTCCTCGGAATAGGTCCGCCGGGCGCGGTTCTGTACCACCAGCACGCCAAGCGTGTTGCCGGCGCGCAGGATCGGGACACCCAGGAAGGAGTGGTAGATCTCCTCGCCGGTCTCGGCACGGTAGGAGAAGGCCGGGTGCGCCTGCGCCTCCGACAGGTTGACCGGGGTCGCCTCGCTCGCGACCAGACCCACCAGGCCCTCGTCGGAGGCAAGCACGGTATTGTGCACGGCCTCCCGCTTCAGGCCCTCGGTGGCATACAGTTCGAGCCGGCCGTCCACCCGCAGCACGTAGACGGAGCAGACCTCCGCCACCATGTTGGCGGCGATCAGCACCACGATCTTGTCGAGGCGTTCCTGCGCGCTGACCGGCTCCGCCATCACCTCGCGGAGCCTTCGCAACAGCACGCGCGGACCGCCGAGCGCGCCACGCATGGCGTGATCCTCGGGGGCTTGGCCGGAGCGGCGGGCTCCGGCGGGACTCGGTCTGGAAATAGCGTCCGCGGGGCCGGTCCCACGGACACATCTCACCCATGGCCTATACCGAATGGACCATGCAAACCGCAAGCCAAACGGGCGTGATCGCGGCTCGGAAGCCCTCACAGGGAGGGCAAATCGTCAGCGACGCCAATGATGGGCACGGCGCGCGCGGGACGGCCTGCCTTTGCCCGCCGCGCCAGGCTACGCCTTGTCCAGCTCGTATAGGCTGTGCAGCGTGCGCACCGCCAGTTCGGTGTATTCGGCGTCGATCAGCAGCGAGAATTTGATCTCCGACGTGGTGATGGCGCGGATGTTGATCTTGCGCTCCGCCAGCGCCTTGAACGCCTTCGCCGCCACGCCCGCGTGGCTGCGCATGCCGACCCCGATCACCGACACCTTGGCGACGTCGGTCGCGCCGTCGAGCCGCTCGTAGCCGATCTCCGCGCGCGCCTTGGCGAGCACGTCGGCCGCGCGCTCGTAGTCGGCGGCCGGCACCGTGAAGGTGAGGTCGGTGGTTGCGCCGTCGGCGGAGACGTTCTGCACAATCATGTCGACATTGATATTGGCGTCCGCCAGCGGCCCGAAGATTGCCGCCGCGACGCCGGGCTTGTCGGCGACGCGCCGGATCGAGATCTGCGCTTCGTCCTTGGAAAAGGCGATGCCGGTTACAACGTGCTGTTCCACGATCTCCTCCTCGCCGCAGATCAGCGTGCCGGGCGGCTCCGCGTGCGGATCGATGTCCTCGGGTTTTTCGAAGCTCGAACGGACGAAAATGCGGACGTTCTGGAGCATGCCCAGCTCGACCGACCGGACCTGGAGCACCTTGGCTCCGAGCGAAGCGAATTCCAGCATCTCCTCGTAGGCGATCTTGTCGAGCCGGTGGGCGCGCGCGACCACGCGCGGGTCGGTGGTGTAGACGCCGTCCACGTCGGTGTAGATGTCGCAGCGCGCGGCTTGGATCGCCGCCGCCACCGCGACCGCCGAGGTGTCGGAACCGCCGCGCCCGAGCGTCGTGATCCGGCCAGTGTCGCGATGCACGCCCTGGAAGCCGGCAATCACCGCGACCTCGCCGCGCTCCTTGAAGCGGGCGATCAGCTCGCCGCCGTTGACCGACAGGATGCGCGCCGAACCATGCGCGTTGCTGGTGGTGATGGGCAGCTGCCAGCCCTGCCAGGAGCGGGCGTTGACGCCGATTCCCTCCAATACGATCGCCAGCAGCCCGGCGGTGACCTGCTCGCCGGAGGCGACCACGGCATCGTATTCGCGGGCGTCGTGCAAAGGGGCGGCGTCGCGGCACCAGGCGACCAGTTCGTTGGTCTTGCCGGCCATGGCCGAGACCACCACCGCGACCTCGTGGCCGGCGTCGACCTCGCGCTTGACGTGGCGCGCGACGTTGCGGATTCGGTCGAGGTCGGCGACCGAGGTTCCGCCGAATTTCATCACCAGGCGGGCCATGCGGATTTTGGCTCTTAAGGCTCGAAAAGGCGCGTATACATAACGGCGGGGTCTGCCGGCCGCAACCGGAGCAGGATCAATGACCGTGGAGACAAGGCACCATCCCACCGTCGACGCCGACGAGGTCGCGCGCTTCGAACGGCTGGCCGCGACCTGGTGGGATCCGCGCGGCAAGATGGGCGTATTGCACAAGTTCAACCCGGTGCGGCTCGGCTTCATCAAGGAGGCCGCCTGCCGGCAGTTCGGTCGCGACAGCTGGCGGCTCGACAGCCTCGCGGGCCTTCGCATCCTCGATATCGGCTGCGGCGGCGGCATCCTGTCGGAGCCGCTGGCACGGCTGGGCGCCGCGGTTGTCGGGGCCGACCCCGCCGCGGCCAATATCGAGGCGGCGCGGCTGCATGCTACGCAAGGCGGCCTTGCCATCGACTACCGAGTCACCACCGCGGAGGCGCTGGCGGACGCCGGCGAGCGCTTCGACGTGGTGCTGGCCATGGAGGTGGTCGAGCACGTCGCCGATATGTCCCTGTTCGTCGAGCGCTGCGCAGAGATGGTCAAGCCTGGCGGGCTCATGGTTGCGGCAACGCTCAACCGCACGCTCAAGAGCTTTGCGCTCGCGATCGTCGGGGCCGAATACGTGCTGCGCTGGCTGCCGCGCGGCACGCATTCGTGGGACAAGTTCGTCACGCCCGACGAGCTGGAGGCCGCCATGGAATGCCAGGGGCTCACGGTGATTGACGAGACCGGCGTGACCTACAATCTCCTGGCCGACCGTTGGCAGCTCTCCACCGACATGGACGTGAATTACATGGTCGTGGCGGAGAAGCCCTCCGCCGTCATTCCGGGGGCCGCACGAACCGAGGGAGCCCGTAATCCGTAATCCCGGTCGTTGGTATCTTTCCTGTGTCGCCAGGCCTGCGATCATGGGTTCCGGAGCGCCGCTTCGCGGCTGCCGGAATGACGCGGAGGAAGCGTGATCGAAGCTAGCTGGCTCTGGGCCGTCTTCACCCTTGTCGCGGCCGCCGCCCAGACCGTGCGCAACGCGACGCAGCGCGAGCTGACCGCGTCGCTCGGCACCGCCGGTGCGACCCATGTTCGGTTCCTGTTCGGACTGCCTTTCGCGCTGGTGTTCCTGCTGGTCGTGCTGATGGCGAGCGGGGGCGCGCTGCCGTCGCCGCCGGCCGCCTATTGGCCCTGGGTGCTGCAAGGCGCGATCGCGCAGATCGCGGCCACCGCCTTGATGCTCGCCGCCATGAGCGATCGCTCATTTGTCGTGGTCTATGCCTATATCAAGACCGAGCCGGTGCAGGTGGCGCTGTTCGGCCTGGTCCTGCTCGGCGATCTCCTGACCCTGCCGATGGCGGCGGCGATCGTGATCGCCACCACCGGCGTGATGCTGATGGCGCTCAAGCCGGGTACCGCGCTTGACGTTCGCGCGACGCTGCTTGGCCTGGCTGCCGGCGGGATGTTCGCGCTGTCGGCGGTCGGGTTCCGCGGCGCGATCCTGAGCCTCGGGCTTCCGAGCTACCTGATGGCGGCGACCTTCACGCTCGCGATCGGTCTCGTGATCCAGTGCGTTCTACTGTCCGGCTGGCTGTGGCTGCGCGATCCGGCGGTGCTGACCGCCATTGCGCGCCACTGGCGTCCATCGCTGCTGGCGGGCTTCCTCGGCGCGCTCGCCTCGCAGTTCTGGTTCCTGGCCTTTGCGCTCGCTACCGCTGCCAGCGTGCGCACGCTGGCGCTGGTGGAGGTGCTGTTCGCGCAGGCGATCTCGTCGTTCGTGTTCAGGCAGGCAACGACGCCGCGCGAAGGCTTCGGGATCGCGCTGATCGTGCTCGGCGTCGCAGTGCTGCTGTGGGCCTATTGACGGCCTCTGCCTGGCCGCTTTCGGCAACCTATTCGGACTTTGCCGTGCCGGCCGCGGCAGTGCCGGCGCGCGCGGTATCGGCCTGGCCGTGTTCCGCGAGACGCAATTCGCGCGCCTGCTTGACGTATTGCATGCCGATCTCGGTCAGCGTCCTGGCCATGGTCTGGTTTTTGGCCGACTTGGCAAGATCGAAACAACGGGCAGCCTGCTCCATCAGCGACAGCGCTTCGGACATTGGAGACCTCCTCTCCAATCCACACTGCCACAATTTGCGATCGCGCTCGTTGCGTTAGATCAATCGACCAGCGATTTCATGTGGCGCCGGTCGAGCCTGCGAGCTCAGTTCGCTTCGTCCGGCAGCACGGGCAGCGGATGGAACTCGATACCTTCCTCGTGCATGTCCTGTGCCTCCTCGGGCGACGCCTTGCCGTAGATCGAACGGTGCTCGATCTCGCCGTAGTGCATCTTGCGCGCCTCGTCCGGAAACCGTTCGCCGACATTGTCGGCGTTCCTGGTGATGTGGTCGCGCAGTTCCTTCAGCTTGGCACGGAACTCCTGTTCCTGCGGCGACATCATTGCGACCGGCGTCGCAGTGTCGGCCGAGGGCAGCGGCACGTCGGTGGCAACCGGCGGCAGGTGCGGGACGCTACGCTTCCTGGTGCCAGAGAGTTTCGGCGCCATCAGCGCCTTTTCGACCTTGGTGTCGCCGCACACCGGGCATTCAAGCTGCCCACGTCTGGCCTGCCTGTCGTAGACGGCGGAGCTCTGGAACCAGCTTTCGAAGGAGTGGCCCTTCGCGCACACCAGCGAGTACCGGATCATCCATTGCCTCCGACCGCGTGCAGCGGCACCGGCTTGACGCCGGGTTCCAGCAGCTCGAAACGCCGGCCGTGCTGAAGCGAGGGAATCCGCGCCCTGGCGGCTGCCACCTCGGCCGGATCGACCCTGGCCATCACCACCCCTGGCTCGGTACCGCCCTCCGCGAGGATACGGCCCCAAGGGTCAATGACCAGTGAATGGCCGAAGGTATCGCGCCCGTCCTCGTGACGCCCGCCCTGCGCGGCTGCGAATACGAACGCGCCGTTCTCGATCGCGCGCGCACGCATCAGTACGTGCCAGTGCGCCTCGCCGGTCTGCCTGGTGAAGGCGGCCGGGCTCGCAAGGAACGACGCACCAGCCTCGGCAAGCGCCCGGTGCAGCATGGGAAAGCGCAGGTCGTAGCAGATCGTCAGCCCGAGGCGGCCCCACGGCAGGTCGGCAACCACCGCCTGCTCGCCCGGCCGGTAGCTGCGCGACTCGCGGTAGCTCTCGCCGCCGGCGAGGTCGACGTCGAACATGTGGATCTTGTCATAGCGGGCGGCGATCTCGCCCTGCGGTGAAATCAGGAACGAGCGGTTGGCGGCGCGCTCCGGCGAAATCCGGACCGCGAGCGATCCGATGTGCAGCCAGATACCGAGCCTGCGTGCCAGGGCTCGGAACGCGTGCAGGCTCTCGTCGTCCTCTTCCGGCCTGACGGCGGCCAGCATCACGTCGCGGCGGTTCGCCACGATGTTGGTCATTTCAGGCGTCTGCACATAGTCGGCGCCGTTGGCCTTGGCCTGTTCGATGAGACCGGCGGCGGCGTCAAGGTTACGAGCGGGCTCGAGGCCCGAGCGCATCTGGACCAGACCGACAGTAAAGGGGGTGGTCATGCCGCCTGAACTCCGTTCTGCGCCAGCAGCGCATCGAGCTTGCCGGCGCGCTCCAGCGCATGCAGGTCGTCGCTGCCACCGACATGGGTCGAGCCGATGAAGATCTGCGGCACCGTCATCCGGCCGTTGGCGCGCTCGACCATCCTGGCGCGCCCCTGCGGATCGCCGCTCACGTCGATTTCCCTGAATTGTACGTTCTTGCGGGTCAAGAGCGCCTTTGCCGAGATGCAATAGGGGCAGTAGGGTGTGGTGTAGATTTCGACTTCGCTCATCGGGTTCGGGCCATTTCTTGTTATTCTATATGGGATTGCGCGCCCCCGCCACAACCCGCGCAAAGGTCAGCGCGTCGACCTGCGCGGCGCCTGCCCGCAGCAGCGCACGAGCGCAGGCGTCCATGGTCGCGCCCGAGGTCAGCACGTCGTCGACCAGCACCAGCCGGCGTCCGACGACGTCCGGCTTGCTGTCGTCAGGCACGCGGAAGGCGCCCTGCACGTTCTCCGCGCGTGCCGATTGCGACAGGCCGACCTGCTGCGGCGTCGCCTTGACGCGCTTCAGCGCCCGCAGCGCAAGGGAAACTCCGCTCGCGTCCGCGATGACCTGCGCCAGCAGGGTCGACTGGTTGAAGCGGCGCGCCCAGTGTCGCCGCCAGTGCAGGGGTACCGGAACGATGGCATCGGCGTCGGTCAGGAGCGCGCGGCCGGCGGTTGCCATCCACCGGCCCAGCGTGGGCGCAAGGTCGAGGCGGTCGCCGTATTTGAAGGCGTGGACCAGCGTGCGTGCGATGTCGTCGTAGCACACCACTGCGCGGGCGCGATGGTAGGCCGGCGGATCGGCGATCGCCTCCATGGACAGCACGCCCGGGCCCGGATCGTAGGTGAACGGGATGCCGAGGCGCTCGCAGTAGGGCGGAGCGATGAACGAGAGCTTGGCCCAGCAGCCGGCGCAGACGCCGGCATCGACCACCGGCTCCCGGCAGGCGGCGCAGAGCCGGGGCAGCGCCACATCGACCGCCAGGCCGCATGCGGCGCGCAGCGCACTGCCGAGCCGGCGTATGCCGCCTGGCGGTCGGTCGGTGGCAGGTTCCAGCCCCATGCAGGCGACGCTAACGCGCTTGCGCCGCGTCCTCAACGCGTCATTGCGGGCGCCGCGCAAAGTGGCGAACCCGCCTGCGGCCGGCTCCGGAATGACGCGCGCGGTTGGCCGTGAGACAATGGGCGCATGGCCCAGGGTCCCGTCCTCTTCGACCGCAATCTGCTGCGCGCGCGGCGCCGCCGCGCACAGACGCTGGGCGCATCGGAGTTCCTTATCGAGCGCGCAGCCGCCGACATCGCCGAACGGCTCGCGGCTGTACTGCGCACGTTCGGTCTCGCGGTCGATCTCGGAACGCCGGGCGACGCGGTGCGCCGCGCGCTCAAGGCCACCGGCAAGGTTGGGACCATCGTTTCCGCCAATCCGTGCGCGAGGGCCATGCCGGATGCGGCATTGGCGGTGGCGGCAGACGAGGAGGTGCTGCCCTTCCGCGACGGCTCGGTCGACCTCGTGACGTCGGTGTTGTCTTTGCAGTTCGTCAACGACCTGCCGGGCGCGCTGGTGCAAATCAGGCGCGCGCTCAGGCCGGACGGGCTTCTGCTGGCAGCGCTGCTCGGCGGGGACACGCTGGTCGAATTGCGCCAGGCCTTCGCCGCGGCCGAAGCCGAGATCGAGGGCGGGGTATCTCCGCGAGTCGCGCCGTTTGCCGACCTGCGCGAGCTCGGCGCGCTCTTGCAGCGCGCAGGCTTTGCGCTGCCAGTCACCGATGTCGAGCGGCTGACTGTTCGCTACCCTTCGCCGCTCGACCTGATGCACGACCTGCGCCGCATGGGTGCGACCAACGCGCTGATCGAACGGCGCCGGCGGCCGCTCCGGCGCGCCACACTGGCGCGCATGATGCAGATCTATGGTGCGGAATTCGCCGACGCCGACGGACGCATCCGCGCGACCTTCGAGCTCGTGTGGCTGTCGGGCTGGGCGCCGCATGAGAGCCAGCAGCAGCCGCTCAAGCCGGGCTCGGCCCGGCGGCGGCTGGCAGAGGCGCTTGGAACGACGGAACGGTCCGCGGGCGAGAAGCCGGAACGCTGAGTACCGGCTCAGAACATATTGGCGAGGCTGGCGTAGAAGCCGTTGGTGGTGGTGCCCAGGCTCCAGACCGTGGCAGCGACGGCGGCGCCGATACCGGACGCGACCAGCGCATACTCGATCGCGGTGGCGCCGTCCTGATCCTTCGTCATGCGCCGTCGCAGCATGGCCAGATGCAGCGGCAGCGTGGATTTCCGCTTCTTCTTCGGAGCGTCAGGCTTCGTGGACATTTTTGTTCCCGTCTGGACCATCGGCATCGCGCTACAACAGGGTCGTCAGGTGCGAGATCAAGGGAACGTCGGCAGGCGGCATCGGATACTCCTTCAGCCGGTTCGGACGAACCCACGCGAGCGTCTGGCCTTCCCGGGCGGTGACGATCCCCTGCCAGCGCCGGCACACGAACAACGGCATCAGGAGATGGAAGTCCTCGTAGGTGTGACTCGCGAACGTCAGCGGTGCGAGACAGGCCTCGCTGACGACGATCCCAAGCTCCTCCTCCAGTTCCCGGATCAGGGCGTCCTCGGGACGCTCGTTCGGGTCGACCTTGCCGCCGGGAAACTCCCAGAGGCCGGCCATCGGTTTGCCGGGCGGACGCTGCGCGATCAGCACGCGGCCGTCGGCGTCGATGAGCGCACAGGCTGCAACCAGGACGACCGTCGCGCTCACGGTAGTGCTCCGAAGGATAGCCAACCGGCGGTTAACGACCCTGCAACGTATTTCACCGGAGTCACGGGGAATTTGCGTTGGTTAATGGTGCCCTAACTGCGATAGTCGCCATTGATTGCCACATAGTCCTTGGTGAGATCGCAGGTCAGCACGCGATCCTTGCCGCGCCCGAGCCCGAGCTGCACTTTCAGCGCGACCTTCGGGCTCTTCATCGCCTCCGACACCGTGGCCTCGTCATAGTCGGGATCGCGAGCACCTTTGCGGGCGACGCGGATGCCGTTGAACCAGATCGATAGCCGGTCGCGGTCGGCCGGCTCGCCGGCCTTGCCGACTGCCATCACCACGCGGCCCCAGTTGGCGTCCTCGCCGGCGATCGCAGTCTTCACCAGCGGCGAATTCGCGATTGACATCGCGATCTTCCGCGCGGACTTCTTCGACACCGCGCCCTCAACCGCGATCTCGACCAGCTTGCGCGCGCCCTCGCCGTCGCGCGCGATCTGCTCGGCAAGATCGCACAGCACCATCTCGAACGCCTTGCGGAAGCCCTTGAGCCGCGGATCGCTCGACTTGACGATCCTCGGCGCGCCGCGTTTGGCGGCGGCGCCGGTGGCGAAGACCAGCAGGGTGTCGGAGGTCGAGGTGTCGCCGTCGATGGTCACCGCGTTGAAGCTGTCGGTGACATATTCCTTGAGCAGCTTCTGAAGCACCGGCGCCGCGATCGGCGCGTCGGTGAACACGAACGCCAGCATGGTCGCCATGTCGGGGGCGATCATGCCGGCGCCCTTGGCAATGCCATTCACGGTAACGGTCGTTTTCCCGATCGAGGATCGGGCGGTGGCGACCTTGGGGAAGGTGTCGGTAGTCATGATGGCGCGGGCGGCACCGAGCCAGCCGTCGCCGCGGGCGCCGGCGACGAGCCTGTCCATCACGCCGTCGAAGACGCTGGCATCAAGCGGCTCGCCGATCACGCCGGTCGACGCCAGGAACACATCGCCCGGCTTGCAGCCCACCGCCCCCGCGGCGAGCTTCGCCGTGAAGGCGCAAGCCTGCCGGCCGGTCTTGCCGGTGAAGGCATTGGCGTTGCCGGAATTGACCACCAACGCCCGTGCCTTGCGGTTCCTGAGCTTGTCCCGGCACCACTCCACCGGTGCCGACGGGCACTTCGACCTGGTGAAGACCCCGGCCGCCGTGGTGCCGGGTGCAAGCATCACCAGCAGCACGTCGGTCCGGTCCTTGTAGCGCACGCCCGCGGCCGCGGTGGCGAGCGTGACGCCGTCGATCGCCGGCATGTCCGGCACCGATGCGGGAGCGAGAGGAGAGATCTTGGCGGACATGGCAAAGGACGCGATGAAACAAGGGGTCGGGTGGGGAGGGCCTGCGAGAGACGGTTAGCCGTTCACCCAACCCTCTCCTATGCGAGAGGGAGCCGGCATGAGCAAGCCTCGATTCCGAGAGTTAATCGCAATCCAAACCAAGGAACCCTCGGGGTGACTTCTTCGCCGGTGCTGCGGGTTGGGTCATTTTTTCGGCAGCGGCGGCAAGGCCGGCTGCGGGATCACGTTGCCCTTCTTGTCGAGGCGCTCGATCTTGGCTTTGTCGCGCAACTGCCCGACCAGCTCGGCCTGCGCGCGGCGCACCACGAAGGTTTCGATCTGTCCGCGCACCTTGTCGAATTCCGGCACTGGCCGGTTGCGGCGATCCTCGAGCTTGATGATGTGCCAGCCGAACTGGGTGCGGATCGGGTTTGATATCTGACCCTTGAACATCTGGAACGCCACGTTGGCGAATTCCGGGACCATCTGATCCTTGGTGAAGTAGTCGAGATCGCCGCCGTTCTCCTTGCCGGACGGATCCTCGGTCAGTTCGGTCGCCAGCGCCGCGAAGTCCTCGCCCTTCTTGATGCGTTCCAAGGCTGCACGCGCACGCGCCTCGGCGTCGGCCTGCGCCTTCTCATCCTTGGGATCGGCCCGGAACAGGATGTGGCGGGCGCGCACTTCCTCGGTCGCACCCATCGGCTTGATCTGCTCGTCATAGACCTTGCGCAGCGCATCGTCGCTCGTGGCATTGCGCGCGTGGTTCTGAAGCAGCAGGCCCATCAGGAGCTTGCTGCGCAGAAAGGCCTGGCGCTGCTTGAAGTCGTCGGTGTTCTGGAGGTTCTGCGATTCCGCGGCCTGCGCGACCAGGACGATGTCGGCGATGTAGCTGATGAGATGCTCGCGCCGCACATCCGGGGTCAGTTGCTGGAGATCGACCCCGAGATCATCCTCGGCCATGGCGAGGTGACTCTCCCGGATATCGAATCCATTGACGCGGGCGACCACCGGGTCAGAGGCCGAGCCGCCCGAGGAGGACGACTGCTGACCGCACCCGGTCATGACCGGCAGAATCAGCAGCGCCAGGGCGGCAATGGTCGACACCGCGGTGCGACGCGGGGGCACGCTCGAACCCGCAGGTTCGAGGGGAAGTCGGGCAATCAGCGGGTCCATGGCGCTGTCCTTGAGTCGTGCGGCCCCGCCGACGCGGATCGCGCCGGACACTCGCGCAATCGGCCTGTCTTTGCAATGGCCGCATGCGCCGGAGACTCTGACAGTCGCGTGAAAATCTCGCCAATTGACAAGGGTCTAGCCCACTCCTATCTGTCGGCAAAACCTGGCCGATCCGGCCGGGAGCTGCCGGTCGCCCCCGAAAGTCGCTGCAATTCCGGCATGTTGTGGCAAGGCCCGATGAACGTGCGCGCCGCTTGCCGCAACTAAGGACGGTTTCTTGAATTTTCGGAGCGCCGCTGCCGGCTCGATTTGGTAGACTGACGTTCCGGTTCCTGAAGGGAATTCAGCATGATTGGCGCGCTCGCCCGCAAGATCTTCGGCTCTTCCAACGAGCGCCGCATCAGGTCCTATCAGCCACGAGTCGCGCAGATCAACGCGCTCGAGAAGGAGCTGGAAAAGCTCTCCGACGAGGCGCTGCGGGCGCGGACCGAGGAATTCAAGAAACAGGTCGCCGACGGCGCGTCGCTCGACGACATCCTAGTGCCGGCCTTCGCCACCTGCCGCGAGGCAGCCAAGCGCACGCTCGGCCAGCGTCATTTTGACGTGCAGCTCATCGGCGGCATGATCCTGCACGAGGGCAAGATTTCCGAGATGAAGACCGGCGAAGGCAAGACGCTGGTCGCGACGCTCCCGGTCTATCTCAATGCGTTGTCCGGGCGCGGCGTTCACGTCGTTACCGTCAACGACTACCTGGCCAAGCGCGACGCCGAATGGATGGGGCAGATCTACAAGTTCCTCGGACTGAGCGTCGGCGTGATCGTGCATGGCCTCGATGACGAGCAGCGCAAGAAGGAATACGACTGCGACGTCACCTACGGCACCAACAATGAATACGGCTTCGACTATCTTCGCGACAACATGAAGTACCGGCTGGAGGACATGGTCCAGCGCGGGCACATCTACGCGATCGTTGACGAGGTCGACTCGATCCTGATTGACGAGGCCCGCACGCCCTTGATCATCTCGGGACCGCTCGACGACCGATCCGATTTCTACAACACCATCGATACCTACATTCCGCGGCTGGAAAAGGCCGACTACGAGATCGACGAGAAGCAGCGCACCGTCAATCTCAGCGAAGCGGGCATGGAGAAGATGGAGCAGATGCTCAAGAGCAGCAATCTGCTCAAGGGCGATTCGCTCTACGATGTCGAGAACGTGTCCACCGTCCACCACATCAATCAGGCGCTGCGTGCGCACAAGCTGTTCCACCGCGACAAGGACTACATCGTGCGCAACGGCGAGGTCGTCATCATCGACGAATTCACCGGCCGCATGATGCCGGGCCGGCGCTATTCCGACGGGCTGCACCAGGCGCTGGAGGCCAAGGAGCACCAGCCGATCCAGCCGGAGAACCAGACGCTCGCCTCGATCACCTTCCAGAACTACTTCCGCATGTACGAGAAGCTCGCCGGCATGACCGGAACGGCGATGACGGAGGCGGACGAGTTTGCGGACATCTACAACCTCGAAGTCATCGAGGTGCCGACCAACATGCCGATGATCCGCATCGACGACGATGACGAGGTTTATCGCACCGGGGCGGAGAAATACCGCGCAATTCTGGCACTGATCGACGACTGCAAGACGCGCGGCCAGCCGGTACTGGTCGGCACCACCTCGATCGAGCGGTCGGAGCAGCTCGCCGAGATGCTGCGCAAGGCGGGATGGGAGCAGCACGACTTCTCCGATCCCAACGCGTTTGCCGCGCTCTATTCGGGCGACGACGGCGCCTCGCGCGCCAAAGTGTTTGCCATCCTTAACGCGCGGTTCCACGAGCAGGAGGCGCAGATCATCGCGCAGGCCGGCGTTCCCGGTGCGGTGACGATCGCCACCAACATGGCCGGCCGCGGTACCGACATCCAGCTCGGCGGCAATCCGGACATGCGGATCCGGCAGGAGCTCAAGGACGTCACCAACGAAACCGGAGAGCGCGATCTGCGCGCCGCCGAGATCAGGGCGCAGGTCGAGCGCCTGAAGAAGAAGGCGCTGGAGGCCGGCGGCCTGTTCGTGCTCGGCACCGAGCGGCACGAAAGCCGCCGCATCGACAATCAGCTGCGCGGCCGCTCCGGACGCCAGGGCGATCCCGGGCATTCCAAGTTCTTCCTGTCGCTCGAAGACGACCTGATGCGCATCTTCGGGTCGGACAAGCTCGACAGCATGCTCCAGCGCCTCGGGCTCAAGGAGAACGAGGCGATCGTCCATTCCTGGATCAACAAGGCGCTGGAAAAGGCGCAGCAGAAGGTCGAGGCGCGCAACTTCGACATCCGCAAGAATCTCCTGAAGTACGACAACGTGTCGAACGACCAGCGCAAGGTCATCTTCGATCAGCGGGTCGAATGGATGCGGCTCGATTCGGTGGCCGAGATCGTGAGCGACATGCGCCACATCGCGATCGACGAACTGGTTTCCAAGCATGTGCCGGAAAACGCCTATCCCGAACAGTGGGATACCGCGGGGCTCAAGACCGAGCTCGAGCGCGTCCTCGGCCTCGATCTGCCGGTGCAGGACTGGGCCAAGGAGGAGGGCATCGCCGACGAGGAGCTGGTGGCGCGCATCGAACGGCGTGCCGACGAGCACATGGCCGCCAAGGTCGCCCAGTGGGGCGCCGAGACCATGCGGGCGATCGAGAAGACCGTCCTGCTACAGACGCTCGACCACCTCTGGCGCGAGCATCTGGTGATGCTGGAGCACTTGCGCAACGTGATCGGCTTCCGCGGCTACGCGCAGCGCGATCCGCTCAACGAGTACAAGGCCGAGGCTTACGAACTGTTCGAGGCGATGAGCCAGAACCTGCGCGAACAGGTCACCGGCTACCTCATGCGCATCCAGATCATGGACAACCCGCCGGAGCAGACCCCGGACCTCCCCTATATGGAAGCCCATCACCTCAATCCGGACAGCGGCATGGACTACATGATGGGCGACGCCCCGCTCGCGCCCGCGCTGGTCGGCAACGGCAACGGAACGGTGCGCTCGGAGGAGCGCAATCCCCGCGATCCGTCGACCTGGGGCAAGGTCGGCCGCAACGAGGCCTGTCCCTGCGGCTCCGGCAAGAAGTACAAGCACTGCCACGGGCGGTTTGCTTGAGCATCCTGATCGAGGACAGGCTCAAGCTCCTCCTCCCCGCCGCGCTCTACTATCCCTACAAGATCGCCAAGGAGAGCCGCCGCCGCGAGCCCGAGCTCGCGGTGCTGCGCGAGGTGGTGCCGGCGCGCGGCACCGCCATCGACGTCGGCGCTAATCGCGGCATCTACAGCTATGCGCTGTCGACCATCGTTGAGCACGTGGAAGCGTTCGAGCCGAATCCATTCCTGGCCGCATTCATGCGCCGCAAGCTCGCGCCCCGGGTGCGGGTGCACGAGCTGGCATTGGCGGATTTCGACGGCATGGCGAGGTTCTGCACCCCGCAGGACGAGCGCGGTGTCGACATCCACATCATGGGGCATCTCAAAGAGGGCGTTCGGCAGGTCAAGCCGCAGGATTCCGACACCGAGGTCGAGAGCGATGTCCGCGTTGCACGCCTCGACAGCTTCGGCTTCGACGACGTGGTGTTCATCAAGGTCGACACCGAAGGCGCCGACATGGCGGTGATCGAAGGCGCGCGCGATACCATCACGCGCCATCGGCCGGTGCTGCTCGTCGAGCTGACGGCCGGGCAGCACGGTCATTCAGGGTCCAGGATCGAGGCCATCGAGCGGTCGTTCGGCTATGCCGCACGCGTGCTCGTCGACGGCCGCTGGCGGGCGGTCCACGAGGCGACGCGCGCGCCAGGGACGCTGACGCACAACGTGCTGTTCACACCGATCTGATCTTACCTGCGTCAAAGGCTTTCCTGTGCGCCTTTGCACCACCTTCGTACGCGCGTGCGGAGGTTATTGGGCCGAACGGCTGCGGGCGATGTGAACGCTGGCTCAGCGCCAGGCGCCGAAGCGATTGTCGAAGCTGCCGGTCGGTACCGTGGGCTGCGCACCGGAGAGCAGGCTGTTGCTCTGCGCCGCCTGCGCCGGGACCGGCTGCGGGGGGACGTTTGCATCGGCCGGACGGATCGCGCCGGCATTGGCGGTCTGCTTGGCCGCCGGCTTCCTGGCCTCGGCCGGCTTCGCGCGCGTAGTGGAAGCTTGACGCGGCGTGGGCGTGGCCTTGGCTTTCGGCGCCGGCGCCGCCTTCTCGGTGCCACCTGATCCGCCGAGCCCGACCAGACGCGCGCCCGAGCTGAACAGGTTGCCGAAGAATCCGCTGCCTCCGCCGGAGGTCGGCTGCGCCGACGCGACGCGCGAGGCCGCCGGCGCGCTCTCGACGCGCACCACCGGCTCGGACACACTGCCAGTGGCGGTACGGGTCGTCGACGCAAGGCGTGGTCCGCGGTCGGTCGGGATCCGGATGTTCGCCGGGATGGTGCCGTTTGGCGCCGAGATCTTGGCGACGACAACGCCGTCATCGTCGACATTGTAGGGCTTCACTGCGGCGAGGAAGCTCGGGTGCATGCTGCCGTCGGCGAAGCTGCGCACCGCCGGCCCTGGTGTGCCGCGCCGGATGAGGTCGGCCACCTGCGCGTCGTCGCGGCGCTGCTTGTCGCGGACCGCAGCCTGAAGGTCTTCGGGCTGCGTCAGAGCCGGGCAGCGGCCGGTCGGGTTGTAGCGGCCGGTGGTTTCGGTATTGAACACGTAGCGGCGGTCGCAGACGTCGACCTTCGGCTCCTGGCGCGTCACCTCGAAATGGTCGTAGCCGACCTTCAGCATGCGCCAGAACGCCATGTGCGGCGAGTTGCGGTGCCGCGCCATGTTCTGCGGCGTCATCCGGAACGGGAACGCCTGGATCTGGAACGAGCCCTGGCCACCGAAGAACGACTCGCGCGCCAGCGCGTAGATTTCCGCAACCTGCTCGTCGGTCATGGCGTAGCAACCGCGCGACGAACAGTCGCCATGGATCATGAGGAACGCACCGGTGCGGTTGTTCGCGCGGTCATAGGCGTTCGGGAAGCCCATGTTGATGGACAGGTAGTAGTTCGAGTTCGGATTCATCAGGCTGGGCGTAATGGTGTAGAAGCCTTCCGGCGCCTGACGGTCGCCCTCCCTGATCTTCGGACCGAGGTCGCCCGACCAGCGGCAGATCGGATAAGTCTTGAGCAGCGCCATGCGGCCGGTCTGGTCTTCCTTCCAGACCTCGAGTTCCGACTCCTCCTTGAAAATACGGATGAGGATCGGGGATTCCTTCGTCATGTTCCGCCGCTCGATCTCCGCGATCATCTGCGGCGAGAGCGGCTGGAGCGAGCGCAGGGTGGGAACGACACCGTCGGTATCGCAGCCGCCCAGCATCACGGCGGCAGCGACTGCCGCGGACGCCAACAGCGAGCGCATCACAGGGCGACGGATCAAACGCGCGACTCCCCCGACTGGAAAGGCTATCCCCGAGCCTTCAGCGGCCAATGGTTATCCCCTGGGAGGGTTGATCGCAAGGCAATATCTCCCAGGAGCGAGCCGATTGAGCATGCCGGTGGTGAACGAATAGTAAATACTAAGAAAGTGTTCCCCACCCGCCCCTGTATTCATCGAGCAGTACGGCCGCCCTTCTGCCCGGTCTCCCAGTAGAAACTGGACCAAGACTTTGGAGATATCGGGGCAGGACCTGAATCCGCCATCCCCAGGAACTTTGGTCCCGGCCGGCCGTCCCGGCCATTTGTTGCAAACGGGTGTGGTCTATGCCTCGATAAGGGTGAAAAAGGCCCCGAATGGCGAGTCCGCCCGGCGGGCCCGCCGGATCACGGCGGCGGCGTGCAAAAGCCCCGGAAGCCAAGGGAGGCGTCGGATGTCAGCCAGACCAGGATTGATGCTGAGTGCCGCGGCCGTCGTGCTGGCCGCCATGCTGGCGGGCGCGCCAGCGCAGCCGCAGACCGCCGCCATTGCCATCGACGCCGATGACATTGGCGGCATCGTCACCGGTGCCGGCGGTCCGGAAGCCGGTGTGTGGGTGATCGCGGAGACCACCGACCTGCCAACCAAATATGCCAAGATCGTCGTCACCGACGATCAGGGCCGCTATGTCCTGCCCGACCTGCCGAAGGCCAGATACAAGGTATGGGTAAGGGGGTACGGTCTGGTCGATTCACCCAAGGTGGATGCTGAGCCCGGCCGTCACCTCAACCTGAGCGCCCGGCCGGCACCCGATGCACGCGCGGCCGCGGAGCTCTATCCGCCGGTCTACTGGTATTCGATGCTGCGTGTGCCGGCGAAGACCGAATTCCCCGGCACCGGCCCCAAGGGCAACGGCATCAATCCCGGCCAGAAAAATCAGCAGCAATGGTTGGCCGACGTCAAAAGCCTCGGCTGCCTGGCGTGCCATTCCATGGGGACGCCGGGCACGCGCCTGATCCCGCGCGAGTTCGGCGACTTCGCCAATTCGCGCGACGCCTGGACCCGCCGCATCCAGGCCGGTCAGGCGATGACCTCGATGGTCAATGTGACCAACCGGCTCGGGCCCGACCGCGCGATTGCGGAATGGGCGCGCTGGACCGACCGCATCGCAGCCGGCGAATTGCCGAAGGACAAGCCGAAGCGGCCGCAGGGCATCGAACGTAACCTCGTGCTGACGATCTGGGACTGGAGCGATCCCAAATTCTATCTCCACGATCTGATCGCCACCGACCGCCGCCGGCCGACGGTCAACGCCAACGGCAAGATCTACGGCTCGCACGAGAACTCATCGGACCTCGTGCCGATTCTCGACCCGGTCACGCATACGGCGTCGTCGGTGCGTCACCCGGTGCTCGACCCGAAGACGCCATCGCACCGTACCGATCCGATGACGCCGTCGCCTTACTGGGGTGACGAGCCGATCTGGACGGCGCAGGCGAACAACCACAATCCGATGATGGACGAGAAGGGCCGTCCCTGGTTCACCGTGCGCCTGCGGCCCGCCGCCAATCCGGCATTCTGCCGCCAGGGTTCGGATCATCCGTCGGCCAAGGTGTTCCCGATCAATACATCGACTCGACAGGTGTCGATGTTTGACCCGGCGACGGGCAAGTTCACGTTGATCGACACCTGCTTCCCGACCCACCACCTGATCTTCGCGGAAGACGCCGACAACACGCTGTGGCTGTCGAGCGGCGGCGCAGGCGCGCAAGTGGCCGGCTGGATCAACCGGCGCGTCCTGGAAGAGACCGGCGATCATCAGCGGGCGCAGGGCTGGTCGCCATTCGTGCTCGACACCAACGGCAACGGCAAGCGCGACGACGGCTGGGTGCAGCCCAACCAGCCGGTCGATCCGGCTAAGGACAAGCGCGTTGCGGTGGGTTTCTACAGCGTGGTCGTCAATCCCCAGGACGGCACCGTGTGGGGACAATCGCTGCAGCCGTTCCCGGGCCTGATCGTGCGCTTCGATCCAAAGACGCAGCTCTCGGAAGTGTACGCGCCCCCAGCCCCCGGCTATGGCGGCCGCGGCGCCGATATCGACCGCAACGGCGTGTTCTGGGTGTCTTTGGCCAGCGGGCATCTCGGCGCGTTCGATCGCCGCAAGTGCAAGGTGCTCAACGGTCCGACCGCGACCGGCGACCATTGTCCCGAAGGCTGGACGCTGCACCGCATGCCCGGTCCGCGCATGGAGGGCATCGAAGACGACCACAGTGCCGAGGGCAGCTACTACACCTGGGTCGACTGGTTCAACACCGGTGGGCTCGGCGAGAACGTCCCCATCGCCACCGGCAATCAGAACTCGTCGCTGCTCGCTTTCGTCAAGGGTGCGTGGGTCAATCTCGTGGTGCCGTATCCGATGGGCTTCTTCACCAAATGGGTGGAGGGCCGAATCGACGATGCCAATGCCGGCTGGAAGGGCCGGGGTCTGTGGACCACCACCTCGAACCGTACGATGTTCCATCTGGAGGGAGGCAAGGAGAACCGACCGAAGGTGGTGAAATTCCAGATGCGGCCCGACCCCTTGGCGAGGTGATGCCCGCGCCCGGCGGTGTCCAGCACCGTTGACCCGGCGCCCCTGCCGCTTGAGGCGCGACATCGCGCGTTGGGCCAAGGCTGCAATGACTATTGCGCACTGGCGCTCTTGCGGCCGACAATATCACGATAACGCACGCTGGCGGCGGGCCTGCCCGCGGCTACGAGAAGAAATTCACAAGACGAGGGAGCGAAGCATGAGAGTCAGGCAAGGACTGATGCTGAGCGCGGCGGCCGTGGTGCTGGCCGCGCTGCTGGCCGGCGTGCCGTCACAACCACAAGCTCAGCCGCAAGCCGTCGCCATCGACGCCGACGACATCGGCGGCGTTGTCACCGGCCCCGGCGGTCCGGAAGCCGGCGTGTGGGTGATCGCGGAGACCACCGATCTTCCCACCAAATACGCCAAGATCGTCGTCACCGACGACCAGGGCCGCTATGTGCTGCCCGACCTGCCGAAGGCCAAATACAAGGTCTGGGTGCGCGGCTACGGCCTGGTCGATTCGCAGAAGGTCGACGCCGAGCCCGGCCGCCAGCTCAATCTGCGCGCGGTTCCCGCGCCCAATGAGCGCGCGGCGGCGGAGCTTTACCCGCCGGTCTACTGGTATTCGATGCTGCGGATTCCGGCGAAGAGCGAGTTTCCGGGCACCGGCCCGAAGGGCAACGGCATCAATCCCAACCAGAAGAGCCAGCACGAATGGCTGTCGCTCGTGAAATCGCTCGGCTGCAATTCCTGCCACGCCCTTGGTACGCCGGGGACCCGTGCCATCCCGGCTGCGTTCAGCGATTTTGCGACGACGAAGGACTCCTGGGCCCGGCGCGTCCAGACTGGGCAGGCCATGACGCAGAAGGTGAGCGTGGTGAACCGGCTGGGTCCCGATCGGGCGCTCAGCGAGTGGGCCAATTGGACCGACCGGGTCGCAGCGGGAGAAACGCCCAAGGCCAAGCCGCAGCGGCCGCAAGGCATCGAGCGCAATCTGGTGCTCACGCTCTGGGACTGGAGCGAGCCGAAGCTCTATCTGCACGACCTGATCGCCACCGACCGGCGCAGACCCACCATCAACGCCAATGGCAAGATCTACGGATCGCACGAACACAGCTCCAGTCTGGTGCCGGTGCTCGATCCGGTGACGCACACCACGTCGATGATCGAGCATCCCGTGCGCGATGCGAACACGCCGTCGACACGCGAGCTCAATCCCATGACGCCGTCGCCCTATTGGGGCGAGGAGCCGATCTGGACGGCGCGGGCGGACAATCACAACCCGATGATGGACGAGAAGGGCCGACCCTGGTTCACCGTGCGCATCCGCCATCCCAACAACAACCCGACGTTCTGTCGAAAGGGCTCCGACCATCCCTCTGCGAGGGTGTTCCCAATCGAGCGATCGACCCGACAGGTGTCGATGTACGATCCGACGAGCGGCCAGTTCACGCTGATCGACACCTGTTTCCCGACCCATCACCTGATCTTCGGGGAAGACCCCGACAACACGCTTTGGCTCTCGAGCGGCGTCGGCGGGGTGGGCGTTGTGGGCTGGGTCAATCGCCGGATCTTCGAACAGACCGGCGATGCTGCGAAGGCGCAGGGCTGGTCGCCCTTCGTGCTCGACACCAACGGCAATGGCCGGCGTGACGACGGCTGGGTACAGCCCAACCAGCCGGTCGATCCGGCCAAGGACAAGCGCGTCGCGGTGAATTTCTACAGCGTCGTCGTGAACCCGAAGGACGGTTCAGTGTGGGGACAGTCGATGAGCCCGTTCCCCGGCTACGCGGTGCGCTACGACCCGAAGACGCAGTTGTCGGAGATTTATTCGCCTCCGTCGCCGGGCTACGGCGGCCGCGGTGCCGACATCGACCGCAATGGCGTGTTCTGGGTGTCGCTGGCAAGCGGCCACCTCGGCGAGTTCGACCGCCGCAAATGCAAGGTCCTGAATGGCCCGACCGCCACCGGCGACCACTGCCCCGAAGGCTGGACGCTGCACCGCCTGCCCGGGCCGCGCTTCGACGGCGTCGAGGACGACCACAGCGCGGAGGCGAGCTACTACACCTGGGTCGACTGGTTCAACACCAGCGGGCTCGGCAACAACGTGCCGATCGCCACCGGCAACCTGAACTCGTCGCTGATCGCGCTGGTGAACGGCAAGTGGGTCAACATGGTGGTGCCGTATCCGATGGGCTTTTTCGCCAAGTGGGTAGAGGGCCGCATCGACGACGCCAATGCCGGCTGGAAGGGCCGGGGCCTGTGGACCACCTATTCCAACCGCACCATGTGGCACCTCGAGGGCGGCAAGGGCAATCGCCCGAAGGTGGTGAAGTTCCAGATGCGCCCCGATCCGCTGGCGAAGTGATTGCCCTGGTAGGGCACTGACGCGTGTCCCGGGCCATTGTGCCCGGGACACGACAATTTCAAGCCGGCACATGCTCCGCGCGGAAGGCCGACAGCACCGGCGGATCGCCGGACTCGCCGCCGATCCGCAGATCGAGCACGATGTCCTTGTCCGGCGTCACTTCAACCAGGCGTGCGCAGATGTCGATCTTCGCTGACGCCTCGCCGGGCTCGAAGCGGTCCGGCCCGGTCGCCGGCCTGCCGCCGATCGAGCAGACGCCGCCGTAGGTGATGAAGGTATTGTCGGTCTTCGGCAGCCGCATCGCGCCCCCCTGGAAGCCGGCAAACAGCCGTTCACCCGGTGCCTCGCCATAGCTCCACACCTGCGTCACGGTGCCGGCCGCCTCGTCGATCGCGTATTCGACCGCGCGGCTGTAGCTGTCGGCCGCCGCCATCCGCGGCGCGAACGGCTGCGCGCGATTGTTGCCGTTGTCGAAGCACAGGATCGTGCCGGCCGGCGTGATCGAGCAGTCGTGCTGGTGGAACTGCCACGCGACCGAATGGTCTGGCTTGAGTAGCTTGTCAGCCCATGGCGCCCGCCAGTTGCCGTGGGCACCCAGTATCCACTGCAGCGCGCCGCTCTTGCGGTCGAACTTGATGATGGCGTCCTGCGTGCGCAGGGACACCAGGATCGAATCGTCGCGCGGGTCGTGGCAGGTGCCATTGGCGTGGCACCAGTCCATCGTGCCCGGATAGCCGCGCACGCCCCAGTAGTTGGCGCGGCTGCCATAGGTGATGCGGTACGGATCGAGCAGGTCGATGATGCGCCACTCGTTCACCTTGGTGCCGTCGGGGCGCACCTGCATCACGATATCGCCCACGACCTTCGCGCGCTCGCGCGGCGCGTTCGGATCGCTGACGCTGCCGGGCCAGCCGTCGTATTCGCGGATTTCCATGGAGAGCAGCAGCATCGAGCCGTCCGGCCCGAGATTGACGCCGTGATGGAAGGTCTCGGCCTCGACCGGGATGCCGCCCGCGGGCGGCGCGCGGTCGCGGTATTTCCCGGTCGCGTACCATTGCCGGATGATGGCGCCGGCGAGCGTCATCTCCAGCACCAGTCCGTCGACGATGGTGACGAGCAGATTGCCGCTGGGCAGCAGCCGCACGCCCTGCACCGGCCTGTCGGACTGATGGATGCAATGAATCTCGCCGGCTTGATCGATGCCGAGGAGCCAGCCGCGGTGCGCGGGACCTGAACCCGCCCGCGTGTCGCCTCGCACGTTGAACAACATCATGCCGGGCTCGCGCCGATCCGCATCGCAGCGCGCGATCCGGATCGGCGGCAGGGCGGTAGACGAACTCACTTCCATATTCATCGTGCGGCAATTACCTCGTTGGTCTTGCGGATGATATCGGACGGGGTGCGCACGATGCCAGCGACGTAGGCGGCCAGCTGTTCTCCGGACATCGGCAGCAGGTCCGCCCCGCGCTTTGCCGCGTCGGCTTTGAACGCGGGATCGTTGATCATAGCCGTGAATGCGTTACGCAGAATGGCGACGATCTTGCCCGGCACGCCGGGCGGCGCGAGATAAGAACGACCCACTGTCGACAACGAGACAAGGAATTTGAACACGCGTCTGGCTTCCTCTGTCGCGGCGATATCCACGATTGCCGGAACATCGGCAAATAGCGGATGCCGGAAGTCCGCATATTGAACAAGAATCCGAACCTTGCCGTGTTCAAGCCATGGCTTGAGTTGCTCGTTGAACAGCGTTGCCGCCGTAACCGCAGCTTGGATTTCGCCTCTCTCCATTGCCACGTGTCTTTCATTGAATTCGCGGTAACCTGCAACGATCTTCCACTTCATCCCAAGTAATGCGTTCTGTGCCCGCGGCAAGTCGGCGTGAGTGCCGTTGATGCTGGAAGCGCCGGTGACAATCTCATAGGTCCGCAAGTCATCGATCGATTGGGCTGGCGCGGTATGCCAGACCATGTGGACGGGAACATTCGCCGTTACGCGACCGATGTAGTTAAATTTGGTCGCGTTGAATCGAATGCCTTTCACGCCAAGGACCTGGAGCGATGCAAGGTCCTGCATTGCTACGCCGACAACGGTTCCGTCGCGCGGTGCGACTCCGTAGAGATTGTTCATTGCAATGACGCCGGACGCGCCGGGAGAATATGAAACCACGACGGAGGGATTGCCGGGTATGAAGCGTCCAAGATGTTGGACTGCGAGTTGGCCGTACAACGCGTAACCACTGTTTGGGCTGCCGCCGACAACCATCCTGATGGTCTTCCCTGCAAAGTAGTCGGCGGCGACCGCAGTGGAGCCTGATGCAACGGCGAGAAAGATGGCACTGGCGGCCGCGCACCACTGCGCGAGAAAGCCGGTTATCTTGAGCATGGTACCCTCCGGTCGCCCCAAGGGCGGATTAATGTGGCTGATTGCTGCCGGCCGCTGCCACGCTAGTCGAGCGTCGACATGAAAAGTGAATGGTATTATTTCATGTACTCATAACGATTTGGAATGAAAGGCGGAGCCAATGCCCTGGGACGACAGGCTTGGACGGCGTCTAAAACTTAAGGACCTGCAGACCTTGATAGCCGTGATCGAGGCCGGTGGGATTGGGAAGGCCGCAGGTCGTCTCAACTATACGCAGCCCGCTGTCTCCAAGGCTATCGCGAGTCTAGAGCGGATACTCGGCAAGCGCCTGTTCGAGCGCGGCCGCGGGGGCATCGAGTTGACGCCGTACGGGGACGCCATGCTCAAATGTGGCATCGCTGTCTTCGACGATCTTCGAAAAGGCGTCGCGGATATCGACTTCCTGTCTGACCCGACAACCGGAGAAGTCCATGTGGGATGCAGCGAGACGGTTGCTGCCGGTATCGTGTCGGCCGTCATCAATCGCGTCGCCGAGAGATATCCGCGCATCGTATTCGATGTGACATTGCGAAATCCGACAGCAATCTACCGTGAACTTGAGTCACGCAACGTCGATTTCGCGATATCGCAGTTGATTGGGCATGTTGAAGACGAGGATCACTTGCAGTGTGAAATCCTGCATCACGAGGCAATTGTCGTTGTGGCGAGTTCTCGGCATCGGTTCGCACTCAAGCGACGGGTTGAACTTGCTGACCTCGCAGACGACCATTGGGTGTTGCCGGAGCCGGGCAGCTTTATCACTTCGACCGTCGCAGAGGCATTTCGAAGTAGGGGTCTGGAATCGATCCGCGCGAGAACGCTCGCCAGTTCTCCGTATTTGCGCCTCGTGCTGGCCGCCCGCGGTCACTTTCTTACGGTTGTTCCGGCATCGATGCTGGGGAGTTTCAGGGAACTGCCGATCAAGACGCTTGCGGTTGACCTGCCTGGCAACCAGCGGCCGGTCGGGATCGTCACCTTGAAGAACCGCGCGTTGAGCCCGGTTGCACAACTCTTCATCGAGCACGCGCGCGCGATGGCCAAGACAATGAACAGGGATTGATGACAGCGAAATCTGCACGCGTGCAGCGCGTCCGGAATTCGGCGCGCCTCACCCCATTGCCCTCCCGATCGCCAGGAACTTCTCCTGCCGCTGCCGCCGCACGGCTTCGCGATCGAGGTCCTTCAGCTCCTCAAGCGCATTGGCGATCGCCTCGCCGGTTGCCGCAATGGCCGCCTGCGGGTCGCGGTGTGCGCCGCCGACTGGCTCGGTCACGATCTGATCGATCACGCCGAAACGCAGCAGGTCCTGCGCCGTGATCTTCATGTTGGTCGCGGCTTCCTGCGCCTTGGCGGTGTCGCGCCACAGGATCGAGGCTGCACCTTCCGGCGAGATTACGCTATAGAAGGAGTGCTCCAGCATCAGCACGCGGTTGGCGGTGGCGATCGCGATCGCGCCGCCGGAGCCGCCGACGCCGATGATCGCCGCGACATTGGGTACGCCGAGCTCCAGGCAGGCCTCGGTCGAGCGTGCGATCGCTTCGGCTTGGCCGCGCTCCTCGGCACCGATGCCGGGATAGGCGCCCTCGGTGTCGATCAGCGACAGCACCGGGATGCCGAAGCGGTCGGCCATCTGCATCAGCCGTACCGCCTTGCGGTACCCCTCCGGTCTCGCCATGCCGAAATTGTGCTTGAGGCGGTCCTCGGTGGTCGAGCCCTTCTCGTGGCCGAGCACGCAGATGCTTTCGCCGCGGAAGCGCCCGAAGCCGCCGACGATGGCCTCGTCGTCGCCGAACTTGCGGTCGCCCGCGAGCGGCACGAAATCGGTGATCAGCGCGCCGACATAGTCGAGGCAGCGCGGACGCTCGTGATGGCGCGCGACCAGCGTCTTCTGCCAGGGCGTCAGGCTGGCATAGAGGTCCTTCAACGTCTGCGCCGCCTTGGCTTCGAGGCGCGCAATCTCCTCGCCGATGGCGGCGGCGGTTTCGCCCGACTGCAACGGCCGCAGTTCGTCGATCTTGGCCTCGATCTCGGCCACCGGTTTTTCGAAGTCGAGGTACGAGCGCATCGACCCAAGCGGGAACAAAGAGCGGACACCAGCCGCCGATGACCGAAAGAGCCCCCAAGGGGGGCGGCAAGTCAAGCTTGGGCAAAAAAGAATGGCCGGGATGCTGCCCGGCCGTAGGGGGACCGAAGGTCGATCGAGGTGACTCTACGCGGCCAGATTGCCGTATTTGATCAGGTTCTGTTTTTGCTTCTCGTTGCGCGGGGGCAGCTTGAACAGCCGCGCCGCGGTGCCGCCCAGGATGTTGTGCTTGGCCTTCTCGGACAGGAACGGCAGGTCGAAGATGGTCGACGGCAGGTCGAAGTCCCAGTGCGGGTAGTCCGAGGCGTACAGCAGCTGCGTTTCCGCATTCATCATGCGGAAGGTGCATTCCATCGCCTCCCGGTCCTGGATTTCGATCGGCTGGGTCGAGTAGTACATGTCGCGCATATAGTCGGACGGCTTCTTCTTCAGGAGCGGCGCCTCCGAGGGGCGCATCATGTATTCGTGGTCCAGCCGCTGCATCAGGAAGGGGATCCAGGCGAGGCCGGCCTCGATCCAGATCACCGGCAGCTTCGGGAAGCGTTCGCCCATGCCGTTGATCACCCAGTTGGTGCAGTGCAAGATGTTGTAGAAGGAGAAGCCGAGCGCGTGCACCGAGATGAAGCGGTTGCAAGCGCGGAACACCGGCTCCTGCCAGTTCGGCCCGGAATGGAACGAGAGCGCGAGCCCGCGTTCCTCCATGGCGCGGTAGACCTTCATCAGCCCATTGTCGTTGACCTGGATATTGCGGACGGTCGTGACCATGAAGCCGGAAACGCCCTTGCGATGTCCGAAGGTCTCGACCTGCCGCAGCGATGCGTCGGGGTCGGAGAACGGCAGGCAGAGCGCCGAGTAGAATCGGCCGTTGGACTCGGGCAGGACCTTTTCGGTCAGCCAGCGATTGTAGGCCCAGCAGAGGTCCGCCTCCATTTCCTTCTGCGGATGCAGGCCGATGTTGAGCATGCCGGTCGGGAACAGGCAGGAGTAGTCGACGCCCATCGCGTCCATCCAGCGCTCGCCGAGCTGGACGTCGCGAATCCGTCCCGGCTCGGTCTTTTCGGTCGCGCGCAGCGGATAGCGCGTCACGCGCCCGCCCATGTCCTGCGTGAAGCCCGCCTGCGACGGGACGAGGCTGCGGCGGCCGGACAAGCGCCCGCCGATCGAAAGCTGGCGGAGCACGTCGTTTTCCATGAACGGCAGGATCTCGCCGTAGTTTTCGTTCTCGTAGTGATGCGCGTCGCAATCGACGATGAGCAGGTCGTCGTATTTGCGCTGCACGGCCTGCTTGCGCGCGTGCGCCAAGAGCTTGCTGGTGTTGAGCTCTTCGACCGTGACCCTGCGGCCTCGCTCGGCGATCATTTCCATGCTGGTCTCCCGATTGCTTGTTGGTTGGTTCCGGCGGCGGCAAGCGGACAAGCCTGGAGGCCGGTGACGGCGGCGCTAGACTAGGTAACGACGTAGATCTCATCCCCCTTCTGCACGACCTTGTACCTGCGCAGCTTGAGGCGGCGGTCGGAGATGCATTCGCCGGTCTTCATGTCGTATTCGTAACCGTGCCACGGGCAGACGAAGTTCAAATCCTCGCCGGAAAAATAGAGGCCGCGCGACGTCTTGTCGGGATTAAGCCGCTCCTCGACCTTGGCAATGGTCAGGCCCTCGCAGGCCGGTCCGCCCTGATGCAGGCAGAAATTGCTGTAGGCGTAGAACTGATCGGCATGACAGAACACGCCGATCTCGTTGTCGCCGTCGAAGATGATGCGGCGTTCGCCGTCTTTGAGTTCGGCGACCTTGGCTACGAATTTCTCAGGCATGCGAGCGCTCTCCCCGTTGGCCGACAGCGCACGGGTCTCTGCTGGCAGTCGGGGGTACGTTCGCGGCCGGATGGCCGGCGTGCCTTTGATCTAGATCAAATTCCGTCGTCGAGCGGAGCTGATTTGCGGAATTGCCGGGCGAGCCGGCAATGCTCACACATCCGGACGCCTGTAGTTGGTGTTGGCGCCGCCTTTCTGCGATTTCAGGTAGCCCTCGACATCGGACAGGGGGTCCATGACCCGGCGCAGCCGCTGCCCCACCAGCCCGTCGAGCTGGATCGCCTGCGACAGCGAGAGGTCGCGGCCCATCTGCACCGTGATCTTGTGGTGTTCGAGCGGCGCGAGATGCCGGCTCGCGAGTTCGCGCGCGAACGCGATGGTGTGTTCCTCCAGCCTGTCGGCCGGCACTGCCTGGCTCACGATACCGAGCGCGTCAGCCTCCTTGCCTGTGACGTTCTTGCCGCCAAGCGCGATCAACGAGAGCTTCTTCACCGGCAGCCCGGAATGCAGCAGCGTCGATGTGACCAACTGCCCGAATGAGCCGCGCAGGACCTCCGGCATGCCGAGCTGCGCGTCCTCAGCCGCGAACACGATATCGTGGCAATTCATGATGCCGAGGGCGCCGCCCAGGCAGTAACCATGCACCTGCGCGATCATGATGCGCGGGAAGTGTCGCACGTCCTCGGCGATCTGGATCGTCAGGTTCGGCCGATCGAAATCCAGCATCGGGCCGTTCGAGACCTCGCGCAGGAAGGTGAGGTCGAGCCCGGAGGAGAACACCTTCCCGGCGCCGCGAGTGATGACGATCTTGAGTTCCTTGTCGGCGCGGATAATGTCGAGCGATTCCAGGAAAGCATTGCACAGCGGCCGGTTCCAGCAGTTGCGCTTGTCCGGCCGATTGAGCGTTATGCGCGCCACCCCCGCATCCTCAAGCCGTTCCAGATAGAGCTCCGGCCACTCTTTGATCTTCGTCCAGGCATCGGCCATGCGGTTCCTCCGTGCATACGCTGGTCGGGAACTGTTATGACGCCGCCGGCCGAGCGATGTAAAGCGGTCGGTCGTTACGTCTCCCCCAGCGGGTGCAGGTCGCGCACCAGACTCTTCAGCCGCTCCTGCAGCACATGCGTGTAGATTTGGGTGGTCGAAATGTCGGCGTGACCGAGCAGCGTTTGCACGATGCGCAGGTCGGCGCCGTTGTGCAGCAGGTGACTCGCGAAGGCATGGCGCAGCACGTGCGGCGACACCTGCTCGGCGCGCAGGCCGGCGGCGACGGCGAGGGACTTCAGGTCGCGCGCGAAATGTTGCCGGGTGAGGTGACCGGAGTCGCCGAACGAGGGAAATAGCCATTTCGAACCGGCTTGGCCGGAAGGGCGTCGTCCCGCGGCGGTATCCGGCTTCAGGGCAGACGCCTCCGCCAGCAGCGCCCGGTACTCCGCCATCGCCGTCTTCGCGGCGTCGTTGAGCGGCACCAGTCGTTCCTTGCCGCCCTTGCCGCGCACCACCAGCATGCGGGCGTTGCGTTCGGCCGCTGACGCCGGCAGCGACACCAGCTCAGACACGCGCAGCCCCGTGGCGTAGACGAGTTCGAGCAGCGCATTAAGCCGCGCCGCGCGCAAGCGTGCAGCCATCGAACCCGCCGCGGCGACTGCCGCGCGGGCGTGGGACAGCAGGCGGTCGACGTCCTTCATGCCCAGTACCTTCGGCAGGGTGCGTCCCCGTTTCGGTCCCTCGATGATGGCGGCGGGATCGTCGCTGCGCAGGCCTTCCGCATAGAGGAATCGGTAGAGCTGCCGTATCGCCGAAAGCCGCCGCGCGACCGATGTGACGGCGAAGCCGCGCTTGTCGAGTGCGCGCAGATAGCCACGCACGTCGTCGGTGGCGGCAACAGCGATTGCGCGGCGCTCGCCTGCGAGATGGGCCGAGAAGTCCGCAAGGTCGCGCCGGTAGGCGGCGAGCGTGTTGTCGCCGGCCCCGCGCTCGGCCGCCAGCATGTCGAGGAACAGCGCGATCAGGGTCGCGTCGGAATTTCGCGCCGGGCGAGCCATGTCCCGCGCTCGCTCATTTCTGTTTCGAATAACGGTCGGGCGGGATCGACACCGTGATCTCTCGCGGGGTTGGGTTGTAGAGCTGCGCCAACGCGAACATGGCGCCATAGAGAACCCCAGCCACGACGGCGACAAGCGCGAGAAATCGCATCAGGCTCGGCATCGTTAACACCCGATTCGCCGCATTCTTATACGTGAGGCAGCATTCGACTTGGCAGCAAAACGTGAAAAAACTACGTCGTGCGGGGCACGACAATAGGCTCGATCCGTCGGAATGGATGGTCTATTGAGGCGAAAGACGCTAGGAATTGAGCCATGTCCGATCCCGCGGCGCCGCATGCAGCCGCCCGCCAACCCGCCGGCAAGGCGACGCCGGAAGCTGCCATCGTGGCGGCGCTCGGCGTGCGCTCGATCGTGCTGGTCGGCATGATGGGTGCCGGCAAGTCGTCGATCGGGCGGCGGCTGGCGACCCGGCTCGGGATCGGATTCGTGGATGCCGACGTCGAGATCGAGAAGGCCGCCGGCATGTCGATCACCGACATATTCGCGACTCACGGCGAACCCGACTTCCGCGCCGGCGAGGCGCGCGTGATCGCGCGGCTCCTGGATGGCGGGCCGCAGGTGCTGGCGACCGGCGGCGGCGCTTTCATGAATCCGGATACGCGCGCTGTGATCGCCAGCAAGGGCGTGTCGGTTTGGCTGAAGGCGGAGTTCGACGTGCTGATGCGTCGGATCAAGCGTCGACACGACCGCCCGCTGCTGCATACGGAAGATCCGTCGGCTACGCTTCGTCAGCTCATCGACGCGCGCTACCCAGTCTATGCGCTTGCCGATCTCACCGTGCAGTCGCGCGAGGTGCCGCACGACCGGATCGTAGACGAGATCGTGGCGGCGCTTCGCGACGAGATGCTGCCGGCCGCGACCTCGTCGGCACAGGGAGGCATTGCGCCATGACCGCGCCGCTGCGGGGGACCGATCCGGTCGTCGTCGGCGTCGCGCTGGGCGCACGCAGCTACGATATCGTCATCGGCCGGGGCCAGCTCGCGACGCTGGGCGAGCGGATCGCCAAGCTGCGTCCGGGCGCCAAGGTGGCGATCGTCAGCGACGAGAACGTCGCCCGCCATCACCTCGACGCGGCGGTCGCCGCGGTGGCAAACTTGACCAACCGGGCCTGCACGATCGTGCTGCCGCCGGGTGAAAGCACCAAATCGTTCACCCACCTTGCGTCACTCTGCGACGACCTGATCGCGCACCGGATCGAGCGCAACGATCTGGTGGTTGCGCTCGGCGGCGGGGTGATCGGCGACCTCGCCGGCTTTGCCGCCGCCATCGTGCGGCGGGGGATCGATTATGTGCAGGTACCCACCACGCTGTTGGCGCAGGTCGATTCTTCGGTCGGCGGCAAGACCGCCATCGATTCCCCGCACGGCAAGAACCTGGTCGGCGCCTTTCACCAGCCGGCCCTGGTGGTCGCCGACACGGCGCTGCTCGACACGCTTCCCGAGCGCGAGTTCCGCGCCGGCTATGCGGAGGTCGCCAAATATGGCCTGCTCGGTGATGCGGCCTTCTTCGCCTGGCTGGAAGCGAACTGGCGGGACGTGTTCGCCGGGGGACCGGCCCGCGAGCACGCGATCGCCACGAGCTGCCGCGCCAAGGCCGCGATCGTCGCGCGCGACGAACGCGAGACCGGCGACCGCATGCTGCTCAATCTTGGGCATACTTTCGGTCATGCGTTCGAGGCCGCCGCCGGCTATTCCGACCGGCTCCTGCATGGCGAAGCGATTGCAGTCGGCATGGCGCTGGCCTTCGAGTTCTCGGCGCGGCGCGGGCTCATGCCGCAGGCCGAGGCCGAACGCGCGGTGCGCCACCTGGCGGCGGTCGGGTTGCCGACCCGGCTGTCGCAGATCGCCGGCGGCCCGCCCGATGTCGGCCGCCTGATGGACCTGATTGCCCAGGACAAGAAGGTGAAGCGCGGCAAGCTGACATTCATTCTGGCGCGGGGAATCGGCTTGGCTTTCGTCGCGCCGGATGTCGATCCTGCGGAGGTCAACGCGTTCCTGGCCGAAAAGCTCGCATGAGACAATGCTGCCCGAAGACTGGCTTGCGATCGCGGTCATCCTGATCTGTCTCGGCTTCTCGTTCTTCTTCTCTTCGAGCGAGACGGCCCTGACGGCGGTGTCGCGCGCGCGGCTGTTGCGGCTGGAGAAGGCCGGCGATCGACGCGCCGGGATCGTTGGCCGCCTGCTCGCGATCCGCGAGCGCATGATCGGCGCCATCCTGACCGGCAACAACATCGTCAACATCGCGGCGACCGCATTGACGACCGGCCTGCTGCTGACCTGGTTCGGCGAGATCGGCGCGCTCTACGCGACCGCAATCATGACGGTTGTCGTCGTCGTCTTCACCGAAGTGCTGCCGAAGACGCTCGCCATCAACGCGCCGGAACGGGTCGCACTGCTGGTGGCGCGTCCGATCTCCTGGGCGGTAAGGATGTTCGGTCCATTGCTGATCTGGGTCGAAGGGCTCGTTCGCTTCATCCTGAGGATGTTCGGTTTTCGCATGGGGACCGATCAGGCCTTCCTGTCGGCGCACGAGGAGCTGCGCGGGCAGGTGGATCTGCTGCACCAGGAAGGCAGCGTCGAGAAGCAGGACCGCGACATGTTTGGCGGCCTGCTCGATCTGCGCGACCTGGTGGTGTCCGACGTCATGATCCATCGCACCAAGATGATCACCGCCTGCGCCGACGATCCGCCCGAGGAGGTTGTCAAGGAGGTGTTGGAATCACCGGTGACGCGCGTGCCGCTGTGGAGCGGCCGGCCGGAGAACATCGTCGGCATCCTGCACGCGAAGGATTTGCTGCGCGCTCTCCAGGCTGCCAACGGCGACCCTGCCAAGGTCGATGTGGGGACGGTGGCGCGGCCGGCCTGGTTCGTGCCGGATATCCGGCCGCTGTCCGAGCAGCTCAAGGCGTTCCGTCGGCGCAAGACGCCGTTCGCGCTGGTGGTCGACGAGTACGGCGAAGTGATGGGGCTGGTCACGCTGGAGGACATCCTGGAAGAGATCGTCGGCGATATCACTGATGAGCACGATGTGGTCGTCCCGGGCGTGCGGCCGCTGCCGGACGGCTCGGTCAACGTCGACGGCGGCGTGCCCATTCGCGACCTCAACCGGGCCATGGACTGGAGCCTGCCCGACGACGAGGCGACGACGGTCGCGGGCCTGGTCATCCACGAGTCGCGCTCGATCCCGGAGCCGGGCCAAAGCTTCACCTTCCACGGCTTCCGCTTCAACGTGCTGCGCCGCGAGCGCAACCGCATCACGGCGCTGCGCATCACGCCGCTGACGCGCAAGACCGCCAAGGTGGCGTAACCGCCCCGCTTTCGTCGTCATTCCCGCGTGATCCGGACCGCCACCCGTCGCGCACTGCGGCCACTGTGCTACACATTGTCTCCCCATGTTTACTGGATCATCCGCTTTCGCGGATGATGACGGCGGGACAGCCGGGAGGGAAATCGCCATGTCGCTTCGACGCGGTCTGCTGCTCGTCATCGCGCTCACGTTCGCGATGCCGGCCTCTGCGCAAACCTGGCCGGACCGGCCGATCCGCCTGATTGCGCCGTTTCCCGCCGGCGGGCTGGTGGACGTGCTGGCACGTGCTGTCGGCGATCAGATGTCGAAAACGCTCGGCCAGCCGATCATCGTCGAGAATCGTGCCGGCGCCGGCGGCAATACCGGCGCCGCTGCGGTCGCGTCCGCCGCGCCCGACGGCTACACGCTCCTGATGTCGTCGGCAGGCATTCTCACCGCCAATCCGCATCTCTACGCCAAGATGCCGTTCGACGCCGCGACCGCCTTCATCCCGGTGTCGAACGTGGCGCAGATGAACATGCTCGTGGTGGTGCATCCGAAAGTACCGGCGCAGACGCTGAAGGAGTTCGTCGCGCTCGCCAGGAAGAATCCCGGCAAGCTCAATTTCGGCTCCCCGGGTATCGGCACCACCGGGCATCTTGGGCTTGCCATGTTCATGCATGCCGCCAAGGTGCAGATCACCCATGTGCCATACAAAGGCGCCGCACCCGCCGTCACCGATCTCATCGCCGGCCAGATTGACGGCGTGGTCGACAACCCGCCGACGGTAATCTCGCATATCCAGGCCGGCCGCCTGCGCGCTTTGGCATTCGCGGCGAAGGAGCGGCTGGCGCTGCTGCCGGACGTGCCGACGGCCGCCGAAGCCGGCGTTGCCAACTTCGAGGCGACGTCTTGGTTCGGCATCGCTGCACCCGCGGGCACGCCGGCCCCGATCATCGCACGGCTGCACAAGGCGATCGCTGCCGCGGTCCGCACGCCGGCGATGACCGAGCGCTTCGCCAAGACCGGTGCACGCCTGGTTGGCGACACGCCGGAACACTTTGCCGGCCAGATCCGTGCCGAACGCGTGCAATGGGGCGAGATCATCAAGGCGGCCGGCATCAAGCCGCAGTAGGCCCGTCGTGCCCGTGGAGCCGCCCATGATGCCAAGACTGCTGCTGGCCGCCGCGTGCGCCGCGGCGCCGTTTGTTGGAACGGCCGCAGCGCAGCCGGCCCACTTCAAGGGCGAGACGATCACCATCACTATCGGCTATCCGCCGGGCGGCGCGCCCGACGCCTATATGCGCGTGCTCGCCAGGCACTACGGCCGCTACATCCCCGGCCATCCGACCATCGTCGCCAAGAACATGCAGGGCGCCGGCGGCTTGCGGGCGGCCAACCACCTCTACAACGCCGCCGCGCGGAACGGCACCGAGCTTGCGAGTTTCGGGCCATCCGCCGCAATGGAGCCCCTGCTTGGCAACGACCAGGCCAAGTTCGATTCCACGCGGTTCAGCTGGATCGGCAGCATCACCCAGGAGATCAGCTTCTGCGGCGTCTGGCAGCGCCCGGGCGCCGCGGGCTCGTTCGAAGACATGTTCAAGACGGAAACGCGGTTCGGCGGCTCGGGGCCGTCGTCGATCGGGCACCAGCACGCCATCCTGCTGAAGACCGTGCTGGGCGCCAAAGTGAGCGTGGTGAACGGCTATCGCGGAGTCCCGGACGCCTATCTCGCCATGCAACGCGGCGAGACTGGCGGTACCTGCCCGCTGGCGCGTGCGCTCATCAAGTCGCTGGCGCTCGACGACTACAAGGCGGGCCGGCTCAGGCTCGTCATCCAGATGGGACCCAAGACAACGGCGGAGCTCGGCAACGTCCCGAGCGTGTTCGACTATGCGAAGACCGAGGATGATCGGAAGGTGCTGGAATTCCACTTCAACCAGCGCCTGCTGGGTCGCCCGCTCGCCGGACCGCCGGGCGTGCCCCGGGAACGGCTGGCGATCCTGCGCAAGGCGTTCCAGGACACACTGCGCGACAAGGAGTTCCTGGCCGAAGCCGAACGCTCCAATCTCGATGTCGATCCCGCCACCGGCGAGCAGGCGGAAGAGCTTCTGCGCCGGTTCGCCGATTATCCGAAGAGCGTGATCGACCGGGCCAAGGTGGCGATCGGACGGTGAGCAATCGAATGTCGGAAGAAGGGGTCGGGACTATGAAGAAACTGTTCGTTGCAGCCGCGCTCGTCGCCGCTTCGACCGCGGTGGCCGCGCAGCCGGCCGATTTCAAAGGCGAAACCATCAGCATCAATATCGGCTATCCGGCTGGCGGCGCGCCCGACCTCTACTTTCGCGTGCTCGCCCGGCATTACGGTCGCCACATTCCGGGCAATCCGACCGTCATCCCGAAGAACATGCCCGGCGCCGGCACGCTGCGGGCGGCGAACTACATCTACAACGTGGCCGCCAAGGACGGCACCGAGCTTGCCAATTTCAGTTCCTCGGCGACGGTCGAGCCGCTGATGGACAACGATCAGGCCCGATTCGATGCCACGAAATTCAGCTGGGTCGGCAGCATGAACCAGGAGATCAATTTCTGCGGCATCTGGCAGCGTCCGGGCGCGCCGACCTCGTTTGCGGAACTGCTCGCCGCGAAGGAAACCGTGTTCGCGTCGTCGGGCGGGCTCACCTCGTTCAGCTACCAGCATCCATTGATCTTCCGGAACGTGCTCGGCGCCAAGGTCCGGATGGTGTCCGGCTATCCCGGCATGCCGCAGTCGTTTGTCGCGCTCCAGCGCGGGGAAGCCCACGGTCTGTGCGGCATGGTGCGGACCCACATCAAGACGCTGTGGCCGAAGGAGGTGGCGGACGGCCGGTTCAAGCTCATCGTTCAACTGGGGCCCAAGACCACCAACGAGCTCGGCGCACATGTCGCCAACATCTTTGATTTTGCCAGGAGCGAAGAGGATCGAAAGGTGTTCGAGTTCCACTTCCACACCAAGCTCTTGGGCCGCCCGCTGGCCGGGCCGCCCGGGATGCCGCCTGCGCGGCTTGCGGTGCTGCGCAAGGCCTTCCAGGACACCATGCGCGACCCTGATTTCCTGGCGGAAGCACATAAGGCCAATCTCGATATCGATCCCGCCACGCACGAGCAGGTACTGGCGCTGCTTGCGCAGTTCGCAAACTATCCGAAGGCAGTGATCGATCGCGCCAAGGCTGCGATCACGCGCTGAGCTTAACCTGATGACGTGACCAGTTGGCGCCGCGCAGCATCTTCATGACCAGCGCCGCCACCGCGGTCCGCTGGCGGCCGGCCACACCGTAAAGATGAACGGAGCGCGTGAGGTCGAGCCCCGCGATCGCGACCCGCGCCACCCCGTCGGGGTTCGACGTGCTTCTCGGCACGACTGCCACGCCCAGGTCCGATGTCAGCATGGACATCAAGTCGCCTTCCGAGGTGATCTGATAGCCATGCTCGACGTCGAGACCTTGCGTGCGCAGTACGCTTGCGGTGGCCTCGGCATGTTCGCAATAGGCCCGTAGCAGGAGGCGTTCCTCGCGCAGTTCGGAGAGTTCGACCGACCCGGCACGGGCGAGGCGATGGCCGGCATTGACCAGCAGGACGAAGTCCTCGGTGAACAACAGCCAGCTGTCCAGGCGGTCCCAACCCTCGTTGAGATCGGACGCGATGCCGAGTTCGGCGTCGCCGTTCTTGAGCAACTCCACCACCTCAGGCGCGGTCCCGCGCAAGAGCCTGCACTCAAGTCGCTCGAATCGACGCCGCAGCTCGTTCAGGTGCGGCATGAACAGGTTGATGTCGAAGGTGTGCGACAGCGCGATCCGCAGCGACGCGACTTCGCCCTTCTTCATCGACAGCGCCAGCTCGCGCGCGCTGACTGCGCTGTCGTAGCACTGCTTGAGCAGCGGCAGCATCCGCTCGCCCAGCTCGGTCAACTGCGCCTGCGGGCGCTCGCGGCGGAACAGGTCGCCGCCGAACTCGCTTTCGAGCTGCTTGATCGCCCGCGTCAGCGACGGCTGGCTGACATTGCACTCCTCGGCACCACGGGTGAAATTGAGATTCCTCGCGACCGCGAGGAAATACCTCACCTGATGCATTTCCATCGGTCAGGCCGCCTGCATTCTCATGGTGCAATCGATGGGCCGCCGGGGCCTTCAGAGCGTGCCGATTGAGCTACCCGAACCGGCCTGCGCAGTCTATCCGCGGCTTACGGCCCTGCAAGTGACCGCGGCCGCCTGTCTCGATTGGGCAACCGGCCCCGCCGGCTGCGCCGCGCGGCCGGCCGGCAGCGACCGGCATAGCCGGACCGTATCGGCACGATAGGCCTTTGATATTTCAATTCGGCTCCCGGCTGCCCCACCTTCGCGCCGATGCAAGCGCGATGTTCAACCCGGGAGCGGCCCCTCGCTTCCGGCACCAACCAGCGGAAGGGTGCGATGGAAGCCGTGATCGCTGCCGGGGCAACAGAGCCGGCGGTTCATGCCAGCCGGCGGGCCGGGACCGTATCCCAGGCGTTGATCGCCAAGGACAGGGCGCTTGCCATCCTGATGCAGCGCGCCCAGGGGGGCAGCGAAGGCGCCTACGCCTCCCTGCTCCAGGAACTGCCGGAGATCATCGGCCGGATGGTGCGCAGGCAGATGGCCTACGTTTCGCCGAGCGACCGCGAGGATCTCGTGCAGGAAGTGCTCCTGAGCGTTCATGCCGCGCGCGCGACCTACGATCCGAGACGACCCTTCTTCCCGTGGCTCAAGGCGATCGTGGTCAACCGGGCGATCGACCTGATGCGGCGGCAGAAGCGGCACGGGACCGCCCATCCGCTCACCGACGAGCTTGCAGCCGACATCGCCGACGATTCGGCCGCCGATGCCGTCGCCCGTTATGACTCCGTCGATGCGCTACAGCGGGCGATCGGCGAGCTTCCCGAGGGCCAGCGCTCCGCCATCGAACTGCTCAAGCTTCGGGAGATGAGCCTGAACGAAGCGGCCGCCGCGACCGGCATGAGCGTCAGCGCGCTGAAGGCTTCGGTCCACCGTGCCGTCCGGAGGCTGCGTGTCGCGCTGTCATCGGACCGGTCCTGACCAAGCCGCCGCTGGTGGCGCCGGCCGGCTCGCGCGCCGCGCCCAGGTCCGGAGCCACGCCGGCACTTGCAGCACGCAAGGCACTGGTGCCTTCCTCGTGGCCGGGTTATTGATGGCCGCAGATCGCTCAGTGCCCGCCCGCGGCAGGCCTGGGCTGGCGGGAGTTTGACGTTCCGGCTCGCCCATGAACGAGACCCAGACACAGCTTGAGTTGAGACAGGCGTTCGAGCGCCTCAACGAGTCGAATCTGTCGCTGGGCGAGCAACTGAAGGCGGCGACCGAGTTGGCGAAGATCCGGAGGCCCGAGGTCATGGCGGCCGTCGACCGGCTGGTGGAGCGCCTGAAGGATGCCGACGCAGGCGCAAACGCGCCCAAGGTCGGCGATCCGCTGCCGCCGTTCGTGCTGCCCGACGAGGACGGCCGCATCGTGAGCCTCGACGAGCTCCTGACCCGTGGCCCCGTGGCGGTGACGCTCCACCGCGGACACTGGTGTCCCTATTGCCGCATCAGCATCAATGCCCTGGTGCGTGCGCACGATCAGGTCGCTGCCGAAGGTGGGCAGATCGTCGTCGTCATGCCCGAACGGCAGGAGTTCGTCTCCGACCTGAAGTCGGTGGCGAAAGCGCCGTTCCCGGTGCTCACCGATGTCGACAACGGCTATGCGCTGTCGCTCAATCTTGCCATCTGGGTCGGCGAGGAGCTGCGCGCCATCATCGCCGAGCGGCACGATGTCCCGCGCTATCAGGGCAACGACACCTGGGTATTGCCGATCCCGGCGACGTTCGTGGTGGGACAGGATGGGCTCATCAAGGCGCGCTTTATCGATCCGGACTACCGCAAGCGCATGGCGGTCGAGGACTTGCTGGCAGCCCTGCGGTCGTGACCACGCAGTCGGCTGATCGCGCCATTGCAACTGCATTGCGGAACGAGAAGCACGGCCCGCCATCATCGACGGGCCGTGCTGGGCGTCGGTCTTGTCAGTCGACGGTGCTCAGCGCACCCGGCCAGACATGCAGCCGCTGATGAAGTTCATCAGCGCGCGGCCTTCATGCTCATGGTCGACGGTGCTGTAGCCGCGCTGGACGGCGAGCGCGTGGCAGGAATCGAAGCTGGCCGGATTTGCGGCGCGCATCTTGGCCATTTCCGCCCGCGTCGACGCGTTCATCTGTGCGCTGGCGGGCGCGGCGATGCCGGCGGCGACAAGGGCAGCGATCACAACGGCAATCATTCGCATGGTGGTTCTCCTGTGAAAGGCGGTCGCAGACCATCCGCGATCCTGAGTCCCGGCGACATCCGAAGCTGACCGGGTCGGTCGAGACGCCTGCACTTGTGTCGGAGGGCGCCGCCGAATGGAAATGCCCGCTGGGCATGGATTCCATTGACGCCTGCTATTCGCAGCGCAGGCGTGGCGGGTTGCGGCAAACCGCAAGGCGATCAGTCACATCGGCGCCATGGCCGAGCGCGCGCCGCGCACGCGGCCGTGACTGGGGCGCAAGCAACCTTCCGGGAGCCGCCGCCGAAGATGGAGGCAGATGGGCAGCAGCGCTCATCACCCACACCCGCAGGAGATACCGACCATGACCATCAAGACCAAGCTGATCCTCTCTGCCGCGCTCGTTGCCATTCTGTCCGCGCCGGCTTCGGCGCGTCCCGGTGGCGAGGAAGGCCACGCCAGCGCCTTCCCGCGGTTCGGCCAGGAGCGCACGCAGATGACGGGCGATTTCCAGGGCTACATCGTGAACCGTCCGTTCCAGCGCTAATCGTTGTGTCCCGGACTGACGGCGGCGGGCTTCGGCCCGCCGCCGCATGCTTTTTGGCGCGCAAGTCCGCTCGCCGCCGTGCCACGCGCTTGCGAAGCGACGGTAACGCCGGCGCGAGCGGACAATGACGACCGGCACACGCGTCTGTGATGCCGACGCCTGCAACTTTCCGGCGGCTCGTCTCGAATATCAGTACAGGTGAGCGGCAGCGCTCATCACCCACACCCCCCAGGAGACACGTACCATGACCATCAAGACCAAGCTGATCCTCTCCGCCGCGCTCGTCGCGCTCCTCACCGCGCCGGCCTCGGCGCGCATCGAAGGTGACGAAGGCGGCCTGAGCGCGTACCCGCTGCACGGCAAGGAACTGCGGCAGATGTCCACGCAGTGGTCCGGCCACTTCGTCAATCGCCCGCACTTCCAGCGCTAAGGTCCGCACTGCGGATCCGACAGGCGGCGGGCCTCGGCCCGCCGCCTTCTTGCATCTAACCGCCTTCCCCCGGCGCTGATGCATGGATCGCGAGCGCGTGCACGCCGCCGGCAAGTTCACCCGCCAATGTCGCGTTGACCATGCGGTGGCGTTCGATCCGGCTCTTCCCCCGGAAGGCTTCCGACACAATATGAACCCGGTAATGGGTTTCCCCGCCCGGGCGGCTGCCGGCATGGCCGGCGTGCTGATGGGATTCGTCAATCACGTCAAGGCGCGTCGGCGCGAAAGCTGCCGTCAACTTCTCCGTGATGAGATCGCGGGTGCTCATGGCGCTGCTCCGGCCGTTCCGGCGCGGATCGGGGCTGCGAGCCTCGCCGCGCGCGGAGTCCGGAACGACCGGTGGGAACCAATTCGGCAAAGTCAAGACTTGAACGCGGGCCTGCCGCGTCCGCATAATCATCGGTCATGTCCAGCGACTCGCCCCTCTTCGACCGCATCAGGGTCAGGCCCGATCAGGACCGGCGCCTGCGTTCGCAGTGCCCGGCCTGCGAATGGCCGGGTTGCGCCGGCGCGGCCACCCATCGCGCGCCCAAGGGGCGCACCCGCGAGAACGAGTACTGGCGCTTCTGCCTCGACCACGTGCGCGAATACAACCATTCCTACAATTTCTTCGCCGGCATGAGCACCGACGACATCGCCCGCTATCAGCGCGAGGCGGTGGTCGGCCACCGCCCGACCTGGAAGATGGGCATGAACGGCGGCAAGCCGTCGGGGCGCTCGCGGGCGGCGCGCTTCGGCCCCGCGTTCGAGGGGACGGACGATCCGTTCGGCCTGTTCGGCGAGGCGAAGAATGGCGAGCACCTGCGCCGTCGGGAAACCCGCGTGATCCGCAATGCCGAGCGCAGGGCGCTCGACACGCTCGGCCTCTACGGCGAGGCCACCACCGCCGAGATCAAGGTCCGGTTCAAGGCTCTGGTGAAGCGCCACCATCCCGACGCCAATGGCGGCGACCGTTCCAGCGAGGAGCGGCTGCGTGAAATCATCGCCGCCTATAACTATCTGAAGTCCGTCGGTTTCCGCTGAGTGTGGGCGGCGCTGGGCCATGTGGCCACGCCATGCGGCCCGCGCAGGCGGGGTGCGCGCGGGATTTTCGGCCGATATGCTTGAAATTGCGGCCGTTTCGGCCGATTCTAGGCGGCTTTCGGACCGCGGCCGCTTTTGCTAGGTTCGCCCCGCTTTCCGGCCCGCTTTGTGCATCGATTCGGGTCTCGCGCGTGCCGAGGCCTCGGAGGAACAATGACTGTCGCAACCCAAGAAGTCGCCGGCCTGCCTGACATGAAGGTGTCGATCCGCCAGCTGTTCGGCATCGACTCTGACATGGAAGTGCCTGCCTATTCCGAACCCGACGATCATGTGCCGGACATCGACCAGGATTACCGCTTCGACCGCGCCACGACGCTCGCCATTCTCGCCGGCTTCGCACACAACCGGCGCGTCATCATCTCCGGCTATCACGGCACCGGCAAATCGACCCATGTCGAGCAGGTGGCGGCGCGTCTGAACTGGCCGTGCGTGCGCGTCAACCTCGACAGCCATATCAGCCGTATCGACCTGATCGGCAAGGACGCGATCGTCATCCGCGACGGCCAGCAGGTCACCGAGTTCCGCGACGGCATCCTGCCGTGGGCCTACCAGCACAACGTCGCGCTCTGCTTCGACGAGTACGACGCCGGGCGCCCGGACGTGATGTTCGTCATCCAGCGCGTGCTGGAGTCGTCCGGGCGGCTGACGTTGCTCGACCAGTCGCGCGTGATCAAGCCGCATCCGGCGTTCCGGCTGTTCGCCACCGCCAACACGGTCGGGCTTGGCGACACCTCGGGCCTCTATCACGGCACCCAGCAGATCAACCAGGCGCAGATGGACCGCTGGTCGATCGTGACCACGCTCAACTATCTGCCGCACGACAACGAGGTCGAGATCGTGCTCGCCAAGGCGAAGCACTATCGCACCAATGAGGGCCGCGACATCGTCAACAAGATGGTGCGCGTCGCCGACCTCACCCGCAACGCGTTCATCAACGGCGACCTGTCGACGGTGATGAGCCCGCGCACGGTGATCACCTGGGCGGAGAATTCCGACATCTTCAAGGATGTCGGCTTTGCCTTCCGGCTCACGTTCCTGAACAAGTGCGACGAGCTGGAGCGGCCGATCGTAGCCGAGTTCTATCAGCGCTGCTTCGGCGTCGAGCTGCCGGAAAGCTCGGTCAACGTGGCGCTGAGTTGAGTGAACTGCGATGGCAGAGGTCAAGGTCGAACGGATCCTTGGCCCCGCTCAGCGCGCGGTCTTCAAGGGCCTGCGAACATCGAACGTGCGCGTGCTCGGCAAGTTCGAATACAAGCGGCTGGCGATCACCCTTCGCCATCGCGGCACCATCGTGGGCGGTCTCGTCGGTGAGGTCTATCTCGGATGGATGTTCGTTGCGGCGTTGTGTGTGGCGGATGATTTCCGCGACAAGGGATTCGGGTCGAAGATCATGAAAGCTGCTGAGAAGGAGGCGCGCCGCCGCGGTGTGAGAAACGTCTATGTGGATACTTTCAGCTTTCAGGCGCCGGGCTTCTACAAGAAGCTCGGGTATCGCGAGTTCGGCCGGCTGAAGAGCTTTCCGGCCGGTCATCATCAAAGCTGGCTGACCAAGGCAGTGTGATGTCCTCCAACATCAAACCCAAGCCCACAGCCAAGGAGTCGCCCACCGAGCCGTTCAAGCGCGCGGTCACCGGCTGCCTGCGTGCGATCGCCCGCAAGAACGATCTCGACGTGGCGTTCGCGGCCGAGCGGCCGGGCGTGGTGGGCGGAAAGGTTCGCCTGCCGGAGCCGGCGCGCAAGCTCACGCCGGGCGAGGCCGCAATCGTGCGCGGACACGCCGATTCGATCGCGCTGAAGCTCGCCTGCCACGATCCCAACGTGCACCGGAAGCTCGTGCCCGGCGGGCAGACCGCGCGCGCGGTGTTCGAGGCGGTCGAGCAGGCGCGGGTCGAGGCGATCGGCGCGCGCCGCATGTCGGGCGTCGCCAAGAATCTGACCGCCATGATCGACGACCGCTTTCATCGCGGCAAGTTCGACGACGTCTCGGATCGCGCCGACGCGCCGATTGAGGAAGCGCTCGCGATGCTCGTGCGCGAGCGGCTCACCGGCATGATCCCGCCGCCGGCCGCAAGGCGGCTGGTCGATCTGTGGCGCCCGCTGATCGAGGATCGCGCCGGCAAGGATCTCGATCGCCTCGAAAGGCTGATCGAGAACCAGGCGCTGTTCGGCGATGCCATCCACGATCTGCTTGATTCCCTCGACATGGGCGAGGATCGCTCCTCCGAGTCCGATGAGGAGGAGGGCGACGAGGGCGACCAGGATCAACAGAAGGACGAGACCGGCGAGGAAGGCGAGGGCGCGCAAACCGAGGATTCGGATGCCCGCACCGACGATGCCGCTGCCGGCGAAGACATGTCCGACTCGACCGCAGAAGCATCGGAGGCGATGTCGGCCGAGATGTCGGACGATGCCGAGATGGGCGATTCAGAATTGCCCGCGGAAGCGCGCCGTCCGGGTCGGCATGGCCGCAATGAGCCGCGCGGCCCCGAATACAGGCCGTTCGTCACCCGTTTCGACGAGATCGTGGGCGCCGACGAACTGTGCGAGGCCGAGGAGCTTGAGCGCCTGCGTGGCTATCTCGACAAGCAGCTTTCGCACCTCCAGGGCGTGGTCGCGCGTCTTGCCAATCGGCTGCAACGCCGGCTGATGGCGCAGCAAAACCGCGCCTGGGAGTTCGACCTCGAAGAGGGGCTGCTCGACACTGCCCGGCTGCCGCGGGTGATCATGGATCCGCTGCACGCGCTGTCATTCAAGCGCGAGAAGGAAACCACCTTCCGCGACACCGTGGTCACGCTGCTGCTCGATAATTCCGGCTCGATGCGCGGACGCCCGATCACGGTGGCGGCCACCTGCGCCGACATTTTGGCCCGGACGCTGGAGCGCTGCGGGGTCAAGGTCGAGATTCTCGGCTTCACCACCCGCGCCTGGAAGGGCGGCCAGTCGCGCGAAGCCTGGCTCGCCGCCGGCAAGCCCGCCAATCCGGGCCGGCTCAACGACATCCGCCACATCATCTACAAGGCCGCCGACCATCCCTGGCGTCGCGCACGGAAAAACCTCGGGCTGATGATGCGAGAGGGCCTGCTCAAGGAGAACATCGACGGCGAGGCGCTGAACTGGGCGCACCAGCGCCTCTTGGCGCGTACCGAGCAGCGCAAGATCCTGATGATGATCTCCGACGGCGCGCCGGTCGACGATTCCACGCTTTCGGTCAATCCCGGCAATTACCTCGAGCGCCACCTGCGCTGGGTCATCGAGGACATCGAGACGCGCTCGCCGGTGGAACTGATCGCCATCGGCATCGGCCACGACGTGACGCGCTATTATCGCCGCGCGGTCACCATCGTTGACGCCGAGGAACTGGGCGGCGCCATGACCGAGAAGCTCGCCGAACTGTTCGACGAGCAGGCGGCGGTCGCGCTGCGCGGCGCGTCGATGCCGAAGCAGCGCCCCGACGTCTATTCGCGGGCGTCCGCTCGTTTCCTCGATCCGGTCCCCCGGGGGCGCTGACAGGCCATCCGCATGACGACGCGAAGCATCGGTTGCGCCGCGATCGGTCTGGTCGCGGCACTCGCTGTCGCGTGGCCTTTGCATGCGGAGCGGGCGCCGGGAAAGGCCCGGCCGCCGGCTGCTCCGGCCGCGATCGAAATCCAGGCGCGGCCGATCACGTCGTTCGACCATCGTGATCCCGACCGCCGCCGCTTCGGGCTGCTCGATTTCCGCGGCGGAATCGTTCTGACCTCGCCGTTCCGGGAATTCGGCGGCATCTCCGCCATCAACATCGCGGCCGACGGGTCCAACTTCATCGCCGTTACCGACCGGAGCTGGTGGCTGCGCGGACGCATCACCTATGATGGCGGCCGCCCCAGCGGGATCGTCGGCGCCGAGATGGCGCCGATGCTCGGCCCGGACGGACGCACGCTCGCTGCGCGCCGCTGGTACGATACCGAAGCGCTGACCCGCGATGGCGACACGCTCTATGTCGGCATCGAACGCGTGCACAGGATCGTCCGATTTGATTTCGGCAGGGACGGGCTGCGCGCGCGTGGGCGCCCGATCGATGTCCCGGCAGCCTTTCGCTCGTTGCCGAGCAATGGCGGCATCGAGGCGCTCGCCTTCGTGCCAAAGGGCGGGCCGCTGGGTGGTGCCCTGATCGCGATTGCCGAGCGCGGCCGCACCGAAGCCGGCGATCACCGCGCGTTCCTGATCGGAGGCCCGCGTCCCGGCGCGTTCGCGATCAAGCGCAGGGACGCGTTCGACGTCAGCGATGCCACGCTCTCGTCCGCCAGCGATCTGCTCGTGCTGGAACGCAAGTTCGGCTGGACCACCGGCCTCTACATCCGCATCCGCCGCATCGCGGTTGCGGATATCCGCCCCGGCGCGCTGGTCGACGGCCGGGTCTTGTTCGAAGCCGATCTTGGTCAGCAGATCGACAATCTGGAAGGAATCGCCGCCCACCGATCAGGGGGCGAGACGGTGCTCACACTGATTTCGGACGACAATTTCTCGTCGATTCAACGCACATTGCTGCTGCAATTCACGCTGGTGGTGCCGTGAGGGCCGCCGACTTTGGCCTCGGAGAACCGCGTCAGCCCGCCTTGGCTTCCGCTTTCTTCTTGGCGATCTGGCGCTTGAGCTCGCGCGCGCGGGGGGACAGTTCGGAATCCTTGGCCTTGGCCAGGAAAGCATCGAGGCCGCCGCGGTGATCGACGGTCTTGAACGCGTTGGCCGAGACCCGCATCCTGACCGAGCGCCCAAGCGCGTCAGACATCAGCGTCACATTGAGCAGGTTGGGCAGGAAGCGCCGCTTGGTCTTGATGTTGGAGTGGCTCACCCGGTGGCCCACCTGGGCGCCTTTCCCGGTCAATTCGCAGCGTCGCGACATGGCGATACCCTAGGTCAATGAAATGGCGCGCAACCGAACGGCCGCAGGACCGGTATTGGCTCGCGTGGGAACCGCGGACCTAACGGAACGGGGCCGGCAGGTCAAGCGCCCACGCGGGCGGCGAAGTCCCGGATTTGCCTTGATCGGGTCACGATGACGCGGCAAACCGTACGCGGGGTGTTCACCAAGATCGTTGCATCGCCCCCATGGCCGCGGCCGATGCGCTATTGGGTGCATCGGCGGCCCGGGCGATCCGGCCGATCGTGCCGGATGGAAGGCTGACCGAACCCGATGTCGCGAGATACTCTCCGGCGCAGCATGTTCGCAGGTGCAACCCTGGTGGCGGTGGCCGCCGGTTCCGCCGGCGAGATCGCGTCGGCCCAGGGCAGGCTCGATGCCCATTACGCGGTCAGCCTCGGCGGGGTCGCATTCGGCCGCGGCAGCTGGCAGATCAATGTCACCGGCGACCAGTTTTCGACCGCGGTCAGCGGCACCACCTCGGGCCTGCTGCGCCTGTTCAGCACCGGTCGTGGCGCCAGCGCGTCGCGCGGGTCGGTCAGCGGCGGCCAGCTCAACGCCACGTCCTATTCCTCCAGTATCACGACCGACCGCCGGTACGACGAAGTCCGGATGCAGCTCAGTTCAGGCACCGTAAGGGACTATATTGCGGAGCCGCCGAACTACCCCGATCCGGAGCGCGTACCGCTCCAGGACCAGCACCGGCGCGGCGTCGTCGATCCGCTGACTGCCGCCATCATGCGCGTGCCCGGCAGCGGCGATACTTTCGTGCCGCAGGCTTGCAACCGCAAGCTAGCCATCTTTGACGGCCGCATGCGCTACGACCTCCAGCTTGCCTATAAGCGGCTCGAAAAAGTCAAATCCGAGAAGGGCTATCAGGGTACCGTTGTCGTCTGCGCGGTATATTTCTCCCCCGTGGCGGGACACGTGCCGAGCCGGCCGGTCATCAAATACCTGGTCGATCTGCGCGCCGCCGAAGTCTGGCTCGCCCCGATTGCCGGCACGCGGTTGATGGTGCCGCACCGGATCCTGGTGCCGACGCCGTTCGGGCAGGGCGTTGTGCAGGCCACGCACTTCGTTTCGGTGCCGCAGACGTCGCGACCGAGCCCGGCCAGCGCGAGATCACAATAGGCGCGGCGATTCGGCGCTCCTTAACGCCACCCCGGACCATGCGCGAGCGCCGCCAAGCCCCACTTTACCCGATATAGTAGCTCTCAATATGCGCAACGCGAGATATGGCAGTGAACGAATTCCGACTGGGTTCGAGTCAGCGATTCGGGCGCGATTCGTTCCAGACTCGTTCCACAGCTTAAGCACAGGCATTTCCCCCGTCGCATTGTGGTACAAGGGGACATCCGGGGAAGGGCAAGGCGATTGAGCAAGCAGGCGGGCGTCCCGGGATGCAATGCGCGGATCGTGACAATCGCCGGTTCAGGGTAGACGCTGGCCGAACTTGAACGATTCCTCTCATGTGTCTCTCGGGACAGTCCGGGCGGGGCGCAGCGGCCCGAAGCGCGAATTCGCCAGGTCATCGAATGGATCGGCAGATCATCCCCTGGACGGTTCAGCAAATGCCGAGTCGGCCGCGCGCAGTACCCCTCGTTCGCGATCCGAACGTCGTCTACTATGGGTTCAATGCCGACGAGGTCACACCATCTTGAGAATCCGGCATGGCTCCCGTCGCCCGCTGGAGCCGGATGAACTCTCGATCGCGGAAACAATCGGCATGCTCGGTATCCCGGAAAACTGATGTCCATTACCTTTTCCCCTCCCGCCAACCGCGACGTTCGCGCGCGCGGCGCCGGCGTCACCGCCGTGCTTGGGCCGACCAATACCGGCAAGACGCATCTCGCGATCGAGCGCATGCTGGCGCATTCGTCGGGGATGATCGGGCTGCCGCTGCGGCTCCTGGCGCGCGAGGTCTACAACAAGTGCGTGGACCGGGTTGGTGCCGAGAACGTTGCGCTGGTCACCGGCGAAGAGAAGATCAAGCCGCCCAATCCTCGCTTCTGGGTCGCGACCGTCGAGGCGATGCCGCGCGACCTCGACGTCGCGTTCGTCGCTATCGACGAAGTGCAACTCGGCGCCGATCTCGAACGCGGGCACGTGTTCACCGACCGTATGCTGAACCGCCGCGGCCGCGAGGAGACGCTGGTGCTCGGCGCCGCCACCGTGCGCGGCATGGTCGAGCGGCTGCTGCCGGGCGCGCACGTGCTCACGCGGCCCCGACTCTCACAGCTCACCTATGCCGGCGAGAAGAAGCTGACGCGGTTGCCGCGCCGTTCCGCCGTGGTGGCATTCTCCGCCGAGGAAGTCTACGCCATCGCCGAATTGATCCGCCGCCAGCGCGGCGGGGCCGCCGTGGTTCTGGGCGCACTCTCGCCGCGCACGCGCAATGCGCAGGTCGCGCTCTACCAGTCCGGCGATGTCGAATACCTGGTCGCGACCGATGCCATCGGCATGGGCCTCAATCTCGACGTCGATCATCTAGCGTTCGCCTCCGACCGCAAGTTTGACGGCTACCAGTTCCGCAAGCTCAATCCGGCGGAACTGGCGCAGATCGCCGGGCGCGCCGGGCGCGCCAACCGCGATGGGACCTTCGGCACAACCGGGCGCTGCCCGCCGTTCGAGACCGAGGTGGTGCAGGCGTTGGAAAGCCATTCGTTTGAGCCGCTCAAGCAATTGCAATGGCGCAACACGGCGCTCGATTTCCTGTCGGTGGGCGCGCTGCAGGCGTCGCTCTCGGAGGTGCCCAAGGAAAACGGGCTGACGCGCGCGCCGGTCGCCGAGGACATTCTGGTGCTCGACCATGCATCGCGCGATGACGAGGTGCGCGCTCTGGCGGTCGGCCCGGAAGCGGTCGCACGGCTGTGGGAGGTCTGCCAGGTCCCCGACTACCGCAAGATCTCGCCCGCCTCGCATGCCGAACTGGTGACAACCCTCTACGGCTTCTTGATGCGGGAGAAGCACATCCCGACCGACTGGTTCGCCAAGCAGGTGGAGCAGGCGGATCAAGACCAGGGCGACATCGACACCTTGTCGAACCGCATCGCGCATATCCGGACCTGGACCTTCGCCGCCAACCGTCCCGACTGGCTCGCCGATCCAGAGCACTGGCAGGGCGTCACGCGTGCGGTCGAGGACAAGCTCTCCGACGCCCTGCACGAAAGGCTCGCCGAACGCTTCGTCGATCGCCGCACCAGCGTGTTGCAACGGCGGCTGCGCGAATCGACAGCGCTCGAAACCGACATCGGCAAGACCGGCGAGGTCAAGGTCGAAGGCCATGTAATTGGCCGGCTCGACGGCTTCACCTTCACGCCCGACGCTTCCGCCGCAGGCTCCGAGGCGAGGACGCTGGCCGGCGCCGCGCAGAAGGCGCTGGCCGGCGAGATTGACGCGCGCGCCGGGAGACTCGCCCAGGCACCGGACGGTCAGTTCGTGCTCGCCGCCGACAACATCATCCGCTGGCAGGGGCAGCCGGTCGGCAAGCTGGTCGCGGCCGAGGAGGCGCTCAAGCCGCGCGTGCGCATCATCGCCGACGAACATCTCACCGGCGCCCCGCGCGACCAGGTGCAGGCGCGCCTCGACCTGTTCGTCAAGTCCCATATCGAAAGACTGCTCGGTCCGCTGTTTCAGCTCGCCAATGCCGAAGACGTCACTGGGATCGCGCGCGGCATCGCGTTTCAGGTCTCCGAGTCGCTGGGCGTGATCGAGCGCGGCAAGATCGCCGAAGACGTCAAGACGCTCGATCAGCCGGCGCGCGCGAGCCTGCGCAAGTACGGCGTTCGCTTCGGCGCCTATCACGTTTACGTGCCGGCGTTGTTGAAGCCCGCACCGCGCGTGCTGGCGACGCAGCTGTATGCGCTCAAGCACGAGGGCGTGGAGATCAAGGGGCTCGAAGCGATCCAGCAGCTTGCCGCCTCGGGCCGGACCTCGATCGTCGCCGACCAGGAAATCCCGCGCGATCTTTACCGCATCGCCGGCTTCCGGGTTTGCGGCGAGCGCGCCGTGCGCGTCGACATTCTGGAGCGGCTCGCCGACATCATTCGCCCGGCGCTGGCGTGGCGCGCCGGCTCGTCGATGCCGCGCCCGGCCGCCGCCGCCGATCGCTTCGGGTTCGTCGTCACCGGCGCGATGACGTCCCTGGCCGGCTGTTCGGGCGAAGATTTCGCATCGGTGCTGCGCGCGCTCGGCTACCGCATGGAGAAGCGGCCGAAGCCGCCGCCGGAGCCGCCCGCAGCCGTCGCCGGGACCCCGGTCAGCGAGACGCCGGTTGACGCGGTCGCATCCGAGCCACCGGTCACCGACGCGGCGACGCCTGACGCGGCCGCCGCGGACGTTACGCCGCTGGCCGCCGCCGCGGATGACAGTCCGCCTGTCGCCGCGGTCGAACCGGATGCCGCAACGACACCCACCGCACCGTCGGACACCGTCGATGCCGCCGGGCCGCTTGTGGCATCGCAGGAGCCGGAGCCTGCCGCCGAACCAGCCGCGGAGGCGCCGCCCCAGGCGCCGGCGGAGCCGGTCGATGCGCCGGCCGTCGCGGCGGCCGCGCCCGCGGCCGATCCTGGTGTGAAAACAGGCGCGGATACAAAAGAACCGGAATTTATCGAGGTCTGGCGCCCCGGCCGCCCGGAAGGCCAGCGCCGTCCGCCGCGTCCGCCTCGCCCGCCGCGTTCCGAGCGGCGCCCGCGTCGCGCGCCGCGCGCCGGCGATGCGTCGCCCCCGACTCCCACGGAGGGATTGCCGACGGTTGCCGCAGCCGACGCGGCGCCGGCTGCGCCGGCGGCAGAAGACGCCGGCACGCCCGGGCGTAAACCCTGGCGGCGTCGTGACGATCGCCGGGAGCGCGATGGCGAACGGCGCGAGCGCAGCGATCGTCCCGACCGCGGCGCGCGTCCGCCGCGTCCCGATCGAGCGCCGCACGATGATCGTGGCGGCCGCCCGCACCGCGGCGAACGAGAACGTGGCGCGCCGCGCGGCGACCGTCCCGATCGTGATCCCGAATTGCGCGCCAGATACATCAAGGGTCGCGAGGGCGGCCGTGACAGCCGCGACCGCCGCGAGCAGCAGCAACCTGATCCCAATTCGCCGTTCGCCAAGCTTGCCGCGCTGAAGGCCCAGCTCGAATCGAACAAGGAGCCGCAATAGGCGGTTCGCCGATGACGAGCCACGGCGACCGACCCTTTGTAATCCGTTCTGCGACGCGTGCGGATTACGATCGCATCCAGGCTGTCGCGATGACGAAGCGATGCTCGTGCTTCAATTGCGGCGCGATGGTGTGGCGCTGACGGAGCACATCGCGACGGTTGACAACGAAATCGTCGGCCACGTGCTGTTCAGCCGGATGCCATTCGATGGGCCGCGGGGACGGATCGCTGCGGCGGCGCTCGCACCATTGGCTGTCGTTCCGGAGCGTCAACGCCGTGGTATTGGCAGTGCATTGGTCAGGCACGGTCTGGAGTCATGTCGGAAAGCCGGTGCCGCGGTAGTCGTCCTGCTCGGCAATCCGACCTATTATTCACGCTTCGGGTTCTCTTCTGCCCTGGCTACAAAGCTGCGCGCGCCGTTCGCCGGGCCGGCCTTCATGGCGCTGGAGCTGAGTCGGGGGGTGCTTGCGGAAGGCGGCGCCGTCACATATCCGGCCGCATTCGAGGCAATCATGTAGCCGCGACGGACCCAGCATGGTCGGCAATCAAGCGTCACCGGACCGCCAGCGCATCGACAAATGGCTGTGGCACGCGCGGGTAGTGCGTACCCGTAGTGCCGCTGCCGCGCTCGCCGCCTCCGGCCACGTGCGCCTCAACAGCCAGCGCATCGATACTGCCAGCCACATCGTGCGTGCCGGCGATGTCGTGACCGTCGCGCTCGATCGAACCGTGCGCGTGCTGAAGGTTGCCGGTTTCGCCGAACGGCGGGGAGATGCTGCGGCCGCGCGCATGCTCTACGACGATTTGACGACGCCGCCCGCAGGAGCGTCCGAGACCGACCCGACGGCGGCGCGCAAGCCGGGCGCCCGCCGTCCGACCAAGCGCGAGCGGCGCGCCATCGATCGCCTCCACGACCATGACGAAATCTGATCCGCGGTCACAGGCCCCGCACGCGCGCCATCGCGTAGGCGTCCACGTACCGCCCATCGCGGAATGCCTCGGCGCGCCGGGTGCCTTCGATCTCGAAGCCGAATTTTGTATAGAGTTTTATCGCCGGTTCGTTGTCGACGAACACGGTCAGCTCAAGCCGCTTCAGGTTAAGCCAGTTGTCAGACGTGTCGATGAGCGCCGCCAGCAATGCGCTACCGATACCGCGGCCTTGGAAGCTGTCGTGCACGCAGATGCCGATGCCACCGGCATGGCTGCGCCGTCCCTTGTAACTGGTGACGTCAGCCGAGCCGACGGTCCGGCCGTCGACCGTCGCGACGATACCGATCTGGCCGTCGTCCTGGGGGACCTCCATCCATTTGCGGGTTTGTTCCGGACTGGCGAACGGCAGACGCAGTGTGCCCCGGCGCACGCGGGGCAGTTGCGTCAGGTCGTAGACGTCGCGCCAGTCGGCGGGTTCGCGGGCGCGGATCGTCAGTCCGGCGGGGCCTGCCGGCGACGGCGGCACGGGGGCAGCGGGCGCTGTGTCGCTCATGGGTTCGCTCCGTGGTCTCGTGGTTGAAGCCGGGGAGGGAGCGAGGCCGAACGAAAAAGGCCCCGTCCGGTACCGGCGGGGCCTTCGGGATAATCGCGTTCACGAAGTCAGCGCGCGACATCCTCCGTCGGCCCGCCTTCGCGGGTCACGATCGTTTGGACGGGGATGTGCATCGAGCGGCTCATGGCTCTCCGCTATCATGGTGACCCGAAATCGGCAACTCGCGGGACGAAAGCCGGTCGGAACCGTACCGATGGGGCCGAATCCTCGCGATTCGGCCCCGGCAACCCTTGCGAGGCCCGGTTCCATGCGCTAACTCCGCGCCATACCGGAGTGTTGTAATGACTTACGTCGTCGTCGAAGGCTGCATCAAGTGCAAGTACATGGACTGCGTCGAAGTCTGCCCCGTAGACTGTTTCTACGAGGGCGAGAACATGCTGGTGATTCACCCCGACGAATGCATCGATTGCGGGGTCTGCGAGCCGGAATGCCCGATCGAGGCGATCAAGCCAGACACCGAACCCGGGATGGAACGCTTCCTCAGTCTCAACGCCGAATTCGCGAAAATCTGGCCCAACATCACGGCCAAGAAGCCGTCGCCGCCGGACGCCAAGGAATGGGAGGGCGTTCCTGACAAGCTCGAAAGGCATTTTTCGCCCGAGCCCGGTCAGGGCGATTAGGCCAGGTCGCCCCGCCGCAAATTGAAACGTGCCGGATGCGCGCGCGTTAACCGTGTGACAGCAATTTGACCGGCCCGCATGACTGAAATACCAGTTTGCGGCGCCATAAAGCTTTGATTTTGGCGGAAAATGTGCTATATAATCTCAAAATGAGCGAAAGCCCCGCATTCGAAGCCGCTCCCAGTGGGGAGCGTATTTTTTCGGGGCATTTCCCGAGGAATCGTCAGCAAGAAGGCGTGCGACCCACGTAAGTGCCGTGGCAGGAAAAACGCGTCACCGGACCAAGAAGACCCCCGCCGCGACCCGGCGGACCAAGAAAACCGGCTCTCGCCGGACCTCATCGCCCACCCGCGGTCCCGCCCGCGGCCGGGCCACTGTGGCCAATCTCCGGCGCAAGCCGGAGGCTGAAGGAGCACCTCTGGGAATGACCACCAAGAAGGCGACCCAACGTCAGGGTTTCAAGACCAACGAGTTCATCGTCTACCCGGCCCATGGCGTGGGCCAGATCGTCAAGATCGAGGAGCAGGAGGTCGCCGGAGCCAAGCTCGAACTGTTCGTCATCAACTTCGTCAAGGACAAGATGACTCTCCGGGTCCCGACCGCCAAGGCTGCTGCGGTCGGCATGCGCAAGCTCGCCGAGGGGGCGCTGGTCAAGCGCGCGCTCGAAACGCTGAAGGGACGCGCGCGCATCAAGCGCACCATGTGGTCGCGTCGTGCGCAGGAATACGAAGCCAAGATCAATTCTGGCGACATTGTCGCGATCGCGGAAGTGGTGCGCGACCTGTTCCGCTCCGACACACAGCCCGAGCAGTCCTACTCGGAGCGCCAGCTCTACGAGGCAGCGCTCGACCGGCTGTCGCGCGAGATCGCAGCCGTGCAGCGCGTCACCGAGACGGAGGCGATCAAGGAGATCGAAGCCGCTCTCGCCAAAGGCCCGCGCCGCGGCCCACCCAAGCCGGCCGACGAACTGGTCGAGGACGAGGCGGCATAACCCGTCCCGAATCACCTATTGCATTGCGAGGCCCGGCAGCGAACGCCGGGCCTCGTTTGTTTCCGGCTTGTTCCGGTTGGTCGGCGGGCGGATGCCGCGTACGGGAGGCAAGCCGCGACCCACGCACCCCCTGAGGCGAAAATGTCACGGTCAAGTCATACTTACGCTCGATTTGTCGGCACAATGCAGGGCATCGGGAGATCGCGGACGGGGGTCAGCGTTTGCCAAAAGCAGGTCGAGTCTTTGCGTGCCTGGCCATGATGGGCGCAGGCGCGGTGGCCGGAACACTGTCCGGCGGCAACACCAATGCGGCGCTATCGCCGGCGCCGCCACCGCCCACCGAGGTCGCCCGCGCCGTTGACGAGGCCGCCGTGACGCCGGCATCCGTCAATACCGTCGTCATCCGCCAACAGCGACCCGAGCTTGCGCCCGCCGCGGTGGTCGCCATGCGCTTCCCGCCACGCTGGCAGCAGGCCGTGGCGGCCGAGCCTTCCGTGCCCGACAGCCATGCCGCCATGGCCTTTGCGGCGATGCCGCAGCCGCGAACGGCGCGTACCGCGGCTCCGGCCGAAGCCCAGGGCTTCCAGCTCGCCAGTGTCGATCCGGCCCCGGCGCCAATGCCCAAGCGTGTCGCCCGGCCGAAGCAGAAGAACGACGTCCTGTTCAACGACGCGCAGCTCGCCAGCATCAAGGCGCGCCTCCGCCTCACCCGCGACCAGGAGCAGTACTGGCCGCAGGTCGAGCAGGCGCTGCGCGCGATCTCCTGGAAGATAGCGACCCAGCAGAACGCCAAGCGCCCGGTGCGCGGCAGCCAGGCCGCAATGATCGATCCGAACAGCCCGGAAGTCGCGCGGCTGAAATCGGCGGCATTCCCGCTGATCATGAGCATGCGCGAGGACCAGAAACAGGAAGTCCGTCAGCTCGCCCACACCATGGGCCTGCGCAACGTCGCCACAATGTTCTGAGCGCCGAGCGCGCGCGCCCCCCGGACGCAGCGCAACGCGGTGCGCTGTAGACCTGGGAGACGGCAGGTTCGCTCACTGCACCGCGATGCCGGCGGACGAAATCACGCCCGCCCATTTCTTCGACTCCGAGGCGATGAAGGCGCCGAAGGCGGCCGGCGTGCCGGGACGCGCTTCGACCCGGAACTTCGCAAGGCTCGCCTTCATCGTATCCGACCGCAGCGATTGGCCGATGGCCTCGTTGATGCGCGCGACGACCGCCGCCGGCGTGCCGGCCGGCGCCACCACGCCAGTCCAGAATGTCATCACGAAATCCGGATAACCGGACTCCTTCATTGTCGGTACGCCCGGCAGATCGGCGCTGCGTGCGGGACTCGTCACCGCCAGAGCCCGTAGCTTGCCCTGCTGGATATGCGGCAGCAACACGCCCGGCGCATCGATGATGAAGTGCATCTGTCCCGCCAGCAGATCGGTGATCGCCGGCGCCGCGCCCTTGTAGGGTACGTACAGCACATCGGTCTTGGTCATCAGTTTGAACAGGCCCCAGGCGATGTGCGGCGGCGTGCCCAGGCCCGAGCCGTAGTTCAGCTTGCCGGGATTGGCCTTGGCGTGCGCGACCAGCTCGGCGACGGTCTTGGCCGGCAGCGACGGGTTCACCGCCAGCACCAGCGGGCCTTCGGCCACGGCGGCGACCGGCGCGAAGCTCTTCACCGGGTCGTAGCCGGCGTTCTTGAACAGCGCCGGCGTCACCGCCAGCGACCCGGACGAACCGAACAGCAGCGTGTAGCCGTCGGGCTCCGCGCTGGCGACCGCCTTGCTGCCGATCACGGCGCCGGCGCCCGGCCGGTTCTCGATCACCACGGTCTGCTTGAGGCCCTGCGCCATGCCGTCGCCGACCAGCCGCCCCATCACGTCGATCGGCCCGCCGGGCGGGAACGGCACGATCAGTCGGATCGGCTTGCTGGGATAGGGCTGGGCGCCAGCGTCTGCGCCCAGCACGACGATGCAAGCCAGCGCGCAGAGAACCACACGTCGTCCGGTCATGACTTCCTCCCTGGATGGTGCGCCCATCTTGCGGGCGCGGCGGCCGTCCGCACAAGCCTCACGAGGTCGCAGCCGTGGCATCGTAGCGATAGATCCAGTCGTAGCGCTCGGTGACGCGTTCGCGTCGCCATTCGCGCTCGATATGCGCCGCCGTGCTGTCGGCCGCCGCGAAGGCGGCATTGACCGCATTGCGACGGGTGGCCAGCGAGCGCTCCACCACCGCCATGGTGCGCGCGCGACGCTCCCCCTCATAGGCCGCGAAGGCCGCGGCATGGTCGCGCGGGTGCGCCGCGATGCAGGCGGCGAGCACGTAGGCATCCTCGATCGCCATCACCGCGCCCTGGCCGAGGAACGGCAGTGTCGGATGGCACGCATCGCCCAGGAGCGTGACGCGGCCCACGCTCCAGCGCGGCATCGGCGGCCGCATCATCAGCGCCCATTTGAACGGCTCCGCGATGCGCGTGAGGATATCGTGCAGGTCCGTGTGCCAGCCGCGGAAGTCGTTGGCCAGCTCGTCCGACGTGCCGCGCTCGGTCCAGGATTCCACCTGCCAGTCACTACGCTCGGCAAACGCCACAATGTTCATCACCTCCCCGCGCCGCACCGGATAGTGCAGCGCATGGCCGTTGGGGCCGAGCCAGTTCACCGCGGCGGTGCGCGCGATCTGCGGTGGCAGTTCTTGCATCGGCACGAGCCCGCGCCAGGCGACGATGCCGACGAATTCCGGCGCGTCCCGGCCGAACAACGCCGCGCGCACTGCCGAGCGAATGCCGTCGGCACCGACGGCCAGGGTGGCGGTTGCGCGCGCCCCATCGTCGAACGTAACGGTGACGCCGGCATCGTCCTGCAACAGTCCGGTGAAACGGCGGCCCAGCCTGATCGCGTCGGGCGCCTCGGCGCGGATGGCATCGGCGAGCGCGGCATGCAGGTCGCCGCGATGCATGAAGATGTGCGGCGCGCCATAGCGCTGCTGCGCGATCGCGCCAAGGTCGAAGGTGGTCCAGCACTGGCCGGTGTTCCAGAGCCGTGCCTGCTTGCCGGACGCGAGAACCTGGGTCTGTTCGAGCGCGGCCTTGAGCCCCAGCGCATGCAGTACGCGCGTGCCGTTGGCGCCGAGCTGCACGCCGGCGCCGACCTCGCGCAACTCGGACGCCTGCTCGTGGACCTCGGCCTCGATCCCGCGCCGGATCAGCGCCAGCGCCAGCGCGAGCCCGCCGATGCCGCCACCGACGATCAGGATTTTGCCCGGCGATGCCATGAGGCGACGATACTACCGGCCGCTCATTCCCGCGACCCGTTTTCGCCAACCGCGCGTGGCGCTGGCTTCCCGCTTTCGCAAGGACGAGCGGACCGCCATACTCGTCCGATGGCATCGCGCACCGAAATCGAAGACGCGTTGCGGCACCTCGCGCCGCGCATCCCCAGGCACGAGTTCGACGCCATCGTCGACCATGCGCGCGACAGCGCGGGCCTGCGTGCGGCGACGCCGGAGAGTGCGGCATGGTTGTCGCTCGTCGCCTATGTTCGGCATGTGCTGACCGAGTACGACGACTTGCTGGCGCAGGGCTACGACCAGGACAGCGCACGCCATTTCGTCGCCGACACAATGCAGGCGGTGCTGACTACATGGGGGGTGCGGCGCCGGCTCGCGACCGACGAGTAGTCGGGCCCATGCCTGACGCCGCAATCTTCTGGCTGCTTCGGGCGCACGTCTTGACCGCACCACCGTTTCCCGATGGAATCGCGTGCAGCGCGCGCTTGTGACCGACCACGCAGAGCGCGCAAAGGGAGCAAACTGACCGTGACAAACTATCACGACGGCGGCGAAGCCATCCTGGAAGCGTTCCGCAATCTCGGCGTCGACTACGTCATCTGCTCGCCGGGATCGGAATGGCCGCCGTTCTGGGAGGCGATCGCGCGACAAAAGCGCGACGGCACGCCGGGACCGACCTATCTCGACTGCGGGCATGAGACCATCGCCGTTACCATGGCCAACGCCTACACCGCCATCACCGGCCGCATGCAGGCGGTGATGCTGCACGCCGGCGCCGGCCTGTTGCAGGGCTCGATGGCGGTGGGTGCGGCGCGCGCCATGGAAACGCCGATGCTGGTGATGTCGGGCGAGTCCGCGACCTTCGGCGAGACCGAGTTCGACCCGGGCTCGCAATGGTACCGCAACCTCAGCGTGGTCGGCGGCGCGCAGCGGCTGCTCGAGCCGGTGTGCAAATGGGCGCAGCAGGTGCCGGCGCCCGAAACGCTCTACCAGACCGTCATCCGCGCCGGCGAGTTGGCGCAGCGCGTGCCGAAGGGGCCGACCTATCTGTGCGTCTCCATGGAAACCATGATGCACGACTGGCTCAAGCCCGATGCGCTGCGCAAGGTGCCGCCGGCGCCGCCGACGCAGCCCACGGCGGCCGCCATCCAGGAGGTGGCCGCGCTCATCGCCGGGGCGAAGTGCCCGGTGATCTCCGCACTCACCGCCGGGCCCGACCGCGAGGCGTTCGACGCGCTGGTCGCGCTTGCCGAAGCGGCGGCGATGCCGGTGGTGGAAGGTCAGGGCGCCTATTTCTGCAACTTCCCGAAGTCGCACGATCTCTATCTCGGCGCCCGGATTGGTCCGTTGCTGAAGGAGATGGATGTGGCGCTGCTGGTCGACAGCTACGCGCCCTGGTATCCGCCCAGCAACAAACCCCCGAACGCACGGATCGTCTCGATCAGTGAGAATCCGCTGAAAGGCACTATGGTGTACCAGACCATGGAGGCGAACCACTATCTCGAAGGCAGCGTCGCGGTCACGATGCGGCTGCTGGCCGATGCGGTGCGCAGGCTCGGCATCGACGAAGGCGTGCTGGCCGCGCGCCGCGCCCGCTGGAAGGCCGAGCACGACAAGTGGCGCGACGGCCTCGCCGCCGCCGAGGCCGCGGCTGCGGAGAAGGATGTCATCACCATCCCGCTCCTGATGAAGACGTTGCGCGAGGTGATGCCCGCCGACACCACCTATGTCGACGAGACGATCGTACACGGCGGCCCGATCCGCGATCACATCCACTGGGACGAGCCGCACGGCTATTTCCGCGCGCCGAGTGGGCTCGGCCAGGGGCTCGGCTATGCGCTCGGCGTCAAGCTCGCGCTCGGCCAACGTCCGGTGGTGCTGACCATCGGGGACGGCTCGTTCCTGTACAACCCGGTCCTGCCCGCGCTCACCGTCGCCGACGAATACAAGCTTCCGATCCTGATCATCGTCTGCAACAACAAGAAGTATGCGGTGATGGAACAGCTCCACAACCGCTTCTATCCCAAGGGCACCGCGATCACGACCAGGGACTACTATGGCGTGCACATCAACAATTCGCGCTACGAGCAGGCGGCGACCGTGGTGGGCGGCTACGGCGAGCTGGTCGAGAAGCCGGCGGCGCTCGCCGGCGCGATCCGCGCCGGGCTCGCCGCGGTGCAGGCCGGCAAGCCTGCGATCCTCAACGTGATGCTGCCGGATGGCGGCGTGCAGCGTTGAGGGGGATGCGACCAGCCTGCCACAAAATTTGGGGAGCGACATGTCGGACATGAGCGTCACGGTCAGCCCGAGCGGCGAACAGAGCGTCCAGCAAACAGCCGCGCGCAAGCCCGCTGCCGGCGCAAACTCGTCCGATCTCGATCTCTGGCTGGAGCGCGTCGAGGCAATGGGCGAGCTCAAGCGCATCACCGCCGAGGTCGATCCGGATCTCGAAGCCGCCACCATCACCTATCTGGTCGGGCTCGAGAAATCGCCCGCGCTCCTGTTTGAGAACGTCAAGGGCCATCCCGGCCACAAGGCGCTCTACAACATGATTGGCTGCAACCTCTCGCGCTTCTGCCTGATGATCGGCGAGGAGCCGGTGGATCATCCGCTCAAGGCGGTGCAGGCGCTGCAGCGCAAGATGGGGCGCAAGATGGCGCCCAAGGAGGTGCCGGCGTCGGCGGCGATCTGCAACCAGAACATCGTCGAAGGAGACGGGATCGACATCCGCATGTTCCCGGCGCAGCGGATGTGGCCGCTCGACGGCGGAAAATATCTCGGCACCGGCGACGCGGTCGTCACCAAGGACCCGGAGACCGGGCGCATCAATGTCGGCACCTACCGCATGATGATCAAGGGCCCGCGCGAGGTCGGCGTGTACACCTCGCCCGGCAAGGACGCCACCATCGACCGGGAGAAATGGTGGAAGATGGGCAAGCCGATGCCGATTGCCGCCTGCTACGGCATCGACCCGCTGCTGTTCCTGGTGGCGGCCACCAGCCTGCCGAAGACCGAGTGCGAATACGACTACTACTCCGGTATTGCCGGCTCACCGATCGAGCTGTTCACCTCCGACCTCACCGGCCTGCCGCTGCCGGCGCGCGCCGAGATCATCCTGGAAGGCCACGTCTATCCCGACGAGACGTTCGCGGAAGGCCCGTTCGGCGAGTTCACCGGCTACTACGGGCGGCCGTCCGGCGCCACGCCCTATATGCGGGTGGAGAAGGTGCGCTACCGCACCAACCCGACGCTTACCTGCGCGCTGATGGCGGACGGCCCGTCGAACGAATGCGGGCTGTTCTGGGCGGCGCTGCGCTCCGCCGGCATCTGGGCCGACCTGACCAAGCTCGGCGTGCCCGGCATCCAGGGCGTGTGGTCGATTCCGGAGGCCGCCGGCTGGGGCATGACCGTGGTCTCGATCAAGCAGATGTACGCCGGGCATGCGCCGCAGGTGATGGCGCTCGCCGCGCAGTGCACCGCCGGCGCCTATTTCGGCAAATACGTGATCGTGGTCGACGACGACATCGATCCGACCAACGTGCACCAGGTGCTTTGGGCGATGGCGACGCGCTCGCGACCGGCGCAGTCGATCGACATCCTGCGCGAGACTTGGTCGACGTTCCTCGACCCGAGCCAGAACCCGCCGGAAATCCGGCCGTGGGGATCGAAGGCGCTGATCAACGCCTGCATGGAGTACAAGTTCATCAAGACCTTCTCCAAGCGCACCAAGCTGTCCAAGGAGGCCTATGAGGCCGTGGTGGCGCGTTGGCAGGAGCTCGGACTGAGCGGCAAGCCACCGGCGGTGAGCGTATTCGAGGACGCGGAGTTTCCGGACAGCATTACGTGAGGCAATGCAGGCGGCTTGCCCTCGCCCCGCGACGCGAGGAGAGGGCGGCTTTCGCGAAGCGAAAGGCGGGTGAGGGACGAGCGTGCGGCCGATTCTGAGCCGGGCCTTCTTCCGCCCTCGCTACGCTCGGTCACCTTCTGCCCGAAAGTGCGAGGGGGAGGAAAGATCACCGCGTCGGCTTGATGCCCAGCGTCTTGACGATCTTGGCGATGTAGGCGCGCTGGGCCGCGATCGAAGCGGCAAACTCCTTGGCGCCTCCGAAGGCGGGAGTCTGCGCGGTCTTGTTGAGCGTGTCCTCGATCATCTTGTCCCTGGCAACCGCGACGATGTCGTTGCCGATGCGCTCGACCAATGCCGCAGATGCGGCCGGGCTCGCGAACAGGCCGACATTGCCGTCCATCTCCAGTTCGGGGAAGCCGGCCTCGATCCCGGTCGGTATGGTCTTCAGACTTGGCGCGCGCTCCTTGCCGAGCTGCGCCAGCGTAATGATGCGGCCGGCCTCGGTGTGCGGCCGCAGGATGGCATAGGAGGCCGAATAGACCTGCAACCGGTTCTCGGCGAGGTCGTTCACCGCCTGCACGATGTCCTTGTACGGAACCTTCTGGGTAACGACCTTGTGGTTGTGGGCGAAGTAGTCGAAGGCGAGCTCGGTGATGCCCGGCACTGCGGCTGAATTGAGCTTGCCCTTCTGCGCGCGCGCCAGCGTGACGAACTCCGCCACCGTCTTGACCTTCAGCGAAGCCGGCACGCCGATGCCGAGGATGGTCGACGAGTAGCGTGCGACCGGCACGATATTCGCCGGGTCATAGGGCAGCTTCTTGTACAGGAACGGATGCACGATGAAGTTGCCGCTCGGCCCCCACAGGAAGGTGTGGTCGTCCTTGGCCGAAAGCACCGCCTGGATCGCGATGATGCTGTCGCCGCCGGGCCGGTTCTCGATCACCACCGGCTGGCCCCACTTCTTCTGCAGGCGCTCCTGAATGAGCCGTGCCCCAATATCGGCGCCGGCGCCGGGGCCGAACGGGATGATGAAACGCACCGGCCGCTGCGGCCATTGCTGCGCCGGCGCCGGGGCGGGGGCGAGCAGGACCAGGCTTCCGAGGATTCCGGCGGCGGCGGCCGCGATTCGGCTGGGCGTCAGGCGCATGAGCAGTTCCTCCGGCTTTTGGAAGCCGTAAGGCTAGGCAAGCGGCAGCCGAAACACAACGCTCACGGCTTCGACTTCTTCCCCGCAAGGTGAATGGCGGTGATCTGATTGCGCTGATTCTCGATGGATGCGGCAAATTGCGCCTGCGATCCGGGGATCGGGACAGTGCCGACCTTGAGCGCGCGGGCGCGGAAGTCGGGGTCGGCGACAATGGCGGTCACATCGGCGACCACGCGCCTGACGATCTCCGGCGGGATGTCGCGCCAGCCGAAAATGCCGGACGGGCCTTCAAAGGTGAGATCGGGATAGCCGGCTTCCTTGGCGGTCGGCACGTCCGGCACCTGCGGGGAGCGAGCGCTGTTGGTGACGAACAGGAGCTTGGCAGTGCCGGCACGATGGTGCGCGACCTGCGTCGGTATCCCGGTCGCGAGCGCGTCGAGCCGGCCGGTGTTGAGGTCGGAATAGGCGGGGCCGAAGTCGCGGTAGGGAATGTTGGTCAGCGCGATGCCGGTGTTCCGCTGCAGCGCCAGCATGGCATAGACCGGAAGCCCTGCGGTGATGGCGTAGTTGAGCTTGCCGGGTTGCGACTTTGCGAGCTTGATGAAATCGGCCAGCGTGGCGACGTTGAGCTTCGCGGTCACCGACATGCCCATGAAGTTCTCGATCACGGGCACGAGCGGCACGAGGTCCTTGATGTCGTACGGCAGCCTGTCGTGCAGCAGGTGGTTGAAGGTGACCGGCTGGCCGAACGAGAACAGAAAGGTGTGATTGTCGCGCGCCGAAAGGAACGCGGTGACGGCCGGGATCGCGTCGGCGCCCTGCCGGTTCTCGACCACGACGCCCTGGCCCCATTTCTGCGCGAGTTTTTCCGCCACCACGCGAGCGGACAGGTCCATCCCGCTGCCGGGCGGCAGCGGGATGATGAAGCGCACCGTGCGCTGCGGCCAGGATTGGGCGTGCGCGGGAAGGGCAGACATGGACAGGGAAACAGCTGCGAGAGAGGCAATCGTCAATCCCGATCGATTCCGCATGCGAGGGATCCTTCGACCGTTCGAGCTATTCGATTGGTAACGGTCCCGGGTCGGCAGCGCAACACTTCGCGCGGTGCCAGGTGCCGTGCCGGGGGGATGCGATTCAGCCATGGCTCTCCGGATCGACCTCGTAGCCGGAATCCTCGATCGAGCCGGCGCCCATCCAGCCCCAGACCAGCACCACGTCCTCGTTCGAGGTGTTGTTGAAGCCGTGCCAGCAGCCGCGTGGCGAATAGACCACGTCGCCTTCGCCGGAGGGCTCCTCGCCGTGCGCGCCGTAGATGTGGCCGTGGCCCTTGAGCACGATGAAGAACTCGTCGCAGCGGTGGTGGCGGTGACGCTCGTGGCGCGCGCCGGGCTTGAGCACGGTCCAGCCGACCACGTGATTGGCGCCCGCCGACTTCTCGTCGATCAGGAACTGAACCTGCATGTCGACCCAGCCGTCCTTGCGCTGCAATCCCTCGACCTTCGGCACATCGCGCAGGTTGGTGCGGTACATCGGCGGCCCCTTCGCCTTGTCGTCGGCGATCTTGTCCCTGGTCGCCTTCACGGCCTTGCCGAGCGCGCGCCCGATCTTCTCAAAATCCATCACTGTCCTCCAAGGCGGCGGTACACTTCGTGGGCGACGACGAAATCGTTGCCGTCGATGCCGAGACCGCGGCAGGCATTCATCATCTCGTTGGCGGCGGCGGCAAGCGGCAGCGGGCTGCCGAGCCTGCGGCCCTGGTCGAGCGCAAGCAGCATGTCCTTCTGCTGGAGCGTCACGTCGGCGAGCGGCACCGCCGGCATATTGCCCTCCAGGATGAACGGCCCGCGATAGCCGAGCACCGGCGAGGCAGCGACGCTCTTGAGGATGGCGTCGACCGCGACCTCGCGCGCGACGCCGCCCTTCTCCGCCAGCGCGACGGCCTCGCCAAAGGCGATCACCTCGACCATGAGGAGGAGATTGACCGCGATCTTCATCTGCACGGCAAGCCCGCTGGCGCCGATGTGGGTGACCTTGGGCCCGATTGCGCGCAGCACCGGCTCGATTCTGTCGAACGCGGCCTTGTCTCCCCCGACCATGAGCGAGGCATTACCCTGCGCCAACGTCACCGGGCTGCCGGAGATCGGGCAGTCGAGCATCGCAAGGCCTTTGGCCGCGAACTCGGCGGCGACTGCGCGCGTCACGTCCGGTGAAATCGTCGACATGTCGGCATAGATGCCGCCCGCGCGCAGACCCGCGATGATGCCGTCTTCGCCCAAGGCCACGCCGCGCACGGCGGCGCCGTCGGTCACGCAGGAGAACACGATCTCGGAGCGGGCAGCGACCGCGCGCGGCGTGGCGGCAAAGGCCATGCCCTTGTCGACGAGAGCCTGCGCCTTGTCGCGGCTGCGGTTCCACCCGGTGACAGCGTGGCCGGCCGCCATCAGCCGCGGCACGATGCCCTGGCCCATCACGCCGAGCCCGACAAATCCGAGGTTCATGGCAACTCCGCTTGCGATAACTCGATGCGTCACACCCGCGAAGCGGGTTTCCGATGGTCGGGGCCGATCATCGATATGCGAATGCCGGACCATCCGCTTGCGTGGATGATGACGCCGAACGTGCGGAAATGCTAGGCAGTCCGGAGCCGGCGAGAGCCGCCTTACTCCATCACGAGCTTCACCTGATCGCCCGCCCGCAGGCGGTCGGTGGGCGACAGCCCGTTGAGGATGCGGAACCGCTCCTCCTTGCGGTCGGTCGCCATGCGGCCGGCGAGGCGCTCGACGGTGTCGCCGTCGCCGACCTGCACGATTCGGATGCGCAGGGGCTTCGCCGCGCTCATCTCGGCGGCGCTCATGCGGCGGAAGCTCGCCACCGCGTCCCGGAACGAGCGGTCGACCGCCGGCGACATCTGCTTGGTGGCGAAGATGAAGCGATAGACATCGCTGCCGAAGCGGACGACATAGAGCCGGAACTGCCACTGGTCGCCGCGCGCAATCCCGGTGGCTGCCGGGAAGCCGCCGAGCGTCAGCTCCTGGACGCTCGCCGGATCGATGTTCTCGATCCAGCCGGAGTTGAGATAGTCGGGGAGCGTCTGATTGTCCGGCACGCGGACCACGTCCAGCCGCAGCGCCTCGCTGCCGCCGTCCTTGATGCCGAGCACGGCCTGCGCCGTGTTGTCGAGCATGAAGCCCTCCGGCGCCGTCACCGTGAAGCCAAGCCGCGGGTGCAGGAAGCGGCGGCCGCGGACGAAGCCTTCGCTCGGGTCCTCGCCATAGAGCATGCCGTCGACGGCGGCGAGGTAGGTCGGCCGGTCGCGATTGCCGGCGCCCGGGCCCGAGAACTGGCGCGCATTGATCTGCGCGTTGCGCACCCGCTCAGGCGTCGCCGGGTGCGAGGACAGGAAATCCGGCATGCGCCGGTCGCCGGTATCCTGGTTGGCGGGCCGCAGCTCCGCCTGCCGCCCCAGCGAGGACAGGAAACGGACCGCGCCGAACGGATCGTAGCCGGCGCGGGCGGCAATGCCGACGCCGATGCCATCCGCTTCGAGTTCCTGCGAGCGCGAGAACGTCGCCAGCGCGATCTTCGACTTAGCGAGCGCCAGCGCATTCATTTCCGGATCGGCGCCGAAATTGTCGAACACGCGGCCGACCAGGGCGACCTGCCGCGCCCGATCCTCGCGCATGGCGGCGTGGCGCGCAATGACGTGCGCCATTTCGTGCGACAGCACGGAGGCAAGCTCGGAGGTGTCGTTGGCGAGCGAAATCAGGCCGCGGGTCACGTAGAGGTGTCCGGTCGGCAGCGCGAAGGCGTTGACCGCGGGCGAATTCAGGATCGTGATGCGGTAGCGCTGATCCGGACGCTCCGACGCCGCGACCAGCCGCTCGACAGCGCGGCTGACCAGCGCATTGAGCCGGGCATCCTCGTAGGCCCCGTTATACGACGTCAGGATGCGCTCATGCTCGCGCTGCACCGGCGTCGGTGCGGACGCCTTCTGCGGCGGCGGGTCGGGCAGCGTGACCTGGCGCTGCGACTTGGTGACGGGGGTGAGGCAGCCGCCAAGCAGGAGGCTGAGCACGACAGCGGCCGGTGCCGCCAGGCGGCCGGCGATCCGTTGCTGTGTTCGCGTCGCGTCCACGACCTGGCCTCAGTTCAGCTCGGCGATCTCGATCTGCTCCGGATGGCTGGCCTCGATCCGCGGTCCATTGCGCACCTCGATCCAGCCGCGCACCCGCACGCGCCGATTCTCAAGGGTCTTAGGGTCAAGACCGGCGCCCGCAAAGATGCGCTCCCGACGTTTCGATATGGTGACCGTCAGGGACTGCGACCATCGGCGGCCAAAGTTCACGTAAATCGTGCCGCCGCGTCCGCGGACCGATACGACCTTGCCCTCGACAACCGCAAAATGCCCCCGTCCGGCCACCAGATTCTTCAGGTCCCCGGAGTCCATAATGGAATAGCGCGGGTCGGCCCACAGGCCAAGCCCGGCGGCCCGCGCCACACGCTCTCGTGAGAGCAGCTCTGCGGCGCAGGCGGGATCGCCGACATGCGCGCCGACCCGGGCGTGGCCCGAGGCCAGCATCTCGTGGGCGGCGGAGCGCGCGCCGGCCGCAGCATAGGCCAGGGTGCGGCCGTAGCGGTCCGGTTCCGACGCGGCGCTGCGCAGGACGAGCGGGGCGCTGCCCAGCAGGTTTTCAAGGGCTGCGCGCGCGGCCGGCCCGGCCGGCGGCTCGGCGGGAATCTCAAGCGCGGCCAGGCGGATTTCGCGCCCATCATCGAGCGCGAAGCTGCGGCCGTCGACCACTTTGGCGACCCGGCCGGCGGGTACGG
>Ga0073934_10000236_pt1 | contig 169260 bp, 165 predicted proteins | sample LarsenN4metaG_FD_76834 | JGI IMG/M metagenome (GOLD analysis project Ga0073934, IMG submission 76834) | Hot spring sediment bacterial and archeal communities from British Columbia, Canada, to study Microbial Dark Matter (Phase II) - Larsen... ... | reverse complement strand
TTCTCCAGGCTGCCCGCGTTCACCCCGATGCGGATCGAACAGCCGTGGTCCTTCGCGGCCCTGACCACCTCGCGCACGCGGTCGGCCGACCCGATGTTGCCGGGATTGATGCGCAGGCAGGCGGCGCCGGCCTCGGCCGCCTCGATGGCGCGGCGGTAGTGGAAGTGGATGTCGGCGACGATCGGGACCGGGCTTTCGCGCACGATCTCGCGCAGGGCGCGGGTGCTGTCCTCGTCCGGGGTCGAGACGCGCACGATGTCGGCCCCGGCCGCCGCGCAGCGCTGCACCTGCGCGATGGTGGCGGCGACATCGGTCGTCGGCGTGTTGGTCATCGTCTGCACCGAGATCGGGGCGTCACCGCCCACGGCGACCCGGCCGACACGGATCTGGCGCGAGGGCCGGCGGTAGATGTTCCGCCAGGGCCGGACGGGGTTCAGCGACATGGGCCGCACCTTTCGGCGACAGGAAGGGCTGGACCTGAGATAGCGCGCCCGCCGCCATGGCGGAAGGGGCGGCGGAGGGATGGCCGCGCCAGGCGCCTATTCGGCCGGCGCCTCCGGCAGGCCGGCGGCCGCCGGATCGCCCGGTGCGGCGATCTCGGCCTGGGCGACATCGACATAGCGGGCGAGGTCGGCGTCCCGGGTCAGGTCGGCGACGGCATAGCGGGCCGTCAGCGCCGCCGGCGACAGCTCGACATTCTTGGTCACGACGCCATCCTCCCCGGCGGGACCGTAGGTCTGGCCGTTGACCGAGAAGTAGAGCGCCCCGGATTCGCCGACGCGCAGGACCGGCGGCTCTTCCGTCTTGGGCAGGGTGTAGCGTTCGCCGGCATCGAGGATCTTCTCGAAGATCAGCGTGCCGTCGGCGGCCTGCACGCGCACCCAGGCCGGGCGCACCGCCAGCAGTTCGACTTCGGGCGCGTCCTCGGCCACGACCTGGACCGGCGTCGATCCGAGCGGCGTGGTCTCGGCAAGGGCGGCGGCGACGGCATCGTCGGTGGCCGAGCGGGTATCGGGCAGGACGCCGACCGAGGAGGGGTCGATGGCGGCGATCGGGCCGTCGCGCGCGACGAGCACCGGCACGTCGAGCGCCTGCGGCCGGTAGAGCCGGTCGAGCGCCTCGGCCGAGACCGGGGCGGCGCCGCCGGCCACCGCGGCCGGCGAGTCCCCGGAGGGGTCCGCCATGCCCGCCGCGTTGCGCGCCACGCCCGCCAGCGGATCGAGTTCGGCCACCACGGCGGGCGACTGGTCGATCGGCGCCAGCGTGACACGCTGGACCTCCTGCAGCACCTTCCAGCCGCCATAGCCGATGCCGGCGATCAGCGCGACGAGGACGAGGATGTAGCCGATGGCGCCGGGCTGGATGCCGGCGAAGACCGATTCCGCCCGCGGCACGAAGCTGGCGTTCGGGTTGGCGAGCGGGTCGTCGTATTCGGCCCTGCGCGCGGGCCGCGCCGGGCCGGAGGCGGCGGCCGACATGCCGTCGGCGACGGCGAAGCCCGATTCCTCGCAGAAGCGGCGGAAGGCCCATTCCGGGTCGAGCCCGAGGTAGCGGGCGTAGGAGCGGACGTAGCCGGCGATGAAGCCCGGCGTCTCGAAGGCGGAGGGATCGCAGTTCTCGATCGCGGCGATGTAGCTGGCCTTGATGCGCAGCTCGCGCTGGACATCGAGCAGCGACTTCGACAGCGTGGCCCGTTCGCCGCGCATCACGTCGCCCAGACGCAGCTCGTAGTCGTCAAACCCCTTCGGTTTGTCCGCGACGTCCGTCGAAGGTTGGACCCTTCGCCCGATCATCCAGCCCTGCCCCTGATCCTTCTGTCCCCAGCGGCCGACGATTCGCCCCCGACCGCGCCGACCTATTGGAAATTCCTTAGCACAGGGCAAGGTGCAATGCGACCGCAGAAACCCCAAAATGCGCCCGTCAGCGCGGATTGGCCCATGATTTCCGCGGCCTCGCGGAGCCGCCCCGCGGCGGCCGCCGCCGCCCCGGCCACTGGACTGGCCGGCGCCCGCTGCTAGGCTGGCCGCGGCCCGCACGAAGGAGAAAGCCCGATGTCGCTTGATGCCGTCCTGTCCCGCATCGACGCCGCGATTCCCGAAGCGACCGAGCGGCTGTTCGGCCTGCTGCGCATCCCGTCGATCTCCACCGATCCGGCCTACCGGGCGGATTGCGCGCGGGCGGCGGAGTGGCTGGCGGCCGAGCTGAACGGGCTGGGCTTCCGCGCCGCCGCGCGGCCGACGCCGGGGCACCCGATGGTGGTCGGGCATTGCGACGGGCCGGGGCGGCACCTGCTGTTCTACGGCCATTACGACGTGCAGCCGGTCGATCCGCTGGAGCTGTGGCACCGCGACCCCTTCGACCCCGTGGTCGAGGACACGCCGAAGGGCCGCGTCATCCGCGGCCGCGGGTCCTCGGACGACAAGGGGCAGCTGATGACCTTCATCGAGGCCTGCCGGGCCTGGAAGGATGTCCACGGCAGCCTGCCCGGCCGGCTGACCATCTTCCTCGAGGGCGAGGAGGAATCGGGCTCGCCCTCGCTGATCCCCTTCATGCGGGCCAACGCGGCCGAGCTGAAGGCGGACCTCGCGCTGATCTGCGACACCGGCCTCTACGAGGACCATGTGCCCGCGATCACGATGATGCTGCGCGGCCTTCTGGCCGAGGAGGTGACGATCACCGGGCCGGACCGCGACCTGCATTCGGGCACCTATGGCGGCGCCGCGATGAACCCGATCCGGGTGCTGGCGCGGATCATCGCCTCGCTGCACGACGAGAACGGCCGCATCACCGTGCCGGGCTTCTACGACGGCGTGCAGGAGCTTCCCGACGCGGTGCGCAGCCAGTGGCAGGCGCTGGCCTTCGACCATGTGAAGTTCCTCGGCGATGTCGGCCTGTCGGTGCCGGCGGGCGAGCACGACAGGACGCCGCTCGAGATGATCTGGTCGCGGCCGACCTGCGAGGTGAACGGCATCTCGGGCGGCTATACCGGCGAGGGGTTCAAGACGGTGCTGCCGTCGAAGGCACGGATGAAGATCAGCTTCCGGCTGGTGCCCGGCCAGGACCCCGAGCGCCTGCGCGAGAATTTCCGCAACCATGTCCGCACCATGATCCCCTTCGACTGCGAGGTCGCCTTCCACGGCGAGAAGGGCTCGCCCGCCGGGGTGATGGACGTCTCCGACCCCGCCTTCGAGGCCGCGCGCGCCGCCCTGTCGGAGGAATGGGGCCGCCCCGCGGCCTTCATCGGGGCGGGCGGGTCGATTCCGGTGGCGGGCTATTTCAAGACCGAACTGGGGATGGACGCGATGCTGATCGGCTTTGCCCGCGACGACGACAACATCCATTCGCCGAACGAGAAATACGACGTGGAGTCCTTCCACAAGGGCATCCGCTCCTGGGCGCGGATCCTCGACCGGCTGGCGCGCTGACGGCGCGGGCCGGGGCGCGCGCCCGGCCCCGGCAGCCTAGCGCGCCGCCGCCAGGCGCAGGAGCTTCGCGGCGAGCAGGAGCCAGGGCGCGGCGTGCAGCGCGAGGTCGAAGATGTCGAGCGGCCGCGACAGGTCGCCCGCGGCCAGCATCCGCAGCTTTTCCCACAGGTGCGGCTCGGGGACGAAGGGGGCAAGCCCCAGCGTCAGCGCGAGAAGGACCGCGACCGTCAGGGGAATGCGGTCGAGCAGCGCGATCATGCGGTTCCTTGCGGCCCTTCATGCAGGACGCCCGGCGCGGTCCCCTGCGGGTGGCGCGGTGGACGGGGCTCGAACCCGCGACCCCCGGCGTGACAGGCCGGTACTCTAACCGACTGAGCTACCACCGCGCGCTTACCCGCCGGGACAGGCGTCCGGGCGTGGGGGGCGTCATAGGGGCGTTGCGGGGCCGCGTCAAGCGGGCGGCCGCAGCCGACCTTGCGGCTGCGCCGCGCGGCGCCATGATGGCGGGGGGGCGCGGGCTGGGTCGCGCGCCCGGCACGGAGGCCGCCATGCTGGAGCGACTGGGCACGCCCGGCCACGAGACCATCTCGACGCCGGATGCGGAGGTGCTTGCGCTGCTGGGCCGGATCGCGGCGGCCGAGCCGGACCCGGTCTTCTACGAGATCGGCGTCGGCGTCGGCGCGACCACCCTTCCGGCGGCACGGATCCTCGACAACCGGGGACGCATCGTCCTCTTCAGCCGCGAGAAGGATGTCCGCGAGCTGGCCGCGGACCTCGCCGCGCTCGGCTTCCGCAATGTCGATGCCGCCTGGGGTTCGCCCGGCGCGACCTATTCGGGCTATCATTTCGAACTGGCGCGGGGCTTCCTCGCCGGGGCGCTGCCGCCCTTCGACCTTGCCTTCCTCGACGGCGGGCATGTGTTTCACCTCGACGCCGGGGCGGCCGCCATCCTGAAGGAACTGTGCAAGCCCGGCGGGCACATCCTGTTCGACGACTACCACTGGTCGCTGGCGCGGTCGCCGACGATGAACCCGGCGGCGCGGCCGCAGACGGCGAAGGACTACGATGCAAGGCAGATCGAGGCGGCGCAGGTCGAGATGGTGTGCCGGGCGATCATGGACACCGATCCCCGCTTCCGGCTGGAGCGGCTGGCGGGTTCGACCGCCGTCTACCGCCGGGTGGCGCCCTAACGGTCCGGCGCGGGGATGAACTCGCGGTCGTCCCCCGGCGGCAGGCGGAAGCGCCCGTGCTGCCAGTCGCCGGCGCGCCAGGCCTCCTTCGCGGCCTCGATCCGTTCGCGCGAGGAGGCGACGAAGTTCCACCAGATGTGGCGCGGCCCGAGCGTCGCCCCGCCGAGCAGCATCAGCCGCGCCCCCCGCGGCCCGGCGCGCAGCGACAGGCGGTCGCCGGGGCGGAAGACCATCATGCGGCCGGCCGCGAAGCTGTCGCCGGCGACCTCGACCGCGCCCTCGGTGATGAAGGCGCCGCGGTCCTCGTGGTTGTCGGGCAGCGGGATCGCCGCGCCGGGGGCGAGGATCACGTCGGCATAGAAGGTCTCGGAGGCGACGGCGACCGGCGCGCGTTCGCCCCAGGCGTCGCCGAGGACGAGGCGCACCGTCTTGCCCTCGCCCTCGAGGAGCGGCAGGTCGCCGGCCCCGGCATGTTCGAAGCGGGGCGGGGCGTCCTCCATCCCGTCGGGCAGCGCGACCCAGGTCTGGATGCCGTAGAGCGTCCGCCGGCGGTCGCGTTCCTCGCCGTCGGTGCGTTCGGAATGGGTGATGCCGTGGCCGGCGACCATCCAGTTGACCTCGCCGGGTTCGATCCAGCAGTCGGTGCCGAGCGAATCGCGGTGGTGCATCCGGCCCCGGTAGAGGTAGGTCACCGTCGCCAGCCCGATATGGGGATGGGGGCGCACGTCGATTCCCTGCCCGGTCAGGAACTCCGCCGGGCCGAACTGGTCGAAGAAGATGAAGGGGCCGACCATCTGCCGGCGCGGGGCCGGCAGCGCGCGGCGCACCTCGAAGCCTCCGAGGTCGCGCGCCCGCGGCACGATCACGGTCGCGATGGCGTCGATCGCGGCGCCGGTCGGGATCGACGGGTCGAGGGCAGGGTTCCAGCTCATCGCGCGCCTCCCTTTGGCTGGCGCGCAGCATAGGCCCTCCGGCCGCGGCGCGCATCCGTCATGAGAGCGGCGCCGGCGCGCGCGGCCTGTGCGATGGCGCGCAGGGCGGGGCCGAGAGGGGCCGCAGGACGGCAGGGCGCACCGTCACCGCCCGCCGGCGGCTCTGGTGGGCGATGAGAGATTCGAACTCCCGACATCCTCGGTGTAAACGAGGCGCTCTACCGGCTGAGCTAATCGCCCCCCAGAGCCGCTGCCGGCGCCGGCGCCCGGATCCCCGGGCGCGGCGGGCTGCGGGAAGCGCCGGTTCAGGCGCGCCCCGCGGAGGCGGATGGTGGGTGATAACGGATTTGAACCGCTGACATCTTCGATGTGAACGAAGCGCTCTACCGCTGAGCTAATCACCCGCAATCCGGTCCGCTGGGCGGGGCGTTTAGCCCTATTCGGCGGGCTCCGCAAGCGGCTCGGAGGCGCCCGCCGCCGCCGTCTCGCCGCCGCGGCGGAGGCGGATGACCAGCATCTCGCCCTTGCCGGTCTCCCTGTGGCGGGCCACCTTCGCCCGGCCGAGCGGTGGGAGCTGAAGGGAATCGCCGGCGTCGAGCGCGTCGCCCAGCACCTTCAGCACCGCCTCGGAGATCTCGCGCACGTCCTTGCGGCGCGCGCCGGAGGCGGCGGCCACCCGTTCGACCAGATCCTTGAACCGCAGCGTCCCGGCGCCCTCCGGCGCCGATTCCGCCTCTGCCGGCGCCCCGGCCTCGGCCGCGGCGGCCTTCGCCGCCGGTTTGCGTGCACTCGCCATCTGCCCCCTCGTTCCGAGCCGCACGGCCGTCCCGCCGTGCGGCGCAGAGCCTAGCACAGATGCGGTAGAAGGGAATGGTGCCGTCAACAACTGCTTGATCCGTTGCCCCTGCCCCGCACGGCCACCTTCCCGGCGCCGCGCGCCGTGTCCGATCACGGCTGTTGACGCCGGGGAACGGGCGCGTGAACATGCCCGGCGGGGATCTGCCTGTCTGCACCTTGGGGGGTGATTTCATGCGCTTGCTTCTTGCCTCGCTTGCCGTTCTTGCGGGCCTCTCGGCGCCGGCCGTCGCCGGCGGCATGGCCGAACCGGTGATGGAGCCCGAAACCGTGGCGGAAGACACCGCGGGGTCGGGCCGGGACGGCTGGGTCATCCCGCTCCTGCTTCTGGTGCTGATCATCACGGCCGCCACGGCCGACGACGTGCCGATCGAGTAGGTCCCGGCGGCGCAGGACCGGGCGCGGGGCCGGGCGGGCGCCCGCCCCTGCCCTGCCCCGGCCCTGTGACCGGGCGGCAGCATTGCCGGCCCGCCGGGCGGCTCGCGCCGGCCCGCGGTTGACGCATGGCGCCGTTGTGGCACGATCGCCAGGGTTTTCCGCCGCAACACCAGAGGTGATCCGAATGCGCCGCGTCCTGCTTGCCAGCACTGCCTCCTTCGCCCTTGCCTCCGCCGCATGGGCGGGCGGGATGGCCGAACCGGTCATGGAGCCGGAACCGGTCGTCGAGGAGGCCTCGAACAACACCTCGGGCGGCTGGCTGGTGCCGCTCCTGCTGCTTGTGCTGATCGCGGCGGCCGTCGCCTCGAACGACGACAGCGGCGCGCCGGCGGCGAGCGACATCCGCCTCAAGACCGACGTGCAGGCGGTCGGGATGACGCCGCAGGGCCTGCCGCTCTACCGCTTCCGCTACAAGGGGCTGCCCGCCGTCTACGAGGGCGTGATGGCCCAGGACGTGGCGCGCCTGCGGCCGGATGCGGTGGTGCCGCTGGCGCATGGCTATCTCGGCGTGGATTACAACCGTCTGGGGCTGAAGCTGCGCCGGGTCCACTGAGGGCAAGCGCGATGGCGTGACGGCGCGACCTCGCGCCGGACCGCAAGGACGAAGGCGCGCCCCGGGGGGGCGCGCCCTTTCTTCGTTCCGGCGCCGTCCGCGCGCCCCCGACCCGCCGCGCGGCGGGCCGGCGCGGCCTTAATGCGCGACCGCCGCGCCCGCCCCGTCGTCGAGGACGGCAGGCAGCGCCTTCGCGGCGGCCTCCTCGGCCTCCTCGTCCCATTCGATGGGCTCCGGCATCCTGACCAGCGCGCGTTCGAGCACCTCGCGCACGTGGCTGACCGGGATGATCGTCAGGCCCTGCTTCACGTTCTCGGGGATCTCGGTCAGGTCCTTGGCGTTCTCCTCGGGGATCAGCACGGTCGTGATGCCGCCGCGGAGCGCCGCCAGAAGCTTCTCCTTGAGCCCGCCGATCGGCAGCGCGTTGCCGCGCAGCGTGACCTCGCCGGTCATGGCGATGTCCTTGCGGACCGGGATGCCGGTCAGCACCGAGACGATCGAGGTCACCATCGCCAGCCCGGCGCTGGGCCCGTCCTTCGGCGTCGCGCCTTCGGGAACGTGGACGTGGATGTCCACCTTCTCGAACTTGGTCGGCTTGATGCCGAGCTCGGGGCTGATCGAGCGGACGTAGCTCGCCGCCGCCTCGATCGATTCCTTCATCACGTCGCCGAGCTTGCCGGTCGTCTTCATGCGGCCCTTGCCGGGCAGTTTCAGCGCCTCGATCTGCAGGAGGTCGCCGCCGACGCTGGTCCAGGCAAGGCCGGTCACGACGCCGACCTGGTCCTCCTTCTCGGCGAGACCGTAGCGGAACTTCTTGACGCCGAGGAACTCCTCGAGGTTCTCGGGCGTGACGACGACCTTGTCGACCTCCTTCTGGAGGATCTTGGTCAGCGCCTTGCGCGCGAGCTTGGCGATCTCGCGCTCGAGGTTGCGCACCCCCGCCTCGCGCGTGTAGGTGCGGATGATCTCGGTCAGCGCCGCGTCGGTCAGCTCGAACTCGGTCTTCTTCAGGCCGTGGTTCTTGATCTGCTTCGGGATCAGGTGGCCCTTGGCGATCTCGCGCTTCTCGTCCTCGGTGTAGCCCGCGAGCGGGATGATCTCCATCCGGTCGAGCAGCGGCGAGGGCATGTTGTAGCTGTTCGCCGTGGTGATGAACATCACGTCGCTGAGGTCGTATTCGACCTCGAGGTAGTGGTCCACGAAGGTCGAGTTCTGTTCGGGGTCGAGCACCTCGAGCATGGCGCTGGCCGGATCGCCGCGGAAGTCCTGGCCCATCTTGTCGATCTCGTCGAGCAGGATGAGCGGGTTCGTCGTCTTGGCCTTCTTCAGCGACTGGATGATCTTGCCGGGCATCGAGCCGATATAGGTCCGGCGGTGGCCGCGGATCTCGGATTCATCGCGCACGCCGCCGAGCGAGATGCGGATGAACTCGCGCCCCGTCGCCCTGGCGACCGACTTGCCGAGCGAGGTCTTGCCCACGCCGGGCGGGCCGACGAGGCAGAGGATCGGCCCCTTCAGCTTGGACGAGCGCTGCTGCACGGCGAGGTATTCGACGATCCGCTCCTTGACCTTCTCGAGGCCGTAGTGGTCGTCGTCGAGCACCTTCTGGGCCGCCTTGAGATCCTTCTTGACCTTGGACTTGATGCCCCAGGGCAGGCCGAGCATCCAGTCGAGGTAGTTGCGCACGACCGTCGCCTCGGCCGACATCGGCGACATGGTGCGCAGCTTCTTCAGCTCGCCCTCGGCCTTCTCGCGCGCCTCCTTCGACAGCTTGGTCTTCTTGATCTTCTCGGCCAGCTCGTTGATCTCGTTCTGGCCGTCCTCGCCGTCGCCGAGCTCCTTCTGAATGGCCTTCATCTGCTCATTCAGGTAGTACTCGCGCTGCGTCTTCTCCATCTGGGTCTTGACGCGGCTCTTGATCTTCTTCTCGACCTGAAGGACCGACATCTCGCCCTGCATCAGGCCGTAGACCTTCTCCAGCCGCTCGGCGATGTTGAGCGTCTCGAGCAGGTCCTGCTTCTGCGCCACATCGACGCCGAGATGGCCCGAGACGAGGTCGGCCATGCGGGCGGGATCGCGCGTCTCGGCCACTGCCGAGAGCGCCTCCTCGGGAACGTTCTTCTTGATCTTGGAGTATTTCTCGAACTCCTCGGAGACCGAGCGCAGCAGCGCCTCGAGCGCGGTGCGGTCGCCGGGCACCTCGACGAGATCCTCGACGCGCGCCTCGAAGAAGCGGTCGTTGGGCAGGAATTCGGTGATGCGGACCCGCGACTTGCCCTCGACCAGCACCTTCACGGTGCCGTCGGGCAGCTTGAGCAGCTGCAGGACGTTGGCGAGCACGCCGACCCTGTAGATGCCGTCGGCGGCGGGATCGTCCGCCGCGGGGTCGATCTGGCTGGACAGCAGGATCTGGCGATCCTCCTGCATCACTTCCTCGAGCGCGCGCACCGACTTCTCGCGCCCCACGAAGAGCGGCACGATCATGTGCGGGAAGACCACGATGTCCCGGAGCGGCAGGACGGGGAAGCTCTGGCTCTGACGTGTCGTCATGATGTTCCTTTTCTTGGGCGGAAGGCGGCTGCCCCGACGATCGGCGGCATCTGGCCTTCCCCTGAGGGGGACCTGTCTATCTGTGTCCCGCGGCGCGGGAGTTCAAGGACAGGCCGCGCGACGATGCGCGCAAGCGCCGCGCGAGGCAAGACCCGCCGCGGCGTCCTGCCCGTCCGGTCAGGGCGCGGGGCGGTGGCGCGGGGGGCGCGGGGCGGGGGGCGACGGGGCGCTCACAGGGGTTCGATGTCGCCCGCCGCGCGGCCTTCCGCGAAGGCGGCGGCGAAATCCGCCGTCCGGCCGGAGGCGATCGCCGCGCGCAGGCCCGCCATCAGGTCCTGGTAGTAGTGCAGGTTGTGCCAGGTCAGCAGCATGGCGGCGATGATCTCGCCCGCGCGCACGACGTGGTGCAGGTAGGCGCGCGAATAGGACCGGCAGGCCGGGCAGGCGCAGGAATCGTCGAGCGGGCGCGGGTCGTCCTGGTGGCGGGCGTTGCGGAGGTTGACGACGCCGCGCCGGGTGAAGGCCTGGCCGGTGCGGCCCGAGCGCGAGGGCAGGACGCAATCCATCATGTCCACGCCGCGCAGGACGGCGCCGACGATGTCGTCGGGCTTGCCCACGCCCATCAGGTAGCGCGGGCGGTCGGCGGGCAGGAGATCCGGCGCATAGTCGAGCACGCCGAACATCGCCGCCTGTCCCTCGCCCACGGCGAGGCCGCCGATGGCATAGCCGTCGAAGCCGATCGCCGTCAGCGCCGCGGCGCTCTCGGCGCGCAGCTCGCGGCTGACCCCGCCCTGCATGATACCGAACAGCGCATGGCCCGGCCGGTCGCCGAAGGCCTCGCGCGAGCGCTGCGCCCAGCGCATCGACAGGCGCATGGCGCGCGCCACCTCGGCCTCGGGCGCGGGCAGCGCGGGGCATTCGTCGAAGGCCATCACGATGTCGGAGCCGAGCAGGCGCTGGATCTCCATGCTGCGTTCGGGCGTGAGGTGGTGCTTCGACCCGTCGATGTGGGAGGAGAAGGTCACCCCGTCCTCGCCGAGCCGGCGCAGGGCGGCAAGGCTCATCACCTGGAAGCCGCCCGAATCGGTCAGGATCGGGCCGGGCCAGTTCATGAAGCGGTGCAGGCCGCCGAGGCGGGCGATGCGCTCGGCGCCGGGGCGGAGCATCAGGTGATAGGTATTGCCGAGAAGGACATCCGCCCCGGTCGCGCGCACGCTGTCGGGCAGCATCGCCTTGACCGTCGCGGCGGTGCCCACCGGCATGAAGGCGGGCGTGCGGATCTCGCCGCGCGGGGTCGAGATGACCCCGGTGCGGGCCTTGCCGTCGGTCGCGGTCAGGGTGAAGCGGAAGCGGTCGGGCATGACGGCGCGGTGATAGCCGGGCGGGCGGGCCGGCGCCAGTCCGGCGGCACTGGACCGCAGGGGCGCCATTCCCTATATATTCGCTCAACAACCGCGAGACCGCGATGACCGCCGAAACCGCCGCCCCGCTCGAGGGCACGCCGCTGATCCGGCCCTCGACCACGGACCATCCGCTCTACGACGCGGTGGCCGACGCCTGCCGCACGGTCTATGACCCCGAGATCCCGGTCAACATCTTCGACCTCGGGCTGGTCTACACGATCGACATCTCGCCGGAGAACGACGTCAAGGTCATCATGACCCTGACCGCGCCGGGCTGTCCGGTCGCGGGCGAGATGCCGGGCTGGGTCGCCGATGCGGTGAACGCGGTGCCGGGCGTGCGCACGGTGGATGTCGAGATGACCTTCGAGCCGCAATGGGGCATGGACATGATGTCCGACGAGGCGCGGCTGGAACTGGGGTTCATGTAGGGGCGGGTCAGGGCACCGCCGCCGCCGGCATGAAGCCTGAAGACTTGATCAAGGCCATATAAAGCCAAAAGGCTTGATAATCGTCGGCCCAGGCGTTATGGCCTGATCCTGCACCGCCACGCCGCGAGGCCCTCGGCCATGCCCGACAGCGCAGCCGTCCTCACCGGGGACATCGTCGGATCGCTCCGCGCCGGCGCCGACGCGGTGGAGCGGTCGATGGCCGAACTCGCGCGGGCGGCCGGGCGGATGGCCGGGCCGGACGGCGGCGCGGGGGCCGCCTTCACCCGCTACCGTGGCGACGGCTGGCAGATCGTCGTCCGGCCCGCCGGCCTGGCGCTGCGGGTGGCGGTGGCGCTGGTCGCGGCGCTGCGCGCCGGGACCGGCCTGGCGGAGACGCGGATCGCGATCGGATTCGGGGCGATCGAGCGGCCCGGCACGCTGGACCTGCGCGACGCCTCCGGCCCGGCCTTCACCCGTTCGGGGCGGGCGCTGGCGCTGATGCCGGCCGGCCGGCGGATCGTCGTGGGGACGGACGGGAGCGAACCGCAGTCCGGCCTGCTGGAGGCGGTGGCCTGCCTCATCGACGACCGCGCCGGCCGCTGGTCGCGCGAACAGGCCGAGGTCGTCGCGCCCTATCTCGGCCGCGAGGCCGGAACGCAGACGGCGATCGCGGCGCGGCTCGGCATCACGCCGCAGGCGGTGAACCAGCGCCTCAAGGCGGCGAGCGCGCGGGCGGTGCGGGAGGCGCTCCTGTCCGCCGAGCGGGCCCTCGCGGACTGGAACCCGCAATGACCGAGACCTTCGCCGCCCTGCTTCTGGCCCATGCCGCCGCCGATTTCCTGCTCCAGAGCGCCGGGATGGCGCGGGGCAAGCAGGCGCGCGGCCCCGGGGCCTTCGCCGCGCATCTCGCCATCGTCGCCGCCTGCGCCGCGCTCGCCCTCGGCGCGGTGACCGGGCCGGCCTGGGCCGCCGTGGCCGCGCTGACCGCCGCGCATGGCGCGACCGATCTGGCCAAGACCTTCGCGCCCGCCGGGCGGCTCTGGCCCTTCCTTGCCGATCAGGCGGCGCATCTGGCCGCGCTGGTCCTGACGGCGGCGCTGGCGCCCGGCCTCTGGGACAGCGGGGCCTGGGCCGCCGGATTGCCCGGACGGGCGGGCGGGGGCGCCGGGCTCTGGTCCGCGGGTCCGGGGACGGACTGGATGCCGCCGGCGATGGCGCTTGCCGCCGGGCTGATCCTGGCCGTCCGGGCCGGGGGCTTCGCGGTCGGGCTCATGATGCAGCGCTGGGAGGGCCGGGGGCCGCAGGGCCTGCCCGACGGCGGGCGCATGATCGGGCTTCTCGAACGCGGGCTGATCTTCGTTCTCGTCCTCGCCGGCCAGCCGGCGGGCGTCGGCTTCCTGATCGCCGCCAAGTCGGTCCTGCGCTACGAGGCGACGCGCGAGGATCAGGCCGCGGCCGAATACGTCATCATCGGCACGCTCGCCTCCTTCGGCTGGGCGCTGGCGGTCGCCTATGCGACGGTGCTGCTGCTTGCCGGCCTGCATCCGCTTGGAATCCCGCCCGCGAACCCCTAAGTTCGGCAGGCAAAGGAGGCACCGGCCCATGTTCGGCATTCCCGGCAAGGCACCCGTGACGCTGACCCCCGCGGCGGTCAGCCAGATCGTCCGCCTGATGGAGCGGGACGGCGCCTTCGGCCTGCGCCTCGGCGTGCGCAAGGGCGGCTGCGCGGGCATGGAATACACGATGGAGGTCGCGGCCGAGGCCGGGCCGATGGACGAGGTCGTCGAACAGGACGGGGCGCGGGTGATGATCGCGCCGATGGCGCAGATGTTCCTGTTCGGGACCGAGATCGACTACGAGACCTCGCTCCTGTCGGCGGGGTTCCGCTTCAACAACCCCAATGTCGCCGAGGCCTGCGGCTGCGGCGAATCGATCAAGTTCCGCGACCCCGCCGGGGCCGCGCCCGGCGGCCAGGCCGCCTGACCCCTTTCCCGCCGTCACGAGGCGGGGCCCTGCGGAAATCCGGTCAGAAGCAGCGCGGCGAGCGCGGGCGCGCCGCGCGGGGCGCTGCCGCGGAGCGGCCCGTGAAGCCCGCGCGGCCCGAGGCTGAGCACGGCGAAGGCCCCGCCGGGCCGGCCGACGACGACGGCCCCCGCGCTTCCCCGGCGGCAGGCCGCGCCCTGCGCGAGGCGGGCGAGGATGGCGGCCTCGGCGGCCAGGCCCGCGGCCAGCGCCGGCCCGGCGCAGGCGGCGGGGCGGGCGGGCGCCGCGGGCAAGGGCGGCGGGACGGGCGTGACCGGCCGCGCCGGGGCGCCGAGGAGCGCCGGCAGCGCGGCAAGGGCAAGGACGAGGGCCGTCAGGCGCATGGCGGGACCTTCCGCCCCGGCGCGCCCGGACAGGCGCGGGGCGGCGCCGAGGATCGGCCGACACGGTTAGCGCCCGCTTAACGCCGCTGCCCGCTTCCGCCCCGGCCGGGCATCGCCTATGGTCCGGCCCGCATCGACAACGGAGCCCTCACCCCATGCGCAGACTCGCCGCCGGAAACTGGAAGATGAACGGCCTTGCGGTGCAGCTCGGCGAGATCCGGGCGCTGGCGGCGGCCTATCCCGCGCCCGCCTGCGAGGTGCTGGTCTGCCCGCCCGCCACGCTGGTCGCGCCGGCCGCGCAGGCCCGCGGGTCGGCGCCGGTCCTGATCGGCGGGCAGGACTGCCATGCCGAGGCCGCGGGCGCCCATACCGGCGACATCTCGGCCGAGATGCTGCGCGACGCGGGCGCGAGCCACGTCATCGTCGGCCATTCCGAGCGCCGCGCCGATCACGGCGAGACCGACGCGGCGGTCCGCGCCAAGGCCGCGGCGGCCTGGCGCGCCGGGCTGACGGCGATCATCTGCATCGGCGAGACGCTGGCCGAGCGCGAGGCGGGCCGGACGCTCGACATCTGCGCAAGGCAGCTTGCCGGGAGCGTTCCCGACGGCGCGACGGCGGCGACCACCGTCATCGCCTACGAGCCGGTCTGGGCGATCGGGACCGGGCTGACCCCGACCACCGCCGAGATCGCCGAGGTCCACGCCTTCCTGCGGGCGGCGCTGACCGACCGCTTCGGACCGGAGGGGGCGGGCATCCGCCTGCTCTACGGCGGATCGGTCAAGCCCGCGAACGCCGCCGCCATCTTCGCGGTCGCGAACGTGGACGGCGCGCTGGTCGGCGGCGCCAGCCTGAAGGCGGCGGAGTTCGGCGCCATCATCGATGCGCTTGCCGCGGCCTGAACCGCGCCCGCGGCGCGCCTGCGGCACCGGCGCGTCGCGTTCGGGCGCGCGGGCCTGCGGGCGGCGGGGTCTGATGGCGCCATGACCGCGCTTGCGACACCGGCCGACGCGGCCCTCAGGGCCAACCTCCTGTGCGCGGGCTCGATGATGGTCTGGGCGGCGGGCCTGCCGGCCGCCGACTTCCTGATCCCGCATGTCCCGGCGGTGTGGCTGTCGCTCCTGCGCAACGGCCTGGCGGCGGCGCTGCTGCTGCCGCTGTGGTGGGCCTTCGACGGCTTCGGCCGGATGCGGCGGGCGTCCTGGGGCCTCGGCGCCGTGCTCGGCTGGGTCACGCTCGGCCTCGCCTCGATCCTGACCATCCTCGCGCAGGACCTCACGGATGCGGTGACGGTCGCGGTGATCTCGGCCAGTTCGCCGGTCGTGGGGCTGGCGATCGAGGTCGTCGCCGGGCGGCGGCGGATCACGGCGGCGGTCGCGGCGGGCCTCCTCCTGTCGCTGGCGGGCGGGATCCTGGCGGCGACGCAGGGCGCGACGGGCCTGACGCTGGGGCTCGGCGCGGCGGCGGCGCTGGGGGCGGTTGTCTGCTACACGCTCGGCTCCAGCCTGACCGTCACCGCGATGCCGGGAGAGACCGACCTCGGCCGCGCCGCCGTCACCGTCGCGGGGGCCGCGGCCGTCGGCCTGCCCGTCACCCTGGCCTGGAGCCTCGGCGGCGGCGCCGCGCCGGACTGGGGCGCGCTCGGCTGGCCCGAGGCCGGCGCCCTGATCGTCTTCGGCGTCGGCGCCATCGGGATCAGCCAGCTCCTCTGGATCATGGGGGTGTCGCGGATCGGGATCGGACTGGCGAGCTTTCACCTCAACGCGGCGCCCTTCTACGTGATGCTGTTCCTCTTCGCGCTCGGCAACCCGTGGAACTGGACCCAGGCGGCGGGCGCCGCGGTCGTCGCCGCCGGCGTCGTCCTGGCGCAGGGGCGGCGCCGGTGAGGACGCTGTCGCAGTCGCCGACCGATCCCGCCTTCGTGCAGGATCCCTATCCCTTCTACGACCGCGCGCGCGCCGAGGGGCCGCTGTTCTTCTGGCAGGATTACGGGCTGCCCTGCGCGGTCTCGGCCGCCGCGGTGGGCGCGATCCTGCGCGACCGCCGCTTCGGGCGCGAGCCGCCGCCCGGACACGCGCCGGAGATCCCGGCACATCTGGCGCCGTTCTACGCCGTCGAGGCGCATTCGATGCTGGAACTCGAGCCGCCGCGCCACACGCGGCTGCGCGGGCTGGTCCTGCGGGCCTTCACCTCGCGGCGGATCGCGGCGCTGGCGCCCGAGATCGAGGCGCTGAGCCATGCGCTGATCGACGCCCTGCCGGGAGACGGCCCCTTCGACCTGCTGCCGGCCTTTGCCACGCGCCTGCCGGTGATCGTCATCGCGCGCCTGCTCGGCGTGCCCGAGGACCGCGCGCCCGACCTGCTGGCCTGGTCGAATGCGATGGTCGGCATGTATCAGGCCCGGCGCACGCGGGCGACCGAGGACGCGGCGGTGGCCGCGACCGAGGCCTTCGTCGCCTTCATGCGCGCTTACGTCGAGGACCGCCGCGCCCGCCCCGCCGACGACCTGATCACCCACCTGATCGCCGCCGAGGCCGAGGGCGAGCGGCTGACGACCGACGAGCTGATCGCCACCTGCATCCTGCTCCTGAATGCCGGGCACGAGGCGACGGTGCACACGCTGGGCAACGGGGTGAAGGCGCTGATCGAGCACGGCGCCCCGCCCGCGGCGCTGGCGCCGGACGCGATCGAGGCGACGGTCGAGGAGATCCTGCGCTTCGACCCGCCGCTGCACCTGTTCACGCGCTGGGCCTATGACGAGGCCGAGATCGGCGGCCACAGCTTCCGGCGCGGCGACCGGGTCGGCTGCCTGCTGGCGGCGGCCAACCGCGATCCCGCGGTCTGGGACGCGCCCGGCGCCTTCCGCCCCGACCGCCCGCAGCGGCCCAACCTGTCCTTCGGGGCGGGGCTGCATTTCTGCGTCGGCGCGCCGCTCGCCCGGCTGGAGCTGCGGATCGCCCTGCCGATCCTGTTCGCAAGGCTGCCCGGCCTGCGCATCGCCGCGCCGCCGCGCTATGCCGACCTCTACCACTTCCACGGGCTCGGCGCGCTGATGCTGGCGGCCGGCTAGCCCTTCGCGGCGGGGGCGGCGCGGCTGGCGCGGCCGCGCGCCGCCCGCCCGCCGGGCCGGTGCTTGGCCAGCGCCGAAGGCCCGGCCTTCTTCACCCCCTTGAAGGGGTTGCGCTCGCCCTGGTCGCGGAAGGTCAGGCGCACCGGGGTGCCCTGAAGGCCGAAGCTGTCGCGCAGCCCGTTGACGAGATAGCGCGCATAGGCCTCGGGGATCTGGTCGGCATGGGTCGTCATCGCGACGAAGGCGGGCGGGCGCGTCTTGACCTGGGTCATGTAGCGCAGCCGGATGCGCCGCCCGCCCGGCGCCGGCGGGGGATGCGCCTCGGTCATCGCGGCGAGCCACTGGTTGAGGCGGCCGGTGGTGACGCGGATGTTCCAGGCGGCATAGGCATCAAGCACCGCCTGGTGCAGGCGGTCGAGGTTCTGCCCGGTCCTGCCCGAGATCGCCACCAGGGGCGCGCCGCGCAGCTGCGGCAGCAGCCGCTCGAAGGCCGCCTTCATCGCGGCGAGCTTGGCCTGCTTGTCGGGCTCGGCATCCCACTTGTTGATCGCCACCACGACCGCGCGCCCCTCGGTCTCGGCGAAGTCGGCGATGCGCAGGTCCTGCGTCTCGAAGGGGATCGCGGCGTCGAGCAGCACCACCACGACCTCGGCGAAGCGCACCGCGCGCAGGCCGTCGGCGACCGACATCTTCTCCAGCCGGTCGCTGATCTTCGCCCGCTTGCGCATCCCCGCGGTGTCGAAGATGCGGACCGGCGTGCCCATCCAGACGGTCGAGACCGAGATCGCGTCGCGGGTGATCCCGGCCTCGGGCCCGGTCAGCAGGCGGTCCTCGCCGAGGATCGTGTTGATGAGGGTGGACTTGCCCGCGTTCGGCCGCCCGATGACGGCGATCTGGAGCGGCCGCTTCAGCGTCGGCACCGGCGCGCCGGCCGGCAGGTCGTCGGCGACGGCGACATCGGTCTCGGGCGCCGCCTCGCTGTCGCGGCGGGCGAAGCCGTCGGCGATCGGCTGCAGGACGCGGTAGAGGTCGTCCATCCCCTCGCCATGCTCGGCGCTGATCCGCACCGGCTCGCCCAGCCCGAGCTCGAAGGCCTCGAGCGAGCCCTGGTCGGCGGCCGCGCCCTCGGCCTTGTTCACCGCGAGGATGACATGGGCGTTCTTCCGCCGCAGCAGGTCGGCCAGGGCGCGGTCGGTCGCCGTCACCCCCTCGCGCCCGTCGATCACGAAGAGGCAGACATCGGCCATGGCGACCGCGCGCTCGGTCAGCCGGCGCATCCGGCCCTGGAGGCTGTCGTCGGTCGCGTCCTCGAGCCCGGCGGTGTCGATCGCGGTGAAGCGCAGGTCGGCGAGCCGCGCCTCGCCCTCGCGCAGGTCGCGGGTGACGCCGGGACGGTCGTCCACCAGCGCGAGGCGCTTGCCGACGAGGCGGTTGAAGAGCGTCGACTTGCCGACGTTCGGACGGCCGACGATGGCGAGCGAGAAGGTCATGGGCGTTCCGGGTCGGGCGGCGGGACGGCCGCCGGCTTACAGGCTGGGCGGGTCAGCGGAAAGCGTGCAGCTGGCCGTTGCGCGACATGACATAGAGCGTCTGGCCGGCGACGACCGGCGAGGAGGCCGCCCCGCCCGGGATCTCGGACGCCGCGAGCAGCGCGCCCGAGGCCGGGTCGAAGGCGCGCAGCACGCCGTCGGAGGAGGCGGTGATCAGCCGTCCGCCGGCGAGCACGGGGCCGTACTGGACGAAGATCGCCTCGCGCTTCTTGTCCTTCTGCTTCTCGAAATAGGGCATGTCGATGCGCCAGACGACATCGCCGGTGGCGGCGTCGAGCCGCACGAGCTGGTTCTCGTCGGACACGAACCAGACGGCGTCGCCGGCGACGACCATCCCGTCCGAGGCGCCCTCGTCGGCCGCCCAGTAGCGGGTCCCGGTCTCGGCGTCGAAGGCGACGAGGCGGCCCGCGCTGCTGCCGGCAAGGACGGTGCCGCCGGCCACGACCGGATCGCCGGTGAGGTCGGAGACCTGGGCGAAGGCGCGCCCGAGCCGCTTGCCGGCGACATAGGCCGCCCATTGCGGGGCGCCGTCGGCGGCGTTCACCGCGATCAGCTCGCCCCCCGCATAGGGCATGAAGACCCGCCCGTCGGCCACCGCCGGCGCCGCCGCGCCCGGCACGCCGCCATCCGAGGGCGTGCCCGGCAGGACCCACTGGATCTTGCCGTCCTCGGCGCGGACGGCGACGCCCGAGGCGTCGCGCGCCACGACATAGACGGTGCCGTCGGCATAGGCCGGCGCGCCGCCGACCGCGGTGTTGAAGCCCTGGCGCCAGGCGATGCGGCCGGTCGCGGCGTCGAGCGCCACGAGTTCGCCGAAGCCCGTGGTCACGAACAGGCGTCCGTCGCCATAGGCTAGGCCGTTGCCGGTGTTCTCGCCCGGCCGTTCCGTCGCCGGGGTGACGTCGGTCTGCCAGACCGTCGCGCCCGAGGTCGCGGTCGCGGTCACGCGGCCCTGCGAATCGACGGTATAGACCCGGCCCGCCGCCACCACCGGATCGGCGGCGATGCGCGCCCTGCGGCTGTCGCCGGCGCCGGCATCGGCGGTCCAGACCCGCGTCAGCGAGGGGCCGAGCGCGAGGTTGCCCGCCCGGTGCGCGGGGCCGCCGCCGGCCTGCGTCCAGTCGGCATTGGCGACCGCCCCCGGCAGGCTGACCGGGACGTTGCGGGTGCCGGCGACGAGGACCGGGTCGGGCGCCACCGGGGCTTCGGCCACCGGCGCCGTGCCGTCGAGCGGCGCCTCGCCGCCCTCGGCGTCCTCGCCGACCGGCGCGCGCACGTCGAGCCGCTGGCCCTCGAGCGGCAGCTCGCGCTCGGTGCAGGCCGCCGCCCACAGCGCCAGGACACATATCGCCGCCGTCTTCGCCCGCATCGCCCCACCGTCCCGTGTTCGTCCGCCCGTTTCGTCCGCCCCGTGTCGTTCGCCCGCCCGCGTCCGCCTGCGCGCCCCGCCGGGCGCGCGCGCACTCAGCCCGCGGCAGGTTTCCCGCCGAGCGCCACAATCATCTGCGACACGCGCTGGCGCAAGGCTTGCGTGGCCTGGGCGTCCTCGGCCAGCGCGCCAAGCATCGCCAGCGCCTCGTCGCGCTTGCCGGCCGCGACGAGATCGAGCGCCTGAAGCTCCAGCCCGAGCGTGCGGAAGGGCGCCCCCGGCGCCGTCAGCTCGGCCAGCGCGGCGGCCCTTTCCCCTGCCTCCAGCGCCCCCTCGGTCAGCGCCAGACGGTAGAGCGCCAGATGCCGGTAGACCGCGGGCAGTTCGGCATCGGCCGCGACCGGGGCGAGGATCGCCGCCGCGCCCTTCGCGTCGCCCGCCGCCGCGGCATCGGCGGCGCGCAGGAGCGCGAGCACCGGCGCCTGGTCGGCGCTGGCCTGCACCGCGGCGAGGGCTGCCGCGCGGCCCTCTGCCTCGCCCGAGAGGGCGGCCAGAAGGGCGTCGCCGAAGGCCTGCGAAGCGGCGCGGTGGCGCGCCTTCTGCCATTCGTTCCAGGCCGCGCCGCCGACGATGAACAGGATCAGGACGCCGCCGATCCAGCCATAGCGGCGGAAGGCCGCGAAGAGCCGGTCGCGGCGGAGTTCCTCGTTCACCTCGTCGATGAAGCTTTCGTTGCTGCTCACGTCCCGCCGCCCCGCCCGAAGGATCGGCCCCTCTTACACGGGCGCGGGCGGAAATGCCAAGTGTCGCCGGGCGGCTCAGGCCTTTCCGTAGTGCTGGTGCTTGTTGTAGAAGGGGCGCTCGCTGTCCTCGGCAAAGGCGACGCCGCCCTCCTGGATCTGGCGCAGGCGCGACAGTTCCTCCTCCTCGGCGGACTGGCGGTTCCACATCGCGGCATAGCGGCCGCCGCGGGCCAGAAGGTCGGCATGGCGCCCCTGTTCGACGATGCGCCCGTCCTCGAGCACCACGATCAGGTCGGCATCGGCGATGGTGGACAGGCGGTGCGCGATGGTGATGACGGTCCGCCCCTCGCCCATGGCGCGCAGGCTGTCCTGGATGTCGCGTTCGGTCTGGGTGTCAAGCGCGCTCGTCGCCTCGTCGAGAAGCAGGATCGGCGGGTTCTTGAGCAGCGTGCGGGCGATGCCGACGCGCTGCTTCTCGCCGCCCGACAGCTTCAGGCCGCGTTCGCCGACCCGCGTCTGGTAGCCGTCCGGCAGCCGCATGATGAAGTCGTGGATCTTGGCCGCCTTCGCCGCCTCGATCAGCCGCTCGCGCGGGGCGTCGGGGTTGCCGTAAGCGATGTTGTACTCGATCGTGTCGTTGAACAGGACGGTGTCCTGCGGCACGACCCCGATCGCGTCGTGCAGGGATTGCTGGGTGACGTCGCGCACGTCCTGCCCGTCGATGCGCAGGGCGCCGCCGGTCACGTCGTAGAAGCGGAACAGGAGCCGCCCGATGGTGGACTTGCCCGATCCCGACGGGCCGACCACCGCCACCCGCCGGCCCGCGCCCACGGTCAGCGACACGCCCTTGAGGATCGGGCGCGCCGGATCGTAGCCGAAATGCACGTCGTCCAGCTCGATCTCGCCGCCGGTGACCTTCAGCGGCTTCGCGCCCGGCCGGTCGGTGATCTCGGCCGGCTGGGCGAGCAGGTCGAACATGTCGCCCATGTCGATCAGCGACTGGCGGATCTCGCGGTAGACGGTGCCGAGGAAGCCGAGCGGCAGGGTGATCTGCATCATGTAGGCGTTGACCATGACGAAATCGCCGACCGTCAGGCTGCCGGCCAGCACGCCGCGCGCGGCCATCACCATGACGATGACGAGACCGGTGGTGATGATCGCCGCCTGGCCGATGTTGAGCAGGCCGAGCGACTGGCCCGTCCGGACTGCGGCGCCCTCGTAGCGCGCCATCGCGCGGTCGTAGCGCGCGGCCTCGCGCGCCTCGGCGCCGAAATACTTCACCGTCTCGAAGTTCAGAAGCGAATCGACCGCCTTCTGGTTGGCGTCGGTGTCCTGGTCGTTCATCTCCTTGCGGATGCGCACCCGCCATTCGGTCACCTTGAAGGTGAAGGTGACGTAGATCGCGATGGTGACGACGACGACCAGCGCATACCAGAGGCTGAAGACGGTGGCGAAGATGACGGTGACGAGCACCAGTTCAAGGAACAGCGGGCCGATCGAGAACAGCGTGAAGCGGAGCAGGAAATCGACGCCCTTGACGCCGCGCTCGATGATCCGGCTGAGGCCGCCGGTCTTGCGCGTGATGTGGAAGCGCATCGACAGCGCGTGGATGTGGGTGAAGGTCTCGAGCGCCAGCTTGCGCAGCGCGCGCTGCCCGACGCGGACGAAGACGATGTCGCGCAGTTCGCCGAAGCCGACATTGGCAAGGCGGGCGAGCCCGTAGGCGATGGTCAGCGCCACCGCCCCGAGCGCCACCCAGCCCTCGGTGGTGTCGGGCGCCGGAGCGAGCGAATCGACCGCCCACTTGTAGAAGAAGGGCGTGATCAGCGAGAAGATCTTGGCGGCGAAGAGCGCGACAAGCGCCAGCACCACCCGCCGCTTCACCCAGCCCTCGCCTTCCGGCCAGAGATAGGGAAGCACCCGGCGCAGCGTGTTCAGCCCGCTGCGCCTGACGGCCGCGCTGCCGTCCTGCGGATTCTGGTTCGGGGCTGCGGGCACGGCCCCCGCGGTGACATCGGCCATCGTCTTCGTCCTGTCGTGACGAAACCGGTTGATCGCACGCGGCGGGCGCGGTATCAAGCAGATAATTCAACGCTACATGAAATGTTGAAACGATGCAGGCGACCGAAGCCCTTGCCGCCCTGTCGGCGCTGGCCAGCGAGGTCCGGCTGTCGCTGGTGCGGATGCTGGTCGCAGCCGGCGATGGCGGCCGTCCCGCCGGGGTGATCGCGCGCGAGCTGGGGCTGGCGCCGTCGCGCCTGTCGTTCCATCTCGCCGAGCTCGAACGCGCGGGCCTGGTCACGGCGCGCAAGGAATCGCGCAACGTCATCTACGCGGCGGACTACCGGCAGATCGGCCGGCTGATCGGCTATCTCCTGAACGACTGCTGCGCCGCGCATCCGGTGGTCTGCGCCTGCTGCCATCCTGAGGCGGGGCGCGAGGAGTCCCCGGCAACCCACTGACAACGGACGCGTTCCGCTCGCCGTGCCCGCCTAGTCCTCGGGCAGCGGCACGGTGAAGATCTGGCCCGGATAGATCAGGTCGGGATCCTTGATGAGGGCCTTGTTGGCCTCGTAGACGCGGACCCAGATGACGCCGCTGCCGTAGTTCTCGCGGGCGATCCGCCACAGGCTGAAGCCCGGCTGCACCGTCACCACCTTGACCGTCGTCGCCCGCACCGGCTGCGCCTCGGGCGCGGGGGCGGGCACGGGCGCGGCGGCCTCCGTCGCCGCCGGCGCATCGGCCTGCGCGAGGCCGGCCGGGGCGGTTTCGGCGGCGGCGGCGGGCGCGGCGGGGGCGTCGGGTTCGGTTGCCGCCGCGGCGAGATCGGGCGCCGTCGCGGCTGCCGTCCCTGCCGCCGTTTCCGGCGCCGGCGCCGGCTCCGGCTGCGTCGCGGGCGCGGTCGCGGGCGGCGCCGGCTCGGCGGTCTGCGCCGCCGGGGCGGCCGCGGTCTCCGCCGGGGCCTCGGGCTGCACCTCCGGCTGCGGCTCCGCCTGCGCTGCGGGCTGCGGCGCCGCTTCCGCCCCGGCCTCGGCCTCGGGCTGGGCGGGGGCCGCCACCGCCGCGATCACCTCGGGCGCCTCGCGCTGGAACGGCGTCTCGAAGCGCGAGATCACCTTGCCGTCGGTGCCGACCTCGTCGGCGCGCAGCGTGTAGAGGCCGGCGGCGATTCCGCCGAGCGTCGCCGTCCAGGTTCCGTCCGGGTTCAGGAGCACGGTCGCCGCGGGCGCGTTGTCGAGATAGAGGTTGACGAAGGCGCCGCTGCTGCCCCGGCCCGCCAGCATCACGTCGCCCGCGTCAGTGTAGGAAATGGTGTCGATCACGACCGTCTGCGCGGGCGCGGCATCGAGCCGGCGCACGCCGCTGTCATCGGCGAGCAGGACGGCCGGCGCCGCCGGCTCCGGCGCGGCGGTCTCGGGCGCCGCTTCGGGCGCCGCTTCCGGCGCGGCGGGTGCCGCCGCCGTCGTCTCCGGCGCGCTGGCGGCGGGCTCCGGCACGGCGGGTTCGGCCGCCGCGGTCCCGGCCGCGTCGGTCTCGGCCGCCGCGGTTTCGGCCGCGCCGGGTTCGGGCGCGGGGGCTGTCGCGGCAGCAGGCGCGGGAACCGGCGCGATGATGATCGTCTCGGCCGAGGCGATCATGCTGCCGTCCGCGGCGGGCGTCTCGAGCGTGAGCACGCGCGGCGCATCGCTCGGCCCCAGCGACAGGAAGGCGGCGAAGGTCCCCTCGCCGTCCGCCGCGGCGCGGGCGACCTCCTGGCCGTCCGCGCGGACCACGACCTCGGCGCCCGGCGCGGCGCGGCCGGCGACCAGGACCGACCCCTCGGCATCGGCGCGCACGGTGTCGAAGGCCGGCGCCGGGGGGGCGCTGTCCGCGGCCGGCGCGGGCGCGGCGTCGGGCGCGGGCGTGGCTGCCGCCTTCTCCGTCCCCTGCTCCGCCTCCTGCCCCGCGGCCGGCGAGGGCGCCGCCCCGGTGGCCTGCGCCTGATCCGCCGCGGTCTCCGTGGCCGCCGCCTGATCCGTCCCCTCCTCCGGGGCCGGTGTCGCGGCCGTCTCCGTGGCGGCCTCGTCCTGTGGCGCGGGGCCGTCGCGCGTCGCGACAAGGGCCACGATCCCGGCGACCGCCAGCGCTGCCGCCGCGCCGCCGATCCAGGTCAGCGCGCCCGCTCCGCCGCGCGCGGCGCCGCCATCCGTCGCAGCCGCGCCCGCCTGCGGCGTGCCCGGACCGTTCGTCCCCTCGTCAGCCATCCCTCTACCCCGCCGTCCAAGCCCGGATGTCCCCCGTCCGGCCTTGCTTGAGCGACCATAGCAACCGCTGTATCTGGGGTCAAAGAAACACGTGACCGCGAGGCCTTGCCCCATGCCGACACGATCCGTCTGTGTCTTCTGCGGCTCACGCAGCGGCGTCCGGCCGGCCTATGCCGAGGCCGCCCGCGCGGCGGGGCGGATGATCGCCGCGAATGGCTGGCGGCTCGTCTATGGCGCGGGCGACGTGGGCCTGATGGGCGAGGCCGCGCGCGCCGCCCAGGCTGCCGGTGCGGCCACCTTCGGCGTCATCCCGGAGCACCTTCTCGGCCGCGAATCCGGCCGGCGCGACCTGACCACGGTCGTCGTCACCGAGGACATGCACGAACGCAAGAAGGTCATGTTCATGAACTCGGACGCCATCGCCGTCCTGCCGGGGGGCGCGGGATCGCTGGACGAGTTCTTCGAGGTGCTGACCTGGGCGCAGATCGGTCTGCACCGCAAGCCGATCCTGCTGCTGGACGTGGAGGGCTACTGGCAGCCGCTCATCGCCCTTCTCGACCATGTGATCGCCGAGGGTTTCGCCGATGCCTCGCTGAGGGGCCATTTCCGGGCCGTGCCGGACGTGCCGGCGCTGGAGGCCGACCTGGCTGCGGTCTTTTCGTGACGGAGGAGCCGATGCCCCCTGCCCTCGAGGGCGGCTGCGATTGCGGAGAGATCCGCTATCGCCTGACCAGCGCCCCGCTGATCGTCCATGCCTGCCATTGCCGCTGGTGCCAGCGCGAGACCGGCAGCGCATTCGCCCTGAACGCGATGATCGAGGCCGACCGCGTGACCCCTCTCAGGGGCGAGCCCGAGCTGATCCGGACGCCCTCGCACAGCGGCAAGGGGCAGGTCATCGCCCGCTGCCCGACCTGCCGGATCGCCGTCTGGAGCAACTATTCCGGCTCCGGCCCGGTCACGCGCTTCGTGCGGGTGGGCACGCTCGACGACCCCGACCGCCTGCCGCCGGACGTGCACATCTTCACGGCGTCGAAACAGCCCTGGGTCGTCCTGCCCGAGGGCGCGCGGGTCTACCCGGAATTCTACCCGCGCGCGGAGGTCTGGAGCCGCGAGTCCCTGGCGCGGTTCGAAGCCCTGAAGCCCGCCATCGCCGCCTGGCGGGCCGGCCAGTAGCAGGAAAGGCCCGCGGATCGCTCCGCGGGCCTCTCGCGTCTCTGCCGGACCCTAGAGGGCGGCGGCGACGGCCTCCCAGTTGACCAGCTTCTCCAGGAAGTTCGTCAGATAGGCCGGGCGCCTGTTGCGGAAGTCGATGTAGTAGGAATGTTCCCACACGTCGCAGCCGAGCAGCGCGGTCTGGCCGAAGCAGAGCGGGTTCACCCCGTTCTCGGTCTTCGTCACCTTCAGGCTGCCGTCCTTGTCCCTGACCAGCCAGGCCCAGCCCGAGCCGAACTGGCCCGCGCCGGCGGCGGCGAAATCGTCCTTGAACTTCTGCACCGAACCGAAGGCCTCGGTCAGCGCCTTCTCCAGCGCGCCCGGCATTTTCTTGTTCTCGCCCGGCGACATCCAGGTCCAGAACATGTTGTGGTTCCAGTGCTGCGAGGCGTTGTTGAAGATGCCCGACTGCGCCACCGCGCCCGCCTGATAGGTGCCGCGGATGATGTCCTCGAGGCTCCTGCCCTCCCATTCGGTCCCGGCGATCAGCTTGTTGCCGTTGTCCACATAGGCCTTGTGGTGCAGGTCGTGGTGGTATTCGAGCGTCTCCCTCGACATGCCGAGGGGGGCAAGCGCGTCATGCGGATAGGGAAGATCGGGAAGCGTGAAGGCCATGGCGTTTCCTTTCGGGATGGCGGGGTGACGGAGGGAATAAGGCCCTGCGGCGGGGCAAGGTCAAGGGCGGGGGACGCCCCGCCCGGCCGGCGGAGCGGGCGGCGCAGGGGCCAGCAGGGCGGGCGTCCGGGAGGCCGGGCGGGGCCGGCCGCCCCCGGTCAGGGATCGAGCTCGGTCCCGCTGCGCGAGGCCGTCTCGAGCAGCGCCATCACGTAGCCCGCGACCGAGCGGAAGGTGATGAGCGTGAACTGCTCCGGCCCCGAGCGCCAGAAGGCGCCGGCGACCTGGGCGATCCGGGTGCGGCGGATCTCGCCCTCGGCCAGCGCGTCGAGATCGGCGGGGCTGAGCTTGCGCAGCACCTGATCCGCCTTCGGCCCGGTGATGGTGAAGGTGGCGCGGGCGTCGGAGACATCGGCGACCAGCGCATGCTCGCCGGCGAGCGAGGCCGACAGCGTGGCGGCCGCGCGCGGGGCGTCGGCATAGGGGACGAAGATCATCAGTTCGTCGGGCGACATCCAGGCCGCGGCGCGGTCGTCCTTGGTCACGATCCGGCGCGGCGGCGGAACCGCGGTTCCGGTCGCCGCCTTCACCGCCGCCGCCATCCGGCGCGCGCCGAGATCGCCGCGGACGGTGATCATGCCGCGCAGGCCGGCCTCGGCGACGGTGACGAATCCGGTGCGGGTGGCGCCGCCGAGCGCGCTTGCCGCCAATGCCCTTTCGGCCCTGTCAGACATTCTGCCGCGCTCCCTCGGGATCGTAGAAGACCGGGCTGACGATCCGGGCCTGCATGACCCGGCCGCCGGTGGTGGGAAAGTCCAGCACCTCGCCCATCCGTTCCGGCCCGCGCCGGACGAGGCCCATGGCGATGCCCCGCCCGAGCGTCGGCGAGAAGTAGGTCGAGGTGACGCGCCCCTGAACGTTGCGCTGGCCGTTGGCGTTCACCCCCTCGGCCACCGCATAGGCGCCGTCGGGAAGGACGCTGCCGTCGAGGGTCTGGAGGCCGACGAGCTTCCAGCGCTCGGGCGAGGCCATGTGCACCCGTTCCTGCGCCCGCTTGCCGAGATAGTCAGGCTTCTTCTTCGAGATCGCCCAGTCCAGCCCGAGGTCCTGCGGGATGACGGTGCCGTCGGTCTCGTCCCCGATCATGATGAAACCCTTCTCGGCGCGCATGACGTGCAGCGCCTCGGTGCCGTAGGGCATGGCGCCGAACTCCTGCCCGGCCTCGATCAGCCGTTCCCAGAAGGCGAGGCCCTCGGAGGCCGGGACGGCGATCTCGTAGCTGAGCTCGCCCGAGAAGCTGATCCGGAAGACCCGCGCGCGGAAGCCGCCGAGCGTGCCCTCGGCGAAGGTCATGAAGGGCAGCGCCTCGGCCGAGACATCCATCCCGCCCAGCCTTTCGAGGAGCCTGCGTGCGTTGGGCCCGACGACGGCGACCTGCGCGAACTGCTCGGTGAGGTTCGCGACATGGACCTTCCAGTCCCACCATTCGCACTGGAGCCAGTCCTCCATGTGCGCGTGGATGCGGTCGGCGCCGCCGCTGGTGGTGTGGCAGAGCCAGCTGTCCTCGGCCAGCCGCACGACGACGCCGTCGTCGATGAGAAAGCCGTTCTCGCTGCACATCAGGCCGTAGCGGCACCTGCCGACCGGCAGGCTGGACATGACCCCGGTATAGAGCATGTCGAGGAAGCGGCCCGCGTCGGGGCCCTTCACCAGCAGCTTGCCGAGCGTGGATGCGTCAAGCAGGCCAAGGGCCTGGCGGGTGTTCCTCACCTCGCGCTCGACGGCCTGCCGGACCGTCTCGGTGCCACGCTGGAAGCAGTAGGGGCGGCGCCAGAGGCCGACGGGTTCCCAGTGCGCGCCATGCGCCTCGTGCCAGGCGTGCATCGGCGTGCGGCGCAGCGGCTGGAAGATCTCGCCGCGCGCCTCGCCCGCGATCGTGCCCATGGTGAGCGGCGTCCAGGGCGGACGGAAGGTGGTCGTCCCGGTTGCCGGGATCGGCCGGTCGAGCGCTTGGGAAAGGATTGCCAGCCCGTTGATGTTGCTGAGCTTTCCCTGATCTGTCGCCATGCCCAGCGTGGTGTAGCGCTTGGCGTGTTCGACGCTTTCGTAGCCCTCGCGGGCGGCGAGTTCGATGTCCGAGACCTTGACGTCGTTCTGCGGGTCGAGCCAGGCCTTCGCGCGCAGCCGGTAGGGCGCGCCCTGCGGCATCATCCACACCGCCTCGATGGCGCCCTCGGCGGGGGCCGCGCCGGCAGGCGCCGCGCCGGTGCCGCCGGCCGCCGCATGGGCGTCCTCGAGCACCTCGCCGAGCGTCAGCGCGCCGTTCGCCGCCCCCGCGGCCACCGCCATCGCGGCGCCGTCCGCGCCGGCCGGCGGGCGCGCCGGATCGGGGCGGAACATCGCCCGCGCCTCGTCCCAGCGCAGCCCGCCGCCGCAATGCGACCACAGGTGCACGGCCGGCGACCAGCCGCCCGACATGGCGACCGCCTCGCAGGGGATCTCCTCGAGCGGCGCGCCCTCGCCCGCCTGGGCGCAGACGACGACACTTATCACCCGCTTGCCGCCCTTGACCTGGGCGATGCCGCGGCCCTCGAGCACGCGGATGCCCTTCGCCCGCACGGCCTCGGGCAGCGGGCCCCGCGCCTCGGCGCGGGCGTCGAGCACCGCGGGCACGATCAGGCCGGAGGCGTGCAGCGCCAGCGCGGTGCGGTAGGCGTCGTCGTTGTTGGTGACGATCACGGTGCGGTCGCCGGGGCTGACCGCCCAGTTGACCACGTAGTCGCGCACCGCCGAGGCCAGCATCACCCCCGGCCTGTCGTTGCCGGCAAAGCTGAGCGGCCGCTCGATCGCCCCGGTCGCGGTGATGACGCGCCCGGCGCGGATGCGCCACAGGCGCTGGCGCGGGGTGCCCGCGGGCGCGGTGTGGTCGGCAACCCGCTGGGCGGCGAGCAGGTAGCCGTGGTCGTAGAGCCCGGTCGCCTGCGTGTTCAGCCGCAGGGTGACGTTGGGCAGGCCCTCGAGCCTTGCCACCGCGTCGCGCACCCAGTCCTCGGGGTGGCGGCCGTCGATCGTGGCGCCGTCCTGCGCCGCGTCCACCGGCGCCCGGCCGCCCCACCAGCCGTTCTGTTCCAGCACGATCACCCGGCCGCCCGCCGCCGCCGCGGCGAGGGCGGCGGCGAGGCCCGCCACCCCGCCGCCGACGACGACCGTCTCGGCATGGGCATAGGCCTGTTCGTAGCAGTCCGCGTCGCGCTCGCGCGGCACCTTCCCGAGCCCGGCGGCGCGGCGGATGAAGGGCTCGTAGACGTGTTTCCAGAACGGGCGGGGATGAATGAACATCTTGTAGTAGAAGCCCGCCGGCAGGAAGCGCATCAGCGCGTTGTTGATGATGCCGAGGTCGAATTCGAGGCTGGGCCAGTGGTTCTGGCTCTCGGCGACCGCGCCCTCGAAGAGCGCGGTGACGGTGGCGCGCTGGTTCGGCTCGAACCGCGCGCCGGTGCCGAGCCCGAGCAGGGCGTTCGGTTCCTCGTGGCCGCTCGCGACGATGCCGCGCGGGCGGTGATACTTGAAGGACCGGCCGACCAGCATCCGGTCCCGGGCGAGCAGCGCCGAGGCGAGCGTGTCGCCCTGGTAGCCGGTGAGCTGCGCCCCGTTGAAGGTGAAGTGCAGGGGTTTGCTGCGGTCGATCAGGCGGCCGCCGGTGGCCAGGCGCGTGGTCATGGCAGGTGCCTCCGGAAGCGAGGGCCGCGCGGCGCGGAAGGGATGAGGACGGCGCCCGTCACTGCAGCCCCTCCCAGTCCGGCCGGCGCGCCCGGATCCGCGCCACGATCTCGGGCGGCGGCTCGCGGGTCTGCGCCGGATAGGTGCCGAAGACCTCGAGCGTCGCGGTGCAGCGCGCGGCGAGGAACCACTTGCCGCAGCCATAGGCATGGCGCCAGCGTTCGAAATGCACGCCCTTGGCGTTCTTGCGGTCGAAGAGATAGCCGGTGAACTCGTCGTCCGAGGAGCCCGGCCCGAACCGCTTCAGATGCGCCTCGCCGCCGGGGGCGAGTTCGGTCTCCTCGGCGGCGACGCCGCAACAGGGGCAGGTGAGGATCAGCATTCAGGCACCTGAGTCCTTTGGTCTTTCTTCAGCTTCGCGGAACCGGGGGCGGGACGGGCGGGCATCAGTGCGCCACCCCCGCGGCGACGCTTTCGTCGATGAAGCGGCCCTCGCGGAAGCGTTCGAGCCCGAATTCCGCCGCCAGCGGCGAGCCGCCGCGCGCCATCAGTTCCGCCATCGCCCAGCCCGAGCCGGGAATGGCCTTGAAGCCGCCCGTGCCCCAGCCGCAGTTGACGTAGATGCCCTCGACCGGCGTCTTCGAGATGATCGGCGAGCGGTCGCCCGTCATGTCCACGATCCCGCCCCACTGGCGCAGCATCTTGAGGCGCGAGAGCATCGGGAAGGTCTCGATCAGGGCGCGGACGGTCTCCTCGATGTGGTGCCAGGAGCCGCGCTGGGTGTAGTTGTTGAAGCCGTCGGTGCCGCCGCCGATCACCATCTCGCCCTTGTCGGACTGGCTCATGTAGCCATGCACGGTATTGGCCATCACCACCACGTCCATGCAGGGCTTGATCGGCTCGCTCACCAGCGCCTGCAGGGCGGCCGATTCGATCGGCAGGCGGAAGCCCGCCATCCCGGCAAGGACGCTGGAATGCCCGGCGACCACGATGCCTAGCTTGCCGCAGCCGATCTCGCCCTTCGTGGTGGCGACGCCGGTGACGCGGCCGGCCTCGACCCGCACCCCCGTCACCTCGCATTGCTGGATGATGTCCATGCCCATGTCCGAACAGGCGCGCGCATAGCCCCAGGCGACCGCGTCGTGCCGCGCCGTGCCGCCGCGCGGCTGCCAGAGCGCGCCGAGCACCGGATAGCGCGGCCCGTCGATGTTCATGATCGGGCAGAGTTCCTTGACCCGGGCGGGCGTGATCCATTCCGTCTCGACGCCCTGGAGCATGTTGGCATGCACCGTGCGCTTGTAGCCGCGCACCTCGTGTTCGGTCTGCGCCAGCATCATCACGCCGCGGGGGGAGAACATGACGTTGTAGTTGAGGTCCTGGCTCAGCGTCTCGTAGAGGGAGCGCGCCTTCTCGTAGATCGCGGCCGAGGGGTCCTGGAGGTAGTTCGAGCGGATGATGGTGGTGTTGCGGCCGGTGTTGCCGCCGCCGAGCCAGCCCTTCTCGATCACCGCGACGTTGGTGATGCCGTGGTTGCGGCCGAGATAGTAGGCCGAGGCGAGCCCGTGCCCACCCGCGCCGATGATGACCACGTCGTAGCGCGGCTTCGGCTGCGGCGACCGCCAGGCCCGTTCCCAGCCCTCGTGATGGGCGAAGGCCTGCCGCGCGACGGCGAAAACGGAATAGCGCTTCATCTCTGCCCCGCTGATCTGTCCCGCTGAGCTGCGCCCGGCGGCCGGGCGTGACCGCTTCTAGGTCCGGGCGGCGTTCTGCCACATCGCCGGAGACGGCGCAAACCGTCAAAATGCGACATGCCGGCGGCTGCCGCGCGGCGGGCGCCTTTCCCCGGCGAGCCGGACGGTCTATCTGGAGCCTGGCGCGGCGGCGCCCGGCCGGACGCCGGGCCGGGCGGGGGCCTGCGGGCGGCAACATCGGGCGGAGACGGGCGGGCGGATGCTGTTCTGGATCGTGGCGGCGGCGATGGCGGCGCTGGTGGCGCTGACGCTGGTGCTGGCGCTGCGCGGGGGCGCCGGCGGCGGCGCGGCGGCGCAGGGCGCCGCGGCGGCCGACATCGCCGTCTATCGAAGCCAGCTTGCCGAGGTGGACCGCGACCTCGCGCGCGGCACCCTTCAGCCCGACGAGGCCGGGCGGCTGCGCGCCGAGATCGGGCGCCGGATCCTCGCCGCCGACCGCCGGCCCGATCGCGCGCCGATGCGCGCCGCGGGCATCGCGCTGCCGGCGGCGCTGATCGTGGCGGCAAGCGCCCTGTCGCTCGCCGCCTACTGGCGGATCGGCGCGCCGGGCTATCCCGACGTACCCCATGCCGGCCGCATCGCCGCCGCCGAGGCGGCGCGGGCGGCGCGCCCCTCGCAGGCCGCGCATCTCGCCACCCTGCCCGAGCCCGCCCTCGTCTCGCCCGCCGATCCGGCCGAGGCCGACCTGATCGCCCGGCTGCGGCAGGCCGTCGCCGACCGTCCCGACGACCTGACCGGGCAGTCGCTTCTGGCCGCGAACGAGGCGCGGCTCGGCAACCTGCGCCCGGCCGCCGCGGCGCAGGCGCGCGTCGTCGCGCTCAAGGGCCAGGGCGCGACCGCCGAGGATCATGCCACGCTCGCCGACTACCTCGTGCGCGCGGCGGAGGGCTATGTCTCGCCCGAGGCCGAGGCGGCGGCGCTTGCCGCCTTCGCGCTCGATCCCGGCAACGGGACGGCACGCTTCTACCTCGGTCTGATGGAGGCGCAGACCGGCCGGCCCGACCGCGCCTTCGCCGTCTGGCGCGACCTGCTTCAGGACAGCCCGCCGGAGGCGCCCTGGGTGCCGGTGATCCGCGACCGGATCGGGATGCTCGCCGCCGCGGCAGGCGTGGACTACACGCCGCCGGAGCCCGCCGGCCCCTCGGCCGCGGACGTGGCGGCGGCGCAGGAGATGGCGCCCGAGGCGCAGGAGGCGATGATCCGCGGCATGGTCGAGGGGCTGGCGGCGCGGCTGGCCAGCGAGGGCGGCACCGGGGCGGAATGGGCGCAGCTCGTGACCGCGCTGGGCGTGCTGGGCGAGACCGAGCGCGCCCGCGAGGTCTGGGCCGAGGCGCAGGACGTCTTCGCCGCCGATCCGTCGGCGCTCGAGGCGGTGGCCGCGGCGGCGCGGCGGGCGGGGGTTGCCGAATGATCCACGCCGCGCTCGCCGATTTCGCCGCCGCCCTGCCGGCCGGCCGGGCGGTGATCGGGCTCGACCTCGGCGAGAAGACGATCGGCGTCGCGGTCAGCGACACGCTCCTGTCGGTGGCCAGCCCGCTGCGCACGATCCGGCGCACCAGGTTCACCGCCGATGCCGCCGCGATCCTCGCCATCGCCGGGCCGCGCGCGATCGGGGGCATCGTGCTGGGCCTGCCCTACAACATGGACGGGTCGGAAGGCCCGCGCGCCCAGTCCACCCGCGCCTTCGCCCGCAACCTGTCGCGGCTGACCGACCTGCCGATCGGCTTCTGGGACGAGCGGCTGTCCACCGTCGCCGCCGAACGCGCGCTGATCGCGGCGGATACGTCACGCAAGCGTCGCTCCGAGGTGATCGACCACGTTGCCGCCGCATTTATCCTGCAGGGGGCGCTGGACCGCATCGGGCATGTCCGGCGGGAGGCGGCGGGCGGTGGATGACGCTGGCATGAAGGACCTGGAGGACGGGATCTGGAGGCGGAACGAGGTGGAAAGCCCCTGCATCCGCATCTGCACCATCCACCCGGCCGAACGGATCTGCGTGGGCTGCTACCGCACCATCGACGAGATCGCGGCGTGGAGCCGGATGACGCCCGAGGCGCGCCGGGCCGTCATGGCGGAGCTGCCCGCCCGCGCCCCGCGCCTGCGCCAGCGGCGCGGCGGGCGGGCGGCGCGGCTGGGCGGACCGGACTAGCAGGGCGCGCTCAGGCGGCGCCGGGGCTCTCGGTCCTCTTCTGCCAGCGCCCGCTTTCCTCGCTCCAGTACTGGGCCGGGACGCCCGCCGCGGTCAGCGCGGCCCACTGACCGCGCGCCAGCTCCACCGCCGCCGGGTCGGCGCCGTCGAACAGGATCCAGACGCGCTCGCGCCCGGCGCAGTCCTCCGGGCTGACCGGCGCGCCCTCGACGGCCATCAGCGCGGCGCCCTCCGGCAGGTCGGTGCCGCAGGTCAGCAGCACCGGCTGCAACCCGTCATGCGGCCCGCCCGCCAGACCATGCGGCAAGAACGCCTCGTCGCCGATGAGCCAGAGGCGGCGGTCGAGCCAGTCCATCCGCGCCGGGTCGGTCCCGCGCACCACCACCCGCCAGCCCTGACCGACGGCGCGGGCGAGGATCGCGCCCGCCGCGGTCTCGAGCGTCGATCGCGTCAGGTGGTAGAACAGCGCCGTGCCCATCAGCCTTCCAGAAGGTCGCGGACGAGGCGGTCGAGCGTCATCACGCCCCAGCCGGTGGCGCCCTTGGGCGCCAGCGCCGAGGCCTCGGAAAGCGAGGCGACGCCGGCGATGTCGATGTGGCACCAGGGCGTGCCGTCCCTGACGAAGCGCTTGAGGAACTGCGCCGCCGTCACCGCGCCGCCGGGCCGGCCGCCGACGTTCTTCATGTCGGCGAGCCGCGATTTCAGCAGGCGGTCGTAGCCCTCGCCCATCGGCATCCGCCACAGGCCCTCGCCCTCGGCCGCCGCCGCCTTCAGGAGCGCGCCGGCGAGCGCGTCGTCGTTCGAGAACAGCCCGGCATTCTCGTGCCCGAGGGCGACGACGATGGCGCCCGTCAGGGTGGCGAGGTCGATCAGGCCGCGCGGGGCGAAGCGGTCCTGCGCGTACCACATGACGTCGCCGAGGACGAGCCGGCCCTCGGCGTCGGTGTTGATGACCTCGACCGTGTCGCCCTTCATCGAGCGCACGATGTCGCCGGGCCGCTGCGCCCGGCCGTCGGGCATGTTCTCGACGAGGCCGACGAGGCCGACGACATTCGCCATCGCCTTGCGCAGGGCGAGCGCCATCATCGTGCCGGCGACGGCGGCGGCGCCGCCCATGTCCATCGTCATCTCCTCCATGCCGGCGGCCGGCTTGATCGAGATGCCGCCGGTGTCGAAGCACACCCCCTTGCCGACCAGCGCCAGCGGCGCATCGCCCTTGCGGCCGCCCCGCCATTCGATGACGACGACATGCGAGGGGCTCTCGGAGCCCTGCCCGACGGCCAGCAGCATCCGCATCCCGAGCTTCGCCAGCGCCGCCTCGTCGAGGACCTCGACCTTCAGGCCGAGGTCCCTGAGCGCCGCGAGGCGCGCGGCGAAGGCCGAGGTCGTCAGCACGTTGGCCGGTTCGTTGACGAGATCGCGGGCGAAGAGGACGCCGCGGGCGACGGCGCCCGCCGCCTCTGCCGACGCCCCGGCCCGCTCGGGCTGCGCCACCATTATCGTCACCGGGCCGGGCGCCGTGCGCTCGCCGGTCCGGTGGTCGGCGAAGTCGTAGGCCCGCAGGGTCAGCCCGAGGGCGATGTCGGCCGCGCGGGGATGCGATCCGGCAAGGACGAGCGTGCCCTTCTCGTGCAGGCTGCGCCCGATCGCGCCGCCCGCCCGCCGCGCCTCCGGCGCCCCGGCCCGGCGGTCCAGCCTGACCAGTTGCAGCACCTCGGCGGCAAGTCCCGCGGGCCAGCCGATCTCGACCGACTCGCCGGGCTTGAGCTTGTCCCAGGCCTTCGACGCGACGGCCCGCGACAGCGCCCCGCGCACCAGCCTGTCGATGCGCCGGCCGCCGGCGTCGAGCGCCGCGCCGGGCGGCAGGACAAGGGCGACGCGGCCCTCCGCCCGGCTCAGGGCGGCAAGGTCGGTGGCGGCGAAGCGGACGGTCACGGGATCGGTCAAGGGCAGGCTCCGGGAGGGGGCGGCAAAGCTCTGCCGGACCCTAGCCACGCGCCCCCGGATTGGCCAGATAGCAGTTTTCCCCGCCGGGCGATTGGTCTAGGCATTCCGGCAGCGCGGGACGACAGACCGGGAAGGGGGCGCGGGGCGCGTGTTCAGGTTCGACCGGTACCTGCTTGGCCAGCTGATGACGATCTTCGGCTTCTTCGCGCTCGTCCTCGTCGGCGTCTACTGGGTCAACCGGGCGATCCGGCTGTTCGACACGCTGATCGCCGACGGCCAGTCGGCCTGGGTCTTCTTCGAGTTCACCGCGCTGACCCTGCCCACGGTCGTCCGCCTGATGCTGCCCGTCGCCGCCTTCATCGCGACCGTCTATGTCACCAACCGGATGTCGGCGGAAAGCGAGCTGACGGTGGTGCAGGCGACCGGATTCTCGCCGCTGCGGCTGGCGCGCGGCGCCGTCGCCTTCGGCCTTCTCGTCGGGCTGATGGCGGCGGGGATCGCCAACGTCCTCGAGCCCGTCGCGGCGCGGATGCTGGCCGAGCGGCGCGGCGAGATCGCCGCCGACCTGTCGTCGCGGTTCCTGACCGAGGGCAGCTTCGTCCATCCCACGGACGGGATCACCTTCTTCATCGGCGAGATCACCGCGCAGGGCGAGCTGCGCAACGTGTTCCTGACCGACACGCGCGACCCGCGCCGGATGACGACCTATTCGGCCGGCCGCGCCGCGCTGGTGCGCGGCGATGCGGGGCCGAAGCTGGTGATGTTCGACGGCAAGGCGCAGATGCTCGACCGCGCCTCGGGGCGGCTCTCGGTGACCCGTTTCGCCGATTTCGCCTATGACGTCGCCGCCGCGGTCGATCCGGGCGAGACGCGGCGCCTGACGGTCGCCGAACTGCCGACGCGCGAGCTGCTCTTCCCGGACGCGGGCCTGGCCGCGCAGCTGAACAAGACCCCGGCCGTCATCGCCCACGAGGCGCATGACCGGCTGGTGCAGGGGCTGAACCCGGTCGCCGTCGTCACCCTCGCCTTCGCCATCATGCTGTCGGGCGGCTACAGCCGTTTCGGCCTCTGGCGGCAGATCGCCATCGCGGTGCTCTGCGCCGTCGCCTTCAACGCCGCGGCCACCTTCGCCGGAACCCTCGCCGGCGAACGCGAGGGCGCCTGGCCGCTCATCTACCTTCCCTTCGCGGTGACGCTGCTTGCGGCCTTCGGCCTGCTTCTCTGGGCCGGCCGCCGCCGCGTGCCCCCGCGCCGCGCGGGGGCGCCCGATCCGGTGGCGGCATGACCCTTTCGCTCTACATCGCGCGCCGGTTCGGCTGGTACTTCCTCCTGGTCTTCGCCGGGTTCTTCACGATCATCTTCCTGTTCGACACCGTCGATCAGGTCCGCCGCTTCGGCTCGGCCGAGTTCGGCCTGCGCCAGGCGGCCTCGGTCGCCCTGCTCAACACGCCCGCCAGCATCTACCGCATCCTGCCCCTGATCACGATCCTCGCGACGATCGCGCTCTGCATCGCGCTGGCGCGGTCCTCCGAGCTTGTCGTCGCGCGCGCTACCGGGCGCTCGGCGCTGGCCACGCTCGCCGCCCCGGTCATCACCGCCTTCCTGATCGGGATCGTCGCGGTCGCCGGCCTGAACCCGATCGTGGCGGCGACGACGAAGCGTTCCGAGGCGATCACCGCGGGCCTGCGCCAGGGCAGCGACGGGGCGCTGTCGGTCACCGAGGAGGGGCTGTGGCTGCGCCAGGGCGGGCCGGAGGGGCAGACGGTGATCCGGGCCGGGCGGTCGAACCTCGACGCCACCGACCTCTACGATGTCAGCTTCTTCGGCTTCGACCACGAGGGCATGCCGACGCTCAGGGTCGAGGCGGCATCGGCCAGCCTCGCGCCGGGCGAATGGCAGGTGCGGGACGCGAAGGTCTGGCGGCTCGCCGAGGCGGCGAACCCCGAGACGGCAGCCACGACCGAGACCCTGATGGCGATCCCCTCGCCGCTGACGGCGGAACGCATCCGCGACAGTTTCGCCGATCCCTCGGTGATCCCGGTCTGGGACCTGCCCGCCTTCATCGACGACCTCCACGCGGCGGGCTATTCGGCCGTCAGGCATCAGGTCTGGTTCCAGATGGAACTCGCCCTGCCGCTCCTGCTCGTCGCCATGGTGCTGGTGGGCGCGGGGTTCACGATGCGCCATGCCCGCCTGGGCAGGACCGGCACCATGGCGCTGCTCGCGATCCTGTCGGGCTTTGCCGTGTTCATCCTGCGCAACTTCGCCCAGGTCCTGGGCGAGAACGCCCAGATCCCGGTGGTGGTGGCGGCCTGGGCCCCGCCAGTCGCGGCGATCCTCGCCTCGCTGGCGCTCGTCCTGCATCTCGAGGACGGCTGATGCGGCGCCGCCCACCCGGACCCCTGCGGGCGGCGGCCCGTCTGGCCGCGGCGGCGGCCCGCGCCCTGTCCCTATCCCTCGCCCTCGCCCTCGCCCCCGCGCTCGCCCTGCCCCTGCTGCTGCCGCCCTCCGCCGCACGGGCCCAGGGGGCGGAGGACGCGGCGACCCTCGTCGCCGACCGCGTGCTGCTCACCGGCGACCGGCGCCTGACGGCCGAGGGAAACGTCGAGGTCTTCTACCGCGGCGCGCATCTGACCGCGGCGCGGATCGTCTACGACGAGGCCACCGACCGGCTGACCGTCGAGGGGCCGATCCGCATCTCCGACGGCAAGGGGACCTTTATCCTCGGCTCATCCGCCGACATCTCGCGCGACCTGACCGAAGGGATCGTGCGCAGCGCGCGGATGGTGATGCAGGACCGCCTTCAGGTCGCCGGCGCCGAACTGACCCGGCGCGAGGGGCGCTATACCGAACTGCGGCGCGCCGTCGCCTCGTCCTGCCAGGTCTGCCCGTCCAACCCGCGGCCGCTGTGGGAGATCCGCGCCGAAAGCGTGCGCCACGACCAGATGACGCGGAAGCTGACCTTCACCGGGGCGCAGATGCGCGTCTGGGGGCTGCCGGTCTTCTACCTGCCGCGGCTGACGGTGCCCGACCCGACGGTCGAGCGCGCGACCGGCTTCCTCGTGCCCTCGGTGCGCACCACCTCCGACCTCGGGACCGGGATCAAGCTGCCCTATTTCATCGCCCTCGGGCCGTCGAAGGACCTGACCCTGACCCCCTACTGGGCGCCCGGCGGAACCGCCACGCTGGGCCTGCGCTACCGCCAGGCCTTCACCACCGGCACGCTGACGCTCGAGGGGGCGGGGACGCGCGACACGCTCCTGCCCGGCCGGATGCGCGGCTACCTCTTCGGCGAGGGCCGCTTCGCCCTGCCGAAGGACTTCACGCTCGACCTGTCGCTCCAGGCGGTCTCGGACCCGGCCTATCTGCTCGACTACGGGATCGGCGACTTCGACAGGCTGGCCAGCGGCGTCATCGTCTCGCGCACCCGCGCCAGCCAGTTCATCGACGCAAGGCTCTTCCGCTACGAATCGCTGCGCGAGGGCGAGGACAACGCCACCCTGCCGACGCTGGTGGGCGACCTCACCTATGCCAGGCGCTTCACGCCCGACATCCTCGGCGGCGCGGGCGGCTTCACCTTCGGCCTGCACGGGCACCGCCGCAGTTCGGACGAGACGGGCGATCTTGACGGCGACGGCGCCGCCGACGGGCGCGACCTGTCGCGCGCGACGCTGTCCTTCGACTGGCGGCGCAACTGGATCCTGCCGCAGGGCATCCTCGGCAGCGTCATGGCCGAGGCGACGTTCGACGCCTACGGCATCGCGGGCGACCCCGCCTTCGCCGGGACGGTGACGCGCTTCACCCCGGTGGTCGCGGCCGAACTGCGCTGGCCCTGGGTCCGCGCCGCCCGCGGCGGGGCGGTGGACACGATCGAGCCGGTGGTGCAGCTGGTCTGGACCCCGGACAGCCTGACGGAGGTTCCCAACGAGGACAGCCTGGTTGTCGAATTCGACGAGGGCAACCTCTTCGCGCTGAACCGCTTTCCCGGCGCGGACGCCTACGAGCGCGGCCTGCGCGCGAATGTCGGGGTGGGCTGGACGCGCAGCGACCCGCGCGGCTGGACCCTGGGCGTGGTCGCCGGCCGGGTCCTGCGCGCCGATGATCTCGGCCAGTTCACCGCCGGGTCGGGCCTGTCCGGCACCGCGTCGGACTGGCTCGTCGCGGCCAGCCTGCGCAGCGAGAACGGCCTCAGCCTCAGCAACCGCGCCCTGTTCGGCTCCGACTTCTCCTTCACCAAGAACGAGCTGCGCTTCGGCTGGGATGCCGAGCGCTTCGACCTGTCCGGCACCTATGTCTGGATGCTGGCCGACCCCGCCGAGAGCCGCCCGCAGGACACCTCGGAGCTGACCTTCGACGCCGGCTGGCAGATCGGCGGCGGCTGGCGCGGGCTGGCCAACGCCCGCTACGACTTCGAGGCCGAACGCGCGGCACGCGCCGGTCTGGGGCTCCAGTTCCGCAACGAATGCGCCATCGTCGATCTTTCCCTCTCGCGCCGGTTCACGTCCTCGACTAGTGTTTCGCCGTCCACCGATGTGAGCCTGAACGTGGCCCTTTCGGGGTTCGGGACGCGGGCGGACGGACATCCCTACCGCAAGACCTGCGGCGGCTAGGCCGCACCGGGGGGCGCGGCGGAGCAACGCGAAGGCAGGACGGCAACAGACGGGCAGGCAATGCGGATTTCGTTGACAACCCTTGCGGCGGGCCTGCTGCTGGCGGGCGCGGTGCTGGCCGGCCCGGCAGCGGCGCAGAGCGACTTCTCCGCCGTCATCACGGTGAACGGGCGCGCGATCACGGGCTTCGAGCTGGACCAGCGGATCAAGTTCCTGACCGTGCTGCGCGCACCCGGCGACATCCCGGCGCTGGCCGAACAGGGCCTGATCGAGGACCGGATCCGGACCGATGCCGCGCGCCGCGAGGGCGTCACCGTCACGCCCGAACAGATCAATGCCGGCGTTGCGGAATTCGCCGCGCGCGCCAACCTGACGCCCGAGGAGTTCGTCGAGGCGATCGGCCAGGCCGGGGTGGCGCCCGAGACCTTCCGCGACTTCGTCGCCGCCGGGATCATCTGGCGCGAGGTGGTGCGCAAGAAGTTCGGCAACCGCATCGTCATCACCGATGCCGAGATCGACGCGGCGATGTCGGTCACGGCCAACCGCGGCGCGGGTCCGCGGGTGCTCTTGTCCGAGATCGTGATGCCGGCGGCGCAGACCGAGCTTCAGCGCACCGGGCGCAAGGCGGCGGAGCTGATCGAGGGCCTGCGCGGCGAGGCCGATTTCGCCCGCCTCGCGGAACGGGTCTCGGCCGCCCCGTCGCGCGTCGATGGCGGGCGGCTCGGCTGGATGCCGCTCACGAACCTGCCGCCGGCCGCCCGTCAGGCCGTGCTCCAGAGCGGCCAGGGCGCGATCACCCCGCCGATCGCGGTGCCCGGCGGGATCGCCTTCTTCCTCGTCCGCGGCCTGACCGAGGGCGGCGAGATCCAGCCCGGCAACACGATCGTCGATTACGCCCAGCTTCTCATCCCCGGCGGGCGCAGCGAGGCCGCGCTGGCCGAGGCCGAACGCATCCGCGGCCGCGCGGACAGCTGCGACGACCTCTACGCGATCGCGCGCGGAAGGCCGGCCGAACAGCTCGTCCGCGAAAGCCGCCCCCTGCCGCAGGTGCCCGCCGACATCGCCGCCGAGCTTGCGACGCTCGACGAGGGCGAGGCCTCGACGGCGCTGACGCGCGGCGGGTCGCTCGTGTTCCTGATGCTCTGCGCGCGCAGCGCGGTCGCCGCCGAGGGCGCCTCGCTGCGGCCGCGCGCCGGCACCGAGGTCGAACAGCCGCCCGCGCCGGTCCTTGCCGAGGGCGAGGACCCGCCGCCGCGGATCGACCCCGATCTCGGCTACGGCACCGGCCCGACGCGCGACATCGTGCGCGCCGAACTCGTGAACCAGCGGCTGAACAAGCTGTCCGAGGGCTACCTCGCCGAACTGGTCGCCGATGCGGTGATCACCCGGCCATGACGGGGACGGGCGGCGCGCGGCCGGTCGCGCTGACCTGCGGCGAGCCGGCCGGGATCGGCGCGGAGATCGCCGTCGCCGCCTGCCGGGCGCTGGGGGGCGAGGTCGCCTTCTTCTGGATCGGCGATCCGCGCCACCTGCCTTCCGGGACGGCCTGGCACCCGATCGCAGCGCCGCAGGAGGCGGCGGCGGCGCCGGCGGGGTCGCTTGCCGTGCTGCCCCATCCCTTCGCCGGCGGACCGGCGCGCCCCGGCCGGCCCGACCCGGCCCATGCGCAGGGCGTGATCGACGTCATCGCGCGCGCCGTCGGGCTGGTGCGGGAGGGGCAGGCGGCGGCGCTCTGCACCCTGCCGGTCAGCAAGAGGGTGCTGAAGGAAGGCGCGGGCTTCCCCTTTCCCGGCCATACCGAATACCTCGCCCATCTCGCGGGCAGCCCCGGCGCCGCGGTGATGATGCTGGCCGGCGCGGGGCTGCGCGTCGTGCCCGCGACGGTGCATCTGCCGCTGGCGGCGGTGCCCGGCGCGCTGACGGGCGAGGTCCTCGACCACGCCATCCGCACGACCCACGCGGCCCTGATCGCGGATTTCGGCCTGCCGCGGCCGCGCATCGCGGTCGCGGGACTGAACCCCCATGCCGGCGAGGGCGGCACGATGGGCCGCGAGGAGGAGACGGTGATCGCCCCGGTCCTCGACCGGCTGCGGGCCGCCGGGCTGGACATCGCCGGCCCGCTGCCTGCCGACACGATGTTCCACCCCGCCGCCCGCGCCCGCTATGACGCGGCGGTCTGCATGTATCACGACCAGGCGCTGATCCCGCTCAAGACGCTCGACTTCGCCGGCGGCGTGAACGTCACCCTCGGCCTGCCCTTCGTGCGCACCTCGCCCGACCACGGCACCGCCTTCGACATCGCCGGCCGCGGCACGGCCGACCCGACCAGCCTGATCGCGGCGCTGCGGCTGGCGCGCGACATGGGCGCCCGGCGCGCGGCCCGGCATGGCCGCGCCTGACGGCCTGCCGCCGCTGCGCGAGGTCATCGCCGGCCTCGGCCTGACGGCGCGCAAGGGGCTCGGGCAGAACTTCCTGCTCGACCTCAACCTGACGGCGCGGATCGCCCGGCTGGCGGGCGACCTGACGGCATGCGACGTGCTGGAGATCGGCCCCGGCCCCGGCGGGCTGACGCGGGCCCTGCTGGCCGAAGGCGCGCGCCATGTCCTTGCCGTCGAGAAGGATCCGCGCTGCCTGCCCGCGCTCGCGCAGATCGCCGGGCGCTGGCCGGGGCGGCTGACGGTGCTGAACGCGGACGCGCTGGCGGAGGATCCGCTGCCGCGGCTGACGCCACCGGTCAGGATCGTCGCCAACCTGCCCTACAATGTCGGCACGGAACTCCTGGTGCGCTGGCTGACGCCGCCGGACTGGCCGCCGCTCTGGCAGGGCCTGACGCTGATGTTCCAGAAGGAGGTGGCCGAGCGCATCGTCGCCCGGCCGGGATCGAAGGCCTATGGCCGCCTCGCCATCCTCGCGCAATGGCGCTGCGACGCGCGGATCGTGATGACGCTGCCGCCCGAGGCCTTCACGCCGCCGCCGAAGGTCCATTCCGCCGTGGTCAGCCTGACGGCCCTGCCCGCGCCGCGCTTTCCGGCCGATCCGGCCGTGCTGTCGCGGGTGGTGGCCGCCGCCTTCGGCCAGCGGCGCAAGATGCTGCGCGCCAGCCTGCGGGGGATCGCGCCGGACATCGGGGAGCGCCTGCTGGCGGCCGGGATCGAGCCGACGGCGCGCGCCGAGGAGGTGTCGGTCGAGGGCTTCGCCGCGCTGGCGCGGCAGGTCGCGGCCGGCTGAGCCTCAGGCGGCGTCGTCGCCGGGCGGAAGCTCCGCCCCGGAGGCACGGCGCGGGCGCGGACCGCGGCGCGGGCCGCGCGCGGCCTCGCCGCCCTGCGCCGGCGCCGGGCCGCGCGCCTCGGCGCGCGGACGGTCGCCGTCGCGGCGGCGTTCGTTGACGCCGTCGATCCGCATCTCGGGCGTCTCGACAAGGCCGACGGCCTCGGATTCGCCGAAGGGATCCTCGCCCGCCATCTCGCGCGCCACCTCGGCCGGCGCGCGCAGGAAGGCCGGCAGGGCGCCGGGGCCGTCGTCGGGCAGCGCCGCCCCGTCGGCCTCGTCACGCTCGCGCGGCTCGTAGCGGTCGCGGCCGCGGTCGTAGCCGCCGTTGCCGCCCTGCCCGTTCGCGCCGCCGCCCGCGCCGCCGCCCGCGCCGCCACCGGGGCCGCCGCCCGGCTGGCCGCCGAAGGCCTGGCCGCCGGCCGGGTGCCCCTGGGCCTGCCGCTGGGCCTGTTCGCGGGCCAGTTCCGCCTGCGCCTCACCCAGCATCCGCGTGTAGTGTTCGGCGTGCTGAAGGAAGTTCTGTTCGGCCACGCGGTCGTTCGACAGCCCCGCGTCGCGCGCCAGCATCAGGTATTTCTCGATGATCTGCTGGGGGGTGCCGCGCACCTTGCCCTCGGGACCCGAGGAATCGAAGACGCGGTTGATGATGTTGCCGATCGAACGCTGACGGTTCGATTTCGAACGCGAACGGTTTTTGGACGATCTCATGTGCTTTCGGCTCTGCGGGCCGGTCGGGCCCTGTTCCGATCCGCCTCGGGCCTGTCCGGCGATGCGTGTCCCGTGCCGGACCGCGAACCCAACGTGCCTGGTGGACCACCGCAGGTTCGACACCGGGTCTCAATCCCCGACGTCCGTCCGCGATGGGACGGACTAAGCACTTTGCCGGGGGTCTGACAAGCAGATTCTCCGGGCGGCGGCGGTCCGGGGGCGATTTTCCACCGGATTCGGGCAGAAAGGACCCGGTTTCAGGGGCCGCGCGCGGCGATCACGCGGTCGCGGCCGTCGAGGTCGGACAGGACGGCGGTGACCGTCAGCCCGCCGCCGCGCAGGAGCTCCGCCACCGCCGCGGCCTGCGAGGGGCCGATCTCGATCAGGATCCGCCCGCCCGGCGAAAGGTGGCCCGCCGCCCCGGCGGCGATCGCGCGGCAGGCCGCCAGCCCGTCGCCGCCCGGCGTCAGGGCGGCGCGCGGCTCCCAGTCGCGGACCTCGGGCGCCAGGCCCGCGATCTCGTCGGCGGCGATGTAGGGCGGATTGGCGACGATCAGGTCGAAGCGGCCGGTGACGGCGCCGAACCAGTCCGACAGCCTGAGTTCCGCGCGCTCCGCCAGGCCGAGGCGCGCCGCGTTCGCCGCCGCCACCGCCAGCGCCGCGGCCGAGGCGTCCACGCCGAGGCCCGTCGCCCCCGGCCGGTCGGCCAGCAGCGACAGCAGGATGCAGCCGGTCCCGGTGCCGAGGTCGAGCACCCGCGCGAAGGGCGCGGCGAGCGCCGCCTGCACCAGGACCTCGGTCTCGGGCCGGGGGTCGAGCGTATCGGGCGTGACGCGGAAGGACCGCCCCCAGAACAGCCGCTCGCCGGTGATCTGAGCCAGCGGCTGGCGCGCCGCCCGCGCCGCCAGGGCGGCGGCGAAGCCCTCCGCGACGCCCGCGCCGGCCGGCTCGGCAAGGTGCAGGGTCAGCCGGTCGGCCGGGATCCCGGCGGCATGGGCAAGGAGAAGGCGCGCGTCGCGGCCGGCGCCCTCGACCCCCGCCGCGGCAAGCCGCGCCGTGCCTGCGCGCAGGAGCCCGGCCAGCGTCCCGGACCCGCTCACGCCTCGGCCTCGGCCAGCCGCTCCGCCTGGTCATGCGCCACCAGCGCGTCCGTCACCTCGCCGAGCTCGCCGTTCATGATCCGGTCGAGGCTGTAGAGCGTCAGGTTGATCCGGTGGTCGGTCATCCGGCCCTGCGGGAAGTTGTAGGTTCGGATGCGTTCGCTGCGGTCGCCCGAGCCGAGCTGCGACCTGCGCGCCGCGGCGCGGTCCGCATCCGCCCTGCCGCGTTCGAGGTCGTAGAGCCGCGCGCGCAGGACGGCCATGGCGATGTCGCGGTTCTGGTGCTGCGACTTCAGCGACGAGGTGACGACGATCCCGGTCGGCAGGTGGGTGATGCGGACCGCCGAATCGGTCTTGTTGACGTGCTGCCCGCCCGCCCCCGAGGCGCGCATCGTGTCGATGCGGATGTCCTTCTCGGGGATGTCGATCTCCACCGCCTCGGCCTCGGGCAGGACGGCGACGGTCGCCGCCGAGGTGTGGATGCGCCCCGAGGCCTCGGTCTCGGGCACCCGCTGCACGCGGTGGACGCCCGATTCGAACTTCAGCCGGGCGAAGACGCCCTCGCCCTCGATGCGGGCGACGGCCTCGCGGACCCCGCCGAGGTCGCTCTCGGTCAGGTCGAGAAGCTCGAAGCGCCAGCCCTGCGCCTCGGCATAGCGCTGGTACATCCGCAGGAGGTCGGCGGCGAAGAGCGCCGCCTCCTCGCCGCCCGTGCCCGGCCGGATCTCGAGGATCGCGGGCCGGGCGTCGGCGGCGTCCTTCGGCAGCAGGGCGAGGCGCAGCTGGTGCTCGAGCGCGGGGATCGCGGCGCGCAGGCGGTGGACCTCGTCCTCGGCCAGCGCCTTCATCTCGGGATCGGCGAGCATCGCCTCGGCCCCGGCGAGGTCGGCGAGCGCGCGGCGGTAGTCGGCGATCCCGGCCACGACCGGCTTCAGGTCCGAATACTCGCGCGACAGGGCGGCGATCTCGGCCGGGGCGGCGCCCTGCCCGAGCCGCGCCTCGAGATAGTCGAAGCGGCGGAGGATCTGGTCGAGCTTTTCGGCGGGGATCATGGCGGTCACGCAATGGCCGAGGGCCGGCCCCGGGTCAAGGGCCGGGGAACGCGGGCGCCGGGGCGGCGGGCCTCAGGGACGGCCCGGCGACCGGATGGCGGGACGGCGCGGCGGCGCGGCGGCAGGAGGTCGCGCTCAGGCCTTCACCCGCTCATTCGCGGGGTCGTAGAACGGCTCGAGCCCGATCCGCGCCGGAAAGACCTCGCCGGCCACGACCAGTTCGTAGCGGCCGCCGAGGAGCCAGTCCGTGCCGACGCCGGCATCGTTGCGGACATAGCCGTAGCCGACCGGCCGCCCGATCGTATAGCCGTAGCCGCCCGAGGTCAGGTAGCCCACCGTCTCGCCGTCGCGCAGGATCGTCTCGCGCCCGACCAGCACGACCGCGGGGTCGTCGAGCGTGAAGCCGGCGAGGCGCTTGCGCAGCGGCTGGCCGGAAGCGGCCTCGAGCGCCGCGCGCCCGATGAAGCCGGTGTCCGACCGCAGCTTGACTGCCCAGCCGAGGCCCGCCTCGAAGGGCGTGTCGTTCGGCGTGATGTCGGCCGCCCAGGCGCGGTAGCCCTTTTCCAGGCGCAGGCTTTCGAGCGCCCGGTAGCCGACCGGCCGCAGGGCGGTCCCCGCCTCCATCAGCGCGTCATAGACGAGCCCCAAGGCCGCGATCGGCACGTGCAGTTCCCATCCCAGCTCGCCGACATAGGTGACGCGCAGGGCGCGGACCGTGACCCCCGCGACGGCGATCTCGCGCGCATGGCCGAAGGGGAAGCCCGCGTTCGACACATCCGCCGGCGTGACCCGCGCCAGCAGCTCGCGCGCGAGCGGCCCCATCAGGCTCAGCGTCCCCCAGGCCTCGGTGACATCGGCGATCCGCGCGTCCCCGGTCAGGTGATCGGCGATCCAGCCGTAGTCATGGGTGCGGAACCCGGTGCCGGTGACGATGTAGAACAGGTCCTCCGCCAGCCGCGCCACGGTCAGGTCGCATTCGATCCCGCCGCGGCTGTTCAGCATCTGGGTGTAGGTCAGCCGCCCGACCCCGCGCGCCACGCGGTTGGCGCAAAGATGTTCCAGCGCCGCCGCCGCGCCCGCACCCGTGACCTCGTACTTGGCGAAGCTCGACTGGTCGAACAGCCCCGCCGCCTCGCGGACGTGGCGGTGCTCCTCCCCCACCGGGCCGAACCAGTTCTGGCGGCCCATGGCATAGATGTCGCGCGGCTCCGTCCCCTCGGGCGCGAACCAGTTCGGGCGCTCCCAGCCGAGCTTGGAGCCGAAGACGGCGCCCGCCGCCCTGAGCCGGCCGTAGAGCGGCGAGACGATCAGCGGCCGCCCGCTTTCGTATTCCTCGTGCGGGAAGGCCACCGTGTAGTGCTTGCCATAGGCCTCGCAGGTCCGGTCGCGGACCCAGCCGCGGTCGCGGTGCATCCCGGCGAAGCGGCGGATGTCCACCACCCAGAGGTCCATCGGCGCCTCGCCCCGCATCGCCCATTCGGCCAGCACCCAGCCGGCGCCGCCGCCGCTGGCGATGCCGAAGGCGTTGAACCCCGCGCCCACGTACATGTTGGCGCATTCGTTGGCCCGGCCGAGGATGAAGTTCCCATCCGGGGTGAAGCTTTCCGGCCCGTTCACCATCTGCTTGACGCCGACCGTTTCCAGCGCCGGCACCCGCGCGATCGCCTGGGTCAGGTGCTGGCCGAAATGGTCCCAGTCGTCGTCGAAGAGCCGGAACTCCCAGTCCGGCACGTCGCCGGTCGTCCACGGCTGGGGGTCGGGCTCGTAGCCGCCCATCACCAGGCCGCCGACCTCTTCCTTGAAGTAGGTGCGCCGGTCGGGGTCGCGCAGGGTGGGGGCGTCGGTGGCCAGCCCCGGCACCTTCTCGGTGATGATGTACTGGTGGCGGACCGGCTGGAGCGGCACCTCGATGCCCGCCATCCGGCCGACCTGCCGCGCCCACATGCCGGCGCAGTTGACGACCGTCTCACAGGCGATCTCGCCGGCGCCGGTCCGCACATGGGTGATCCGCGCGCCGTCCATGCGGAAGCCCGTCACCCTGACGCCCTCGAGGATGCGCACCCCGCGGCTGCGCGCCCCCTTCGCCAGCGACTGGGTGATGTCGCTCGGCGAGGCCTGCCCGTCGGTCGGCAGCCAGGAGGCGCCGATCAGGTCCGAGACGTCGAGCAGCGGCCACATCCGCTTCACCTCGGCGGGCGGGATCAGCTCCATCTCCATGCCGAAGGACCGCGCCGTGGTCGCGAGCCGGCGGTATTCCGTCCAGCGGTCGGGCGTCGTCGCCAGCCGCAGGCAGCCGGTCATCTTCCACCCGGTCTCGAGCCCGGACTCGGCGGCCAGCCCCCGGTAGAGTTCGACGGAATACTTCAGCACCCGCGTGATCGAGGCGCTGGAGCGGAGCTGCCCGACCAGCCCCGCCGCGTGCCAGGTCGTGCCGCCGGTCAGCCGGCCCTGTTCCAGCAGCACCACCTCGGCGCCATGGTCGCGGGCGAGGTGGTAGGCGGTCGAACAGCCGATGATGCCGCCGCCGATGACGACGATCTGGGCATGGGCGGGAATGGTCATGTCAGGGGTCCGTGCTTGTCGGCATAGCGGGCGACCGCGACGCCCAGCCGCTTGAGGTTCTCGGCGGTGTAGGCCTTGTAGTCCACGCCCGGCGCGGAGAGGTGCAGGTCCGACACCATCGCCCACATCGCCTCGCGCAGGAGCGCCGCGACGCACATCGCGTCGAAGGCCCGCGAGGTCGCGGCATCGGGCTCGCGGCCGAAATAGGCGGTCAGAAGCGCCCGCGCCTGGGCCTCGTCCATGCCGGCGTTCGAGGCCGCGCCGGCAAGGTCGAACATCGCCGTGGAAAAGCCCGCATATTCGAAGTCGATCAGCCAGACCCGGCCGTCCGGCGTCTGCAGGAAGTTGGCCGGCAGAAGGTCGTTGTGGCCGAAGACCACGGGCAGCGGCACCTGCACCGCCTCGGCCGCGGCGGCGAGCGAAAGGAAGCGCGGCAGCTCGCCGGCATGGGGCGACCCGCCCGCCGCCAGCGTCCGGGCATAGTCGCGCACCACCTGGAAGGGCCAGAAGAAATAGGGCGCGCCCTCGATCTCCGGGCCCATCCGGCGGTGGAAGTCGCTGACCAGCGCGGCGACCGCCTGCGGGTTGGCGGCGACGCGGGCGCCGTCCCAGGTCTCCGCGCCGAGGAATTCCGTCACCATCACGCCGGGCGCGGTGTATTCCACCGCCGGCGCGAATCCCGCCCGCGCCGCCGCCCGCGCCGTCATCGCCTCGCGGTCGCGGAAGACGTGGTGGAAGGGATAGTCCCGCCCGAAGCGCACGACATGCCCGCCGCGCGCGTCGGTGACCTTCCAGATCTCGTTCGACAGGCCGCCATGCAGCGGCTCGGCCGCCACATCGCCCTGCCAGCAGGGCAGCGCCCGGATGCGCTCGATGCTCACGCGAGGTCCTCCCCGGCTCGGGCGCATAGGGCGCGGGCGCGCGCGCGAAGTCAATTCCGCCCGCATCTCCCCGCCCGCATCTCCGCCCGCGTCCGCGGCCGGATCAGTAGCGCGTCGTCATCCGGTAGCCCTTGCGGAAATGCAGCCGGACATGGGTGATCGCCTGCCCCTGCCACCAGGTCGTGCGCTCGGCGGTGAAGACGGGATCGCCCGCCTCCATCCCCAGAAGCCCCGCCCAAGCGGGATCGGCCGCCTCGGCGAGAAAGCTGATCTCGACCTCGGAATAGGGCACGGTGGCGATCAGCCATTCGGTCGGCGTGCGGTCGCGGAAGCTTTCGCGCCGCGCCTCCGGCAGGGCGGCGAGGCTGATCCAGCGCTCCTCGACCTGGAAGGGGTCGGGGCCGGCGGAATGCAGGCAGACGAGATGCAGGCAGCGCGCGTTGCCGGGCAGCGCCATCCGCGCCCGCAGCCAGTCCGGCGCGCGGCCGCGGTCGCGCGCGATCAGCGTGTAGCCGTAGGTGGCGCCGGCGGCCTCGATCTCGTCGCGCACGACCGGGATGGCAAAGCGCGCCGCGCGCCGCGGCGCCGGCAGGACCCGGCTGCCGGCGCGCTTGCGGCGGTCGATCAGCCCCTCGTCGGCCAGCGTCCGCAGCGCCCGGTTCATCGTCGCGCGCGAGACGCCGAATTCGGCGGCAAGCTCGGTCTCGGCCGGCAGCCGCCCCTCGGCGCCCCAGTGGCCGCGCGCCATCCGCGCCTGAAGCTCGCGGTGCACCTCGCGCCATCCCATCTTTCCAGCGGCGGCGGCAGCGGTCATCCTGCGCACTCCTGACCCGGCGAGCGCAGCATGGAGATCCTGACCCCCGACCGCTTCACCACGATGCCGTGGAAGAACGGCGGCGGCCTCACGCACGAGATCGCCCTCGACGCTGCGGACGGCGCGCTCCGCTGGCGCCTGTCGGTCGCCGAGGTGGCGGCGGACGGCCCCTTCTCGGTCTTTCCCGGCCTGACGCGCGTGCTGACCGTGATCGCCGGCGCCGGGCTCGTCCTGCGCACGCCCGAGGGCGTGATCGAGGCGCGGCCGCTGCACCCGGTCCGCTTCGCGGGCGACCTGCCGGTCCACTGCACCCGGATCGCCGGCGACGTGCGCGACTTCAACCTGATCTTCGACGCCCGTCGGCTTTCGGCTTCGGTGACGGTGCTGGCCGGCCCGGCCGAGATCGAGGGCCGGACCCCCGGCCAGACGCTCGCCTTCCTCTGCCTGCGCGGGCGGGCCGTGGCCGGTGCGCAGGCCGGTGCGCAGGCCGAGGCGCAGGCGGTGCCCGAGGGCGCGGTCGCGCTCGGCTCCGGCCCGCTCGCGCTGCAGGAGGGCGCGCGCGGCATCCTCGTCCGCCTCCTCCCCGCCGCCATCTAGAGCGCCTCGCGCAGCCGCCGCATCGCGGCGGCAAAGCGCGCGCGGACGGCCTCGCGCGCGACGTGGCGGCCGCCCCGCACGCAGTGGCGCCCGGCCGACCAGAGATCGGTCACGACCCCGTCCGGCGCGGCGAAGACGAGGGCGTCGAGCAGCCGGTCATCGGGCAGCGCGACCAGCGTGGGATGATCGGCATCGATCGCGACGAGATCGGCCCAGAGCCCCGGCGCGATCGCGCCCGCCGCCCGGCCGAGCGCGCGCGCGCCGCCCGCCGCGGCGGCGCCGTAGAGGAAGGCGCCGACCGAGCCCTCGCCGGGCACCAGAACGGTGCGCGCCAGATCCCGCAGCCGCTGCGAGTATTCCAGCGTCCGCAGCTCCTCCGGCATCGAGATGCGGACGTTCGAATCGGTCCCGACGCCGAAGGCGCCGCCCGCCGCCAGCCAGCCCGGCCCGCCGAAGGGCCCGTCGCCGAGATTGGCCTCGGTCACCGGGCACAGGCCCGCCACCGCCCCGGTCGCCGCCAGCGCGCGCGTCTCCGCCGCCGTCATGTGGGTGGCATGGACGGCGCACCAGCGCTCGCCGACGGGCGCGTTGGCGACCAGCCATTCCACCGGCCGCGCGCCCAGCCAGGCGGCGATCTGCTCCACCTCGGCCGGCTGCTCGGCGATGTGCAGGTGCACCGGCCCGTCGCCCGCGGCCGGGATCACCGCCGCCAGGTCCTCCGGGCAGGTCGCGCGCAGCGAATGCGGCGCAAGCCCGACCACCGCGTCCGCCGGCAGCCGCCGGGCGGCGGCGCGGGCCTCCTCCAGAAGCCGGGCGAAGCGGCCGGGATCGTTGCCGAAGCGCAGCTGCCCCCCCGCGAGCGGCTGCCGCCCCGCCCCGCCATAGGTGTAGAGGACGGGCAGATGGGTGAGGCCGATGCCGGTCTCGGCCGCCGCCGCCATGATCCGCTCGCCGAGTTCGCCGATACGGGCATAGGGCGCGCCGTCCGGCTGGTGGTGGACATAGTGGAACTCGGCCACCGCGGCGAAGCCCGTCTCCTGCATCTCGACGAAGGCCTGCGCCGCGATCGCCCCGATCTCCTCCGGGCCGAGCCGCCCGAGGAAGCGGTACATCGTCTCGCGCCAGGTCCAGAAGCTCTCGCGCCCCGCCGCCCGATATTCGGCCAGGCCCGCCATCGCGCGCTGGAACGTGTGGGAATGCAGGTTCGAAAGCGCCGGCAGCAGCACATCGACGCGCGCATCCCCCGCCTCCGGCGCGGCGCCGGCGGCGACGGAGGCGATCCGCCCCCCGGCGACGGCGACGCGCACGTCCGCGGCCCAGCCCGCGGGCAGAAGGGCGCTGCGTGCGTGGATCATGGCCGTTCCTTTATGTATAGACATATCTTCTATATGCGCATACATATTCCCGGCGCAACCGGAATCGGGGGGACGGCGAGAATGGCTGACGAACCGCTCATCCTGACCGGATGCCGGATGGCGACGATGGACGGCGGCGGCTACGGCCTGGTGGAGGATGCCGCGATCGTCCTCTCCGGCCCCCGCATCCTCTGGGCCGGCCCGCGCGCCGCGCTGCCTGCCGGCATCGCCGGGACGCGGCGCAACCTCGGCGGGCGGCTGGTGACGCCCGCGCTGATCGACTGCCACACCCATGTCGTCCATGCCGGCCACCGCGCGAAGGAATTCGAGATGCGGCTCGCCGGCGCGTCCTACGAGGAGATCGCCCGCGCCGGCGGCGGGATCGTCTCGACCGTGGCGGCGACCCGCGCCGCCTCCGAGGACGACCTCCTGCGCGAGACCCTGCCGAGGATCGACGCCATGCTGGCCGAGGGCGTCGCGACGATCGAGATCAAGTCGGGCTACGGGCTCGACATCACGACCGAGCTGCGCATGCTGCGCGCCGCGCGGGCAGTCGCGCAAAAGCGCCGGGTGAGCGTGCGCACGAGCTTCCTCGGCGCCCATGCCGTCCCGCCGGACTATGCCGGACGGGCGGACGCCTATCTCGACGAGGTCTGCCTGCCGGCCCTGACGGCGGCCCATGCCGAGGGCCTCGCCGACGCCGTGGACGGGTTCTGCGAGGGCATCGCCTTCAGCCCCGCCCAGATCGCGCGCCTGTTCGACCACGCCCGCAGCCTGCGCCTGCCGACGCGCCTGCACGCCGAACAGCTCTCGAACCTCGGCGGCGCCGCGCTGGCCGCGCGCTACCGCAGCCTGTCGGCCGACCACCTCGAATATCTCGACGCCGAGGGGATCGCCGCGATGAAGGCGGCCGGCACCGTGGCGGTGATCCTGCCCGGCGCCTTCTACACCCTGCGCGAGACCCAGGCGCCCCCGGTCGCCGCCCTGCGCGCCGCCGGGGTGCCGATGGCGGTCGCCACCGACATGAACCCCGGCTCCTCGCCCATGTGCTCGCTCCTGCTGGCGATGAACATGGCCTGCACGCTGTTCCGGATGACGCCCGCCGAGGCGCTGGCCGGCGTCACCGTCCATGCCGCCCGGGCGCTCGGCCTTTCCGACCGCGGGCGCATCGCCGCCGGCCTGCGCGCCGACCTCGCGGTCTGGGATGCCGAGACGCCCGCCGAACTCGCCTACCGCATCGGCGTCAACCCGCTCCATGCCCGCTATGCCGGAGGCCGCCCGTGACGCCCCTCGTCCTGACCCCCGGCGCGGCGACGCTTGCCGACCTCCATGCGGTCTGGGCCGAGGGCCGCCCGGTGCGGCTCGCCCCCGCCGCCCGCGCCGGGGTGGAGCGCAGCGCCGCCATCCTGTCGGCGGCGGCGGCCGGGGACGCGGCGGTCTATGGCGTCAACACCGGGTTCGGCAAGCTCGCAAGCCTCAAGATCGCCCCGGAAGACACGGCAAGACTTCAGGAAAACCTGATCCTCAGCCATTGCTGCGGGGTCGGCGGGGCGATCCCGCGCGCGGTCGCCCGTCTGATGATGGCGCTGAAGCTCCTGTCGCTCGGCCGCGGCGCCTCCGGCGTGCGCTGGGAGGTGATCGCGCTGATCGAGGAGATGCTCGCGCGCGATGTCACGCCGGTGATCCCGGCGCAGGGATCGGTGGGGGCCAGCGGCGATCTGGCGCCGCTTGCGCATATGGCCGCGGTGATGATCGGCGCCGGCTCGGCCGAGCTCGGAGGCGAGCTGAAGTCCGGCGCGGAAGCCCTTGCCGCCGCAGGACTTTCGCCGATCGTCCTTGGCCCCAAGGAGGGCCTCGCGCTGATCAACGGCACGCAGTTCTCGACCGCCTTCGCGCTCGCCGGCCTGTTCGGCGCCTGGAACGCGGCGCAGACCTCGCTCGTCACCGCGGCCCTGTCCACCGACGCGATCATGGGATCGACCGCCCCGCTCGAACCCGCGATCCACGCCCTGCGCGGCCATCCCGGGCAGATCGCGGCCGCCGCGGCGATGCGCGAGCTGCTCGCGGGGTCGGCGATCCGCGAGAGCCACCGCGAGGGCGATGCCCGCGTGCAGGACCCCTACTGCATCCGCTGCCAGCCGCAGGTGACGGGCGCGGCGATGGACGTGCTGCGGCTCGCCGCCCGCACGCTGGTCACCGAGGCCAATGCCGCCACCGACAACCCGCTCGTGCTTCCCGACGGGCAGATCGTCTCGGGCGGCAACTTCCATGCCGAGCCGGTGGGCTTCGCCGCCGACATGATCGCGCTCGCGCTGGCCGAGACCGGCGCCATCGCGCAACGGCGCGTCGCCCTGATGGTGGACCCCGCGCTCTCCTTCGACCTGCCCGCCTTCCTCACCCAGCGCCCCGGCCTCAACTCGGGCTTCATGATCGCCGAGGTGACGACGGCGGCGCTGATGAGCGAGAACAAGCACCTCGCCACCCCGACCGTGACCGATTCGACGCCGACCTCGGCCAACCAGGAGGATCACGTCAGCATGGCCGCCCATGGCGCGCGGCGCCTGATGCCGATGGTGGCGAACCTGAACGTCATCCTCGGCGTCGAGGCGCTCTGCGCCGCCCAGGGGATCGGCTTCCGCGCCCCGCTCGAAACCTCCGCGCCGCTGCGGCGGGTGATCGCCCGGCTGCGCGCCGATGTCCCGGCGCTCGCCGCCGACCGCTTCATGGCGCCCGATCTCGAAACCGCCGCGCGGCTGGTCGGCTCGGGCGCGCTCGCCGCGGCCGCCGGGATCGGTCTGCCGCCGCTTCATCATGCCTGAAGTACTCTGCGGGGGTCCGGGGGCGCAAAGCCCCCGGCTCCGCGACCGCCACAGGGAGCCACGAAGATGACCCTCGACCGCCGGAACAGCCGCGACGTCTATCCCCCGACCGGGCCGCAGCGCAGCGCCCGCACCTGGGGGGCCGAGGCGGCGATGCGGATGCTGATGAACAACCTGCATCCCGACGTGGCCGAGAACCCGCACGAGCTTGTCGTCTACGGCGGCATCGGGCGCGCCGCGCGGACCTGGGGCGACTTCGACCGCATCGTCGCCACGCTGAAGGACCTCGGCGAGGACGAGACGCTGGTGGTGCAGTCGGGCCGCCCGGTCGCGGTGGTGCGCACGCATGCGGACGCGCCGCGGGTGCTGATCGCCAACTCGAACCTGGTGCCGCACTGGGCGACCTGGGCGCATTTCAACGAACTCGACCGCCGGGGCCTGATGATGTACGGCCAGATGACCGCCGGGTCCTGGATCTACATCGGGACCCAGGGCATCGTGCAGGGCACCTACGAGACCTTCGCCGAGGCCGGGCGCCAGCATTACGGCGGCGATCTCCGCGGGCGCTGGATCCTGACCGCCGGGCTCGGCGGCATGGGCGGGGCGCAGCCGCTCGCAGCCGTCATGGCCGGGGCCTGCTGCCTGGCCGTCGAGTGCGACGAATCGCGGATCGATTTCCGTATCCGCACCAGATACCTGGACGCCAAGGCTCATGCGCTGGACGAGGCGCTCGCGCTGATCGCGGACTGGACGGCGAAGGGCGAGGCGAAGTCGGTCGGCCTCATCGGCAACGCCGCCGAGGTCTTCCCCGAGCTCGTCCGCCGGATGCGGGCGGGCGGGCCGCGCCCCGACATCGTGACCGACCAGACCTCGGCCCACGACCCGCTGCACGGCTACCTGCCGCAGGGCTGGACGCTGGCCGAATGGCGGGCGCGGCAGGAGAGCGACCCGAAGGCGGTCGAGGCCGCCGCCCGCGCCTCGATGCGCGCCCATGTCGCGGCGATGGTCGAGTTCTGGAACGCCGGGGTGCCGACGCTCGACTACGGCAACAACATCCGCCAGGTGGCGAAGGAGGAAGGGCTCGCGGACGCCTTCGCCTTCCCCGGCTTCGTGCCGGCCTACATCCGCCCGCTCTTCTGCCGCGGCATCGGCCCCTTCCGCTGGTGCGCGCTCTCGGGCGACCCCGAGGACATCTGGAAGACCGACGCGGCGATGAAGCGGCTCTTCCCCGACAACGCCCATCTGCACCGCTGGCTCGACATGGCGCGCGAGCGGATCGCCTTCCAGGGCCTGCCCGCGCGCATCTGCTGGATCGGCCTCGGCGACCGCCACCGCGCCGGGCTGATGTTCAACGAGATGGTGGCCAGGGGCGAGCTGAAGGCGCCGGTCGTGATCGGGCGCGACCATCTCGATTCGGGGTCGGTCGCCAGCCCCAACCGCGAGACCGAGGCGATGCGCGACGGTTCGGACGCGGTCAGCGACTGGCCCCTGCTCAACGCGCTGGTCAACACCGCCTCGGGGGCGACCTGGGTCTCGATCCACCACGGCGGCGGGGTCGGCATGGGCTTTTCCCAGCACGCGGGCATGGTCGTCGTCGCCGACGGCACGCCGGCGGCGGCGCGCCGGCTGGAGCGGGTCCTGTGGAACGATCCCGCCTCGGGCGTCTGGCGCCATGCCGATGCGGGCTATCCCGAGGCGATCGCCTGCGCGCACGAACACGGGCTGCGCCTGCCGACGATCCTCGGCAACTGACGCGCCCCCGTTCCCCCTTCTCCCCCCCCCTCCCCCTGGCCGCGCCCGGCCGGCGCCCGGCCTGCGGCCGTTTGCGGCGGGGGCGGTCGCGAACCGGCAATCGGCGCCGTCCGCCGCGGCGTAGCCTGGGGCGGACAGGATCCCCCCGGACAGGGCCCGACGTGACCGCCACCGATCCCGCCCCGCCCGCCTTCCGCGACAGGCCGCGCCAGGACGCCGCCCTCGGCGCGGCGATGATCGGCCTGTCGATGGTCCTCTTCGGGCTGGTCCCCTTCTTCGCCCGGCACCTGACCGAGGCCGGCCTCGCGCCGCCGGCCCTGTCGATGTACCGTTTCATGCTGCCGGCGATCGTCTTCCTGCCGTTCCTGCGGCCCTGGGGCGAACGCGGCCGGGCCTCGCTCTGGGCCTTCGGGTCGGGCGTCATGGTCGCGGCCGGGTGGATGGGCTACTATTCCGCCCTGTCGCGGATGCCGGTTCCGCTGCTCGGCGTGCTCTACATGACCTATCCGCTCTTCGTGCTGGTCATCGGCTGGGCCTTCTTCCGCGACCGGCCGCATCCGCGGGCCTGGGCGGGCGGCGGGCTGATCCTGCTCGCCGCCGTGCTCGCGGCCGGCCTGTCCGGCGGCCAGCCGGTCGGCGCGGCCGGGCTGGCGCTGGCGCTGACCGCGCCGCTTGCCTTCGGCTTCGGGGTCAACGTGCTGACGCACCGGCTGGCCGCGCTGCACCCCTTGTCGCGCATCGCGGCCTTCTCGGCGGGCTCGACGCTCGGCCTCGCGCCGGTGATCGCCGGCCTGCCGCGCGCGGCGGTGATCCCGGACAGGGCCGAGGTCTGGCTCCTCGTCCTCGGCCTGACGCTGGTGACCGCGCTCGTCCCGCAGATCATCTACAACATCTGGGTGCCCCGGATCGGTGCCGCGAAGGCGGCCGTGCTCGGCGCGCTGGAACTGCCCGCGATCTTCGCCGTCGGCTGGTTCGCACTCGGCGATCCGGTCGGCCCGCGCGAGATCGCCGCCGGTCTCCTGATCCTGGTCGCGATCCTGCTCACCCCGTCGAAACCCCCGGTGCCGGCGGCGGCCGGGCCCGCCCCGGACAGCCCGAGAGAAAGCGAGAGCAAGCCATGAACACCCATCCCCGCGCCAACCTGACCCATGCCGAAGAGCGCACCGACCTCGCCGCCGCCTTCCGCTGGGCGGCGGAGCTGAAGCTGAACGAGACGGTGGCGAACCACTTCTCGCTGGCGGTGAACCCCGAGGGGACGCAGTTCCTCATCAATCCCTTCGCCCGCGCCTTCGAGACGATCCGCGCCTCGGACCTGCTCATGCTGGACGCGAACGATGCCGGCACGCTCGACCGGCCCGGCGCCCCGGACCCGACGGCCTGGGGCCTGCACGGGTCGATCCACCGCCTCGTCCCCCATGCGCGCTGCGTGATGCATGTCCATTCCATCCATGCCACCGTCCTCGCCTGCCTGAAGGACAGCCGCCTGCCGCCGCTCGACCAGAACGCCTGCATGTTCTTCAACCGGCAGGTCGTGGACACCGGCTTCGGCGGCATGGCGCTCGGCGAGGAGGGCGCGCGCTGCGCCGGCCTGCTCCGCGACCCGAAGGCGCGCACCCTGATCATGGGCAACCACGGCGTCCTCGTCACCGGCGACACGGTGGCCGAGGCCTTCATGCGGCTGGTCTATTTCGAGCGCGCGGCCGAGGTCTATGTCCGCGCCCTGCAGACCGGGCGGCCGCTGCGCATCCTGCCCGACGATGTTGCCGAGAAGACCGCCCGCGAATGGGAGGACTACCCCGACATGGCGGGGGCCTATCTGGCCGAGATCCGGCGCATGCTCGACGCGCGCGGGTCGGATTACCGCGACTGACGGCTCTCAGACGAAGGTCCGCGGCACGGTCTCGTCCCAGTCCCGCCGGAAGACCTGCGCCCCGCCCTCGAAGGCGGTGACGCGGGCCGTCATCCGCAGCGTCTCCCCGGTTGCGGTCATCCCGGTCTCGGTCACGATGCGGACGCGCCAGTCGCCGCGCGCCAGCCGCTGTTCCCAGCGGATCGCGGCCGCCGCCGACAGCGGGTCGTCCGCCGCGATCTCCCAGCGTTCCGACACGGCCTCGCCGGCGATGAGCCCGTGCGCGAGGTCCTCCGCGTCGCCGCTGTCGCTCTCGATGACAAGGGCATGGCGGCCGGGCAGCAGGTCGGTCTCGATCCGCCGCGCGCTGCGGGCCGGCGACAGCCGGCGGTGGCGCCAGGGCGGCCCGGCCTCGGGGCCGGGGGGATCCCAGCCCGCAACCGGCCCGTCGAGGTGCGGCAGGTCGAGCGCGCCCTCGGCGAGTGCCAGCGTCGCCGCAAAGGGCTGCGGCCAGACGAAGGGCCAGTAGGCGGTGGACAGGGCCAGCCGCAGCCGGTGGCCGCGCGGGACATGGGCCGCCATGAGGTCGAGCGGCAGGCGGACCGTGACCGTTTCGCCCGGGATCAGCGGCGCGGGAGCGTCGGCGCCGTTGCGGTGGCAGAGGTTCAGGACGCCATGCGACAGGCGCAGCGAGGCGCCGTCCGGCGCGACGGCGCAGAGGCGGGCGATCAGCGTGGCCTTCGGGCGGTCGGCGGCAAGCCGCAGCGTCAGGACGGGCCGGCCGAAAAGGTCGAGCCCCTCGCCGAGCGGCGCGGTGTCGAAGCGGCAGGACAGCGCGTCGTCGTGGCGCTGGTCGCCCGCCATCTCGCCCTCCGGCCCCATCGGGAAGAACTCGCCGGCGAACAGGCCGAGGTGCTGCGGCGACCGGACGATCGCGCCCGTCGCGCCGCCCGGCCCGCCGAGCATCCCGCCCGGCGACAGCGCCAGCGCCAGCCTCCGCTGCGGCACCGGCCCGCCGCTGCCGCGCCCCGCGGCGATCCAGCGGCCGGCGCGCTGCCTGGCCGAGGCGTCGGGGCGGTCCGCCACGGGGACGAAGACGCGCCAGAGGGGGTCGTCCTCCGCCCCGTTGGACATGTTCTTCAGCCAGCGGTCCCACCAGCGCAGCGCAAGCTGGAGGAAGCCGATGCGCGGGCCGGGCGTGGCCATGTGCGGATACTGGTGGACCCAGGGGCCGATCACCGCCTGCACCGGCGCCCTCAGGTTCGCGACCAGCGCCTCGGCCGCGTTCATGTAGTTGTCGGCCCAGCCCGCGACGTAGAGGACCGGCACCGTGATGGCGGTCCAGTCCTCGCAGACGCTGCCATGCCGCCAGTAGGCGTCGCGGGTCTGGTGCGAGGTCCAGACCGGCGCGAGGAAGGGCAGCGCCTCGAGCCGGCGCAGCCAGTCCGCGCGCCAGTCCGCGCGCAGGGCGGGATCGGCGGGCCGCGCCGAATAGGCCAGCATCGTCGAGGCCCAGCCGAAGTTCTCGCCGAGCAGCGCGCCGCCCTTGAAATGGATGTCGTCGGCGAAGCGGTCCGCCGTCGCCATGACCGAGATCACCGCCTTCAGGGCCGGCGGCCGCAGCGCCGCCGTCTGCAGCGCGTTGAACCCGCCCCAGGACTTGCCCATCATCCCGACCGCGCCCGAACACCAGGGCTGCGCCGCCGCCCAGGCGATGACCGCGCAGGCATCCGCGAGCTCCCGGGCGGAGTATTCGTCTTCGAGCAGGCCGCCGCTGTCGCCCGAACCGCGCAGATCGACGCGCAGGCAGGCATAGCCGTGGCCGGCCAGGTAGGGATGGATGAGCGCGTCGCGCGCCGCGGTGCCGTCGCGCTTGCGGTAGGGGATGAATTCCAGGATCGCCGGCACCGGCGGGCCGTCCGCGGGGCGCCAGATGCGGGCCGACAGGCGGCAGCCGTCGGAAAGCACGATCCCGGCGTCGGGTTCCTCGACGACGTTGCAGGGAAATCGGGTCACCGTCCGCATCGCTGGCCTCCGCCCTTGCGCAGGCCCATAAGGCCGAATACCCCCGCTGCTGGCTAATTCAATCGCGCAGAACGGACGTCGCGGAATGACAAGACCGAACATCCTGATCCTGATGGTGGACCAGCTCAACGGCACCCTGTTCCCCGACGGGCCGGCGGGCTTCCTGCACGCGCCGAACCTCGCGCGGCTCGCCGCGCGTTCGGCCCGCTTCGCGAACGCCTACACCGCCTCGCCGCTCTGCGCCCCGGCGCGCGCCTCCTTCATGTCGGGGCAGCTGCCGCGCCGCACCCGCGTCTATGACAACGCCGCCGAGTTCGCCTCCGACATCCCGACCTATGCCCATCACCTGCGGCGGGCCGGCTATGCGACCTGCCTGTCGGGCAAGATGCATTTCGTCGGCCCCGACCAGCTGCACGGCTTCGAGGAGCGGCTCACCACCGACATCTATCCCGCCGATTTCGGCTGGACGCCCGACTACACCCGGCCGGGGGAACGGATCGACTGGTGGTATCACAACCTCGGCTCGGTGACGGGCGCCGGCATCGCCGAGATCACCAACCAGTACGAATACGACGACGAGGTCGCCTTCAACGCCTGCCAGAAGCTCTACGACCTCGCGCGCGGCGCCGACGGCCGGCCCTGGTGCCTGACGGTCAGCTTCACCCATCCGCACGACCCCTACGTGGCGCGCCGGAAATACTGGGACCTCTACGAGGGCTGCGCCGAGACCGCGGCGCCGCCCGCCATCCCCTATGACGCGATGGACCCGCATTCGCGCCGGCTGATGGATGCCTGCGACTGGCGGCGCTTTGCCATCACTGCGGGCGACATCGCCCGCGCCCGCCGCGGATATTTCAGCAACATCAGCTACATCGACGAGAAGATCGGCGAGATCCTCGCGGTGCTGGCGGCGACCCGCCAGGAGGCGGCGATCGTCTTCACCTCGGACCACGGCGACATGCTGGGCGAGCGCGGCCTGTGGTTCAAGATGAACTTCTTCGAGGGTTCGGCCCGGGTTCCGCTGATGATCGCGGGCCCGGATCTGGCGCCGGGGCGGATCGACACACCGGTCTCGACGCTCGACGTGGCGCCGACGCTGGCCGCGCTGGCCGGGGTCTCGCTCGACGAGGTCGGCCCGTGGACGGACGGGGTGTCGCTCCTGCCCGTCGCCGCCGGGGCGGAACGCGGCTTCGTGGCGATGGAATACGCCGCCGAGGGCAGCGTCGCGCCGATGGTGGCGCTGCGCCGGGACCGCTGGAAATACATCGCCTGCCCGGCCGATCCGCCGATGTTCTTCGACCTCGCGGCCGATCCGGGCGAGCGCGTGAACCTCGCCGCCGGGGGCGGCGGGGCGGAGCTTGACGCCTTCGCCGCCGAGGCGGCGCGGCGCTGGGACCTCGCCGCCTACGACGCCGAGGTGCGCGCCAGCCAGGCCCGGCGCCACGTCGTCTACGCGGCCCTGCGCAACGGCGCCTATTTCCCGTGGGACTACCAGCCCCTTAAGAAGGCGTCCGAGCGCTACATGCGCAACCACATGGACCTCAACGTGCTGGAGGAGGCCAAGCGCTTCCCGCGCGGGGAATAGCGCCGGCGCGCCCGGCGCCGCCCTCAGCCCGCCGCCAGACCGGCGGCGAAGCGCCGCAGGACCTCGGGATAGAGCCGGTGCTCGGCCGCCAGCACCCGCGACGCCAGCGTCTGCGGCGTGTCGCCGGGCAGGACGGGCACCCGCGCCTGGCCGAGGATCGGCCCGGCATCAAGCTCGCTTGTTACCAGATGCACGGTGCAGCCGGCCTCGGCATCGCCGGCGGCCAGCGCGCGGGCGTGGGTGTCGAGCCCGGGATAGGCCGGCAGCAGCGAGGGGTGGATGTTCAGCATCCGCCCCCGGAAGCGGTCCACGAAGGCGGGCGAGAGGATGCGCATGAACCCGGCCAGGCAGATGATGTCCGGGCGCGCCGGCTCCAGCGCCGCCAGCAGCGCCGCCTCGAAGGCCGCCCGGTCGCCGCGATGGGCGCGGTGGTCCACCACGGCCACCGGCACGCCAAGCGCGGCGGCCCGTTCCAGCCCCGGCGCGCCGGGGACGTTCGACACCACGAGGACCGGCCGCGCCGGATGGTCGCCGGTCATGCTCTCGACGAGGCGGACCATGTTCGATCCCCCGCCCGAGATCAGGATCGCGACGCGCTTCACCCAAGCCGGCCCCGGTAGGTGACGCCGGCGCCGGGCCGCACCTGCCCGATGACGGCCACCTCCTCCCCCGCCGCCCGCAGCACCTCGGCCAGCGCCCCGGCCCGCTCCGGCGCGACGACGGCGATCATGCCGATGCCGCAGTTGAAGGTCCGCAGCATCTCGGCCTCGTCAAGCGCGGCGGCGGTGCGCAGCCAGCCAAAGACCGCGGGCAGGCCCCAGGCGCCGAGATCGACCTCCGCGCCCAGCCCCGCGGGCAGGACCCGCGGCAGGTTCTCGGTGATGCCGCCGCCGGTGACATGCGCCAGCGCCCGGACCCCGCCGGCGCGGATCGCGGCCAGCGCCGGCCGCACGTAAAGCCGCGTCGGCTCCAGCAGCGCCGCGCCGAGGCTCGTCGCCGCGAAGGGCGCGGGGTCGTCCCAGCCGAGGCCCGCCCGCCCGGCGACCCGGCGCACCAGCGAATAGCCGTTGGAATGGACGCCCGAGGACCTGATGCCGAGAAGGACATCGCCCGCCGCCACGCCTCGTGGCAGGTCGGCGCCCCGTTCCAGCGCCCCGACCGCGAAGCCGGCAAGGTCGAAGTCGCCGCCGTGGTAGAGGCCCGGCATCTCGGCCGTCTCGCCGCCGACGAGCGCGCAGCCGCAGGCCGCGCAGGCCGCGGCGATGCCCTCGATGATGCTCGCGGCCTGATCGACCTCGAGCCGGCCGGTGGCGAAGTAGTCGAGGAAGAACAGCGGCTCCGCCCCCTGACAGACGAGGTCGTTGACGCACATCGCCACCAGGTCCTGCCCGATCGTGCCGACGCGGCCGGTGTCGATGGCGATCTTCAGCTTGGTGCCCACGCCGTCGGTCGCCGCCACCAGGATCGGGTCGCGGTAGCCCGCCGCCCGGAGGTCGAAGAGCGCCCCGAACCCGCCGAGGCCGCCCATCGTGCCCGGCCGCCGCGTCGCCTTCGCGGCGGGCGCGATCCGCTCCACCAGCGCGTTGCCCGCGGCGATGTCCACACCCGCCGCGGCATAGGTCAGCCCGTCCTTCTCCGCCGCCATCCCGTCGTCCCCGCCCGCCTCCGGTCACAGGCCCGCCCCATAGCCCAAGGGGGACCCCGCGACAATGGCGCGTTGGCCCCGGCGCTTGACCGCGGGGGCGGCGGCTTCTACCTAGGCGCGCGGCCGGGCCTGTAGCTCAACTGGTCAGAGCAGGGCGCTCATAACGCCTTGGTTGGGGGTTCGAATCCCTCCGGGCCTACCGCCGGGGCGCCCCGTCCCGGGGTCCGAGGCCCAGGAATCCGGCCCTGAACGGCAGGTCGCGCCGCGCCCCGCCCTCGCCGGTCACGCGGAGCCGGTCCCCGGCGATCTCGACCGCGGCCACCGGCTCCTCCGCCGGCCAGGCGATCATGCCCAGCACGTGGCGCACCTCGGCCGTCCCGTCGGGGACGAGCGTCAGTACCGGCGCCATCCCGGAGGCCGTCAGCGGATCGGGCACCTCGCGCGACGAGACGCCCAGCATCGGCAGCGCCGCCCCCTCCTCGACCCCGAGGCAGCCGCGGTGGCGCCCGTTCCAGGGCGGATAGTCGCGCCCCCCGTTCGAATGCCACAGCATCGTCATCGGCAGGGCGCGCGGGTCGCGCAGCGACAGGAACAGGTCGCCCGTCCCGATCCGGCTCACCGCGGTCCAGCCGAGGCCCGTCCCCTCGGCCTCGACCCCGACGGCGAAATCCTCGTCCCGCTCGGCCCAGGGATAGCGCGTCAGGTCCAGCGTTCCGCCGTCGGCGGCCGGGAAGGCGCGCGGATCGGCCGCCCGCGTGGCCGGCCGGATCCGCGACCGCCCGCGCGCGGGGTCGGTCTCCTGCTGGCTCGCCGGGGTCTCGAACCAGCGCTTCGGCGAGAAGCGCGGATGCGCGCCCCCCGGCACCGCGATGTTGGCGTGGTTGGCGACCGGCACCCCGCCCTCGCCGCCGATGAAGACGTGCCGCTGGTAGAGGAAGGGCTGCCCGTCCGCGACCGACAGCTCCTTGACCAGCGCCGCCCCCGCGACCGCGTGATCGAGCACCCAGCGCCGGCAAAGCGCCGTCCCCCCGGCCAGCTCGCTCCAGATCCCGTTCGCGGGCCAGCCGTGAAAGTCCGAGCCGTCCGCCGAGCGCGCCGCGAAGGGCGCGCAGAAGAAGTCGCCCTTGAGCCCGCGCAGGTGCGGCGCGGCATCCGCCGGCAGCGGCTCGCCGCCCGCGGCCCAGGGCGCGACGTGGAACATCGCCACCTCGCGCCCGCCGTCGCTCACCCGCATCGCCGCCACGAAGCCGCATTGCGCCTCGAACCCGATCTCGATCCCTTGCGCCCGAAGTGCCGGTGCCGCCATAGTCAGGTCTCCTCCCGGGGACCGTCCGGCCCCCCGATTATGGAATACATATTCTGTTTTGTTGACTTTGGAATTTTCGTTCGGTAGCAATGTCCCGACGCCGGGACGGGGGATTCCTGCGATGCATCACTATCACCGCGACTACAGCCTGACAGGCCCCGAGGCGGTCCGCGCCGTCGAACTCGGTCTTGCCAATGCCGAATGGTATCAGGCGCCGATCCCGCGCAAGCGGATGAAGGAGCTGATGCAGCGGTCCGACCAGCCCGCCATCCGCGACACGATCATCTGGCTCCTCGCCTTCGTCGTGACCGGCGGCATCGCCGCCTGGCTCTACCCGTCCTGGTGGTCGCTGCCCTTCTTCCTCGCCTACGGCGTCCTCTACGGATCCTCCACCGATTCGCGCTGGCACGAATGCGGCCACGGCACGGCGTTCAAGACGCGCTGGATGAACGATGTCGTCTACCAGATCGCCTGCTTCATGATCATGCGCAACCCGAACGCCTGGCGCTGGAGCCACGCCCGCCACCACACCGACACGATCATCGTCGGCCGCGACCCCGAGATCGCGATCATGCGGCCGACCTGGATCCTGAAGGTGATCGGCATGTTCCTCGGCATCCCGCAGACCTGGGGCGCGATCAGGCTGATGTTCACCTATGCGGGCGGCACGATCCCCGAGGAGCAGAAGACCTACATCCCCGAAAGCGAACGCCCCGGCGTGATCCGGGTGGCGCGGATCTGGATCGCCATCCACCTCGCCGTGATCGCGCTGGCGCTGGCGCTGCAGAGCTGGCTTCCGGTGCTTCTGGTCGGGCCGCTGCCGACGATGTACGGCGCCTGGCTCCATGTCCTGACCGGCGTGACCCAGCACGGCGGCCTTGCCGAGGATGCGCTCGACCACCGGCTGAACAGCCGCACCGTCTACATGAACCCGGTGCTGCGCTTCCTCTACTGGAACATGAACTACCACGTCGAACACCACATGTTCCCGATGGTTCCCTACCACGCCCTGCCCGCCCTGCACGAGGAATGCCGGCCCTATTTTCCGCCGCCCAAGACCAGCGTCCTTGCGGCCTATGCCGAGATCATCCCGGCCATCCTGCGCCAGGCGCGCGAACCGCGCTGGTGCATCGTCCCCGAGATCCCGAAGGGCGCGGAATGGACCCCCGCGCCGAAGGGACAGCACGCCGAACACGGCGCACGCATCGGCGTCGCGCTCGCCACCTGACCCTGCCGGAGACCGCAACATGCCCGCCTGGACCCCCGTCTGTTCCACCGACGAGATCGACGAAGAGGACGTGATGCGCTGGGATCACGGCGGGCGGACCTTTGCGATCTACCATTCGCCCGAGGGCGAGTTCTTCGCCACCGACGGGCTCTGCACGCATGAGCACGTGCACCTCGCCGGCGGGCTGGTGATGGACCACGTCATTGAATGCCCCAAGCACAACGGCCAGTTCGACTATCGCACCGGCGAGGCGGTGCGCGCGCCGGTCTGCGTGAACCTCAGGACCTATCCGGTGAAGGTGGAAGACGGCCAGGTGATGATCGACCTCGGCTGAGCCGGGGCCAGCAGGGGGGAGGAACGGACCGATGGCGCGCAAGAGGCTGACGGTCGCGGATGTCCGCGCGCTCAAGGGCGTGCGGCAGCTGACGATGATGCGGGTCGAATCGATCGACGAGGCGGCGGCGGCCGAGATCGCGGGCATCGACATGGTCTCGGTCCCGCCCGACCTTCTCGCCGGCCCCCGCTTCCGCGAGGTCGCGCCGACCCTGTTCGCGGTGCCGGGGCTCAACTTCATGGATGTCGGCACCACCGACGACTTCATCCGCTGGGCCTTCGAGATGCTGCGGCGGGGGGCGGACGCGGTCTACTGCTCGGCCTCGCTGCGCACGGTCGAGGCGCTGGCGCAGGAACATGTGCCGGTGATCGGCCATGTCGGGCTGGTCCCGAGCCGCGCGACCTGGACCGGCGGCTTCCGCGCCGTCGGCAAGACGGCCGAGAGCGCGGCCGAGATCTGGCGCCAGGTGCGCGCCTACGAGGACGCCGGTGCCTTCGGCGCCGAGATCGAGGTCGTCCCCGCCGAGGTCGCCGCCGCCATCTCGCGGCGCACGCGGCTGTTCATGGTCTCGATGGGGGCCGGCGCGGGCTGCGACTGCCAGTATCTCTTCGCCTGCGACGTGCTGGGCACCAACCGCGGCCATTTCCCGCGCCATTCCCGCCGCTACCGCAACCTCGCGAGGATGGAGGACCGGATGCAGAAGGAACGCATCGCGGCCTTCCGGGAATATGTCGCCGATGTTGCCTCGGGGGCCTTCCCCTCTGCCGCCGAGACCCTGTCCATGGACCCGAAGGAACTGGACCTGTTCCTGAAGTCCCTGCCCTGACCGGTCGCGCCGCTCCCCGCGATTCCGCCGCTGCCGGGCGGGCAAGCCGCGGATTGATCGAAAATTCGCGGAAAAACAGTCTGTTTCCGATCCGGCGACGGCAGCCGTGCGGGGCCTGGGCGCGGGCGCCGGGCGGGCCCATGCTTAACGACTTTTTCCGCATCCGCGAACAGTCCGGTGTTGGACGGGCGTAAAACTAACTTTTGGACAAGTCCTTTCGGGCAGTTTGTTTCCGGGGATCAAAAACCGTTAATTTTCAGGCCGGAACGGGCGAACCGCGCGTTTCCGCGGCGGCCGGAAAGATGGCGGAATTGTGGCGAAACCTGTCTTGAAGCTGCCGCAATCGGGTAGCCTATCAGCACTGTCGCGACCGGAATGCTGGTGGTTCCTGGAGCGGCGGTAACGAGTGGTGTTGGTGTAAACGGTGATGGAGTTGCCGGCTCGAGCCGGTGGTGTTCGGTGTGGGTGAAGGTGTGCCGGGGCGTCATTGCAGCTTGCCCCGGCATGCCGCCTCCGGTCCGGACCGCTCCATCCAGCAGGTGGTGTGAATGGATCTCGAGCAGTTGTTGTCGCTCGGTGCGGCGGTCAGCCGCGAACTGAAGGAAAAGGCGCCCGCCGCCGCCGTGCCCGCGGCCGAACCCGCCGCGGCCCCCGCCGTCGCGCGCCGGCCCGCGCGTGACCGCGATGCCGCCGAGCCCTGGACCTTTCCCGGCTTCTCGGGCGATGCGCGCGTGATGACCTCGTTCGGCGAGCTGCCGATCAAGGCGCTGCGCCTGCGCGACCCGCTGCGGACGCCCGACGGCAGCTATGCCCCGGTGCAGTGGATCGACCGGCTGAACCTCGACGAGGGCTTCCTGCACGGACGGCCCGACGCCCAGCCCGTCTGCATCGCGGCGGGCGCCCTCGGGCAGGACCGGCCGAAGAACGAATTCCTGCTTTCGCCGCACCAGCAGGTGGCGACGAACGACCTCCGGTTCCGTCAGGAATTCCGCTCGGCGCGCGACCTGACGGGACGGCCGGGCATCATGCGGCGGCCCGAGACCGTCGTCTCCTACTACATGTTCCACTGCGGCCGGCCGGTGACCGTGATGGTCGAAGGCGTCTGGATGCGCGTCGAGCCCTGAACCCCTTCCGCTGCGGCCCGCCCTGCACTAGGTGTGCGGCGAAGGCAGGAAGGGGGCAGGGATGGAAAGGATCATCGAACGCGGGCTCTTCGCAAGCCGCTGGCTGCTGGCGCCGATGTATGTCGGGCTGGTCGCGGGGCTCGTGATCCTGCTCATCGTCTTCGCGCGCGAGTCGCTCGATTTCCTCCTCCAGGCCGCGTCGCTCACGATCGAGGACACGATCCTCGGCATCCTCAGCCTCGTCGATCTGGTCCTGCTGGCCAATCTCGTCCTCATCGTGATCTTCTCCGGCTACGAGAACTTCGTCTCGAAGTTCGACATCGACGCCGGCGCCGACCGCCCGGAATGGCAGGGAACGGTCGATTTCGCGACCCTGAAGCTCAAGCTCGTCGCCTCGATCGTGGCGATCTCGGGGATCCACCTGCTCAAGGTCTTCATGGATGTCGACAAGTATCCGCCGCAGCAGATCAACTACTTCATCGCCATCCACGTCACCTTCGTGGTCTCGGGCGTGCTGCTCGCGCTGACCGACTGGCTCTCGTTCTCGACCAAGTCGGCAAAGAAGGAAAAGGCCTCAGGCCGCTGATCCCGGCCGGCCGCGGAAGCCGGTCGCGACGACGAACTTCTCGCTCGAATCGGCCCGGCTCGCCGGCGGCTTGACGTTGGCGACCTTCGCGAAGGCGCGCTTCAGCGCGACCTGAAGGCTGTCCTCGGCGCCGCCGGCCAGCACCTTGGCGACGAAGGTTCCCCCCGGCTCCAGCACGTCCATCGCGAAGTCCGCCGCCGCCTCGCAGAGGGCGACGATCCGCAGGTGGTCGGTCTGCCGGTGGCCGGTGGCGGCGGGCGCCATGTCGGACATCACCACGTCGGCCCGCCCGCCCAGCCAGTCCTTGACCTGCCGGTCGGCGCCCTCGGCCAGGAAATCCAGCCGGTGGATCTCGGCGCCCGGCACCGGGTCCACCTCCTGCAGATCCACGCCGATCACCCGGCCCTGCTTCCGGCCCGGCCGGTCGCCCAGCGCGTTGACGCGGGCGACCGCGACCTGGCACCAGCCGCCCGGCGCGCAGCCGAGATCGACGACCCGCGCCCCCGGCACGAGGAAGCGGAAGCGGTCGTCCAGTTCGGCGATCTTGTAGGCGGCGCGCCCGCGATAGCCCTCGCGCTTCGCCCGCGCCACGTAGGGGTCGTTGAGCTGCCGCTCCAGCCACAGGGTTGACGACAGGCGGCGCTTGCGCGCCGTCCTGACCCGCACCTTCAGGTCGCGGCCGCCCCGGACCGGCGGCTTTCCCGGCGGTTTCCCCGGCGGTTTCGCCACGGTCAGAGCGCCCCGTCGTCCAGCACGCCGTCCGCCGACATCTGCGCGTAGAGAAGGCCCTCGCGCAGGCCGCGGTCGGCGACCGACAGCCGGTCGGTCGGCCAGACCCGCATCAGCGCCTGCAGGATCGCGGCCCCGGACATGATCAGCGTGTGGCGGTCGCGCCCGATGCGCGGGTCGCGGCGGCGGCCCTCGGGGCCGAGGCTCAGGTAGTCGCGGATCACGCGGTCGATCTGGGCCGAGGTCATCTGCAGCCCGTCCACCTTGGTGCGGTCATAGCGCCGCAGGCCGAGGTGGCTCGCCGCCACAGTGGTCACGGTGCCCGAGGTGCCGATGATCTGGAACCCCTCGCGCGGGGTGTCGGCATTGTAGGGCGAGAAGGCGGCGAGCTTCTCCTCGAAGTACCAGCTCATCAGCGCGAAGCGGGCGGCGTCGTCCTCGACATCCTGGAACTGGTCCTTCAGCGTCGCCACGCCCAGGGGCACGCTGATCCAGTCCACCACCTTGGCGGCCGGGAACGGCCCCTCGGGCGGACGGAACCCGGCATGCAGCCGCATGATCGACCGCGGCCGGTCATGGCGCGGGACGTTCGAGAGGTCGATCCAGACGAGTTCGGTCGAACCCCCGCCGATGTCCACCACCAGAAGCTGCTCGGTGCGCGTCGAGACCAGCGGCGCGCAGGAGATCACTGCCAGCCGCGCCTCCTCCTCGGGCTGGATGATCTCCAGCGGCAGGCCGGTCTCCTGGCGGACGTGGCGGATGAAGTCGGCGGCGTTGCGCGCCCGCCGGCAGGCCTCGGTGGCGACAAGGCGCATCCGCTTGACCTCGAGATCCTCGATCTTGCGGCGGCAGATCTGCAGCGCCTGCACCGTGCGCGCCATCGAGGCGCGGCTCAGCCGGCCCGAGGCCTCGAGCCCCTGGCCGAGCTGGACCGATTTCGAGAAGCTGTCCACGACATGAAACTGACTGCCCCGCGGCTGGGCAATCAGCATCCGGCACGAATTGGTGCCGAGGTCCAGCGCGGCGTAAAGCTGCGCCGGATCGGGCTTTGGGTCGGCGGGCGGCTCAACCGGTGTCGGGAACGCGCCCACGACCCCGGGACGCCTGGGCGTCATTTTCACGCCCTCCGATCAGAAGTTGCCCGGAAGCTAGCCCAGCCGCCCTCCGGGTTCAAGGGCGCCCGCCCCGCCGGCCCGTCCGGGCAGGGGTCAGCCCGGCCCCTCGCCGTCCCCGCGGCGTCCGATCGCGGACAGCTCGTGCAGCAGGAAGTAGCTGATGACCGAACGGATCAGCACCAGAAGCGCGAGGTAGAGCAGGTTCCACAGCGTCAGGCTCAGCGTCGTGTGGATGATGTCGGCCACGATCAGGAGTTCGAGCCCGGCCAGGATGTAGCGGCCGAGATCGACGCGCGCGGCGTCGATCCGCGCGGGCCTCCCGGCGGCGGCGAACTCGCCGCCCAGGAAGCGGAGGGCAAAGCGCGCGACACCGACCAGCATGACCGCGAGCGACATGAGGCTGACGACGGCGGCCGTCACGTCGAGCACGTGGACAAGCCCCGGAAAGGCCTCGTGCAGCAGGCTGTCGAAGGCGGGGATCAGGGGCGCGTCCGTCATCCCCCCGATCCTGCCGCGCCGGCGCCGCCGGCGTCAATCCGCGCCGCCTCCTCGCGCAGGATGCGCGCGATCAGCGCCGCGTCCTCGGGCGTGAAGGTCAGGGGCAGGCGCAGGTCGATCAGCCCGGCAAGGATGCGGTCGGTCTGCGGCAGGTCCTGGCGGCCGGCATAGGCCCAGTGGACGTGGCGCGAGGTGAAGGCCGACGGCGCGGCGGCGCCGAACCACTTCAGCTCCACCCCGCGCTCCTGCGCGGCGGCGAGGAAGGCCGCGATCCGCTCCGCCGGCCAGCCTGGCAGCAGGAACTGGAACGAGGACCCGACCAGCGTCTCCTCCTGCGGGCGGCGGACGAGCCGGATGCCCGGCGCCTCGCGCAGCCCCGCCTCCAGCGTCCGGTAGAGCGCGTTCCAGCGCTCGCGCCGCCGCGGCAGGTCGCGCAGCTGCACGCGCAGGATCGCGGCCCGCAGGTTGTCCATCCGGCCCGAGGCATTGGGGATGTCGAACTTGTACTTTTCGAACACTTCCGGCGGCGGCGAGGCCAGATGCCGGCCGTAGAGCATGTAGGAACCCGACAGTAGGACCATCCGCGCCGCCATCTCGGGATCGTCGGTCACGATCAGCCCGCCTTCGCCGGAATTGAGGTGCTTGTAGGTCTGCGTCGAATAGCAGCCGGCGAGTCCCCAGCGGCCCGAGGGCACGCCCTTCCAGGCCGCCCCCATCGTGTGCGCGCAGTCCTCGATCACCGCCACGCCCTGCGCCCGCGCCGCGTCCATCAGGCGCTCCATGTCGCAGATGTGGCCGCGCATGTGGCTCAGCATCAGCACCCGCGCCCCGCTCGCCCCTGCCTTGCGCGCGAAATCCGCGATGTCGATCACGAGGTCGTCCGTCACCTCGACCAGCACCGGCCGCGCCCCGGCCGCGGCGATGGCGCCCGGCACCGGGGCCAGCGTGAAGGCGTTGGTCAGGACCGGCTCGCCCGGCCCGACCCCCGCCGCGCGCAGCGCGCAGCCCAGCGCATAGCCGCCCGAGGCGACCGCAAGGCAGTAGCGCGCCCCGACCGCGGCGGCGAAGTCCTGTTCCAGGAGCGCCGTCTCCCCCACCTCGCCCGGGCCCAGGTTGTAGCGGTGCAGGCGTCCGTGCCGCATCACCGCGACCGCCGCCGCGATCGCCTCCTCCGGGATCGGCTCCTGCTGGGTGAAGCTCTTGCTGAAGCGCTCGCTCACTCGGCCGGCGCCTCCCTGCGGTGGCCGCCGATCAGCGCCGCGTACAGCACCAGCGAGGCCAGCACGAAGCCGCCGGCGACGAGGAAGGCCATGTCGGGCGTCTGCACGGGGGCGTCCTCGGCCATGAAGTAGCCGAAGACCTGGGCATAGAAGACGGTGCCGAACAGCATGGCGATGTTGGTGGCCGAGGACAGTCCGCCCTGCAGCTCGCCCTGCGCGTCCTCGGGCACCTCCTTCGACATCATCGCGGTCAGCACCGGATGCACGAAGCCCTCCGGCCCGTGCACGATCAGAAGCACCAGAACCGCGGCCAGGCTGCCGACGATGCCATAGCCCACCACCGCGATCAGCGAGGTCACGAGGCCCAGGAAGACCAGCCGCCTCTCGCCGAAATAGGCCGTGGCCGGCCCGGTCAGGAAGCCCTGGAAGATGGCGGTGACGATGCCGAAGGCGGCGAGGGTCAGGCCGATCGTCGCCTCCGACCAGCCGAAGTTGGCGATGCCCCAGAAGGCCCAGACCGCCGGATAGACCGCGGTCGCGAAGAAGAACACGAACAGGACCACGCACATCGGGATGACGTTGGGATAGGTGCGGAAGACGGCGAAGGTGCCGAAGGGGTTGGCGCGCCGCCATTCGAAGGCGCGGCGGTTCTCGGGGCGGAGCGTCTCGGGCAGGACGAACCAGCCGTAGATGAAGTTGAGCAGCGAGATCAGCGCCGCGGCATAGAAGGGCACGCGGGGGCCGAACTCGCCGAGGAGCCCGCCGATCGCCGGCCCGAGCACGAAGCCCAGCCCGAAGGCCGCGCCCATCATGCCATAGGCCTTCGCCCGCGCCTCGGGCGCGGTCACGTCGGCGATGTAGGCATTGGCGATGACATAGGACGATCCGCAGATTCCGGCGATGGCGCGGCCGACGAACAGCCAGAAGATCGTCGGCGCAAGGGCCGAGAAGACATAGTCCGCGAACAGGCCGAACACCGCCAGCAGCAGGAGCGGGCGGCGCCCGAAGCGGTCCGAGAGGTTGCCCATCAGCGGCGAGAAGGCGAACTGCCCGATCGAGAAGACGGCGAACATCCAGCCGCCGATGATCGAGGCCTCGGCCAGCGAGACGTGGCCGACCTCCTCGATCAGGCGCGGCAGGACGGGCATGATCAGGCCGAAGCCGACCATGTCGAGGAACACGGTGACGAGGACGAAGGTCACCGCGTGGCGGGACGTCGGGCTGGCGGTCATGGCGGAGATTCCTGAACGGGCCGCGACCCTAGACGCGGGCGCGGCCGGCGTCAAACCGTCTGCCCCGGAGGCCCGGCTCAGGCCAGGGGCAGGAACCGCGCGACGGTCGCCGGCAGGTCGGCGAAGCGGTGGACCAGCGCGTCCGGCAGAAGCCGCCCGACGCCCGCCCCCTGCGGCCCGAAGGTCACGAGCAGCGCCGGAACGCCGGCGGCCAGCGCCGTCTGCCGGTCGGTCTCGGTGTCGCCGACGAGGAGCGAGCGCGCCACCTCGCCGCCCGCGCGTTCGACCGCGGCGCGGTAGGGCAAGGGGTCGGGCTTGCGCACCGGCAGGCTGTCGGCGCCGATCACCGCCGCAAAGAGGCCGCGCACGCCAAGCCGGGCGAGCAGGAGCTCGGCAAGGCGTTCGGGCTTGTTGGTGCAGACGGCCGCCGCCAGCCCGCCCGCGCGCAGCGCCCTGACCGCCTCCGCGGCGCCGTCGTAAAGGCGCGTCTCGCGGTCGATGCGCGCTTCGTATTCGGCGAGGAACGGCCCGTAGAGGCGGTCCACCTCCGCCTCGCTCCAGGCCCGCCCCGACCGCGACAGGCCCAGCCGCAAGAGCGCGCGCCCGCCGCGGCCGGCGGTCACGGCGTCGGCGGCCGGGTCGATCCGGCCGGCCCCGTGGCCCGCCGCCGCAAGGCAGGCATCGGCGGCCGCGATCAGGTCCGCCGCGGTGTCCGCGAGCGTCCCGTCAAGGTCGAAGACGACCGTCCCGCGCCGCCCGTTTCCCCCGGATTGCCCCAATTTCCGCCCATCCTCCCGATTGTAACCCGGCGAAAGGTCATTTGATCCCGCCCGCCCTTGCGGCGGTCCCGGCCTTCGGTAGAACCTGCGCGGCGCCATGGAAAGGGCCTGCGATGAGTGTCGCATTGATCGTGCTAGCCGCCGGACAGGGCACGCGGATGAACTCCGACCTGCCCAAGGTCCTGCACCGCGTGGCCGGGGCGCCGCTTCTCGTCCACGCCCTCGGCGCGGGGGCCGCGCTGTCGCCCGAGCGCATCGTGGTCGTCACCGGGGTCGGGTCCGATGCCGTGGCCGCCGTGGCGCGCGCCTTCGACGAGCGGGCCGAGATCGTGCTCCAGGGCGAACAGAAGGGCACCGGCCACGCCGTCGCCCAGGCGCTGCCCGCCCTTGCGGGCTTCGCGGGAACGGTCGTCGTCCTCTACGGCGACACCCCCTTCATCCGCCCCGAGACGCTGGCGAAGCTGGTCGCCGCGCCGACCGACGTGACGGTGCTGGGCTTCCGCGCCCGGGATCCCGGCCGCTACGGGCGGCTGATCGCCGATGGCGACCGGCTCGACCGGATCGTCGAGTGGAAGGACGCCACGGCGGCGGAACGGCGGATCGACCTCTGCAATTCCGGCGTCCTCGCCTGCCGGGCGGACCTGCTCGCCGGGCTCGTCGAAGGGCTCGGCAACGACAACGCGGCGGGGGAATACTACCTGACCGATGTCGTCGCCGCCGCCCGCGCGCGCGGCCTGACGGCGGGCCTCGTCACCTGCCCCGAGGAGGAGACGCTGGGCGTCAACTCGCGCGCCGACCTCGCCGCCGCCGAGGCCGCCTTCCAGGCCCGCGCCCGCGCCGCCGCGATGGCCGAGGGCGTGACGCTGATCGCGCCCGAGACCGTCTTCCTTGCCTTCGATACCGTCATCGGCCGCGACAGCACCGTCGGCCCCAATGTCGTCTTCGGCCCCGGCGTCACCGTCGAATCCGGCGCCGAGATCCTCGCCTTCTCGCATCTCGAGGGCTGCCACATCGGCGCCGGGGCGCGGGTCGGCCCCTTCGCCCGGCTGCGCCCCGGAGCCGAGCTCGGCGAGCGCGCCCATGTCGGCAACTTCGTCGAGGTGAAGAATGCCGTCCTCGGCGACGGGGCCAAGGCCAACCACCTGACCTATCTCGGCGATGCCGAGATCGGCGAGGGCACCAACATCGGCGCCGGGACGATCACCTGCAACTACGACGGCGTGATGAAGCACCGCACGGTGATCGGCCGCAACGCCTTCATCGGGTCGGACACGATGCTGGTGGCGCCGGTCCGCGTCGGCGACCGCGCGATGACGGCGACCGGCGCCGTCATCACCAGGGACGTGCCCGACGCCGCCCTGGCGATCGCCCGGGCCGAACAGGTCAACCGCCCGGGCGTTGCCGTCCGGCTGATGGACAAGCTGCGCGCCGAGAAGGCGCGGCGCGCGAAGGAAGGCGAGTGAATGTGCGGAATCGTCGGCGTTCTGGGCAACCACGAGGCGGCGCCCATCCTTGTCGAGGCGCTCAAGCGCCTTGAATACCGCGGCTACGATTCGGCCGGGATCGCCACCGTCAACGCCGGCCGGCTCGACCGCCGCCGCGCCGTCGGCAAGCTCGCCAACCTCTCCGACCTCCTCGTGCACGACCCGCTGCCCGGCAAGGCGGGGATCGGGCACACGCGCTGGGCCACCCACGGCGCGGCGACGACGGTGAACGCCCATCCGCACCGCTCCGGCCCGGTCGCCGTCGTCCACAACGGCATCATCGAGAACTTCCGCGAACTGCGCGCCGAGCTTGCGGCGAAGGGCCTGACCCAGGAATCCGACACCGACACCGAGACCGTCGTCCTGCTCACCCGCGCCTACATGGACGAGGGCCTCGACCCCCGCGCCGCGGCCGCGGCCACGCTCGCCCGGCTCGAGGGCGCCTTCGCGCTCTGCTTCCTCTTCGACGGCGAGGACGACCTGATGGTGGCCGCGCGCAAGGGCTCGCCGCTCGCCATCGGGCACGGCGACGGCGAGATGTTCGTCGGCTCCGACGCCATCGCGCTGGCCCCGCTGACCGACCGCATCACCTATCTGGAAGAGGGCGACTACGCCTTCGTGACCCGCGCCGGGGCCGAGATCTACGACCGCGACGGCCGCCGCGCCAACCGCGAGATGACGCGCATCCGGCTCGACCAGACGCGGATCGAGAAGGCGGGCTACCGCCACTTCATGGCCAAGGAGATCGCCGAACAGCCGGTGGTGCTGGCCGACGCGCTGCGCCACTACGTCCGCGACGGCGCGATCGCCCTGCCCGAGGGGCTCGACTTCGCCGGGCTCGACCGGCTGACGCTCGTCGCCTGCGGCACCGCGTCCTATGCCTGCATGGTGGCCAAGTACTGGTTCGAGACGCTGGCCGCCCTGCCCTGCGAGGTCGATATCGCCTCGGAATTCCGCTACCGCGAACCGCCGCTGCCGGGGAATTCCTACGCGATCTTCGTCAGCCAGTTGGGCGAGACGGCCGACACCCTGGCCGCGCTGCGCTTCGCGAAGGAAAGGGTGGCCCGGACCGTCAGCGTGGTCAACGTGACCACCTCCTCGATCGCCCGCGAAAGCGACATCGCGCTGCCGATCCTCGCCGGCGTCGAGGTCGGCGTCGCCTCGACCAAGGCCTTCACCTGCCAGCTGACGGTGCTGGCGCTGTTGGCGCTGAAGGCCGGCGCCGACCGCGGGCGGATCGGCGCAGAGGCGCTTGCCGCGCACCTGTCCGCCCTCGCCGCCCTGCCCGGCCTGATGAACCAGGCGCTGGCGCGCGAGGAGGACATCGCAACCCTCGCCGCGGCCGTGGCCGAGGCCCAGGACGTGCTTTTCCTCGGCCGCGGCGCGATGTTCCCGCTGGCGCTGGAAGGGGCGCTGAAGCTGAAGGAAATCAGCTATATCCACGCCGAGGGTTACGCATCTGGCGAACTCAAGCACGGCCCGATCGCGCTGATCGACAAGGCGGTGCCGGTGATCGTCCTGGCGCCGCGCGACCATCTCTTCGACAAGACCGTCTCGAACATGCAGGAGGTGATGGCCCGCCACGGCAAGGTCCTGCTGATCTCGGATTCGAAGGGCGTGAAGGAGGCCGGCGAAGGCGCCTGGGCGACGATCACCATGCCCGCCGTCGCGCCGCTCTTCGCGCCGATCCTCTACGCGGTGCCGGCGCAGCTTCTGGCCTATCACGCGGCCGTCGCCAAGGGGACCGACGTGGACCAGCCGCGCAACCTGGCCAAGTCGGTCACGGTGGAATAGGGCGGCGCCGGTGGCCAGGCAGTTCCCCGCCCTGACCGCGGACCACGCCGCCTTCATCGGCGCGCAGCCGCTGTTCTTCGTCGCCACCGCCGCCGCCTCCGGCCGCGTCAATGTCTCGCCCAAGGGCATGGACAGCCTGCGCGTCGCCGCCCCCGACCGCGTCCTCTGGCGCAACCTGACCGGCTCGGGCAACGAGACGGCGGGCCATCTGCGCCGCGATCCGCGGATGACGCTGATGTGGTGCAGCTTCGCGGACCGCCCGCTGATCCTGCGCGTCTACGGCACGGCGCGGACGGTCCACCACGGCGAGGAGGGCTTTGCCGCGCTCGACGCGCTCTTCCCGCCCGACCCCGGCGCCCGGCAGGTCTTCGACCTGGCGGTGGAGCTCGTGCAGACCTCCTGCGGCTATGCCGTGCCGCTGATGGACAACCCGCGCGAACGCGACGTGCTGCGGCGCTGGTCCGCGGCCAGGGACGCGGCCGCGATGCGCGCCTACTGGGCCGAGAAGAACCGCGTCACCATCGACGGCTTCCCGACCGGGACCGCGCCGTGACCCCCGGAACCGCGCCGTGACCCCCGGGGCCGCGCTCGCCGAGCTGCGCGCGGCGGGCGACCCCGGGCGCGCAGCCCGGGTCGCCGCTTACATGAAGACGCAGCGCCCCTGCCTCGGCGTGCCGGTCCCGGTCCTCGCCGCCATGGCGCGGCGCTGGCGCGACGGGCTCGACAGCGCCGCCCGCGTCGCGCTGGCCGACGCGCTGTGGAAAAGCGACATCCACGACGCGCGCATCGCCGCCGCCAAGCTCCTGACCCAGGCGCGCATCCGCGACGACGGGGCGGTGTGGCGGCTGATAGCCTCCTGGGTGCCGGATTTCGACGGCTGGGCTATCGCCGACCATGTCTGCGATGCCGGCCGGCGCCGCCTCGTCGCCGATCCCCGCCGGCTCGCCGAGGTGGAGGGCTGGACCCGCAGCCCGCGGATGTGGACGCGCCGGGCGGCGCTGGTCATCACCCTGCCGTGGACGCGCCAGGACGCGCCGGCGCCCGCCGACGCGGCCATCCGCGACCGCGTGCTGGGCTGGGCGGCGGGCTATGCCGGCGACCCGGACTGGTTCATCCAGAAGGCGGTTGCCTGGTGGCTGCGCGATCTGTCCAGACATGATGCACCGCGCGTCCGCGCCTGGCTTGCCGCGCACGGGGCGCGGCTGAAACCCTTCGCACGCAGGGAGGCCGCGAAGTATCTCTGATCCCGCCCTCCCCGCGCCCCGGAAACCGTCATGCCCTGGAAGGACCCGATCCCGTGAAACCGCCCTTCGACCTCATCGACACGCCGCCGGTCTGGCTGGCCCTCTGCCTCGCCCTGTCCTGGGCGCTCGGCCGCATCGCGCCGATGCCCCTGCCCTTCGCCGGGGCGGCGGGATGGGTGCTGCTCGCGCTCGGCCTCCTGTTCTTCGCCGGCGCGCTGGCCGAATTCGCCCGCGCCCGCACCACCGTCGTGCCGCGCCGCGAGCCGTCCGCCCTCATCACCACCGGCGTCTTCCGCCTCAGCCGCAACCCGATCTACCTCGGCGACGCGCTGATCCTCGCCGGCCTGTCGCTGCTCTGGGACGCGCCGCTCGCGCTCCTGCTCGTGCCGGCCTTCATGGCGCTCGTCGCCCGCCGCTTCATCGCCGGCGAGGAGGCGCGCCTGAAGGCGGCCTTCGGCGCGGATTACGATCGCTGGGCGGCGCGCACGCGGCGCTGGCTCTGACCCGTGGCGAACCGCCCCGACCCTCTTGCGCCCGCCGCGATCCGCCTTCGTCAGGCGATGGCGGTGACGTTCCGCGCGCTGGTCGCCGAAGCCCCCGCCATCCTGCGCGTGGAGGAGGGCGAGAAACGCCTTGCCTTCGACGGGCAGTCGGCGGTGATCCCCGGGGGCGCGTTGTGCCTTCTTCCCGGCGGCGTGCCGATGGAGGTCGAGAACCGCCCCGGCCCGTCCGGCCGCTACGCAGCCACCGTCCTTGCGATTCCGCCCGGCGTCGCCTGCCCCGAGGGCCCGCGCCGCGCGCTCTTCTCGCGGCGTCCGGCGGCGCTTGACGCCTTCGACCGGGCCGTGACCCTGCACCGGCGCGCCGGGACCCCGCAGGCGATCCGCGCCCATGCGGTCGCCGAGGTGCTGATCTGGCTGGCCGAGGACGGGGTGATCCTGCCGAAGTCCCCGCCAACGGTGGTGGAACGTCTGCGCCGCGTGCTTGCCGCCGACCTGGCACGCGACTGGACGGCGGCCGATGCCGGGCGCGTTCTTGCGATGAGCGAGGCGACCCTGCGCCGCCGCCTCGCCGAGGCGGGGACCGGCTTTGCCGACACGCTTGCGGACCTGCGGATGACCCGCGCGCTCGGGCTTCTGCAGGGCAGCGACCTGTCGGTCGCGGCGGTCGCGGCCGAGGTGGGCTATGCCTCGGCCTCGCGGTTCGCGGCGCGGTTCCGCGCCCGGTTCGGGATCGCGCCGGGCAACCTGAGGGGGCGCCAGCCCGTTCCCGCGGATTGAGCGGATCGGGCGCAGGTTTGAACGGGACGGCGCCGACCGGCTGGCGGGCCGCGGACTAGTCTCCCGGCTGTCGCAACGAACCCGGAGACCAGCCGTGAAACCCGCCTCGCCTGTCCTTGCCGTCGCCGCCTTCGCCCTTTCGGCGGGTGCCGCGCTGGCCGAACTGACACTGACCTCGCCGGCCATGACGGACGGCGGCACCCTGCCCGATGCGCAGGTCTTCAATTCGTTCGGCTGCACCGGGGGCAACCGGTCGCCGGCGCTTGCGTGGTCCGGCGCACCGGAGGGGACGAAATCCTACATCCTGACGATGTTCGATCCCGATGCGCCGACCGGATCGGGGTGGTGGCACTGGACGGTCGTCAACATCCCCGCCGACACGACGGACCTTGCCGAAGGGGCAAGCCCCGCGGCCCTGCCTGCCGGCGCCGTCGAGGGGCGGACCGATTTCGGCGCGCCCGGCTATGGCGGGGCCTGCCCGCCCGCGGGCGCGGCGCCGCACCGCTATGTCTTCAGCCTTTACGCGATGCCCGACACGGTGCCGCTGGATTCCGGTGCCTCGGGCGCGATGGTCGGCTTCTACGCGGGCGGCGCGCTCGCGAGTGCCACGCTGACGGTCACCTACGGGCGCTGAGCGGCAGCCCTCTCCCCGCCCTGCGCGCCGGCGCACATAGGCGTTGTGAAACAAACTTGCGCGATGCTATGTGGGCGCTGCGCCGGAGGGGCGCGCGCGGGCGTCAGGGGGGATCGCAGGTGAAGATCGGAACGCCGAAGGAAACGGCCGAGGGCGAAGCGCGCGTCGCGATGACGCCAGACAGCGCGCAGCAGATCATGAAGCTCGGCCACGAATGCCTGATCGAGGCCGGCGCCGGTGCGGCGGCAGGATTTGCCGACGCGGCCTACGAGGCCGCCGGCGTCCGCGTCGTCAGGACCGCCGCGGCGCTCTGGAAGGAGGCCGATGTCGTCGCCAAGGTCCGCCCCCCGACCGAGGCCGAGGCGAAGCGGCTGCGCGAGGGGCAGACGCTGATCTCCTTCTTCTACCCCGCCCAGAACGAGGCGCTGCTCGACACCTGCAAGCGCATGGGCGCGACCGTCATCGCCATGGACATGGTGCCCCGCATCAGCCGCGCGCAGAAGATGGACGCGCTGTCCTCGATGGCCAACATCGCGGGCTACCGGGCGGTGCTCGAGGCGGGGACGAACTTCGGCCGCTTCTTCACCGGCCAGGTCACGGCGGCGGGCAAGGTGCCGCCGGCGCAGGTCCTGGTGGTCGGGGCCGGCGTCGCGGGCCTCGCCGCGATCGGCGCCGCGGTCAGCCTCGGCGCCGTCGTGCATGCCTTCGACGTCCGCCCCGAGGTCGCCGAGCAGATCGAATCGATGGGCGCCTCCTTCGTCTTCCTCGAATTCGAGCCGACGCAGGACGGCGCGGCCACCGGCGGCTATGCCGCCCCCTCCAGCCCCGAATTCCGCGAAAAGCAGCTGGCCAAGTTCCGCGAGCTTGCGCCGGGGATGGACATCGTCATCACCACCGCGCTGATCCCCGGCCGGCCGGCGCCGAAGCTCTGGACCGCGGACATGGTGGCGATGATGAAGCCGGGCTCGGTCATCGTCGATCTCGCCGCCGAACGCGGCGGCAACTGCGAGCTCACCGTGCCCGACCAGAAGGTCGTCACCGAGGGCGGCGTGACGATCATCGGCTACACCGACTTTCCCAGCCGCATGGCGGCGCAGGCCTCCTCGCTCTATGCCACCAACATCCGGCACTTCCTGACCGACCTGACGCCGAAGAAGGACGGCATCCTCGTCCACGACATGGAGGATGACGTGATCCGCGGCGCGACGGTGACGCATCAGGGCGCGGTCACCTGGCCGCCGCCGCCGCCCAAGGTGCAGGCGATCGCCGCGGCGAAGCCGAAGCCGAAGGCCGAACCCGCGCCGCCCCCCGATCCGGTCGCGGCCGAACGCGCCCGCGGCCGCCGCCAGATCGCCCTGATCGCCGCGGGGGCGGTGCTGCTCGGCCTGCTCGGCCTCTACGCGCCGGGCGAGTTCATGCAGCACATGATCGTCTTCAGCCTCGCGGTCTTCGTCGGCTTCCAGGTGATCTGGAACGTCAGCCACAGCCTGCACACGCCGCTGATGGCGATCACCAACGCCATCTCCTCGATCGTCGTCGTCGGCGCGATCCTGCAGACCGGATCGCTCAGCTGGTTCGTCACCCTGCTCGCCGCGCTCTGCGTCGTGATGACCGGGATCAACATATTCGGCGGCTTCGCGGTCACGCGCCGGATGCTCATGATGTTCAAGCGGAGCTGAGGCCATGGAATTCTCGCAGGGCTTCACCTCGGCCGCCTACGTCATCGCCTCGATCCTGTTCATCCTCGCCCTCGGCGGCCTGTCGAACCAGGAAAGCGCCAAGCGCTCGGTCTGGTACGGCGTCGCCGGCATGGCGCTCGCCGTGATCGCCACCCTGTTCGGGCCGGGATCGGTCAACGCGCTGCTCTTCATCCCGCTGCTCGCGGTCGGCGGCTTCGCCGGCATCTACGTCGCCCAGCGCGTCCAGATGACCGAGATGCCGCAGCTCGTCGCCGCGATGCATTCCCTCGTCGGCCTCGTCGCGGTCTTCATCGCCATCGGCACCCATATCGAGGCGCTGCCCCATTACAGCGGCGCCGAGGCGGTCATCCACAAGGTCGAGATCATGCTCGGCGCCTTCATCGGCGCGGTCACCTTCACCGGCTCGGTCGTCGCCTACGGCAAGCTCGCCGGCCGCATCGACGGCAAGGCGCTGACCCTGCCGGGCCGGCACATGCTGAACCTCGCCATGCTGGTGGCCTGCGGCGTCCTGCTGCTCGTCTATGTCGCCACCAGCCAGCTCTGGCTGGTGCTGCTTGCCACCGTCATCGCCTTCGTGCTCGGCGCGCATCTGGTGATGGCGATCGGCGGCGCCGACATGCCCGTGGTGGTGTCGATGCTGAACAGCTATTCGGGCTGGGCGGCGGCGGCGACCGGCTTCATGCTGGGCAACGACCTCCTGATCGTGGTCGGCGCGCTGGTCGGCGCCTCGGGCGCGATCCTCAGCTACATCATGTGCCGGGCGATGAACCGCTCCTTCATCAGCGTCATCCTCGGCGGCTTCGGCAACACGACCGGGCCGGCGCAGGTGATCGCCGGCGAACAGGTCGCGATCGATGCCGAGGGCGTGGCGGCCGCGCTGAACGACGCCGACAGCGTCATCATCGTGCCGGGCTACGGCATGGCGGTGGCGCAGGCGCAGCAGGCGGTCAGCGAGCTGACGCGCCGGCTGCGCGCCAGGGGCAAGGAGGTGCGCTTCGCCATCCATCCCGTCGCCGGCCGCCTGCCCGGCCACATGAACGTGCTTCTGGCCGAGGCGAAGGTGCCCTACGACATCGTGCTCGAGATGGACGAGATCAACGCCGACTTCCCCTCGACCGATGTCGTCATCGTCATCGGCTCGAACGACATCGTGAACCCGGCCGCGCAGGAGGATCCCAATTCCCCCATCGCGGGCATGCCGGTGCTCGAGGTCTGGAAGGCCAAGCAGGTCATCGTCTCCAAGCGCGGCCAGGGGACCGGCTATTCGGGCATCGAGAACCCGCTCTTCTACAAGGAGAACACGCGGATGTTCTTCGGCGACGCGCGGAAGTCGATCGACAGCCTGCTGCCGATGATCGGCTGAGCGCCGGCGGCCGCTGCACCTAGTCGGCGGCCTGATCCGCCCCGGCCGCCGCCGCGAAGGCGTCCGCCATCACCCCATGCGCCGCCGCCTGAAGCTCGGCGGTGGCGTCGCGGACGGCGCCCATCGCCGCCTCCAGCGCCGCCCGGTCGAAGGGCCGCGCCGCGGCGGCGGCATACATCGCCGCGCGCGCCTCGCCCAGCCGCCGCAGGGGCGCCGCGAGGGCGGCGCGGTTCTCCTCCAGCGCCGCGCGCACCTCGGCGCGCGTCTCGCGCGGCAGGTCGGCAAAGCCCGCGCCGCCGCCATTGGCCATGTCGCGCAGGTCGGCAAGCCGCAGCCAGGCGCCGACCGCCACCGCGTTCAGGAGCAGCGAGGCGGCGACCCCGATCCAGAACAGGACGCGCAGCACCGGCCGCATCAGAGCCCGCCCGGACCGGTCAGCATCGGGTCGCCCAGCGCCACCGCGGCGATCAGGTCCTCGGCCCCGCCGGCGCGCATCGCCAGCGGCACGGCGACCAGCAGCGCCAGATAGGCCACCGGGACCAGCCGCGCCGGGCCGGACCGCAGCCAGGCGAACAGGTCCGGCGGCGGCGCCGCGATGCGGTCCAGCACCGCGCGGCCGATCGCGCCCGTGTCCACCGGCCGGTCGGCCGCCGCCCTGACCAGCCTGTCGATCTCGTCGTCCATCTCACTCTCCCAGGCGGGCCCGCAGCCCCGAGCGGGCGCGGACGAGCAGCTGTTCGGCGGAGCCCCGGCTGACGCCCATAATGCTGGCAATCTCCGCCCCTGAAAAGTCCGCCACCGCCGCCAGCAGAAGGGCCATCCGCTGCCGCGCCGGCAGGGCGTCAAGTGCCTGCCGCACCGCCGCCAGCCGCTCGCGGCCGGCGAGCCTGCGCTCCGGCCCGGCCGCGACATCCGCGACCTCTCCGGCCGCCTCCGCCCCCGCCCCCGCCCCGGCCCCGAGGCCGAGGAAGCGGCGCACCCGCGCCCGCCGCTGGCGGTCGATGCAGAGGTTGGTCGCGATCCGGTAGGCCCAGGCCTGCACGCTGCCGCGGGCGGGATCGAAGCGGCCGGCCTCGCGCCAGATGCGCACGAACACGTCCTGCGCCACCTCGTCGCCATCCGCGGCCGAACCCAGCACCCGGCCGGCATAGCGCGCCAGGCCCGGCCCCAGAACCGCGATCAGCCGCACGAGCGCGGATTCGCGCCCGGCGGCGATCTCGCGGATCAGGGTCTCGGTCTCGCCCGGCGGGATCTGCACTGGTCCGGAGGTCCGTCATCGGTCCGGATCAGCCTAGCGCGGATCCGCCGTCATTTCGACCGGGTGCGGGTGCGTTCGCCGCTGACCGTGCGGCCCTTCGGCCCGGTCGTCGTCCAGGTCGCGTGCACGCTGTCCTTGGTCGCGGTCCAGACGCCCTGACGCTTCGCCGTCTGGCCGCCGGGGCCGGTGAACTCGCCGGCGTGGTTGCAGGTCAGGGTGCCCTCCCCGGCCGCGCAGGAAACGGTGCCGTGGGCGGTGCCGCCCTTCGGCCCGGTGGCCGACCAGGTCGTGTCGGCAAGGGCCGGCGAGGCGGCGGCCAGCAGCAGGGCGGCAACGGGGGCAAGGGTCGTGCGGATCGTCATGGTCTCTGTCCTTTCAGGGCTGGAATGCGGCAAGGCCGCGGGTGAACTCGGCGCGGGACAGGGCCCCGTCGCCGTCGAGATCGAGAAGGGTCAGGAAGCGGCCGGGGGCGGTCGCCTCGTCGCGGCTGAGCCGCCCGTCGCCGTCCCGGTCGGCGCGCCCGGCCGCGGCATCGGCAAGCTCCGCCATGCGGGCGATGCGGTCGCGGGCCGCGGCGCGTTCGCCTTCATCGAGGAAGCCGTCGCCGTTGCGGTCGGCGCGGTCGAAACGGGCCGCCTTCACCGCGGCGATCTCGGCCGCGGTCGCGCGCCCGTCGCCGTCGGCGTCAAGCCGGGCAAAGAGCGCCTCGCCCAGCCCCGCAAGGCCCTCCGGCGGCGCCTCGGCCCGCACCGCGCCGGCCGGCCCGCAGAGGGACAGGGCGAGCGCGAGGGACAGCGGCAGCGCGGCGGTCCGGGCGCGGGGGGCGGGCAGGCGTGGCATCATGGCGGCGGCATTGGTCATCGGGGTGTCTTCACCCGCTCCTACGCAGGCCGGCGCCGCCTCCTACGCGCGCAGCCACCGGTTTTTTTCCGGGCGGCGTCGCGCCCCGCCCGCGACCGGGCATGATTTTGCGTTTTCCTCGGCCGCGCGGCGGTCTAGCTCTGTCGGGGCAAGACCCGGAACCCGCCATGTCCCCGATCCAGGACCACCCCCTGCGCTACACGCTGGTGAACGAGCTTCACGCCCGCCCGTTCCCGGCGCTCGAACCGCCGGCGCAATGCGTCTATCTCGCCGTCAAGGAACCGGTGGACGCCGCCAACCGCGACCGCGACCGCGACACCGCCCATCTCGTCGCGCTGCTCGACCGCCACGGCGCGGCCCATCCCGCCCCCGGCGCCACCCACCATGCCGCGACGCTCGGCAAGCACGACCTGAAATGGGAAAGCCATACCGAGTTCGTCACCTACTCGGCCTTCTCCCGGGGCGTCTCGGCGCGGCCCTTCGACCCCCACGCCGCCGACATCTTCCCGCCCGACTGGCTCGCCGCCGCGCCCGGCGGGCGGATCGCCGCGATCCTGATCCGCATCGAGGCGCTGCCCGAGGACACCGCCGCCGTCACCGGCAAGCTCGAGGACTGGTTCGTCGGCGAAAGCCTCGCCTGCTCCTGGGTCGTGGACCAGACGGCGGTCGCCGCCTGCGACTTCCAGATCGACCCCGCCGGCTACATGCGCATGGCCGTCTTCGTCCGCCCCGGCACCGGCCGCCGCCGCGTCGGCCGCATCGTCCAGCGCCTGTGCGAGATCGAGACCTACCGCGCCATGTCGATGCTGGGCCTGCCGCGCGTGCGCGCCCTCGCCACCCGGCTCAACGCGCTCGACCCCCGGCTCTCGGCGCTGGTCGCGGCGATGTCGGACGACAGCCGCGACGCCGAGGCGACGCTCAACGACTTGCTCGCGATCTCGGCCGAACTCGAGAGCCTCGCCGTCGGCCACGCCTTCCGCTTCGGCGCCACCGGCGCCTACGAGGCGATCGTCAACCAGCGCATCGCCGTCCTGCGCGAGACCCGCTTCGAGGGCCGCCAGACCTTCGGCGAATTCATGATGCGCCGCTACGACCCGGCCATCCGCACCGTGAAGTCGGCCGAACGGCGGCTGGAACAGCTCTCGGCCCGCGCCGAACGGGCCGGCGAGCTGCTGCGCACGCGCGTCGATGTCGAACGCTCGGCGCAGAACCAGAAGCTCCTGCAGAGCATGGACCGCCGCGCCGACCTCCAGCTCCGCCTGCAGAAGACGGTCGAGGGCTTCTCGGTCGCCGCGATCAGCTACTACGGCGTCAGCCTCCTGTCCTATCTGCTGGCACCCTTCGCCGAGGCCTGGCACTGGCCCAAGGCGACGGTGACGGCGGCGCTCGTCCCGGCGGTCGTGCTCGCCGTCTGGCTCACCGTCCGCCGCCTGCGCCGCGGCTGGGACTAGCACGCCCGGCTAGCGCCCCCGGATCCGCGGGTCGAGCGCGTCGCGCAGCCCGTCGCCGATGTAGTTGACCGACAGCACCGTCAGCGAGATCGCGATGCCCGGCCAGATCACCCGCATCGGATAGGTCCGGATCTCGGAGATCCCGTCATAGAGGAGCCGCCCCCAGGTCGGGAAATCGGGCGGAAAGCCGAGGCCGAGGAAGGACAGCACGCTTTCGGTGATGATCGCGGCGGCGATGCCCAGCGTCGCCGCGACCAGCACCGGCGACAGCACGTTGGGCAGGATGTGGCGGGTGATGATCCGCCGGTTCGGCAGCCCGATCGACCGCGCCGCCAGCACGTATTCGCGTTCCTTCAGCGCCAGCACCTCGCCGCGCACCACGCGCGAGGCCGACATCCACGACGTCACCCCGATCGCCAGCACGATCAGGATGAAGGTGCCGAACTGCGGCCCCAGCACCCGCGCCACCGGGTCGCGGAACAGCATCATCATCACCAGCAGCAGGGGCAGCAGCGGCAGCGCCAGGAACAGGTCGGTCATCCGCATCAGGATGCCGTCGAGCCGCCGGAAATAGCCCGCCAGCACCCCCACCGTGGTGCCGATCACGATCGCCACCAGCATCGCGACAAGCCCGACGGCCAGCGAGATGCGCCCGCCGTACATCATCCGCGCCAACATGTCGCGGCCAAGCTGGTCGGTGCCCATCGGGTGGGCCAGCGAGGGCGGCTTGTTGCGCACCTTGAACATCTTCACCGTGTCGGGCTCGATGAAGTTCGGATCGACCCGCCAGACCAGCGGCCCGGCCAGCACGAACAGCACGAGGAACAGGAGAACGCCGGCGAACAGCATCGCCCCCTTGTGCTTGCGGAACTGGAACCAGACATCGCCCCAGGGGCTGCGCGGCCGCTGCAGCTTCTCGGGCGCCGGGGCGGCCTGGCCTGCGGGAAGGTCAGTCATAGCGGATCCTCGGGTCGAGGATGCCGTAGAGGATGTCGGCGATCAGGTTGAACAGCACGATCAGCACGGCGAAGATGAAGGTCAGCGTCTGCACCGTCGGCAGGTCGCTGACGTTGATCGCCCCGATCAGCGCCGCGCCGATGCCGTTGATCTTGAAGATCTGCTCGGTGACGATGGCGCCGCCGAAGATCGTCGGCACGCCCAGCGCGATGATGGTGACGACCGGGATCAGCGAGTTGCGCAGGACATGGGCGAGGACCACCTTGCCTTCGGTCATGCCCTTGGCGCGGGCGGTGCGCACGTAGTCCTGGCCGAGGTTGTCCAGCACCGACGACCGCGTGTAGCGGCTGATCTCGGCGGCGTTGAACAGGGCCAGGACCGTGACCGGAAGGACCATCTGGCGGACGAATTCCCTGAAGCTCTCCCAGTCGCGCACCGCGAGGTTGGTGTCGTAGATCGTCGGGAACCAGCCGAGCTTGATCGCGAAGATCAGGATCAGAACGTTGCCGGTGAAGAAGGTCGGCACCGAGAAGCCGGCCATCGAGAAGAAGGTCCCGGCCTGATCGAACCAGGAATACTGGCGATAGGCCGAATAGATGCCGATCGGCAGCGCGATCAGCGCGCCGATCAGATAGGCCATGCCGACCACGGTCAGCGTCTGCGGCAGACGCTCGCCGATCAGCTGGAAGACCGGCACCTTCGACTGCCACGAGATGATGCGCTGCGCGCCCTGCGCCAGGTCGGTGCCGAAGATCGCGTCGATGGCGTATTTCGGCTCGATCCAGAAGAACTGCTTCAGCCACAGGAGATAGCGCACGAAGACGGGCTGGTCGGCGCCCATCGCCTCGATCATCTTCAGCCGCACCTCGACCGGCACGGTCAGCGGGATCTCGGACATCGGGCTGCCCGGCGCGAGATCGACGAGAAGGAAGATGACGAGCGAGATCAGCAGCAGCGTCGGGATCGCCGTCAGCAGCCGTCTGAGTGTATAGGTCAGCATCCCTTGGATTCCGGCCCGGACTTGCGGAAATCCCCGCCCCGGCGGGTGCCGGGACGGGGACGGGTCTGCGGTCTGCGGCCTAGTTGGCGCGCGACCAGTCCTGGATGTTCCACAGCTCGGTGTCCCAGGTGTTCAGGACGACGCCGGCGAGCGTGTTGGAATGCGCCGACAGGCGGCCGCGGTCCACCAGCGGGATCGAGACATGGCCGTTCTTGGTCACGGCGTCGTTCAGCGCCTTGACCAGTTCGGCGCGCTTGGCCGGATCGGCGGTGCCCGACAGTTCCTTCAGCATCGCGTCATAGGCCGGGTCGCAGAAGCGGGGGATGTTCTCGCCCTGCCACTGGTTCGCCGGGCCCGGGATGCGGTCGCAGAGGTACTGCGCCATGTAGGGCTCGGGGTCGGTGCCGTCGAAGTTGTTGGCGTACATCTCGACGTCGGCATAGAACTTCTGGAACGTGTCGGGCGAACCGGCGTCGCCGCCGAAGAACACGCCCGGATCGATCGACTTCAGCTCGACCTCGACGCCGATCTCGTTCCACCAGCCCTTGATCAGGGCCTGGAAGTCCTGCCGGACCGGGTTGACCGTGGTCTGGTAGAGCAGCGACAGCTTCCTGCCGTCCTTGTCGCGGACGCCGTCGCCGTCGCTGTCGGTCCACCCCGCGGCCTCGAGCAGCGCCTTGGCGCCCTCGATGTCCTGGGTCAGGCATTCGGTGTTGTCCGAGGCATAGACCTCGGGCGCGGGAACGACGTTGCAGGTCGGCCGGCCGGCATTGCCATAGCCGACATCGACCAGCGCCTGGCGGTCGATCGCCATCGACAGCGCCTTGCGCACGTTCACGTCAGACAGGATCGGGTGCGGATGCGCGATCGTCGAACGCTCGCCCTCGGGCAGGTCGGGCGAGGGATCGGTCAGGTTCACCTCGATCCGCTCGACCAGCGTGCCGAAGGCGTTGACGAAGACGCCCTTGCCCGCGGCCGCCAGCGCCGCCTGCTGTTCGGGGTTGATCTGGGTGTTCCAGGCATAGTCGAACTCGCCCGTCTCCATCACCGCCGAGGCCGCGGCCAGCGCGTCGCCGCCGCCCTTCAGCGTCACCGTGGCGAAGGCCGGCTTGGCCGGGTCGCGGTAGTTGGGGTTGGCCGCGTAGGTCACGACGTCGTTGACCTTGAAGTCGGTGACGACGAAGGGCCCGGTCCCGATCGGCTTGGAGTTCTGCTCCACGCAGCCCGCCGCCGCGGCGCCGAGGCAGGCCTCGAACTGCGCCTTCTGCAGGATCGGCGCGGTGGCGCCGGTGAAGGGCTGGTAGGGATAGGGCTTCGGCCCGTCGAAGGTGATGACGACCGTCAGGTCATCGGGGGTGTCCACCGACTTGACGCCGGTGTATTTCGCGCCCTGGGCGCAGCCGCCCTCGGGATGGGTGCAGTATTCCCAGGTGAACTTGACGTCCGCCGAGGTCACCGGCGTGCCGTCCGACCACACGAGCCCTTCCTTCAGCTTCCAGGTGATCTGGGTGGAATCGGCGGACACGCCGCCATTCTCGACCGTCGGGATCTCCGCCGCCAGGCGCGGGAAGAGGTTGCCCTTCTCGTCGAAGCCGGCCAGCGGCTCGAGCACCAGCGAACCGGCCTCGATGTCCTTGGTGCCGGACGAGACATAGGGGTTCAGGCCCGACACGGCCTGGTAGTAGATGATCTTCACCTCGCCGTCCGTCCCGCGCTCGGCCATCGCCGCGGGGGCAAGGGCGAAGGCGGCGACGGCGCCGAGAAGCGCTGTTCTGAGTTTCATCAGTCAGTCTCCTTGTTGGATGCTCAGGGCCTCGGTTGCAGCCGCCGTTGCGCCGGCGGTCGTGTTGGTCGTGGCGGTGGCGGGGCCGGCGGCCGCGCCGTAGAGATGGCAGGCGACGTGGCGCCCGGGCTCGACCTCGGCGATGCGCGGCTCGATGCGCCGGCAGATGTCCATCACCTTCGGGCAGCGGGTCGAGAAGTTGCAGCCCGCCGGCGGGTTCGCCGGCGAGGGCACGTCGCCCTTGAGGATGATGCGCCGGCGGCGGTTCTCGACATTGGGGTCGGGCTCGGGCACCGCCGACAGCAGCGCCTCGGAATAGGGGTGCAGCGGCCGGGAATAGAGCGCGTCCCGCGGCCCGATCTCGGCGATCTGGCCCAGATACATCACCGCCACCCGGTCGGCGATGTGGCGCACCATGCTGAGATCGTGGCTGATGAACAGGTAGGTCAGGCCGAGCCGGTCCTGCAACTCCTCCAGAAGGTTCACCACCTGCGCCTGGATCGACACGTCGAGCGCCGCGATCGGCTCGTCGCAGACGACGAACTTGGGGTTCAGCGCCAGCGCCCGCGCGATCCCGATCCTCTGGCGCTGCCCGCCGGAGAACTCGTGCGGATAGCGGTTGGCGAAAAGCCGGTTCAGCCCCACCGCGTCCATCAGCTCGTAGATGCGCGCCAGCAGCGCGTCGCCGCGCAGGTCGGTATGTTCCGCCAGCGGCTCGCCGATGATCGCGGCCACCGTCATCCGCGGGTTCAGCGAGGCCTGCGGGTCCTGGAACACCATCTGCATCAGCGGCCGGTAGCGGCGCAGCTCCGCCTGCGGCCTGCGCGCGATCTCGTGGCCGTCGATGCGGATCTCGCCCGCCGTCGGGTCGTAAAGCCGGATGATCGCCCGCCCGGCGGTTGACTTGCCGCAGCCCGACTCGCCGACCAGGCCCAGCGTCTCGCCCTCGTAGATGTCGAAGCTGACGTCATCGACGGCCTTCACGTCGCCGATGCGGCGCCGCAGCACGCCGGCGGTGATCGGGAAGTACATCTTCAGGCCGCGGACCTCGACCAGCTTGCGGCGCGGAAGGGCGGCCTCAGGCATTGCGCGCCCGTCCCGTCGCGGGGTCCCAGAAACAGGCGACGTCATGGCCGCCGCCCACCGGGATGCGCCCCGGATTGGCCCGCCCGCAGATCTCCATCGCATGGGCGCAGCGCGGCATGAAGGGGCAGTTCGCCGGCTCGGCGCGCAGGATCGGCGGCTGCCCCTGGATCACCGACAGCTTCGCCGCGCGCTGGCCCGAGACATGCGGCACCGTCTTCAGCAGCGCGCGCGTGTAGGGATGCTGGGGGTTGCCGAACAGGTCCTTCACCGGCGCCTGTTCCACGATCTGGCCGCCATACATCACAATCACCCGGTCGGCGATGCCGGCGATCACGCCCAGGTCGTGGGTGATCCAGACGATCGCCATGCCGAGCTTCTGGCGCAGGTCGCGCACCAGCTCCAGGATCTGCGCCTGGATCGTCACGTCGAGCGCCGTCGTCGGCTCGTCCGCGATCAGCAGCTTGGGGTCGCAGGCCAGCGCGATGGCGATCATCACGCGCTGGCGCATCCCGCCCGAGAACTGGTGCGGATAGTCCTTCAGCCGCCGGCCCGCATCGGGAATGCCGACCAGCTCCAGAAGCTCGCGCGCCCGCACCCGCGCCTGTTCCCTGGTCATCCCCATGTGCTTGCGCAGCGGCTCCATGATCTGGAAGCCGACCGTGAAGACCGGGTTCAGCGAGGTCATCGGGTCCTGGAAGACGAAGCCGATGTCATGCCCGCGCACCCCGCGCAAGCGGTCGGGGGAGCAGCGCAAGAGGTCTGCCCCGCCGAACAGGACCTGGCCGGCGCGGATGTCGGCCGGCGGCGAGGGCAGAAGCCCGATCAGCGACATCATCGTCACCGACTTGCCCGACCCGCTCTCGCCGACCACGCCCAGAAGCTCGCCGGGCCGGACATCGAAGCTGACCGAGTTGACCGCGTGGACCTCGCCGCCGCGGGTCCGGAAAACGGTCTTCAGGCCCCTCACGTCAAGGACGGGTTCCGCCCCATCGGGCATCCGGTCGCTCCCCTGTCGGCTTTGTTGTTCTTGTTATCTTTGTCAGGCGTCCGGTCTCGGGCCGGGAACCTGCGCGCGAGTTTTGGCGATTTTTCAGTGCCCCGCAACTGCGATTATGGGGGCCGTGCCGCAGCGTCACCGCGCAGGATGCACAGGAAGACCTGACAAATTGCCGGGCCGGGCGCAGCCGCGCGGCGGCCGGCACACGCCTGCTGCCGCCTCCGCACGGGGGCTTGCCTTCGCGCGCGGCCTCGTGGAGACCTCGCGCCATGCGCTTTCCGATCTCCGAAGCCTCGCCCCTGCGCTTCCCCGGCCCGCCGCCGAAGGCCGCCGACGTGGTCGTGGTGGGCGGCGGCATCGCCGGGGTGATGACAGCCTGGTTCCTGACCGCGGCCGGGCAGAAGGTCGTCCTGTGCGAGAAGGGCCGCATCGCGGGCGAACAGTCCTCGCGCAACTGGGGCTGGATCCGCCAGCAGGGGCGCGACCCGGCGGAACTGCCGGTGATGATCGAGGCCAACCGCATCTGGCGCGGGCTCGAGGCGGCGATCGGCGCCGATCTCGGCCTGCGCCAGACCGGGGTGCTCTACCTCGCCGAGGGGCCGAAGGACATGGCCGGATTCGAGGCCTGGATGGTCCATGCCCGCGCCCACGGGCTCGACACCCGGCTCCTGACCGCCGCCGAGGTGCAGGCGATGCTGCCCAATGCGGCGGGCTGGGCGGGCGGGCTGTGGACGGCCTCCGACTGCCGCGCCGAGCCCTGGATCGCCGTTCCCGCCATCGCGGCGGCGCTGGCCGCCCGCGGCTGCGCCATCGCCGAGGCCTGCGCGGTGCGGGCGCTCGACCTCGCCGCCGGCCGGGTCGCCGGCGTGGTGACCGAACAGGGGCGCATCGCCGCCCCGCGCGTCGTGCTCGCGGGCGGGGCGTGGTCGGGGCTGTTCCTGCGCCGCCACGGCCTCCGCCTGCCCCAGCTCTCGGTGCGCGCGACCGTCGCCGCGACGGCGCCCCTGCCCGCGTTCTTCGAGGGCGCGATGGCCGACAACCGCTTCGCCATCCGAAGGCGGCAGGACGGCGGCTACACGCTCGCCCCCGGCGGTTTCCACGAATTCTTCCTCGGCCCCGATGCGTTCCGGCATTTCCGCGCCTTCCTGCCGCAGATCCGGGCGGGCGGGCTGAAGGGGACGCGCTTGCTGCCCGCCGCGCCCGCGGGCTACCCCGATGCCTGGGGCACGCCCCGGCACTGGGATCTCGGCGGGACGAGCCCGTTCGAGCGGCGGCGCGTCCTCGACCCCGCGCCGAACCGCGCCGAGATCGAACGCCTGCGCGACCGCTTCGCGGCGGCCTTCCCCGCCATCGGCCGCCCCGCGATCGCCCTCGCCTGGGCCGGCATGATCGACACGCTGCCCGACGTGGTGCCGGTGATCGGCGCGGCCCCGCTCGACGGCCTGTGGGTCCTGACCGGCCTCTCGGGCCACGGCTTCGGCATCGGGCCGGGCGCCGGCCGGGTGATGGCCGACCTCGTGCTGGGCCGCCCGCCCGGCCACGACCTGACGCGCTTCCGCTGGTCGCGCTTCTCGGACGGCTCGCCGGTCGAGATCGGGCCCAGCCTCTGACCCGCCCGGCAGAGGCCGGCCGGACCCGGCCGGAGCGCGGACAATTCTGAATCAAAGGTGAATGCTTACCCAAGCCATTGATTTTGCTTGCCCCTGACAGGTGTCCCAGCGTGGGACACCCGCTTCGCCCCGCCCGGAACCCTCCGCGCCACCTTCCGCACTACCTTCCTCGCCACCCGTTCCGGCCCGTTCCGGCGCCCCTCTCCCCTTGCGCCGGGCGCCCTTTTCCCCGACCATCGCTCACCCGCAGCGAAGGACCCTTCCCATGCCCGTCAAGAACCGCTTCGCCGAGCTTCTGCCCGAGATCACCGCCTGGCGCCGCGACTTCCACGAACATCCCGAACTCCTGTTCGACGTGCACCGCACCGCCGGCAGGGTGGCCGCGCTTTTGCGCGAGTTCGGCTGCGACGAGGTGGTCGAGGGCATCGGCCGCACCGGCGTCGTCGGCGTGATCCGCGGCCGCTCCGACACCAGGGGCCGGGTGATCGGCCTGCGCGCCGACATGGACGCGCTGCCGATCATCGAGGCGACCGGCCTGCCCTATGCCTCGAAGACGCCGGGCCGGATGCACGCCTGCGGCCATGACGGCCATACCGCGATGCTGCTCGGCGCCGCGCGCTATCTGGCCGAGACGCGGAACTTCGACGGCACCGTCGTGCTGATCTTCCAGCCCGCCGAGGAGGGCGGCGGCGGCGGCCGCGAGATGGTGGCCGACGGCGTGCTCGACCGCTGGAACGTCCAGGAGGTCTACGGGATGCACAACATGCCGGGCATCCCGGTCGGCCATTTCGCGATCCGCCCCGGCGCGATGATGGCCTCGGCCGACCAGTTCGATGTCGTCATCACCGGCAAGGGCGGCCACGCGGCGCGGCCGCACGACGCGGTGGACACCACGCTGGTGGCCAGCCACATCGTCGTCGCACTCCAGTCGATCGTCGCCCGCAACGTCGATCCGCTGAAACAGGCGGTCGTCTCGGTCTGCTCCTTCCGCACCGAATCCGACGCCTACAACGTGATCCCGCAGACCGTCCGCCTGAAGGGCACGGTGCGCGCGATGGATCCGAAGGTCCAGGACATGGTCGAGGCGAAGGTGAAGTCGGTCTGCGAGCACACCGCGCTCGTCTTCGGGGCGACGGCCGACGTGGACTACCGCCGCGGCTATCCGGTGACGATGAACACGCCCGAGAACACCGGCTACGCGGCCGAGGTCGCCCGCGCGATCAGCCCCCATGTCGATGACAACACCGCGCCGCTGATGGGGGCCGAGGACTTCTCCTTCATGCTCAACGAACGGCCCGGCGCCTACATCTTCACCGGCAACGGCGACACGGCGATGGTCCACCACCCGGCCTACAACTTCGACGACAGCGTCATCCCCTACGGCGCAAGCTGGTATGCCGGCATGGCCGAGGCGCGGATGCCGGTGGCGTAGGGCCGCGGGCGCGGGGCGGGAGGGCCTGCGCGCCGCGCGCATCCGGCGCGGCGCTGCCGGTCAGGAATCGATCTTCAGCGCCTGGATGAAGGCTTCCTGGGGGATGTCCACCTTGCCGAACTGGCGCATTTTCTTCTTGCCGGCCTTCTGCTTCTCGAGAAGCTTCTTCTTGCGCGTGATGTCGCCGCCGTAGCACTTGGCGGTCACGTCCTTGCGCAGGGCGCTCAGCGTCTCGCGGGCGATGACACGGCCGCCGATCGCCGCCTGGATCGGGATCTTGAACATGTGGCGCGGGATCAGGTCCTTGAGCTTCTCCACCATCGCCCGCCCGCGGCCCTCGGCCCGGTCGCGGTGGACCATGATCGACAGCGCATCGACCGGCTCGTCGTTCACGAGGATCGACATCTTGACCAGATTGTCCTCGCGGTAGCCCAGCATCGAATAGTCGAAGGAGGCATAACCCTTCGTCACCGACTTCAGCCGGTCGTAGAAGTCGAACACCACCTCGGCCAGCGGCAGGTCATAGACCACCATCGCGCGGCTGCCGGCATAGGTCAGGTCAAGCTGGATGCCGCGGCGGTCCTGGCAGAGCTTCAGCACGTCGCCGAGGTAGTCGTCGGGCACCAGGATCGTCGCCTTGATGCGCGGCTCCTCGATGTGATCCACATAGGTCAGGTCCGGCAGGTCGGCGGGGTTGTGCAGCTCGCGCACCTCGCCGTCCTTCATGTGCAGGTGGAAGACGACCGAGGGCGCGGTGGTGATGAGGTCGAGATCGAACTCGCGTTCGAGCCGCTCGCGCACGACCTCGAGGTGCAGGAGGCCAAGGAACCCGCAGCGGAAGCCGAAGCCGAGCGCGGCGGAGGTCTCCATCTCGTGGGTGAAGCTCGCATCGTTCAGCGCCAGCTTCTCTATCGCGTCGCGCAGCGCCTCGAAGTCGTTGGCGTCCACCGGAAAGAGACCGCAGAAGACGACCGGGACCGAGGGCTTGAAGCCCGGCAGCGGCGCGTCGCAGGGCCGCTTCTCGTGCGTGATGGTGTCGCCGACGCGGGTATCGCGCACCTGCTTGATCGACGCCGTGAGGACCCCGATCTCGCCCGGCCCCAGTTCGGCGATGTCGGTCATGCCGGGCTTGAGCACGGCAAGACGGTCCACCCCGTAGACGGCGCCGGTCTGCATCATCCGCACCCTGTCGCCCTTGCGGATCACGCCGTCGATGACGCGGATCATGACGACGACGCCGAGATAGGCGTCGTACCAGCTGTCCACCAGCATCGCCTTGAGCGGCGCCTCGCGGTCGCCCTTCGGCGCGGGCAGGCGGGTGACGATGGCCTCGAGCACCTCGGGGATGCCCAGCCCGGTCTTGGCCGAAATCGGGATCGCGTCGGACGCGTCGATGCCGATCACGTCCTCGATCTCGTGCTTGACGGCCTCGATGTCGGCAGCGGGCAGGTCGATCTTGTTCAGGACCGGGACGATCTCGTGCCCGGCATCGATCGCCTGATAGACGTTGGCGAGCGTCTGCGCCTCGACGCCCTGGGTCGCATCGACGACAAGGAGCGATCCCTCGACCGCGCGCATCGAGCGGCTGACCTCGTAGCCGAAATCGACATGGCCGGGCGTGTCGATCAGGTTCAGGACATAGGCCCTGCCGTCGCGCGCGCGGTAGTCGATGCGCACCGTGTTGGCCTTGATGGTGATGCCGCGCTCGCGCTCGATGTCCATGCTGTCAAGCAGCTGCGCCTTCATGTCGCGCTCGGCCACAGTGCCCGTCATCTGGATCAGCCGGTCGGCAAGCGTGGACTTGCCGTGGTCGATATGGGCCACGATCGAGAAGTTGCGGATCTGCGAGAGCTCGGTCATGGGGCGGGGATATAGCGGCAGACCGGACGGGCGGAAAGGCCGGACATCTACCGGAAAAGCGCCGCGAGGCGGGCGGTGTCGATGCCCCTGACGACATGGCCGGGCGGGCTGAAGCTCGGCGTGTCCTCGCCCGCGACGAGGGCGTTGACGACGGCCTCCTCGGTTGCCTCGACGGCGGCGAGGTAGAGCGGGTTCAGGTATTCGGTGTTGATCTCGCTCCGCGTCAGGTGCGCCGGCGCGAGTTCGGGCATCGGCCCGGGGCCGGCGGTCGAGAAGGCGAGGAAGACGTCGCCCGAGCCGTTGCCGCCCTCGGTTCCGGTCCGCGCAATGCCGAGGGCGCCGCGCTTGGCCAGCGCGCGCAGCGCGGTGCGCGACAGCGGCGCGTCGGTCGCGATCACGACGATCACCGATCCGGCCTCCTCGCCGGCGGGCAGGTTGCGGTCGAAGGTGCCATCGGGCATCAGCTCGCCGACCGGCCGGCCGAGGATGCGCAGGCGGGGGCGGCGGCCGAAATTGGCCTGGAGCAGCACGCCGACGGTATAGGTGCGCCCGTCCACCTCGGCGCGGCGCGAGGACGTGCCGGTGCCGCCCTTGAACTCGTAGCAGATCATCCCGTTGCCGCCCCCGGTCGCGCCCTCGGCGACCGGCCCGCCGCGGGCGGCCTCGATCGCCGCGATGGCATGGTCGGGCGTGACGTGCAGCGCGTTGATGTCGTTCAGCGTGCCGTCATAGGTCTCGGCCACCACCGGCATCGCCCAGCCGTGGTGGTTGCGGAAGAAGTCGGCATAGTGGCGGATCATCCATTGCGTGACCCCGTGATGGACGGCGCCGATGGCATGGGTGTTGGTGATGCAGACCGGGCCGCAGAAGTAGCCGGCATCGTCGATCCAGTGCGTGCCGGTCATCTCGCCGTTGCCGTTGAGGCTGAAATGCCCTGCCAGCACCGGCTGCGGCAGGCCCGCGTCGGGCCGCGGGCGGATCGCGGTGACGCCGGTCCGCATCGCGCGGGCCGGGTCGGTGAGCGTGGTGAAGCCGACGGTCACGCCCGCCACGTCGGTGATCGCGTTGAGCGGCCCGGGCAGGCCGGGAAAGGGCAGGCCCAGGTCGCGGGCGCGCGGGCGGGAGGCGGACGGACGCGGATCGGTCATGGCGCCCGGATATGCGGGGGATTGCGGGGGCGGTCAAGCGCCGCCCCCGCCCCCGGATCAGGCGGCCGCCGGTTGCGCCAGCGCCATCGCGATCGCCGCCGCTTCCTCCGGGGCGAGCGTGGCATGCACCGCGCCGTCCATCACCGCGGCAAAGGCCGCGGCCGGCATCGCCGCGCGCATGGCGGCCAGCATCCCGAGCCGTTCGGGCGGGCTGATCGCCGGCACGATCAGGCGCAGGTAGCCCATCATCTTGGCGGGGTCGGCGGCGCTGACGATGCGGCCCTCGATCCCCCGCAGCTCGTCATCCGAGAACAGCCGGTGCATCGCGCCGAGGAGCACGGTCTCCTCGCCGTCCATGTGATGAAGGTCATCGGCGGCGAAGCGGGCGTAGCGGGCGTAAAGCGCCTGTCCGGCGGCGGTCCGGCCGGCGTCGGGCGCCGCCGCGATGGCATCGAGAAGTCCGGCGAGTTCGTCGAAGGCGCGTTCATGGTCCTCGTGTCCTTCATGGGCATGGGCGGTGGCGGAGGGATCGCGGGCTTCGACCGCGGGGTGGATGAAGGTCTCCTCGCTGTCGAGGTGGCCGCGGGCCAGGGCGAGGAACTCGCGGACGGCAGCGACCGTGGCCGCGGCGGCGGTGGGGTCGGCGAAATCGGTGGCGCCGATCCGTTCCAGAAGCCGCGCATGGCCGAGCCGCAGGCCGCGGTGGATCGCGTGGTACATGTTGTGCCGTCCGGGGACGGGCCGGTCGTCTTTCGTGGTCATCGTCATCTCCCGTTCCGGCCGGGATGGCCGGGCAGTGCCGGCATAGCGGATTGCGATGATCGGAAAATCACGACATAATCGACAAGATAATCTGCCTTATTTCACATAATACGGTGGACCGGATCCGCGCCATGAAGGTCTTCGTCCGCGTCGCCGAACGCGGCAGCTTCGCGGCGGCGGCGGCCGACCTCGGCCTGTCGCACGGCATGGCAAGCGCGGTCGTGAAGGACATCGAGGCGAGACTCGGCGTCGAGCTGATCCGCCGCACGACGCGGCGGATGGCGCTGACCGCGGAGGGGCTCGACTATCTGGGCCGCGCCCGCCGGATCCTCGACGAGGTCGAGGACCTCGACAATGCCTTCGCGCCGGGGCGCGGGGTGCGCGGACGGCTCACGGTGCAGGCCCCGGTCGCCTTCTCGCGCCTCGTCCTTGCCCCCTCGCTCGGCCCCCTGCTGTCCGCGCATCCCGAACTCGGGATCTCGCTCGTCTCGCGCGACTACCTGCCCGACATGATCGCCGAGAACATCGACGTTCTCCTCTATGTCGGCCCGCTGCCCGACAGCGCGCTGAGCGTGCGCTCGCTCGGCCGCTTTCCCCTGATCGCCGCCGCCGCGCCCGCCTATCTGGCCGCGCGGGGCATGCCGGCGACGCCGGACGACCTTGCCGGCCACGACCTGATCGATGTCATCTCGGCCACCAGCGGCCGCCCGCTGCCCTGGCAGTTCATGGAGAACGGCCGCACCGTCCTGCGTCCGGCGAAGGCGCGGCTTGCCTTCGAGGCCAGCGAGGCCGCCGTCGCCGCCGCGCTCGCCGGTGCCGGGATCGTGCAGAACATCTCCTATGTCCTTGCCGGGCACCTTGCCGAAGGGCGGCTGGTCCAGGTTCTGGGCGCGTTCCGGGATCCGGGATCGGAGCTTCAGCTTGTTACCCGCCGCCACGCGGTGCCGCCGGCGCGCGTGCGCGTCTTTGCGGACCACGTGCGGCGGCTTGCGCGGGGCCTGCGCGACGCGGTGCCGCCGCCGGCGTGAGCGCCCGGCGTCTCAGTCCGTGTCGTCCTGCAGGAGCGGCAGGTCGAGCGCGGGCAGGTCCGGCACCGCCGAACCGGCGATGCCCTGCAGGTCGCCGTAGAGCCCGGAGGTGGCGCCGAGGACCGCGGCGATCTGCTGGTCGCGCCGGGCCCAGAGCTTCTGCATCGCGCGGCGCTCCCGGTTCAGGTCGTCCTGCATCTCGGTGAACCGTTCGATGACGGCCTCGATCCGCTGGCGGAAGCGCGGGCCGGTCAGGTAGGCATAGACCATCTCGGTCTTGGTCGCCTGCCCCTCCTGCACCGCGACCGCCATCCGCAGGTCGAGCAGCGACTGGCGCAGGATCAGCGCCAGGGGCTCGGCCAGACGCGGATGGGCGACCCAGACGCCGTCGATCAGGTCGAAGCTCGTCACGCCGGCGGGCAGCGCGTCCGACAGCAGGACCGCGACCGCCGCCCCGGCGGCGCGCTGATCCTCGCGCAGCTTGGGCAGCCAGGCCGCCTGCCAGGCCTTGGTCCGCTTCACCTCCCACAGGATGGCGCCGCAGGCGGCCCCGGCCGGGGTCAGCACGTTCTGGATCACGTCCGCTCCGGAGACGCCCTTCGCCACAGGTTCGAGCCGGTCGTGCGGGAAGCGCGCCGCCAGCGCCGCCTCGAGGCTGAGTTCCAGCACCTCGCCCTGCAGCTGCTGGCTGCCCTGTTCGGCCTTGCGCTTCATCTCCTCCATCTGGTGCTTCATGTCGGCGATCACCTTGTCGCGTTCGGCGAGCTTCAGCCGCTCGGCCTCGGCCGCCTCCGCCTCGGCCTTGCGCCGGATCGCCTCGGCCTTCTCGCTGACCGCCTTCTCGATCGTCAGTTCGATCTCGCGTTCACGGTCGGCAAGGGCGCGTTCCCGTTCCAGGGCGGCGGCCTGCGCCTTCTGCGCCTCGGCCAGCTTCGCCGCCAGTTCGGCGTTGCGCGCATCGCGGGCGGCAAGGTCGGCCGCGGCCGCCGCGCGCGCCTTCTCGGCCTCGGCGGCCGCGATGCGGGCGCGTTCCTCCGCCAGCCGGGTGCGCAGGCTCTCGTCGAGCCCCGCCTTCTCTGCCGCCAGCGCGATCTTCTCGCGCGCCAGCGCCTGTTCGCGTTCGAGCATCGCGCGTTCGCCCTCGGCGAGGCGCTTCTCGAAGGTCTCGCGCATCCGCTGCACCAGCGGACCCGCGAGCGTCTCGGTCAGCTCGATCTGGCCGCCGCAATGGGGACAGGCGATCGTCGTGTCGTTCATGGCGGGCATCCGTCGCTGCGTTCGCAAGATGTTCTAGTCCGGCGGCGCCGCCGAGGGAAGGCCGGGACATTCCGTGGGCAATTCCCGACAAAAACACTTTACAATTGGCTTGGGCCAGCGCAGTGTTATCCGCGCGAGCAATGAGAGACGCCCGATGCCCCGCACCAAACGCCCGCCGCGCCGGCCGCCCGCGGCCCCCCGCTCCGGCGCCGCCGCGCCGCGGCGCAGCTTCCTGATCGCCGGCACGGTCATCACGCTCGGCGGCCCGGCGCCGGCGCCCGCCGGGGCCGCGGAGACGACGGCGCAGGATCCGGCCGGGACCGGGCGCGGCAGGAAGCCGCCGCGGCGCTGACCGCCCGGGCGGGGCGCCGGGCGGCCCCCTGCCCCTCTTTTCGCTTTCCGCGGCCTGCATCGCTGTCCTAAGGTCGGTGCGACGCCGCACCGGCCAGAATCCGGCGCGGGCGGACATGCGCCGGGCCCTTCGCCCGGCAACGGGGAGGAGACAGGATGAAGCACACGATCATCGGCGCGGCCCTTGCGGTCGCGCTCGCGCTGCCCGCGGCGGCAGGCGACTACACGATCATGGCGCCGGCGGCGCCCGGCGGCGGCTGGGATTCGACCGCCCGCAGCATGCAGGAGGTGCTGCAGGCCGAGGGGATCGCCGGCAACGTCCAGGTGCAGAACGTCGCCGGTGCCGGCGGCACGGTCGGACTGGCGCAGTTCGTATCGTCGGCGGCGGGCGATCCCTCGCAGCTGATCGTCGGCGGCTATGTCATGGTCGGCGCGATCCTGACCAACCAGAGCCCGGTCTCGCTTGCGGACGTGACGCCGATCGCCCGGCTGACCGGCGAGGCGGTGGCCATCGCGGTGCCGGCCTCCTCGCCGATCCAGACGATCGGGGAACTGGTGGCCCAGCTCAAGGCCGATCCCGGGGCGGTGAGCTGGGCCGGCGGCTCGGCCGGCGGCGTCGATCACATCGCCGTCGGGCTGCTGGCCAAGGCGGCGGGCGTCGATCCGACCAAGATCAACTACGTCGCCTTCTCGGGCGGCGGCGAGGCGCTGGCCGCGATCCTTGGCGGCCAGGTGACGGCGGGCGTCTCCGGCGTCGGCGAGTTCCTGCCCCAGGTCGAGGCCGGGGCCATGCGCATCCTCGCCGTCACCTCGGCCGAGCGCTGGCCGAACACGGACGCGCCCACGCTGAAGGAATCGGGCTTCGACGTCGAGGTGCTGAACTGGCGCATGGTCGCCGCCGCGCCCGGCCTTGACGATGCGGCCAAGGCGCAGGTCGCCGCCGACATCGAGAAGATGGTCAAGTCCGCCGGCTGGCAGAAGGTCCTGGCCGACAAGGGCTGGGCCGACACCTATCTCGCCGGCGCCGAGTTCGAGGCCCAGCTCGCCAAGGAGATCGAGACGACGACCGCGATCCTCAAGGACATCGGCCTCGTGCAATGACCGGCGGTGAGGCCGGCGGACGCCGCCCCGACCGGGCGGCGTTCGCCATCGCGCTGGTCCTGGCGGCGCTCGGTGTCCTGCTGATCACCGAGGCGGGACGGATCCCCGACAAGGCGGGCTATGCCGGCATCGGGTCGGGCGGCGTGCTGTGGCTGATCGGGGGCGGGCTCGTCCTACTCGCCCTCGGCACCGCGGCGGCCGGCCTGCGCGGCGGCTTCGTCGAGGTCCCGGCGCAGAAGGCGGGGCCGGTCCTGTGGATCGCCGGCGGGATCGTGGCGCAGATCGTGCTGGTCTTCTGGGCCGGGTTCACCATCGGCGCGGGGGCGCTCTTCGCCTGCACCGCCGCCGGCTTCGGCGAACGCCGGTTCCACGTCTCGGTCCCGGCCGGTCTGGCGCTGGGCTTTCTCGTCTACGCGGTCTTCGATCAGGTGCTGAAGCTGAACCTTCCGGCCGGCCTGCCGGAGCGCCTCGTCTTCGGAAACTGAGGTCGGGAACCGGCATGGACACGTTCGGCCTTCTGCTCGACGGGCTCGCGGCGGCGCTGCAGCCGGCGATGCTGGCCTATGCGCTTGCCGGGGTGACGCTCGGCACGCTGGTCGGGGTGCTGCCCGGGATCGGCCCGGCGCTGACCGTGGCGCTGCTGCTGCCCGTCACCTACGGGCTCGATCCCGCGGGCTCGCTGATCATGTTCGCGGGCATCTACTACGGCGGGATGTATGGCGGTTCGACGACCTCGATCCTGCTCAACACGCCGGGCGAAAGCGCCAGCATCGTGACCGCGCTCGAGGGCAACCGGATGGCGCGGGCGGGCCGGGGCGGGCCGGCGCTCGCTACCGCGGCGATCGGCTCCTTCGTCGCCGGGCTGCTGGCGACGCTGGCGCTGGCCTTCCTCGCGCCGCACATCGTCAGGCTGGCGCTGATGTTCGGGCCGCGCGAATACTTCGCGCTCATGGTGCTGGCCTTCGTCACCGTCTCGGCCACCTTCGGCGACAGCGCGCTGAAGGGCGTCTCGTCGCTTTTCGTCGGCCTCGCGCTGGCGACGGTGGGGATCGACCAGCTGACCGGCCAGGCGCGCCTGTCCTTCGGCGTGCCGCAGCTCCTGGACGGGATCGAGGTGACGACGCTGGCGGTGGCGATGTTCGCCATCGGCGAGACGCTGTTCGTTGCCGCCCAGGCGGGACGGGCCGACGACACCGTGCTCGCGATCAGGGGATCGGTCCGGATGACGGCCGAGGACTGGTCGCGGTCGTGGCGGCCCTGGCTGCGCGGCACCGCGATCGGCTTTCCGATCGGCACCATGCCTGCCGGCGGCGCCGACGTGGCGAGCTTCTTGTCCTATGCCGCCGAACGGCGCGCCTCGCGCCACCCCGAGGAGTTCGGCAAGGGCGCGATCGAGGGCGTGGCCGGCCCCGAGGCGGCCAACAACGCGGCGGCCGCCGGGACGCTGGTGCCGCTCCTGACGCTCGGCCTGCCGACGACGGCGACGGCGGCGATCATGCTGGCGGGCTTCCAGCAGTTCGGGCTCCAGCCCGGCCCCCTGCTGTTCGCCACCTCGCCGGGGCTGGTCTGGAGCCTGATCGCCAGCCTGCTGGTGGCCAACTTCATGCTTCTGGTGCTGAACCTGCCGCTCGTGCGGGTCTGGGTGAAGCTGCTCGAGATCCCGCGCCCCTGGCTCTATGCCGGGATCCTCGTCTTCGCCACGCTCGGCACGATCGGGGTCAACCCGTCGCGGACCGAACTGACGATGCTGCTCGCCTTCGGCTTCATGGGCTATGCGATGCGGCTCTTCGGCTATCCCATCGCGCCGGTCGTCGTCGGCCTGATTCTCGGCCCGATGGCCGAACAGCAGCTGCGCCGGGCGCTGGCGATCAGCCAGGGCGATCCGCTCACGCTGGTGCAGTCGCCGATCGCGGCGACGATCCTGGCGCTCGCCCTGCTGGCCGTCGTCGTGCCGCTGATCCTGCGCCGGCGCGGCCGGGGCCGGACGCTCGCCGCGCTCGGCGGCGACGAGGACTGAGCGAGGGGCGCGGCGGCTTGACGCCATCGCACGGCGTCACCAGATTCGGGGCGCGCGGACGGCCGGCGGAGACGAGGATGAAACTGAGCATTCCCGACATGACCTGCGGCCATTGCAAGGCCACCGTCGAACGCACGATCATCGACATCGACAGCACGGCGGATGTCGAGGTGGACCTCGAGCGGCGCACCGCGCGGGTGGAGACGACCGCCCCCGCCGAGGCGATCCTGAACGCGCTGAAGGCCGAAGGCTATCCGGCGGCCGTCACGGGCTGATCGCGCGGCCTCCGTCTCCCGCCCCCTGCGGTTGATCCGGGCCGCCCGCCCCGGCATACTCGCGGCAAGGACGAAGCGGGCCGTGGTGGCGCGACCGGATGACCGGACGGAGGGCCGGCGACAGCGGCGGCGGGCCGGCCCGCGGGACGGGGGAGCAGGCGATGCGGAGCATGGTGCTGGCCGCGGCGGCAGTGATGACGGCGGCGGGGGCCGCGGCAGCGGCAGGCGGGATCGAACGCGCCTGCCTGCGGTCGGACCGTTTCAACGGTGACAGCGCGCTCTGCGCCTGCATCCAGCAGGCCGCCGACCTGACCCTGTCGGGCGGCGACCAGCGCAAGGTGGCCGGCTTCTTCCGCAACCCCGACGCGGCGGAACGGGCGCGCGCCTCGGACACGCCGGCCGCGGAGGCGTTCTGGGCCAGATACCTGACCTTCGGCACCACGGCGGAGGCCCTCTGTGCGCCCGAACCGGCGGAGGGCGAGGGCGAAGGCTAGCCCTCGCGCAGGCGGAAGCGCTGGACCTTGCCGGTCGCCGTCTTCGGCAGCGCGGCGGCAAAGGTGATCCGGCGCGGATACTTGTAGGGCGCGATCTCCGCCTTCACGTGATCCTGCAGGAGCTTCACCATCCGCGCATCGCCCGTCTGGCCCTCGGCCAGCACGACATGGGCATGGACGATCATGCCGCGCTCCGGGTCGGGACTGCCGACGACGGCGCATTCGAGAACCGCCGGATGCCGGAGCAGCGCCGCCTCGACCTCGGGCCCGGCGATGTTGTAGCCCGCGCTGACGATCATGTCGTCGGACCGCGCGGCAAAGTGGAAGTAGCCCTCCTCGTCCTGGACGAAGCTGTCGCCGGTCAGGTTCCAGCCGTCCGCGACATAGCGGCGCTGGCGGTCGTCGGCCATGTAGCGGCAGCCGGTCGGCCCCTGAACGGCGAGCCGCCCGACCTGGCCGCGCGGCAGCTCCGCGCCATCCTCGCCCACGACCTTCGCGCGATAGCCCGTGACCGGCTTGCCGGTGCAGCCTGGCCGGTGGTCGGTCAGGCGGTTGGTGATGAAGATGTGCAGCATCTCGGTCGCGCCGATCCCGTCGAGAAGCGGCTTTCCGGTGCGGGCGATCCACTCCTCGTAGACCGGCGCGGGCAGCGTCTCGCCGGCGCTGACGGCGCAGCGCAGCGACGAGAGGTCCGCGCCCTCCGCCATCGCCTTCAGCATCACGCGATAGGCGGTCGGCGCGGTGAAGCAGATCGTGGCGCGGTGCTCCTCGATCAGGCCGATCAGGTTGGGCGGCGTCGCCTGTTCGAGGAGCGCCGCCGCCGCCCCGAAACGCAGCGGAAAGACGGCGAGACCGCCGAGGCCGAAGGTGAAGGCGAGCGGCGGCGAGCCGACGAAGACATCCCCGGGCCGGACGCCCAGGACCTCCTTCGCGTAGCCGTCCGCGATGATCAGCAGGTCGCGGTGGAAATGCATCGTCGCCTTCGGCTCGCCCGTCGTGCCGCTGGTGAAGCCGAGCAGCGCCACGTCGTCGCGCCCGGTCCTGACCGCCTCGAAGCGCACCGGCTTGCGCAGCGCCGCCCGGTCGAGCTCGGCGTCGTGATTGGCGGTGCCGTCGAAGCCCACCACGGCGCGCAGGAAGCGCGAGGTCTTGGCGCAGGCGACGAGGTCCTCCATCAGGCGGGTGTCGCAGAGGGCGAGGGCGATCTCCGCCTTGTCGACGATGGCGGTCAGTTCGCCCGCGCGCAGCATCGGCATCGTGTTGACGACGACCGCGCCGGCCTTCGTCGCGCCCAGCCAGCAGGCCACCATCGCGGGGTTGTTCGCCGACCGGATCAGGACCCGGTTGCCGGGCCTGACCCCGTAGTCCTCGACCAGCGTCCGCGCGATCCGGTTCGACCAGTCGGCCAGTTCCTTGTAGGTGCGCTGCCGCCCATTGCCGATCAGCGCGACGCTGTCGCCGAAGCCGCGTTCGACCATGCGGTCGGTCAGTTCGACGGCGGCGTTCAGCCAGTCCGGGTAGTCGAAGCCCGTCAGGTCGATCGCGGGCCAGGCGTCGGGCGGGGGCAGCCGGTCGCGGGTGAAGCTGTCGGTGTGGCCGGTGGGTCCGAGCATGGTCAGGGCTCCGGAATGACGGCGGTGGCCTCGATCTCGACCTTGGCGCGGTCCTCGACCAGCGCCGCGACCTCGACCAGCGCCATCGCCGGATAATGGGTTCCGAGGATCTGCCGGTAGGCCGCGCCCAGCGCCCTGCGCGCGGCGAGGTATTCGCGCCTGTCGGTCACGTACCAGGTCAGGCGCACCAGATGTTCCGGCCGCGCGCCGGCCTCGGCAAGGACCGCCACCACGTTCCGCAGCGCCTGCGCGGCCTGCCCGGCGAAGTCGTCCGTCTCGAACTCCTGGCCGGCGTTCCAGCCGACGAGGCCGCCGGTGAACACGAGGCGCCCGGATGCGGCGACGCCATTGGCATAGCCCCGGGCGGGCGCCCAGCCCGCCGGATGCAGGATCGCGTGCGGGCTCTTCATGCCTGTCCCTCCAGTACCGACCGCGCGATGATGACGCGCTGGACGTCGCTTGCGCCCTCGTAGATGCGAAGGGCGCGGATCTCGCGGTAGAGGCCCTCGACGACGGAGCCGGCCCGCACCCCCTCGGCGCCGTGCAGCTGGACGGCCATGTCGATCACCTCCTGCGCGGCCTCGGTCGCGTGCAGCTTGGCCATCGCCGCCTCGCGGCTGATCCGGGCCGCGCCGCTGTCCCGGGCCCAGGCGGCGCGATGGACGAGAAGCGCGGCGGCGTCGATCTTCAGGGCCATGTCGGCGATGTGGCCCTGCACCATCTGCAGCTCGGCCAGCGGCCGGCCCTGGATGCGCCGCGCGCGGACACGGGCCAGCGTCGCGTCCAGGGCGCGGCGGGCGAGGCCGAGGGCCGCCGCGCCGACGGTGGTGCGGAACACGTCCAGCGTCGCCATCGCCACCGCAAAGCCGCGCCCCGCCTCGCCGATCAGAGCCCCGGCGGGCAGACGCACATCGTTCAGGCGCAGCGTCGCCAGCGGGTGCGGCGCGATCGTCTGCTGGCGCGCGGCGACCGTCAGGCCCGGCGTATCGGCGGGCAGCAGGAAGGCCGAGAGGCCCTTCGACCCCGGCGCCTCGCCACTGCGCGCGAAGACGACATAGACATCGGCGATGCCGCCGTTCGAGATCCAGGTCTTCTCGCCGTTCAGGCGCCAGCCGCCGCCATCCCGTTCCGCCGTCGTCGCCGTCGCCGCCACGTCCGAGCCCGCCTCCGGCTCGGTCAGCGCGAAGGCGGCAATCGCCTGCCCCCGCCGCGTCCGGTCGAGCCAGGCGCGCTGCGCAGCGGTGCCGAACAGGCTGACCGGCCCCATCCCGAGGCCCTGCATCGCGAAGGCGAAGTCGGCGAGCGCGTCGTGGCGGGCGAGCACCTCGCGCGTCAGCGCCAGCAGGCGCAGGTCGAGCCCTTCGCCCGCTGCCGCGGCGGTCGGCATCAGCCAGCCGTCGCGGCCGAGCGCCGCCACCAGCCCCCGGCAGGCGGCGTCAACGTCGCCATGCGCGACCGGCAGGTTGGCCCGGCACCAGGCTTCGAGGCGGGCCGCGTGGTCGCGGTGGCGGTCCTCGAAGAAGGGCCAGGTCAGGAAAGACATGTCGCTCATGCTTGGTCCCCGAATTCAGTCCGGTCTGCCGCGGCCGAAGGCCCCGGCCGCCCGCCTAGTTCCCCCCGAACACCGGCTTTTCCCTCGCCACGAAGGCGCGGTAGGCGCGTTCGAAGTCCCGTGTCCGCATCGCGATCGCCTGCGCCTGCGCCTCGGCCTCGAGCGCCTGGTCAAGGCCCATGTTCCATTCCTGCGCGAGCTGCGTCTTGGTCAGCATGTGGGCGAAGGCCGGGCCGGCCGCGATCGCGGCCGCCAGTCCGCGCGCTGCCGCCTCAAGCTCCGCGGCGGGGTGAAGCGCGTTCCAGAAGCCCCAGGCAAGGCCCTCCTCGGCCGTCATCACCCGGCCCGTATAAAGCAGTTCCGCCGCCCGCCCCTGTCCGATCAGCCGCGGCAGCATCGCGCAGGCCCCCATGTCGCAGCCGGCAAGCCCGACGCGGGTGAAGAGGAAGGCGCATTTCGCCGCGGGCGTGGCAAGCCGCAGGTCGGCCGCCATGGCAAGGATCGCCCCGGCGCCCACCGACACGCCGTCCACCGCCGCGATCACGGGCTTGCCGCAATGGATCATGGCGCGGACGAGGTCGCCTGTCATGCGGGTGAAGGCCAGCACCTCGCGCATCTCCATCCCGACCAGCGGGCCGATGATCTCGTGCACGTCGCCGCCCGAGCAGAAGTTGCCCCCGTTCGGGGCAAGGATCACGACATCCACATCCTCCGCCGCAGGCAGGGCGCGGAACGTGTCGCGCAGTTCGGCATAGCTGTCGAAGGTCAGAGGGTTCTTCCGCTCCGGCCGGTTCAGCCGGATGGTGGCGATCCGGTTCTCGACCGACCACAGGAAATGCCGCGGCCGCAGGCCTGCCATCGCCGTCATGTCCGCCTCCCCATGCGCTTCAGGATCGCGGTCAGGGTCTCCACGTCGGCATCGGAGAGATGCGCGAAATGCTCGGCCACCGCGCGTTCGTGGTCCGCGGCCATCCGCTCGAAGCGGAGGATCCCCTCGCGGGTCAGCGCCACGATGACCGTGCGCCGGTCGCTGGCCGAGGGCGTGCGGCGGACGAGCCCGTCGGCCTCCAGCCGGTCCACGACCGCGGTCGCGTTGCCGTTCGACACCAGGAGCATCCGGCTGAGTTCCGACATGCTGGTGCCGTCGGGGCAGCGGTAGAGCGCCGCCATCACGTCAAACCGCGGCAGCGTCGTGTCGTGGCGGGTGCGCAGGAACTCGCGCAGTTCGTTCTCGGCCGCCCGGGTGGCCGCGATCAGGCGTATCCACATCTTCAGCCGCCGCTTCGAGGCGGTGTCGATCCTGCGCGTCTCGTTCATGTCTCGCCTCCCGAGATCGGAATCGCCGCCCCGTTGATGCCGTCCGACCCCGGCCCGCAGAGGAACAGGGCCGCCGCCGTGACCTCGTCCGGCCGGTAGAGCCGCTTCTGCGGCGACAGGCCCTCGAGGGCCGCCTTCGCCTCGGCCGGCGTGCGCCCCGTCTTCCCGGCGATCACGGCGATCGACCGTTCGGTCATCGGCGTGTCGAGGAAGCCCGGGCAGATCGCGTTGACCGTGACCCGGGTCGGCGCCACCTCCAGCGCAAGCGAGCGGACCAGTCCGAGAACGCCGTGCTTTGCCGCCGCATAGGGCGCGATCTTTGCGTAGCCCTTCAGGCTGGCGGTCGAGGCGATGGCGATCAGCCGGCCCCAGCCCGGCATCCGCGCCAGCCCCTCGCGGAAGGTCAGGAAGACGCCCGTCAGGTTGACCGCGATCATCCGGTTCCAGTCCTCGAGCGTCGTGCGCCCGAACGGGGCGGATGCCGCCTGCCCCGCGTTCGCGATCACGATGTCGCAGTCGCCGGCCTGCGCGAACATTGCCTTCACGCCGGCCTCGTCGGTCACGTCCGCCACCACCGGGCGCACCCTGGGAAGCCGCCCGGCCACCTCCTCCAGCGCCGGCAGGCGCCGCCCGGCGATCACCACCTCGGCGCCCGCTCCGGAAAAGCCGCGCGCGAGGTCGGCGCCGGCGCCCGAACCGCCGCCGGTGATCAGGACGCGCCTGCCTGCAAGCCCGGTCATGCGCGGATCGCCTCCTGCTGGCGTTCGCGCAGCCGCCGCGCCTGGTCGCGGCCGCGCAGGTAGGGCAAGGGCCAGTCCGTGCCCGTGTCGCCCTGCGCCACCGCCGCGTGCAGGGTCCAGTAGGGGTCGGCAAGGTGGGGGCGGGCAAGGCAGACCAGATCGGCCCGCCCCGCCATCAGGATCGAGTTCGCCTGGTCGAAATCGGTGATGTTGCCGACCGCCATCGTGGCGAGGTCCGCCTCGTTCCGGATGCGGTCGCTGAACGGCGTCTGGAACATCCGTCCATAGACCGGTCGCGCCTCGGTCGAGGTCTGGCCCGCGCTGACATCGATGATGTCGGCCCCGCCGGCATGGAACATGCGGGCGATGGTGACGGCCTCGGCCGGGGTGACGCCGCGCTCGCCGACCCAGTCGCTGGCCGAGATGCGCACCGAGAGCGGCCGTTCCCAGCCCCAGGCGTCGCGCACCGCGGCCAGGACCTCGAGCGGGAAGCGCATCCGGTTCGCGAGCGGACCGCCCCAGTCATCGGTGCGCCGGTTCGAGAGCGGCGAGATGAAGGACGAAAGCAGGTAGCCGTGGGCGGCATGAAGCTCGATCATGTCGAAGCCCGCCCGCGCCGCCATCGCCGCGGCTTCGGCGAACTGCCGCAGGACCACGTCCATGTCGGCCCGCGTCATCCCGCGCGGAGCCGGGTGGTCGGCCGACCAGGCGACCGGCGAGGGTCCGATCGTCGGCCATCCGCCCGCGGCGAGCGGCATCTCGTCATCCTCCCAGGGCACCTGCACCGAGGCCTTCCGCCCGGCATGGCCGATCTGCATGCAGATCCGCGCCGTCGTCTCGGCATGGACGAAGTCAACCAGACGCCGCCAGGCGGCCTCATGCTCCGGCGCGTAGAGGCCGGTGCAGCCGGGGGTGATGCGTCCCTCTGGCGACACGCAGGTCATCTCGACGCAGACCAGACCGGCGCCGCCCTTGGCGCGTTCGGCATAGTGCACGAAATGCCAGTCGGTCGGGCAGCCGTCCACGGCCCGGTACTGGGCCATCGGCGACACCACGATCCGGTTCTTAAGCCGCATCCCGCGCAGCTCGAAGGGCGCGAACATCGGCGCACGGCCGGCCGTTCCGCCTGCCCGGGCCTGGAACCAGTCCTCTGCCCCCTTGAGCCAGACGGAATCGCGCAGGCGCAGGTTCTCGTGGCTGATCCGCTGGCTCCGCGTCAGCAGGGAATAGGTGAACTGCACCATCGGCATGTCGAGGTAGCGCTCGACCTCCTCGAACCATTCCAGGCTGTTGCGCGCCGCCGACTGGAGACGCAAGACCTCGAGCCGCCGCTCCTCCTGATAGCGCTCGAAGGCACGCTCCATCGCCGGTTCGCTGTGCAGGTAGCCGGCCAGCGCGATGGCGCTGTCCATGGCAAGGCGCGAACCCGACCCGATCGAGAAATGCCCCGTCGCCGCCGCGTCGCCCATCAGCACGACGTTGCCGTGATACCAGCGTTCGCAGATGACGCGCGGGAACTGCATCCAGACCGCCGATCCGCGCAGGTGCGCGGCGTTCGACATCAGCGCGTGGCCGCCGAGATGGCGCGCGAAGATACGTTCGCAGACGGCAATCGTCTCCTCCTTCGTCATCCGCTCGAATCCCCAGGCGTCCCAGGTCTCGCGGGTGCATTCGACGATGAAGGTCGCGGTGGTGGCGTCGAACTGGTAGCAATGCGCCCAGACCCAGCCGTGTTCGGTCTTCTCGAAGATGAAGGTGAAGGCGTCGTCGAACTTCTGCCGCGTGCCGAGCCAGACGAACTTGCAGCGGCGGATGTCGATGTCGGGGCGGAAGACCGATTCGTATTCGCGCCGGACCACCGAGTTGATCCCGTCGCTGGCCACAACGAGGTCGTAGTCCCGGCGGTAGTCCTCTGCCGAGCGGAACTCGGTCTCGAAATGCAGGGTCACGCCCAGCTCGCGCGCCCGCTCCTGCAGCAGGATCAGGAGCTGCCGCCGCCCGATCCCGGCAAAGCCGTGGCCGCCCGACACCATGCGTTCGCCGGCGCGCACGACGGCGATGTCGTCCCAGTAGGCGAAGTGCGCCCGGATCGCCGCGGCCGAGACGGGATCGTTGCGTTCCATGCGGGCAAGCGCGTCATCCGACAGGACGACACCCCAGCCGAAGGTGTCGCTGGCGCGGTTGCGCTCCAGCACAGTCACCTCGTGCGAGGGGTCGCGCAGCTTCATCGAGATCGCGAAGTAAAGCCCTGCCGGACCGCCGCCGAGACACAGGACCTTCATGCCGCCGCCTCCCCGATTCCGCCCCGCGGAGGGTGACACCGATCCGTTATTATTTCAAGTTTGAATATTTCATGCTTGAATGTTCTCGCGGTTCCTCCATGATCCCGCCATGGACGATCTGCTTGTCGAATCCCGCCCGGGCTGGGTCCTGCTGACGCTCAACCGCCCGGCGCAGCGCAATGCGCTGACGACCGCGCTTCTGGGCCGGCTGGCCGACGCGCTGGAGGCGGCGGCGGCCGATCCGGCCGTGCGCGTCGCGGTCGTCACCGGGGCCGGCGGCAACTTCGCCGCCGGCGCCGACATCACCGAGATGGCGGACAAGACCGCCGCGCAGGCCGCTGCCGACCCGCGCAAGGCGCACTGGGCGCGCATCGCGGCCTTTCCCCGGCCCCTGATCGCCGCGGTGAACGGCCACGCGCTGGGCGGCGGGCTGGAACTGGCGCTCAACGCCGACCTTATCGTGCTCGGCGCGGACGCCAGAATCGGGCTGACCGAGACCAGTCTCGGCATCATCCCCGGCGCCGGCGGCACGCAGCGGCTGACGGCGCTGATCGGGCGGTCGCGGGCGGCGCGGATGATCCTGACCGGCGAGATCGTGGATGCACCGACCGCCGAGGCCTGGGGGCTCGCGTCCTGGCGCGCCGAGGGCGATGCCCTGCCGCTTGCGGCCGAGCTTGCCGACCGGCTTTCGCGGCGTGCGCCGCTGGCGCTCGACGCCGCGAAGTCGGTGATCCGGATGGCGGCCGAGGGCGCGCTCGCCGAGGGGTTCCGGCAGGAACGGGCGCGCTTCGAGGCGCTGCACGACAGCGCCGACAAGGCCGAGGGCGTGCGCGCGTTCCTCGCCAAGCGCCGGCCGGAGTTCCGCGGCGAATGACCGCGACCGGCGTGATCGGGGTCGCGGGACTCGGCACGATGGGGCTCGGCATCGCGCAGGTCTTCGCCGAGGCCGGCTTCGCGGTCATTGCCACCGACGCCGCCGCGGGCGCCCGCGACAGCGCGCCCGGGCGGCTCGCGGCCGCGCTTGACGCCCGCGTGGCGGCGGGCAGGATCAGCGCCGAAGCGCGCGACGCCGCCCTTTCCCGGCTGACGGTCGCGGACGGCCCCGGCGACCTCGGCGCGGCCGGCATGGTGGTCGAGGCGATCGCCGAGGACGCGGGCGCCAAGACGGCGCTGATCGCCGACCTCGAGGCGGCGCTGGGCGCGGATGCGGTGATCGCCAGCAACACTTCCTCGCTCCCGATCGCGGCGCTGGCGGCCGGGGCGGCACGGCCGGGCCGCATCCTGGGGCTGCACTTCTTCAACCCCGCGCCGGCGCTCCGGCTCGTCGAGCTCATCGCCCATCCCGGCACCGATCCCGCCGCGGCGGCCCGCGCGCGCGCCTGGACCGAAGCCGCGGGCAAGACCGTCATCGCCGCCCCCGACACCCCCGGCTTCATCGTCAACCGCTGCGCCAGGCCGTTCTACGGCGAGGCGCTGGCCCTTCTGGGGGAAGGCCGCAGCGCGTCCGACATCGACGCGGCGCTGATGGCGGCGGGCTACCGGATCGGGCCGCTGTCGCTGATCGACCTGATCGGCGCGGACGTCCATCTCGCCGCCACGCGGGGCATCGCGGCGGGTCTCGGCGGGCACCCGCGCTATCACGTCTTTCCCGCCCTCGAACAGGCCGTGGCGGCGGGGCGGCTCGGGCGGAAGTCGGGCGCGGGGTTCCTCTTCCCGGCCACGCCCGGCCCCGCCCCGGCCGATGCCGGCGCCATCCGGCTCCGCATCGAGGCTGCGCTCGTCAACGAGGCGGCGACGCTGCTCGGGCAGGACGGTCTGACCGAGGGCGACATCGACACCGCGATGCGGCTCGGGCTGAACTTCCCGCGCGGGCCGTTCGAAAGCGCCCGCGCGCACGGATACGACGCGGTGCGCGCCGAGCTCGGCCGGCTGCGCGCCGCCGCGCCCGCCGCGCTGAAGGACCGCTACGCGATCACCCCCGGACTGGAGGCGCTGGCATGACCGAGGTGTTCATCTGCGCGGGCCGGCGCACCGCCATCGGCCGGCACGGCGGGGCGCTCGCGACCCTGCGCCCCGACGACATGGCCGCGCTGGTGATCGATGGCCTGCTCGACGGGCGCGACCTGCCGGTGGACGAGGTGGTCTTCGGCTGCGCCAACCAGGCCGGCGAGGACAACCGCAACGTCGCCCGCATGGCGGTGCTCCTGTCGCGCCTGCCCGAGAGCGTTCCCGCGCTCACCGTCAACCGCCTCTGCGCCAGCGGGCTTGACGCAGTGATCGCCGGCGCGCGGGCGATCCGCGACGGTGCGGCCGGGATCGTCATCGCGGGCGGCGTCGAAAGCATGACGCGCGCGCCCTTCGTGATGGCCAAGGCCGAGGCGGCCTGGTCGCGCGAGGCGAAGGTGTTCGACACCACGATCGGCTGGCGGTTCGCGCATGACCGGATCGCGGCGGAGTTCGGGATCGAGTCGATGCCGGAGACGGCCGAGAACGTGGCCGCGGAGTTCGCGGTGTCGCGAGCGGACCAGGACGGCTTCGCGCTGCGCTCGCAGCAGCGCTACGACGCCGCCTGGCACGCGGCCGACATCCTGCCCGCCACCGTCCGGCGCAGCCGGGAGACGGTCACGGTGGACCGCGACGAACATCCCCGCGCGACCTCGGCGGAGAGACTCGCCGCCCTGCCCGCGCCGTTCCGTCCGGGTGGCACGGTGACGGCGGGCAACGCCGCCGGCATCAACGACGGGGCGGCCGCGGTCCTGCTCGCCTCGGCCGCGGCGGCAGAGCGCCATGGCCTGACCCCGCTGGCACGGATCGGTGCGGCGGCGAGCGCCGGCGTGGCGCCGCGGCTCATGGGGATCGGTCCCGTCGCCGCCTGCGCGAAACTCGCCGCGCGCACCGGGATCGCACCGGCCGATGCCGACGTGATCGAACTCAACGAGGCCTTCGCCGCCCAGGTCCTCGCCTGCACGCGGGCCTGGGGCCTGCCCGACGACGACGCCCGGGTGAACGCCAGGGGCGGGGCGATCGCGCTCGGCCATCCGCTCGGGATGTCGGGCGCGCGCATCGCGATGACGGCCGCCCGCCGCCTTGCCGAAAGCGGCGGGCGGACCGCCATCGCCACGCTCTGCGTCGGCGTCGGCCAGGGCGTCGCGCTGCTGCTGCACGGGGTCTAGCCGCCCCCGCCGTCCGGCGGCAGCACCCACAGGGCCGCGCGCGGCAGGCTCACCCGTGAGGTGGCGCCCGGCACCAGGGCTTCGGCCATCCGCGGCGGCAGGCTGGCGGTGATGCGCGCGCCGCCCGCGGTCATCTCCACCAGCGTCCGCGCGCCGAGGAACTGGCGCGCCGCCACCCGGACCCCGACCGTGTTGCCGCCCGCGTCGCCGGGTTCCACGTCCTCGGGGCGGATGGTCAGCAGTCCCGGTCCCTCGGGGGCGCCCGCCGGCAGGGCGAGCCGCCCGAGCGGCCCGTCGAACACCCCGCCCGCGGACCGGCCCGGAACGAAGTTGAGCCCGCCCATGAACCGCGCGACCCCGGCATCCGCCGGGCGGCGCAGCAGGTCGTCCGCCGTGCCCGCCTGCCTGAGCCGCCCGCCGATCAGCAGGGCGATGCGATCGCCCATCGCGACCGCGTCCTCCTGGTCGTGGGTGACGATGATCGTCGTCACCCCGGTCTCGCGCTGGAGGTCGAGGACGAGCGCGCGCATCGCCAGCCGCAGGTCCGGGTCGAGGCTCGCCAGCGGTTCGTCGAGAAGCAGGACGCGCGGCTCCGCCAGCAGGGCCCGGGCCAGCGCCACCCGCGCCCTTTCGCCGCCCGACAGGCCGTCGGGCCGGCGGTCGCCGAAGCCGGCAAGCTGCACCCGCGCCAGCATCGCCGCGGCCCGCGCGGCGATCTCGGCGGCCGGCAGCCCCCGCAGGCGCAGCGCAAAGCCCGCATTCGCGGCCACGCTCATGTGCGGGAACAGCAGGTGGTCCTGGAAGGCCAGCACCGCGCCGCGCCGCTCGGCCGGGACCCGCAGGACCGACGCGCCGTCGAACCGGATGTCGCCCGAATCGGGCCGGTCGATCCCGGCGACAAGGCGCAGCAGCGTCGTCTTGCCCGAGCCGGAGGGCCCGAGCACCGTCAGCCGCTCGCCCGCCGCGATGCCGAGCGTCACCCCGTCGAGCGCGGCGGCAGCCGCCCCCGCGAAGCGCCGCGTCACGGCCTCGATCGCGACCGCCGTCACGGCGGCACCGGCAGCGCGCGCGGAAAGGCGCGGCGCGTCAGCCAGATGACGGCAAGCCCCGGCAGCAGCGACAGGACGGCGATCGCCGCGGCGATGTCGTGGCGCCCGCTGGATATGTAGGCGTAAAGCGCAAGCGGCGGCGTCGCCACCCGCCCGCCGCCGATCGCCAGCGTCGGCAGGTACTGACCCCAGGAGACGAGGAAGGCGAGCAGCGCCGCCACCGCCGCGCTGGGGCCGACGGCGGGCAGCGTGACAAGGACGAAGACCTGCGCCGGGCTGGCGCCCAGGCTGCGCGCCTCCTCCTCGAGCCGCGTGTCGTGGCCGGCGAAGACCGCCGCCATGACGAGGATCACGTAGGGCAGGACCGGCACCAGATGGGCGAGCGCGACGCCCGCCGCGGAGGGCGCCAGCCCCAGCCGCAGGAACAGCGCCTGCAGCCCGAAGACATAGGCGACCGGCGGGACGATCAGGGGCGCGAGGATCGCGACCTCGACGGCGCGCTTGCCGCGGAAGCGGGCAAGCCCCAGAGCCCGGCCCGCCGGAATCCCCAGCGCGAGGGCAATCGCGGTGACGGCGAGCGCCAGTGCCGTCCCGGTGAACAGCGCCTGCGGCACGCCCGAGGAGGGGGACAGCGCCTGCGCCATGGCCCGGCCGCTCCAGTCCGCGGGCAGGAGGTCGGGAAAGCGCCAGCCGCGCGCGGCCGTCCAGATCACGACCGGGACCAGCGGCAGGACGAGCCAGATGCCGAGGACCCAGGCGGCGAGGCGACCGGCCCGCATCGGCTCACCAGGCCCGCAGGCGCCGCACGGCGCCGAGATGGACGAGGATCGCGGCCGCCGACAGCAGGGCCACCAGCAGCGCCAGCGCCATCGCCTGCGGACGCGCGGCGAGATCGGGATCGGTGAAGCGCTGCCAGGCCAGTACCGGCAGCGCCACCGGGTCGCTCGCCCCCAGCAGCAGCGGAACCTCGTAGGCCCCGAAGGTGAAGGCGAAGACGATGGCCGATGCGGCGGCAAGGCCGGGCAGCAGCGACGGCAGGGTGACGTGGCGGATCACCTGGAGGCGGCTCGCGCCCAGTGTCCGCGCCGTGTCCTCGCGCGCGGCATCGGCGGGCCCCGACTGCGCCAGCAGGATGAGCGCGATGAAGGGCGCCTCCTTCCAGACATAGACAAGCACGATGCCCAGCGCCCACGGGTCCCAGATCAGCGCCGGGAAGGCCGCCGGGCCGTCGATCAGCCCCGCCGCCAGCGCCACCCGGGCGGCGAGGCCCGACTGCGCCCACAGGAACAGCATCCCCGCCGCGCCGACGAGATGGGGGACGGTCAGGTTCAGCCGCAGGAGGAAGCCAAGCACCGGCCGGCCGGCCGGCGCCTGCCGGATCAGGACTGCCACGCCGAAGGCCAGCATGGCCGACAGGGCGGTCGAGACGGCCGAGATCCACAGCGACAGGCCCGCCGACCGCCAGACCGCCGGGTCGGACAGGACGAGCCGCCAGGGCGCGAGCGAGGGGAAGTCCAGGCCGGGCGCGGGCGGAATGCCGAGCGACCGCGCCGCCGACAGCGCCAGCGCGCCGTAGAACAGCAGGGCCAGAACGGCCAGCGCGGGCAGGACGGGCAACAGCGGAGAACGCAAGGCAGGCTCCCGGTCAGCTGCCGGGACTATGCCGCGCCCCGCCCTGCCCCGCCACCCGTCACTTCCGGCCGACGTTCTCGATCCAGCCCTTCTCGATGGCGGCGATCCATTCCGGCTGCAGCTCGGGCAGCGCGGACTTCGCCAGTTCCGCCGCCGGAATCACCGACGGGTGTACCGGCAGCGCGGCGAAGGCCGCCCGCAGCTTGGGCGCGGTCCGGTCGATGTCGATCCCCGGCGGCGCGCCCCAGACATCGGGCCGCGCCTTGTGCAGCTGCGCCTCGCCGGACAGGAGCAGGTTCTGCACGACCATCGCCGCCGCCTTGTGCGGCGAATTGAACGGAATCGCCGTGTAGCTCGTGTTGGCGAGCGTCCCGTCGGTCAGCCCGAAGGTCCGCACCGTGGCCGGGAAGGTCCCGTTCTCCACCCCGACGCCGAACTGGCTGGGATTGTATTCGAAGGACAGGTCCACCTCGCCGTTGGCGAACAGCGTCTGCAGCTGCGCGATCGAGTTCGGATAGGTCGCTCCGCCGCGCCACAGATAGGGCTCGATTCCGTTCAGGATCGCCCAGGCCCTCGGCGCCACCGCATCGAAACGGGCCTGATCGAACGGGCCGAGCAGGCCCTCCACGCCCCCCGCCGCGTGGTAGAACACGTGCCGCACGAAGGCCGAACCGTTGAAGTCGGGCGGCGCGGGATAGGTGAAGCGCCCCGGATTGGCCTTCACCCATTCGATCAGCGCCGGGATCGACCGGGGCGGCTCCGCCAGCCTTGCGCTGTCATGGGCGAAGGCCATCTGCGCCCCGCTCCAGGGCACTTCGCAGCCGTCCACCGGCACGCCGAAATCGCGGGCCACCGACGGGTCGGACCAGTCCACCAGCGCGTCGTTCGGCAGCGTCGAGGTATAGCCGCACCAGACCAGCCCGCCCTGCCGCATGGTGCGGAAGTTGACGCCGTTGATCCAGATCAGGTCCACCGAGCCGCGATCGGTGTTCCCGGCCTCCTTCTCGGTCAGCACGATGCTGACCGCGTCCGCCGTATCGGTCAGCGGCACGCGGTTGAGCGTGATCCCGTAGCGCTCCTTCAGGATGCCGCCGATGTAGTCCGAGACATAGGCGTTGATGCTGTCGGCCCCACCCCAGAGGAAGAAGTTGACCTCGCCGCCCCGCGCCTCGGCCTCGATCTCCGCCCAGGGCCGGCCGATCAGGCGCGCGCCGTCGGCGGTGTCGGCACGCGCCGCGGGTGGCAGGGCGAGGGCGGGCAGGAGGACGGGGAGGAGGGACAGAACGAGGGCAAGCGCAGCGCGCGGGGCCATGGCATCTCCGGTTTCCTGGTGCGCGGTCGGCAGGGCGCGGCGAATAGCGCACAGGCCGCCGCCGTCGGGCAAGCCCGCCGCCCGCGGGCGCGCCAAAATCTTCGTGAGCGTCGCCCGGCGGGACGGGCGCGGACGCTGCGGCGGCCCTCAGCGCGCCGCGATCTCCACCCAGGGGCGCGGCGCCGGCCCGTCATAGGCGGTCAGCGGGCGGATCAGGATGTTGTTCCGGCGCTGTTCGAGGCACTGGACGACCCAGCCGGGCATCCGGCCGATGGCGAAGATCGGCACGTAGAGATCGATCGGGATGCCGTGCAGGCGGTAGAGGACGCCGGAATAGAAATCGACGTTCACGTTCAGCCCGTGCCGGGCATAGGGGCGCATCGCCTCGACCACGGCCTGAAGGATCGCGAACCATTCCGGCGCGCCCTTCTCGCGGCTCAGCCGCTCCACCCCGTCGCGCATGTGGCGCGCGCGCGGATCCTCGGCCCGGTAGACGCGGTGGCCGAACCCCGTCACCGGCTCGCGCGCCCGCCGCTTCGCGGCGACCCAGGCGGCGGCGTTCGCGGGCGTGCCGATCTCGTTGACCATCCGCATCACGTCCTCGGCCGCCCCGCCATGGGCAGGACCGGCCAGCGTCGCCAGCGCGGTGACGATGGCGCCGTGCAGCCCGGCCTCCGTCGAGACCGTGACCCGGGCGGCAAAGGCCGAGGCGTTGGACCCGTGCTCGGCATGAAGGATGAAGTCCACGTCGGTCAGGCGCGCCGCCTCGGCCGAAGGGGCCTCTCCGGTCAGCATCCAGAGCCAGTTCGCGGCATGGCCCAGCGCGGGGTCGGGCGGGACGGGCGCAAGCCCCTGGCGGATGCGGTGATGCGCCGCGACGATCATCGGGACCTGCGCGGTCAGCCTCATGCCGTTGGCGATGAAGCCCTCGGGCGAGGTATCGGCGCTGCCCGGTTCCAGCGCGGCAAGGGCCGAGACGCAGGTGCGCAGCACGTCCATCGGATGACCGCCGGCGATCCTTGCGATGATGTCGTGGATCGCGGGCGGCAGCACGCGCCCGGCCCTCAGCCGGGCGTCGAAGTCGCGAAGCCCCGCCTGCGACGGCAGCTCGCCCGTCAGCAGCAGGAACGCCACCTCCTCGAAGGTGGCGCGCTCTGCCAGATCGTGGATCGAATAGCCGCGATAGTAGAGTTCGCCCTTCGCGCCGTCGATCAGGCTGACGCCCGACCGTTCGAAATAGACCCCGCGCAGCCCGCGGATCACCTTGATTTCGTCGCCCATCCCGTGCCTCTCTGCGCCCCGACAGGGGGCCCCATGTCCGCAATCGACCGCGCCTTCGACGCCGCCCGCGCCGCCACGCGCGCCGGACGCGGCCGCGTCGTCTTTCCCGAATGGGACGAGCCGCGCATCGCCGCGGCCCGCGCCATGCTGGAGGCGGGGGGCCTCGCCCGCCCGCTTCCGCCTGCCGCCCCGACCGCCGCACAGGCGGCGGCGCTGGCCGGGGCGCGGGGTGTGAGTCCGGGCCTAGCGGCGCGGATGCTCGACCGGCCGCTGATCCGGGCCGCGGCGATGGTGGCGGCCGGCGAGGCCGACGCCATGGTCGCGGGCATCGACGCGCCCACCCGGCGGGTGATCGAGGCGGCGGGTCTTGCCGTCGGCCTCGCCGAGGGCGTCGCAGCGCCGTCCTCGTTCTTCCTGATGATCCTGCCGGACGGGCGCGAATTCGTGCTCGCCGACTGCGCCGTCAACGTGGACCCCGACGCGGCGACGCTCGCCGCCATCGCGCGCGCCTCGGCGGCCTCCGCCACCGCGCTTCTCGGCGCGGCGCGGGTCGCGCTCCTGTCCTTCTCGACCGGGGGCTCGGGCGCGGGGCCGTCGGTGGACCGCGTGCGCGAGGCCGCGGTGCTGTCCGGCTTTCCCGGGCCGGTGCAGGCCGACGCCGCACTCAGCGCGGCCATCGCGGAGCGCAAGGGCGTGGCCTTCCCCGATGCCAACACGCTGGTCTTTCCCTGCCTCGACGCGGGCAACATCGCCTACAAGCTCCTCCAGGAACTCGCCGGCGCGCAGGCGGTCGGCCCCTTCCTGCAAGGCTTCCGCAGGCCGGTCTGCGATCTCTCGCGCGGTGCGAGCGCGGAGGATGTCGTGGCCGCCACGGCGGTGACGCTCGCGCTTGCCGGATAGCGACCCCGCCCGCGCGGCCGGCTCACCACAGCGCCCTCCCCAGCCCCAGCGCCGCCAGCCCCGCGAGGAGCAGGATCGCGAAGCGGCGGAACTCCTGCGGGTCGGTCCCGAAGAAGTGCCGCGCGCCGAGCCAGTTGCCGAGGAAGGTCAGCGGCAGCAGCCAGAGCGAGGCGCGGAGCGTGTCCCAGGTCACCAGGCCCGCCAGCCAGTAGAGCGGCGCCGACATCAGGTCGAGCAGCGGGAAATAGGCGATAAGCGTCGCCCGGAACACCGCCGCCGGCATCGGCTGGGCGGCGAAGAAGGCGGCGACCGGCAGGCCGCCCATGCCCGGCGCGTTGGCGAGGCCCGACACGACGCCGGCGCCGAGGTTCACGCCGGTGCCCCGCGCCTCGGCCCGCAGCCGCCAGCCGGCGAGCAGCACCACGCACATGACGAGGACATAGCCCGCGATCACCGCCCGCGCCCAGTCCTCGGGCATCCGTGTCAGCGCCCAGAGGCCAAGCGGCATTCCCGCCGCCGCGCCCGCCAGCAGCAGCCAGACCCGGCGCCAGTCGACGTCCGGCCCGGCGCCGCGCCAGGCCTGCGCCGACATCGCGGTCTCGAGCAGCACGACGACGGCGACGAAGTTCAGCGGGTTGGTGACGACCGCGGCGGCCGAGATGACCAGCGCCGAATAACCAAAGCCGGAATAGCCGCGCACGAAGCCCGCGACCAGCACGGCGACGCCCATCCAGGCCGCGCCCCAGGGCGAAAGCTCGAAGGGCAGCGCCCACATGGTCAGGGCCGCTCGCCGCGCGCGAGCCGGCCCTCGATGGCGTCGATCACCGGGTCGATCGCGGCCACCGAATCGATCACGTAATGCGCTCCCGCCGCGACCAGCCGTGCCTCGGCCGCCGCCTTCATCGCCGCGAACTCGGCCGCCGGCAGTCGGGCGGTCTCCTCCGCCGTCAGGCCGAAGGCATTGCCGGTCAGCGACACACCGACGGTCCAGCAGCCCGCGTTCAGCCCCTCGGCGATGCCGACCTCGGTATCGTCCACCTTGACCACGGCATGGGCGGGCCAGACGTTCAGGTCGATAAAGCAGCGGTACATCATCAGCGGGCTGGGCCGGCCCGCGGCAAGGTCGCCGGCGCAGACGAGGTTGTCGGGCGCATAGCCCTGCCGCGCCGCCTCGGGCAGGACGCGGGCCATGATGTCGCGGGTATAGCCGGTGGTCGATCCGATCTTCATCCCGCGCGCGCGCAGGCGGTCCACGGCCTCGGCGGCGCCCGCGATCAGGTCGCAGAAATCCGTCACCGCCTCGACGTTCATCGGCACGAAGACCTCGTAGACGCGGTCCACCGCGGCCTCGTCCGGGGCCGCGCCCTGCGCCCGTTCCCAGGCCGCCGCGATGCGCGGCGCCGCAAGCAGCGTCCTGATGTGGTCGCGCTTGGCCATGCCCATCGGGCCGCGGGCCTCGGCGATGGTGATCTCCACGCCGAAGGTCGCGAAGGCCCTGACGAAGACCCCCATCGGCGCCCGGCTCCCGTGGTCGATCACGGTTCCCGCCCAGTCGAACACCGCCGCCCGAAGCTGTCCCATCACACCCTCCCGAAAAGCTCGTCGATGGTTTCCTCGCCGATGGCGAAGGCGGTCGAGGCGCCGGTGCCCGAGGTCACGATGACAAGGCGCAGGCCCTCGCCCACCTCCTCGCGCACCATCAGCCGGTCGGGAAGCGAGGCATAGGTCCCGGTCCAGCGTTCGCTCACCACGGCGCCCGGCAGGTGCAGCACGGCATGCAGCTCCTGCAGGATCAGGTCGTCCACCCGGGCGCGGGCGAAGGGGCTCGGCGACCATTCGTAGTGGTGGCTGTCGCCGACGATCAGCCCGCCATCCGCGCCCTGCACGGCGATCAGGTGGATGCCCTCGTCGAGCCACGCCTTCTGTTCGGCGAGCAGCCGCGCCCGCAGCGCGGCGGCCTCGGGCAGTTCCGACCAGCCGAGATAGCGCACCAGCGACTGGTCCGACATCACCGATCCCGGCAGGCGGAAGCCCGGATCGGCCGGCCTCACCTTCATCATGTGCAGCCGGCAGCGGGTGATCCCGAGCCGGTCGATGACCTCGGGGAACAACGTGCGCAGGTCGTCGCCCGGACAGACGGCGACCCGCGCCGCCGCGATCACCCCGCCGGTGGTGACGACGCGGCCGGGCTCCACCGCCCGGACCAGGGTGCGGCGGCGGAACGCGACGCCCATCGCGCCTTCCAGCCAGGCCGCCAGCTTCGGGATCGCCTCCCGGCTTTCGACGCGGCGCTCGTGCGGCGACCAGAGCGCGCCCTGCCAGTCGGCGCGGCGGGCCAGCACCGCGCCGTGCCGCGCCGTCAGTTCGGCCGGCGTCAGCAGCCGGCATTCCGCGCCCATCCCGGTGCGCGCGAAGGCCTCGAGCACCGCCATCGCCTCGGGCCGCTGGGCCGGGATCAGCGTGCCCGCATGTTCGACCCGGATCCCGGCCTTCGGCGCGACCTCGAGCCAGACGTCGCGCGACCGCAGCGCGCGGCGCCAGCAGGCGCCGGCCTGCTGCCCGGTCACGGTGACGAAACCGAAGTTGCGCACCGAGGCTCCGACCGCCTCGGCCTCGCGGTCGATGACGACGACCCTGAGCCCCCGCCGCGCGGCGGCCAGCGCATGGGCGAGGCCGACGATGCCGGCCCCGACGACGGCAAGGTCGAAGGTCACCGGGCGCCCCCCGTCACGTCGGCACCTGCGGCCGCATGTCGGCCTTCGAGATCCCCGCCACCGTGACCGGCTTCTTCATCGCGTCGCGGCGGAAGGGTTCGCCCAGCTCCTGGTTGATCATCGCCTCGATCAGCGTCGTGCGCCCGTGCCGCATCTGGTCGTCGATCGCCTTGCGCAGCGCTTCGGTCAGCTCCTGCATCGTCCGCGCGACCACGCCCTGCAATCCGCAGGCCACGGCGATGCCGGCATAGGACACCTGCTCGTTCAGTTCGGTCCCGACGAAGTTGTCGTCGTACCAGAGGGTCGAGTTCCGCTTCTCCGCGCCCCACTGGTAGTTGCGGAAGACGATCTGGGTGATCGCCGGCCATTCCTTGCGCCCGATCGCCGTCAGTTCGGTGACGGCGATGCCGAAGGCACCGTCGCCGGAAAAGCCCACGACCGGCACGTCCGGGCAGGCGATCTTGGCGCCGACCACGCTCGGCAGGCCATAGCCGCAGGGGCCGAACAGGCCGGGGGCAAGGTATTTCCGCCCCGCCTCGAAGGTCGGGTAGGCATTGCCGATCGCGCAGTTGTTGCCGATGTCCGACGAGATGATCGCCTCCCGCGGCAGCGCCGCCATGATCGCGCGCCAGGCCATGCGCGGGCTCATCCAGTCGGGCCGCGCCGCCCGGGCGCGCTGGTTCCAGGTCGTGCCGGGATCGTCCTCCTCGTGGTCCATCGCGGCAAGCTGCTGCGCCCAGCGCGCCTTGGTCTGCGCGATCAGCGCCTTGCGCGCCTCCCGCCCGGCGTCACCCGCAGTCTTCGAGAGGCGCGCGCGCAGCCCCTCGGCCACCTTGCGCGCGTCGCCCACGATGCCGACCGCGATCCGCTTCGTCAGGCCGATGCGCGCGGGGTTGATGTCCACCTGGATGATCCGCGCCTCCTTCGGCCAGTAGTCGAGCCCGTAGCCCGGCAGCGTCGAGAACGGGTTGAGCCGCGTGCCGAGGGCGAGCACGACATCCGCCTGCGCGATCAGCTCCATCGCCGCCCGGCTGCCGTTGTAGCCCAGCGGGCCGGCGAACAGGGGATGCGATCCGGGAAAGGCGTCGTTGTGCTGGTAGCCGACGCAGACCGGCGCCGTCAGCCGTTCGGCCAGCGCCATGCTGGCCGGGATCGCGCCGCCGAGCACGACGCCCGCCCCGTTCAGGATCACCGGGAACTTCGCCGCAGACAGCAGGGCCGCCGCCTGATCCAGCGCCGCCTCGCCGCCCGAGGGGCGTTCGAACTCGACGATCGCGGGCAGGTCGATGTCGATCACCTGGGTGAAGAGGTCGCGCGGCACGTTGATCTGCGCCGGCGCCGAGGCGCGCCGCGCGTTCATGATTACGCGGTTGAGGACCTCGGCCATGCGCGCGGGATCGCGCACCTCCTCCTGATAGGCGACCATGTCCTCGAACACCTTCATCTGCTCCACCTCCTGGAACCCGCCCTGCCCGATGGTGCGGTTCGCGGCCTGCGGGGTGACGAGCAGCAGCGGCGTATGGTTCCAGTAGGCGGTCTTGACCGCGGTGACGAAGTTGGTGATGCCCGGCCCGTTCTGCGCGATCATCATGCACATCCGCCCGCTGGCGCGGGTGTAGCCGTCGGCCATCATCCCGCCCGAGCCTTCGTGCGCGCAGTCCCAGAAGGTGATCCCCGCCTTCGGGAACAGGTCCGAGACCGGCATGAAGGCAGAGCCGATGATCCCGAAGGCATCGGTGATCCCGTGCATCTGCAGGACCTTCACAAAGGCTTCCTCGGTGGTCATGCGCATCGTCGTCTCTCCGTGTTCGGGGCCGCGCGGCGGTTCTACGCCCCGCGGGTGCGGCCACCGTAGGGCCAGACGGCGCGGCGGGATAGGGCCAGAACGCCCGCCCCGCCCTCGCGTGCCCCGCCCCGCCGCGCTCCGGCAGCCCGCCGTCGCAGCCGGCCCGGATTGACATTCCCGATGCCAGGCCCTCCGCTGCCGGGCGGACCGAACACGACCGGAACGACGCATGTCCACGACCAAAGCCGCAGGCCGGGCCTGGCTGCCCTGGGCGCTGATCGCGCTGATCCTCGTCCTTTCGGCGGCCTGGCTGTGGTGGGACGGACGGGTGCCGATCTGCAAGTGCGGCTACGTCAAGCTCTGGCACGGCCAGACCATGTCGTCGGAGAACTCCCAGCATCTCACCGACTGGTACACGCCAAGCCACATCCTGCACGGGATCCTGTTCTACTGGGCCTTGTGGCTGATCTTCCGCGACCGTCTGTCCTTCGGCTGGAAGCTCGTCATCGCGACCGCGGTCGAGGCGGCCTGGGAGCTGATCGAGAACTCGGACTTCGTCATCGACCGCTACCGCGCGGTGACGATCAGCCTCGACTACTACGGCGACAGCATCATCAACGCGCTCGCCGACATCGTGGCGATGATCCTCGGATTCTGGCTCGCCAGCCGCCTGCCGGTGCTCGCCTCGGTCGCGATCGTCATCGGATTCGAGCTTCTGACCATGTGGCTCATCCGCGACGGCCTCGCGCTCAACATCCTGATGCTCCTCTGGCCGATCGAGGCGGTGAAGTCCTGGCAGGCAGGCGTCTGATCACGCAATTTTCCTGCGCGGGCGCGGTTTCGCCCGTTGCCCTAGTCACGCGCCCGAATTAAGACGGGCCAAACGCCGCCGGGGCCGCGCGCGCCACGGACGGACCGAACACTACGGGAGTCACGCATGGCCGACGCAGCCGTCCACGGGCATGAGCATCACGACGAGCGGAGCTTCTTCACCCGCTGGTTCATGTCCACGAACCACAAGGACATCGGCATCCTCTACATCTTCACCGCGGGTCTGGCGGGCTTCATCTCGGTGGCCTTCACCGTCTACATGCGGATAGAGCTGATGAACCCGGGCGTGCAGTACATGTGCATGGAGGGCGCCCGCTTCGTCGCCGACGCCGCCGCCGAATGCACGCCGAACGGGCACCTGTGGAACGTGATGATCACCGGCCACGGCGTCCTGATGATGTTCTTCGTCGTCATCCCGGCGCTCTTCGGCGGCTTCGGCAACTACTTCATGCCGCTGATGATCGGCGCGCCCGACATGGCCTTCCCGCGGATGAACAACCTCTCCTACTGGATGTTCGTCGCCGGAACCTCGCTCGCCGTGCTGTCGGTGTTCATGCCGGGCGGCGAGGGGCAGAGCGGCGCCGGCGTGGGCTGGGTCCTCTATCCGCCGCTCTCGACGGTCGAATCCGGCTATTCGATGGACCTCGCGATCTTCGCTGTCCACCTGTCGGGGGCCTCGTCGATCATCGGCGCGATCAACATGATCACGACCTTCCTGAACATGCGCGCGCCGGGCATGACGCTGCACAAGGTGCCGCTCTTCGCCTGGTCGATCTTCGTCACCGCCTGGCTCATCCTGCTGTCGCTGCCGGTGCTGGCGGGCGCGATCACCATGCTGCTCACCGACCGCAACTTCGGCACCACCTTCTTCGACCCCGCCGGCGGCGGCGACCCGATCCTCTACCAGCACATCCTGTGGTTCTTCGGCCACCCGGAGGTCTACATCGTCATCGTCCCGGCCTTCGGGATCATCAGCCACGTCGTCTCGACCTTCTCGAAGAAGCCGGTCTTCGGCTACCTGCCGATGGTCTACGCGATGGTGGCGATCGGGGCGCTCGGCTTCGTCGTCTGGGCGCACCACATGTACACGGTGGGGATGAGCCTGACCCAGCAGTCCTACTTCATGCTCGCGACGATGGTCATCGCGGTGCCGACCGGCATCAAGGTCTTCAGCTGGATCGCCACGATGTGGGGCGGGTCGGTCGAGTTCAAGACGCCGATGCTCTGGGCCTTCGGCTTCATCTTCCTGTTCACGATCGGCGGGGTTACGGGCATCGTCCTCAGCCAGGCGCCGGTCGACCGCGTCTATCACGACACCTATTACGTGGTGGCCCACTTCCACTACGTTATGTCGCTCGGCGCGGTGTTCGGCATCTTCGCGGGCATCTACTACTGGATCGGCAAGATGTCGGGCCGGCAGTATCCGGAATGGGCGGGCAAGCTGCACTTCTGGACGATGTTCATCGGCTCGAACCTGACCTTCTTCCCGCAGCACTTCCTCGGCCGTCAGGGGATGCCGCGCCGCTACATCGACTATCCCGAGGCCTTCGCCTTCTGGAACTACGTCTCCTCGCTCGGGGCGTTCCTGTCCTTCGCGTCCTTCCTGTTCTTCCTCGGGGTCATGTTCTACACGCTGCGCGCCGGCCAGCGGATCACGGTGAACAACTACTGGAACGAATACGCCGACACGCTGGAATGGACCCTGCCCTGCCCGCCGCCCGAACACACGTTCGAGCAGCTGCCGAAGCGCGAGGACTGGGACAAGTCCCACGCGCACTGAGCGCCCTGATCTGGAAAGGCCCCGGGACGCCAGACCCGGGGCCTTTCTCTCTTCCAGCAAGGGAGACGGCAGATGCGGCTGGTTCTGATGTTCGTCTTCATCCTTGCCCTTGCCGCCGCCGGCTATGTCGCCATCGGCGGCTTCTTCCTGGCGAAGGCGGCGACGGGTCTCCTCCAGGTCGGCACCATCGCCTCGGCCATATCGATGGCGCCCCCTCCCGAGGATCCACTTGCGCTCGGCTATCGTGGCACTCCGGTGGAAGCCCTGGGCTTGCCGTTCCAGACCGTGCGGATCGAAACGCCTCTGGCCCCGCCGAAGCCTGGCTGGTCCCGGCCGCGGGTCCCGAGCGCGGGCGCGCGATCTATGTCCACGGAATCGCAGGGGCGCGCGAGGATGGCTACCGCCACCTGTCGATGCTCCACGAGGCCGGATGGTCCGTCCTTCTGATCAGCTATCGCAACGACCCATCTGCCGCGGCCGGCCCGGAGGGCCTGTACGGCTTCGGCCTCCTGGAATGGCCCGATCTTGAAGCGGCCGTCGCCTGGTATTCGCCCGGCCCGGATGGCCCGGGTCTCCTGGTCGTGGCGGAATCGATGGGGGGCGCGATCCTGGGCCAGTTCCTCGCACAGAGCCCGCTGGCCGACCGCGTGGCCGACGTGGCGCTCGACAGTCCCGCCCTCAGCTTCAGGGCGGTGATCGGGCATCTGGCCGACCAGAGTGGCAAGCCCCTGCCCGGTGCGATGGCCTGGGCCGCAGAACTGCTCGTGCCCTCCCTGACCGACCTTCCGCTGGACCGAGCCGAAGTCGCGGCCACCTATGCCGCCCTTTCCGGTCCGCTTTTCATCGCGCATGGCGCGGCCGACAGGATCGTGCCGATCGCCCCATCGCAGGACCTCGTCGCGGAACGCCCCGCCACCACGACGGCCATCTGGACCGGCGCCGATCATCTCGGATCCTACGCCGCTGACCCGGCGGCCTATCGCAGCGCCTTCCTGGCCTTTGTGCAGTCGCTCTGAAGCCAGGACGCGGCGGCCATTCTGCCCCTTCCCTTTTCCAGGCTCCCGCATAAGTTCCCGCCATGCCCTACGAATGGCTTCCTTCCGACGACAGCGAAGCGTGGCTGCATGTCTGGCCGCACCGCTCGCTCTCCAACCGCGGCTTCGTCGCCTTCATCGCCGCGTCCGCCGGGATGCTGGCCGTCCCCCTCGTCGCGCTGATCGGCCATCCTGCGGTCTGGGTCCTCCTGCCCTTCATGGCGCTGGCGCTCGGCGGGGTCTGGGCCGCGATCCGCCGCAACGACCGCGACGCCCGCCTGACGGAAGTGCTGACGCTCGGCCCCGACCGGCTGACCCTGCTGCGCCGCGATCCGGGCGGGGGCGAGCGGACCTGGGCCGCCAATCCCTACTGGGTCACGGTGCAGCTCTATCCCGATGCCGGTCCGGTGCCGCAGTACCTGACGCTGAAGGGCGGCGCGGATGGCGGCGGCCGCGAGGTGGAGATCGGCGCCTTCCTCTCCGAGGACGAGAGGCTGGCGCTGCGGACCGAGATCGAGGACGCGCTGCGCGCGCTCCGCTGACGGGCCGGCTCAGGTTCCGCGCGGGCCGAACAGGATGATCGCCGCGCCGAGGACGCAGATTGCCGCGCCCGCCAGGTCCCAGCGGTCGGGCGCGCGCCCCTCCACCAGCCACAGCCAGACCAGCGCGGCGGCGATGTAGATGCCGCCATAGGCCGCGTAGGCGCGCCCCGCCGCATCCGCCGGGGCAAGGGTCAGAAGCCAGGCGAAGCCGGCCAGCGCCGCAAGGCCGGGCCCGATCCACCAGGACGGCGCGCCGAGCCGCAGCACCGCCCAGAAGGCGAAGCAGCCGGCGATCTCCAGCAGGGCGGCAAGGGGGAAGACGAGGGCGCTCACGGGGGCGAGGATGCCCCGTCCCTGCCGCCGGCGCCAGTGCCCGCCGCGGCGTCCCCTGCCGCGGCGCCGGGCAGCAGGCAGGACGGTCCCGTCGCGCATCCCGCCTCCGGTCCGCAGGCGCAGGCCCCGCCGGTGCCGGCCGCCGCCCGCCGGCGGCGGGTCAGCCAGACCGCAGCCCCTGCCGCCGCCGCCGCGACGCCGAGGGCGAGGGCGAGGGCGACCTCGCCGCTCAGGGCCGCCCCGAGCGCGGCGCCGATCCCGCCCGCCGCGAGGCCGGCCGCGATCAGGGGCAGCGCCGCCGCGCCGGCGCAGGCCGCCGCGCAGCCCGCGACAAGCAGAAGGCCGTTCCGCGCCGTCGTCATGGTTCCATCCTCCACGTTTCAGCCCGCCCGGACGGGCCGGGGAGCCAGGATAGCCCGATCCTGCAACCTCAAGTAACTTGAGCTTCAAGCCCCCTGTCCCGGGACCGGGTCACAACGATGTGCGCCATGCCGATCGGCGAGCTGTCGCGCCGCACCGACACCCCGGCGGCGACCATCCGCTACTATGAAAGCCTCGGGCTGATGCCAGAACCGGCGCGCGGACCGGGCGGGCAGCGCCGCTACGGCGCGGGCGATGTCGCGCGGCTGCGCTTCATCCGCACGCGCCGCGACCTCGGCTTCTCGCTCGCCGACATCCGCGGCCTGCTCGCGCTGACGGGTCCGGCGACCTCGCCCTGCGCCGAGGCGGTGCCGCTGGCGCGCGAGCAGCTGGCCCGCGTCCGCCGTCAGATCGCGGCGCTTGCCGAGATCGAGGCGACGCTCGTCGCGCAGATCGCGGCCTGCGGGCCCGACTGCGGCGCCGGCGCGGCGCCCGACTGCCTTCTCGTGCCGCCGCCGGCACGGCCCTAGCCGAGCCGCGCCTTCACCAGCGCCCCCGCCGCGCCAAGATCCATCGTGCCCGCATGGCGCGCGCGCAGAAGCGCCATCACCCGCCCCATGTCCTTCAGGCCGGCCGCGCCGGTCTCCGCGATCGCCGCATCGACCGCCGCCGCCACCTCCTCGGCCGTCATCGCCTGCGGCAGGAACTCCGCGATCACGGCGATCTCGGCCTCCTCCTTCGCGGCCAGCTCGGGGCGGCCGCCGTTGCGGTAGAGCCGTGCGCTGTCCTGCCGCTGCTTCACCATCTTCCCGAGGACGGCCAGCATCGCGGCCTCGTCCAGCGCGCCGCCGCTGGCGCGCAGCTCGATCTCGCGGTCCTTGAGCGCCGCGCCGACCAGGCGGATCGCCGACAGCCGTGCCGCATCCTTCGCCCGCATCGCGTCCTTCATCGCCGCGTTCAGCCTCTCGCGCAGGTCCATCGCATCCCCCGGTCCGCCTCCCGGCAGAGATAGCCGCCGCGCCGGCCCGGCACAACGCCGTCGGCCCTTGACCCTGCCCCGCGCCAACCCTAGTGATGCGGCCGTTTAGCCGGGGGACAGCGCCATGCCGACGGGCCGATCGGGACCCACGAAGCCGACCGCCTGCCTTGCGCTCGCGGACGGAACGCTGTTCTACGGCACGGGCTTCGGCGCCACCGGCGAGACGGTGGCCGAGCTTGTCTTCAACACCGCGATGACCGGCTATCAGGAGATCATGACCGATCCCTCCTATGCCGGTCAGATCGTGACCTTCACCTTCCCCCATGTCGGCAATGTCGGCGTGACGCCCGAGGACGACGAGGCCGCCGAACCCGTCGCCGCGGGCATGGTGGTGAAATGGGACCCGACCGCGCCGTCGAACTGGCGCGCAACCGGCGATCTCACCGGCTGGCTCGCGCGCAAGGGGCGCATCGGCATCGGCGGGGTGGACACGCGGCGGCTCACCCGCGCCATCCGCCAGCAGGGCGCGCCGCATGCGGCCCTCGCCCATGACCCGGAGGGCCGCTTCGACATCGAGGCGCTGGTGCGCAGGGCGCGCAGCTGGAAGGGGCTGGTCGGGCTCGACCTCGCCCGCGAGGTGACCTGCGCGCAGAGCTACCGCTGGGACGAGATGCGCTGGGCCTGGCCCGTCGGCTACCGGCGGCGGCAGGGGCCGGGGCTGCGGGTGGTGGCGATCGACTACGGCGCCAAGCGCAACATCCTGCGCTCGCTCGCCTCCGCCGGCTGCGAGGTCACGGTGCTGCCCGCCACGGCAACGGCCGAGGACGTGCTGGCGCTGGAACCCGAGGGCGTCTTCCTCTCGAACGGGCCGGGCGACCCGGCGGCGACCGGCGCCTATGCCGTGCCGATGATCCGGGGCGTGCTCGACCGCGACCTGCCGCTCTTCGGCATCTGCCTCGGCCACCAGATGCTGGCGCTCGCGCTCGGCGCGCGGACCGTCAAGATGAACCACGGCCACCACGGCGCCAACCACCCGGTCAAGGACCTCGAGACCGGCAAGGTCGAGATCACCTCGATGAACCACGGCTTCACGGTGGACAGCCAGACGCTTCCGGCCGGCGTCGTCGAGACCCATGTCAGCCTGTTCGACGGCTCGAACTGCGGCATCCGGGTGAAGGACCGCCCGGTCTTCAGCGTCCAGTACCACCCCGAGGCCAGCCCCGGCCCGCAGGACAGCTTCTACCTGTTCGAACGCTTCGCGGCGGCCATGGCGGCGCGCCGGGCGGCCTGAGCGCCGGCGTGCGGCCCGTTAACTGTCTGTTCAGACGGCGTTAACCCTTCCTCAGGCAAGACTGCGGCGTTCCCGAACCGGGGGGCCCGCGCCAGATGACCAGCCTTGCCGTCGCTCCGGGCGACCGCGCCGCGACAGCGCGGCGCGGCCTGCCGCCCCTGCGCCTTGTCGCGCCGGTCCCGCCCGGACCGCCACCGCCCCCGCCGGCGGACCTGATCGCGGCCGATGCGGGCCTCATCGACCTGATCGGGGCGGAGACCTGCCTCCGCCACGGAATCGCGCCGGTCGCCCGCCTGCCCGGCGCCGTGGTCATCGCCGCCTGCTCGCGCGCCGACATGGACCGCGCGGCGGGCCTGCTGCCGCCCGGCTGCGGAACCCCGATCCACCTGCCCGCCACGCGCGCGGCCATCGACGCAGCGGTGGGACGGGCGCGCGGCGACGCGCTGGCCCGCCGGGCCGAAACCCTGGCGCCGGCAGAGGCCAGCGCGCGGACGTGCGCCACCGGCGGCTGGCGCCTGATGCTGACCGGGCTGGCGCTGGCGGGTCTCGTGGCCGCCGTCCTTGCGCCCGGGGCCGCCTTCCTGACCCTGCTCGGGGTCGCGCTCGCCTGCATGGCGCTTGCGACGGCGCTCCGCCTCGCCGCCTTCGCCGCCGCGCTGCGGCCCCTGCCCGCCGGCTCCGCCGCGCCTGCCGCGCCGGCGGCGCATCCCGCCGCCCTGCCCCGCATCAGCCTTCTCGTGCCGCTCTTCCGAGAAGGCGCGATCGCCCCCGATCTCGTCCGCGCGCTGGCCGCGCTCGACTACCCGGCAGAGCGGCTGGAGCTCATCCTGATCGTCGAGGCAGAGGATGCCACGACCGCCGCCGCGCTCGCCGGCGCCGACCTGCCGGCCCATGCCAGGGTCCTCACCGTGCCGCCGGGGCCGATCCGCACCAAGCCGCGCGCGCTCAACTATGCCCTGCCCTTCGCGCGCGGCGACATCATCGGGGTGCTCGACGCCGAGGACCGCCCCGCCCCGGACCAGCTGCGCGTCATTGCCGCCCGTTTCGCGGCCGCGCCGGAACGCGTCGCCTGCCTTCAGGGCGCGCTCGACTACTATGCGTCCACGCGCTCGGTCATGGCGCGGCTCTTCACCATCGAATACGCCGCCTGGTTCCGCGCCGTCCTGCCCGGGCTGGCGCGGCTCGGCCTCGTCGTCCCGCTCGGCGGGACGACGGTCTATTTCCGGCGCGGGGCGCTCATCGCAGTGGGGGGATGGGACGCCCACAACGTCACCGAGGACGCCGAACTGGGGCTGCGGCTGGCGCGCGCCGGCTACGTGACCGAACTCGTCGCCACCGTCACCCGGGAAGAACCGAACGACAGGCCGCTCGCCTGGGTGCGGCAGCGGTCGCGCTGGCTCAAGGGCTACGCGCTGACCTGGGCCGCGCATATGCGCGCGCCGCGCCGCCTGTGGCGCGACCTCGGGCCGGTCCGGTTCCTTGGCGTCCAGGTCCTCTTCCTCGGGACGCTCCTGCAGTTCCTGCTGGCGCCGGTGGTCTGGAGCCTCTGGGCCGGGGCCGCGCAGGCGGGCCTGCCCCCGTCCGCCTTCCGTGGCGCTGCGCTGCTCTGCCTCGGCTGCGAGGCCGTCAACGCCGCCGTCGCGGTCTGGGCCGTCCTGCGCGCCGGGCACGGGCGGCTCGCGCTCTGGGTTCCGGCGATGGTCCTCTACTATCCGCTCGCCACGCTCGCGGCCTTCAAGGCGCTGGCCGAGGCGGTCCTGCGCCCGTTCTACTGGGACAAGACGCCCCATGGCCGCCAGCCCTCCCGGCCGGACAGCGAAGGAAATCCGCGCCCCGCCCGGCCCGCCCCGCTGCCGGCATGGCGCATTCAGCCGCCGCCGGGGCATGGCCCCGCGCGCCGGCGGCCCGCCGTCCCGCGGGAGGCCGCCCCGCGCCCCTTCCCGGTCGCCGCCGCGCCCGCGCCAGAGCAGCCCGTCTTCCGCAGCCGGCGCGCCGCCCCGGCGTTGCCCCCGCCCCGTCCGGGCGGCGCGGGGCCCGGCTACGACCCGCGCCGTCCCCCCGCCGCGTCCAGCCTGAGCCTCGTCTCGAACGCGCGCGAGATGTGAAGGCGCAGCGCCTCCTGCGCGGCCGGCCCGTCGCCGGCGGCGATTGCCCGCACGATCGCCTCGTGCTCGGCCAGGGCGGCCGGGCCGCGCCCCTCGGCCGCCAGCGAGGTGGTGGCGAGCAGGGCCATCGAGCGGTGCACGAGATCGAGCTGCTGGACGAGGAAGCGGTTGTGCGAGGCGAGGTGAAGCTGGCGGTGAAAGCGCCGGTTCGCCCGCGCCAGCGCCGCCGGGTCGCCGACCAGCGCGCGGTCGGCCTCGACCATGTCGGACAGGACCCGCACCTCCTCGGCCGAGGCGTGTTTCGCCGCCAGGCGCGCCGCCAGCCCCTCGAGCTCCGCCCGCACCTCGTAAAGCTCGGCAAGCTGGTTGTGGTCGAGCGAGGCGACGATCAGGCTGCGCCCGTCGCGCGACAGCATCGCCTGCGTCTCCAGCCGCTGGAGCGCCTCGCGCACCGGCGTGCGCGAGACGCCGAAACGCTCGGCCAGTTCGGATTCGACCAGCCGGTCGCCGGGGCGGTACTCACCGGCCTCGATCGCCTCGAGGATCAGCGTGTAGGCATCCTTGGGCATGCGGGCCTTCCGGGTTCGCTCGGCCAAAGCTATGCATGCGCGGCCCGGCGAGACAAGCCTCGGCCGGCCGTGGCCTGGATGGCCGCGGGACGCATGGCTGCGGGGCGAATGGCTGCGGGCAGCAAGGTTGCGGGCAGGCGGGCGCGGCGCTAGCCTTCCGCCCATGCCGGCCAGCGCCTTCGCCCATGTCAACGTCTGGGTCTTCGATCTCGACAACACGCTCTATCCCCCGGACTGCCGGCTCTTCGACCTGATCGAGGTCCGCATGACCGATTACGTCATGCAGGTGACGGGCGTCGCCCGCGACGAGGCCGACCGCCTGCGCAGCCACTGGTGGGCGCGCCACGGCACGACGCTGGCCGGGCTGATGCGCGAACACGGCGCCGACCCCGGCCCCTACCTGACCGAGGTCCACGACATCCCGCTCGACCGCCTGTCGCCCGACCCCGCCCTCGCCCGCGCGATCGCCCGCCTGCCCGGGCGCAAGATCGTCTACACCAACGGTGCGGCGGCCTATGGAAGGCGCGTGGTGGCCGCGCGCGGACTCGGGGGCCTCTTCGATGCGATCTACGGAATCGAACACGCGCGCTACCAGCCCAAGCCGGAAATGGCGGCATTCCTTGCAGTTTTCGAACAGGACGGCCTCGATCCCGCCGCCGCCGCGATGTTCGAGGACGATGCCCGCAACCTCGCCGTGCCCCATGCGCTCGGGATGCGGACGGTCCATGTCGCGCCGGTCCCCGAACCGGCGCCGCATATCCACCACCACACGGCGGACCTCGCCGGGTTCCTCGCCGGCCTCGTGCCCTGAGCCGCGGCGCCGCCGTCCGGCGCCGGCCCGGCGGGCGGCGCCCTTCCTTCCGGCGCTGCATGGGCTATATGAGGGCGAGAGAGACGCGGAGCACCCCCGATGACGGCCACGACCGCAGTTCCCGCCGGCGCCCGCCGCGATGACCGCCGCGACGGCCGTCACTGGGCCTTCCGCATCCCCGTCCTCGGCTGGATCGCGCATGACGTGCTGGTCAAGGGCGGCGACAACATCTGGTATTTCCCTGTCATCCTGCTCTGTGCCGAGGTGCTCGCCATCATGGCCTGGGGCCTGCCGGCGCTGGTCGTCAGCGCGCTCGCCCTCGTCCCGGTGATGTTCGTGCTCCTGATCCTGATCTCGGTGGGCAGATAGGCGGCGAGCCCGGGCGACCGGGCGCGGGATGGTCCCGCTGGCGGAGGCCGGAGGCGATGGCGGCGCGACAGACGGTGGACATCGTGATCTCCGGCGGCGGCATCGCCGGGCTGACGGCTGCGGCCGCCTTCGGCACGGCCGGGTTCGGCGTCCTCTGCGTCGATCCCGCGCCGCCGGTGACGGACGAGGCCGGGGACGGCGCGGACATGCGCACGACGGCCTTCCTTCAGCCCTCGCGCGCGCTGCTCGCGCGCGCCGGGCTGTGGGACCGGCTCCTGCCCCACGCCACGCCGCTGCAGGTGATGCGCATCGTCGATGCCGGCGGCGCGACGGCCGAGCCGCGCTTCGCCGCCGATTTCGACGCCGCCGACCTGTCGCAGGACCCCTTCGGCTGGAACTTCCCCAACTGGCTCCTGCGGCGCGAGATGGCGGCCCGCATCGCCGCATTGCCGGGCGTGACCTTCCGCCCCGGCACCGCCACGGTGAGCGTCCTGCCGCGCGACCGCGAGGCGATCGTCGGCCTCTCCGACGGCACCCGGGTCGCCGCGCGGCTCCTCGTCGCGGCGGACGGGCGGGCCAGCCCGGTGCGCCAGGCGCTCGGCATCGGCGTCACCACCTGGCGCTACGGCCAGAAGGCGCTGGCCTTCGCCGTCACCCATCCCGTCCCGCACGGCAATGTCTCGACCGAGATCCACCGCTCCGGCGGGCCGTTCACCCTTGTCCCGCTGCCCGACCGCGGCGGCCGTCCCTGCTCGGCCGTGGTCTGGATGGAACGCGGGCCCGAGGCCGAACGGCTTGCCGCCCTGCCCGCGCCCGCCTTCGAGGCGGCGATGAGCGAGCGCTCCGGGCACCTGTTCGGGCCGCTGACGCTGGCCACGCGGCGGTCGGTCTGGCCGATCGTCAGCCAGATCGCCGACCGTTTCGCCGCCGGCCGCACCGCGCTTGTCGCCGAGGCCGCCCATGTCGTGCCGCCGATCGGCGCGCAGGGCCTCAACATGAGCCTCGCCGACACCGCCTGCCTGCTCGATCTCGCGCTCGCGGCCGGCGACGATCTCGGCGGCCCGGCGATGCTCGCCGCCTATCACCGCCGGCGCTGGCCCGAGGCGCGGGCGCGGCTGGCCGGCATCGACCTCCTCAACCGCGCCTCGATGGCCGGCGCGCCGGTCCTGCGCGACCTGCGCGGGCAGGCGCTGCGGCTGATGCACGGGCTCGCGCCGCTGCGGCGCGGCCTGATGCGGGCGGGGCTCGGGGTCGGCTAGCCGCCCTCCGCCACGCGGTAGGCCGCGCGCTCGAGCCAGGCGGGGTTCACCTCCACGCCCCAGCCCGGCGCGTCGGTGACCGTCGCGTGGCCGTCCTCGATCCGGTAGGGATCGCCCAGGAACAGCCCCTCCTGCCAGGGATAGTAGTCCGGCCCCTCGATCGAGAATTCGAGGTATTTCCCCGCATTGGGGATCGCCCGCAGCAGGTGCATCGTGCACATCGTCACGAGGCCGAGGTTGGCCGCATGCGGCGTCACCGGCAGGCCCGCCGCCGCGCCCATCCGGCAGACCTCCAGCGTCCGCGTCAGCCCGCCCAGATACATCACGTCCGGCTGCAGGATATCGACCGATTTCCGGGCGATCATCAGCTCCCAGGCGGACAGTTCGCAGTCCTGTTCGCCCCCCGCAACGTCCAGCGACAGGGCCGCGCGCACCTCGGCCGTCTGGCCGTATTCCCAATAGGGGCAGGGCTCCTCGAAATGGCCGATCCCGTTGTCCTCGAGCCGCCGCCCGACCTCGATCGCGCGCGCCGGCGAATAGCAGGAATTGCCGTCCACCAGCTTGTCGATGCCATCGCCCAGCGCCGCCGCCACCACCGGGATCACCGCCTCGGTCCGGCCGGGCCATTCGTCGCGGTCGCGCCCGCATTCGGCCCCGACGCGCCACTTGAAGGCGGTGAAGCCCTTCCCGTCGCGCAGGCGGACGAAGCGCGCCGCCTCGTCCTGCGGGCTGATGTCGCGCCTCATGCTCGACGCATAGGCGCGCACCCGCCCCGGCGACCCGCCGATCAGCACCGTCACCGGCTTGCCCTCCACCCGGCCGCGCAGGTCCCACAGCGCGGTGTCGAGCCCCGCCTGCGCGCGCCGCAGGTAGCTGCCGGGAAACTTGTGCTCGCGCTCGTAGGTCAGCGCGATCAGGTCCGCGATGTCGAAGGCGTCCCGCCCCAGGACATGCGGCGCGACCTGGCGGTGGAAGACCTCGGTGGTGATGTCCGCGTTGTAGGTGGACATCTGGCCCCAGCCCGTGTCCCCGGTCTCTGCCGTCACCCGCACGAAGGCGACGAAGGGGGTCGTCCATGTCTCCAGCCGCGCGATCCTCACCCCGTGACCCTCCCCGAATCGGCTTCGCGCCCGGAAACTCCGCCATTGCGCTTCGCCCCGCAACTTCGTATCGCTCGCCGCCGGAACGACGGCCCCCGAAGGTGGCGCCGGGCATCAAGGGGAGAATTCCGATGCGCGTCTATTACGACCGCGACTGCGACGTGAACCTGATCAAGGACAAGAAGGTCGTCATCCTCGGCTACGGCAGCCAGGGCCATGCCCACGCGCTGAACCTGCGCGACTCGGGGGCGAAGAACGTCGTCGTGGCGCTGCGCGAGGGCTCTCCCAGCCGCGCCAAGGCCGAGGCCGAGGGGCTGAAGGTGATGGACATCGCCGCGGCCGCGAAATGGGCCGATCTCGTCATGTTCACCATGCCCGACGAGCTTCAGGCGGATACCTACCGCCGCTATGTCCACGACAACCTGCGCGAGGGCGCGGCGATCGCCTTCGCCCACGGGCTCAACATCCATTTCGGCCTGATCGAGCCGAAGAAGGGCGTCGATGTCATCATGATGGCGCCCAAGGGCCCCGGCCACACGGTGCGCGGCGAATATCTCAAGGGCGGCGGCGTGCCCTGCCTTGTCGCGGTGCACAACGACGCCTCCGGCCGGGCGATGGAACTGGGGCTCTCCTACTGCTCGGCGATCGGCGGCGGCCGCTCGGGGATCATCGAGACGACCTTCCGCCAGGAATGCGAGACCGACCTCTTCGGCGAACAGGCGGTGCTCTGCGGCGGGCTTGTCGAGCTGATCCGCATGGGCTTCGAGACCCTGGTCGAGGCGGGCTACGAACCCGAGATGGCCTATTTCGAGTGCCTGCACGAGGTGAAGCTGATCGTGGACCTGATCTACGAGGGCGGCATCGCGACGATGAACTACTCGATCTCCAACACCGCCGAATACGGCGAATACGTCTCGGGTCCGCGCATCCTGCCGCGCGCCGAGACCAAGGCCCGCATGAAGGCGGTGCTGGACGACATCCAGTCGGGCAAGTTCGTCCGCGACTGGATGCAGGAATGCGCCGTCGGCCAGCCGATGTTCAAGGCGATCCGCCGCAACAACGACGCCCACCAGATCGAGGAGGTCGGCGCGAAGCTGCGCGCGATGATGCCCTGGATCGCCAAGGGCAAGATGGTGGACAAGGCGCGGAACTGAGCCCCGGCGCGCTGGGCCGGTCAGGGAGCCCGGACGAGGCCGCGCGCGGCTTCTGCCGCGACTGCGGCACGCCGCTCTTCTACCGCTTCGCCGCGGGCCACCGGATCGGCGTGTCGATCGGCTCGCTGGACCGCCATTCCGAGGTCAGGCCGCAGGCCCAGTACGGGATCGAGGGCCGCGAGCCGTGGTTTGCCGATCTGGCCCTCCTGCCCCAGACGGCGACCGGCGAGGGCGACAACGGGGTCGGCGACACGCCCGAGCGGTTCGAACGGATCCGTCTCTCCAGCCGCCAGCACCCGGATCACGACACCGAGGTCTGGCCGCCGCGCTGAGTCGTCCCCGGCTCCGGCAGCGCCTCGCGTCGTCCCTGGCGCGTCCCCGCCCTGCCGGAACGCCCGCCGCGGGAAAGGCGGCGGCAGGGCGTTAAACCGGGGGCCGGCAAGGGGCGCGCGGGCCGCGGATTTTCCGCAACCTGCTGCGCCCGGTCCGTGCTAGGATGCGGCCGCCGGGACATCCTGGCCCCGGATCGGGAGGCGGCGGATGGAACGCAGGGACTTCGGTCTGGGTCTGATCGGAACCGGCCTCGCCGCCGGGGGGATGCTCGGCGCGGGACCGGCGCTGGCGAACAAGGACGACGAAGGCCCCCGCGACATCCTCTTCTCGCGTGTCCGGCTGATGATCGCCGGGCGCCAGATCCTGCTCACCTGGTTCCTCGTCCAGACGGCGACCTTCCTCTACGCGCTGAGACTCTCGCGCGAGTTCCAGGTCTTCGTCGAGGACCGGGTGGATGCCTCGGCGCTGCCGCTCGTCGGCGGCCTGTTCCGGCCGACGCTCGCCAGCCGGCTCCTCGCCGCGCAGTTCGTCGGCAACCTCGTCCTCTACCGCAGCATGCTGATCCTTCTGCCGGGCTCCCCGGACTTCCGCCCCCCGGCACGGACGACCATCGCCCACCGCGACGAAAGCTGGGACATCAGCGAACGGCCCGGAAAGGCGCAGTTCGACGGCCTTCCCGCACTCGCCGAACTCCTGCGCATGAAGACGGTCGGACGCGCCTTCGCCGACCGCAAGGGGCTCATGGCCTTCGTCGAGCCGACGGCCGTGCGCGTGCCGGAGGCCTGAGTTGCCCCGGCCGGGCACCCGCGCCATGGGCCGGCGCGAGGCGGCGCTGGCCTTTGCCGCCGCGGCCCTGCTGGCGGCCGCCGCCGGACCGGCCCGTGCGAACAAGGACGAGGACGGGCCGGCGCCCCGGGTGGCACCCCTCGGGCGTCCGGTGGCGGCAACGACGGACGGGCGGCAGGTCCTTCTCAGCGCGGTCATCCTTGCCGGTCCGGGCGAACTGCGCGGCATCGGCATCACGGCGCCGGTCCCGCAGTTCGACGAGAACCGCGTTGCGCTCGGTGCGCTCGGCCTCGGCGGGCTGACGCGGCCGACGCTGGCCGAACGCGTCGAACGCGCTGTGCCGGCCGGGCGCGTCCTCTTGTCGGGCCGCTACCTGATCGTCGTCCCCGACGGCCGCCCGCTCCCCATGCCCTCGGTCGTCACCATCGCCCATCAGGACCGCAGCTGGGACCTCAAGGGGCCGCCCGGCCGCGTGCGCGACCGGGTCGCCGCATCCCTGCCCGCACTCGGCGACATCCCCGTGGTCGGACGCGCCTTCACCGAGCGCCGGAACGGCAGGACGACGCTGCTCGTCCTCGTGCGCCCGACGCTGGTCCGGGTGCCCTAGACCCCCATCCGGGCTAAACTCTTGCCGCCGGCGGATTTCCGCCTCTGTGGCCCCGGTGCCGCAGGCGTGACTGGACCGCCACGGATACCCGTTTACAAACCGCACGCGGATTGGCCAGAAGGGCCGGGGGCGCATTTCAGCTGCCGGGCGCCAGTGTCCTTTCGGTGTTGTGGGTGAAGCTCGGCCATGATTTCCGTCCGCCACCGCGCGAGCCAGGTCCTGAATGCGATCGGCCTGTCGGCGAGCGGCTTCTTCACGCCCTACCGCTACACGGCCGCTTCGGACTGGGCGCGCCAGAGCGACTACCCCGAGGCGCGGCGCCATCTCGAGACCGGGCGCGACGCCTACCGCGACTTCCTCGGCCTCATCGCCGCCAACAGGGGGCGTTTCGACCGGATGCGCGCCGACCCCGACGGTCCGGTCTGGGATTCCCGCTTCCTCTCCGCGCTCGACTGCGCGGCGATCTACACCGCCGTCGGCCATTTCCGCCCGGCCCGGATCGTCGAGATCGGCGCCGGCCACACGACCCGGTTCATGGCCCGCGCCATCCGCGACTTCGGCCTGCCCTCCCGCATCGTCGCCTATGACCCCGCGCCGCGGATCCCGGTGGGCGAGATCGAGAACGTCGATCTGGTCAGGCGCGTCCTGCTGCCCGACGACGCCGGCGACCTGGCCGGCCTCTCCCCCGGGGAGCTCCTGTTCGTGGACAGCAGCCACATCCTCCAGCAGGGCTTCGATGTGGACATCATCCTCAACCGCATCCTGCCGGCGCTGAGGCCGGGCGTCATCGTCCACTTCCACGACGTGTTCCTGCCCTATGGCTACCCGCCGGATTGGGAGTATCTGCGCTTCAACGAACAATGCGCGCTCATGCCCTGGCTGCTGTCGGGGCGCCTCGGGACGATCTTCCCCAGCCACTACGTCTGGCGCGACATGCGCGACGATCTCGTCGCGCGCTGTGCCGGCATGGGTCTCGACGGCGACGGCAACGGCGGCAGCTTCTTCGCCGTCGTCACCTGACGGCCGCGCCGGGGCCGCCGCGCCCGGACGGCGCGCTCAGACGACCGCGCGCACCGCGCCCACGATCCCGTCCACGATCTCGTCCAGAAGCGCCTCGTCCTCGCATTCCGCCATGACGCGGATCAGCGGCTCTGTCCCCGACTTGCGGATCAGGATCCGCCCGGCGCTGCCCAGGCGCGCCTCGGCGGCCCGGATCGCGGCCTGCACGGACGGGGCCGTCAGCGGTTCCTGGCCCTCGCCGTAGCGCACGTTGCGCAGAAGCTGCGGCACGGTCTGGAACTGCCGGACAAGCTCGGATGCCTTCGCACCGGTCTCGACCATCGCCGCAAGGAACTGCAGCGCCGCGATCAGGCCGTCGCCGGTGGTGGTGTAGTCCGTCATCACGATGTGGCCGGACTGTTCGCCGCCCAGGTTCCAGCCGCCCTCGCGCATCCGCTCGACGACATAGCGGTCGCCGACCGGGGCGCGTTCCAGCCGCAGGCCGCGCTGGGTCAGGTGCCGCTCCAGCCCGAGGTTCGACATCACCGAGGCGACGAGCACGCCGCCGTTCAGCCGCCCGGCCTCGGCCCAGCGCGTCGCCAGCAGGGCCATGATCTGGTCGCCGTCGGCGATATGCCCGGTCTCGTCAATGATCATCACGCGGTCGGCATCGCCGTCGAGCGTGATGCCGACATCCGCGCCGCTCTCGACGACGGCCCGCGCCGCCGCCTCCGGATGGGTCGAACCGACGCCGGCGTTGATGTTCAGGCCATCGGGGGAAACCCCGATCGGGACCGTCTCCGCGCCCAGTTCCCACAGCACCAGCGGCGCGGCCTTGTAGGCGGCGCCATTGGCGCAGTCGATGACGATCCTCAGCCCGTTCAGCCGCCCGCGCCCGGGGAAGGTCGTCTTGGCATATTCGATATAGCGCCCGAGCGCGTCGTCGATCCGCTTGGCGCGGCCGATCTCGCCCGGCGGCACGGCATCGGTGCCGCCCGCGACCAGCGCCTCGATCTCGGCCTCCACCCCGTCGTCCAGCTTGAACCCGTCCGGGCCGAAGAACTTGATCCCGTTGTCCGCCGCCGGATTGTGGCTGGCCGAGATCATGATCCCGAGATCGGCGCGCATCGAGCGGGTGAGAAAGCCGACGCCGGGCGTCGGCACCGGCCCGAGCAGCAGCACGTTCATCCCCGTCGAGGTCAGCCCCGCGGTCAGCGCGTTCTCCAGCATGTAGCCCGACAGTCGCGTGTCCTTGCCGATGACGACCGAATGCCTGCGCCCGTCGCGGCGGAAATAGTGGCCGGCCGCCGCGCCCAGGCGCAGCGCCATGTCGGCCGTCATCGGGTGGCTGTTGGCGGTGCCGCGCACGCCGTCGGTGCCGAAGAGCTTGCGGGTCATGGGTGATCTCCGAAGGTGACCGCCTGCCACAGGCGCAGGGCCTGACTGGCGGCGGCGATATCATGGACGCGGTGCAACTGCACCCCCTGCGCCAGGGCCGCCAGCATCACCGCCAGCGTCCCGGGGCCGCGCTGCCGGGCGTCGGGTTCGCCCGCGACGGCGCCGATGAAGCGCTTGCGCGAGGCGCCGAGAAGGACGGGGCAGCCGAGCCCGTGGAACAGCGACAGGCCGCGGAGGAGGGCCAGGTTGTGCGCCACGGTCTTGCCGAAGCCGATCCCCGGATCGATGGCGATGCGCGCGCGCGGTATGCCCGCCTCCTCGGCCGCGGCGACCCGCGCCGCCAGCCAGTCGTAGACATCGAGCAGCACGTCGTCATAGCGCGGGTCGTCCTGCATCGTCTTCGGATCGCCCCGCGCGTGCATCAGCACCACCGGCACGGAATGCGCCGCGACGACGGAGGCAAGTCCGGGGTCATGCGTCAGCGCCGCGACATCGTTGACCACCTCCGCGCCGGCGGCAAGCGCCGCCCCGGCCACCTCCGCCTTGCGGGTGTCCACCGACAGGGGCACCGGCAGACCCGCATCGCGGATCGCCCGGATCACCGGCACGACGCGGCCGACCTCGACCGCCGCGGGCACCGGGTCCGACCCCGGCCGCGTGCTCTCTCCGCCAACGTCCAGCAGGTCGGCGCCCGCCGCGGCAAGGGCGCGCGCCTGATCCAGCGCCGCCGCCGGCGCGGCGAACAGCCCGCCGTCCGAAAAGCTGTCCGGCGTGACGTTCAGCACCCCCATCAGGCGCGGGGCGGCCATGTCCAGCCCGGCGAAGGGCGCGCGCGCGGCGGTCAGCCGGTCGAGCACCGCGGAGGGGATCGCGCCGGCCGGGACCAGCCCGCCCGATCCCTCCCGCGTCAGCACCTCGGCATGGCTGAACCAGGCCCAGCCTCCCGCGAGGGGCAGGGCCCCCTCGGGGCGGATCGGGTCGGTCATCGCCACGGGGCGGAAATAGCGGTCCATAGGGCTTTCTTGGCGCGCGGCGGGCGGCGCGGCAAGCCGTGGCGCTCAGCTGCGCTCCACCGCCACGCGGCTTCCTGCCGGAAGTGCAACCCCGGCGTGAACGATCAGCCGCTCGGCCGCCAGCGTCTCGGCCAGCCACAGCGCCAGATCGACGCCGCTGCCCACGGTCTTCGGCCCGTCGGGCGCGTCCAGCACGATCTTGGACGGCGCCCAGACCACGGTCTCGCCGTGCCGCATCGCCCAGTCGATCTCGGTCCGGGTGGCGACGACGACGCAGCGCGGGTCGCGCGCGGCCAGGACCCAGGCGTTCTGCTCGATCGCCAGAAGGTCGATCCGCCGCTCCGTCGCGCGGTGGCCGGTGCGCGGGCGCGGCGAGTCCGGCAGGCCGACGGTCAGGATCACCGGCGCGCCGCGCGCGAGCAGGGCGTCCAGCCGCGCCGGCAGGTCGGGCGCGGCGATCTCGTCATTGGTCAGGAACACCACCAGCGGATGCAGCGCGGTCTCGGTGCCGTCGCGGCCCACCGCGCGCAGGGGCGCCTCCGCCCGGCTGCGGACGATCTCCACGCCCAGCGCGCCGGGGCCTCGGTCCAGCTTCTCGACCCGGACGAAGACCCGCATCGCCTGCGGCGCGGCGAGGATGCGCTCGGCCACCCGCTCGGCCAGCGTCTCCAGAAGGTTCAGCCGCTCTGCCGCCAGTTCGGCGGCAATCGCCTCGGTGATGCGGTCATAGCTCAGGATGCGGTCCACGTCGTCGTTCAAGGGCGCCGGCGGCGGGCGGACCTCGACCACGACGTTGAAGCGCAGACGCTGGCGGTGGCCCCGTTCCTTCTGGAAGGCGCCGATATCAGCCTCGGCGATGTGGTCGCGCAGGCTGATCCGGTCTCGCGGATCGGTGCCCGCCGAGGCCTCGGAGCGTTCCTCGGGGTGGGCGAAGGCCAGGCGGATGTCGGTGGTCATGGGCTCGCGCGCCTTCCGTTCGCGGCCGACCATAGCAGGCCGCGCCGCCGCCGGAAGGGCAAAGGCGTCGCCTCGCCGGCCGCGCGCGACGGCGCCGCCGCCTGCGCTCAGTTCATCGCGGTGCGGATCGGCACGCGATAGAAGTGGTGATAGCCGATCGAGGCCGTCTTCTCGAAGCGCCGCGCCCAGGAGGGGCGCACACGCTTCGTGTGGAAATAGGTCGCGCCGTCGGTCAGGTCGCGCTCGACCCCCGCCATCATCGCCGAGGCGACACGGCGGGCTGTGTCGTAGGCGGCCTTCTCGCGGATGCGGTCGCGGGCGCCGTCGCAGGTGAACGAGAACTGGCAGCCGCCGCGCCCGCCCTGGTGGACGACGCCGCAGATCGTGCCCGGGAACTCGCCGCTGTCCACCCGGTTCAGGATCACCTCGGCGACCGCGACCTGTCCCTTCACCGGCTCGCCCCGCGCCTCGAAGTAGATCGCCGTCGCCAGGCAGTCGAACTCCGCCCCCGCGGCCGTCGGCGGGTGGGCGGCAAGCCAGGTCTCGGTGATCTCGGCGCTCGACAGGCGCGGCCCGGCCGCCCCGCCCGCGCCGGGCCGGATGGCGTCGGGCCCGGGGCCGATCGCCGGCGCCGCCAGCGCCGAAGGCACCATCGCCAGAGCGCCCGGCGCCGGACCCGCGGTCTCCGCGTGAACGCCGCCGGCCAGGGCCAGAAGCGCGACCGCGCCCCTCGTCCAGCAGTTCAGCCGTGTCATTCGTCCGTCCCGATTGGTGTCGTCGGGCCACAGCCCCCAGGCGGCGACCGCCCACGGATGTATCGGGAAACGGCCCTTTCGTCCAACCGGCGCACGAAAAAGCGGCACAAACCCGCCGAAGCGGTGCGCCGCAAAGCGAATCACGAAGCGGTGAAATCCGCCTCGCGCATAGGTAGAGTGCCGGGCAAGTCAGCGGAAATCAAGCGCTATTCCGGCCGGATTTTGGATCTTTCAGCGCCAGGTGCGCCGCCGCCAGCCGGGCGACCGGAACCCGGAAGGGCGAACAGGACACGTAATCCAGTCCCGATTTCCGGCAGAAGGCGATCGAATCCGGGTTGCCGCCATGTTCGCCGCAGACCGACAGCGTGATGTCGGGCCGCGCGCGCCGCCCGCGCTCGGCGCCGATGGTCAGAAGCTCGCCCACCCCGTCCTCGTCAAGGACGTGGAACGGGTCCTCGCGATAGACGCCCTGATTGACATAGGCGCTCATGAACCGCCCGGCGTCGTCGCGCGACAGCCCGTAGGTCATCTGCGTCAGGTCGTTGGTGCCGAAGGACAGGAAGGCCGCGTGCTGGGCGATCTCGCCCGCGCGCAGCGCCGCCCGCGGCGTCTCGACCATCACCCCGAGCCGGTAGTCGAACTCCGCGCCCAGCTCGTTGCGCACGGCGGCCGCCACCGCGTCGATGCGGGTCTTGACCAGCTCGACCTCGCGCCGGGCCGAGACCAGCGGGATCATGATCTCGGGCACCACCGCCGCGCCCCGGCGCGAGGCCTCGACCGTCGCCTCGAAGATCGCGCGCGCCTGCATCTCGTAGATCTCCGGCACGGTGATCCCGAGGCGGACCCCGCGCATCCCCAGCATCGGGTTGAACTCGCGCAGCGCCTCGACCCGGCGGGTGACGTCCGAAAGCGGACGGTCCAGCGCCTCGGCCAGCTCGCGGATGCCTTCGCGGTCATGCGGCAGGAACTCGTGCAGGGGCGGGTCGAAAAGCCGGATGCAGACCGGCAGCCCCGCCATGATGTCGAAGAGCGCGATGAAGTCCGCGCGCTGCATCGGCAGCAGGCGGTCCAGCGCCACCTTCCGGTCACGCCCGGTGTCGGCGAAGATCATCTCGCGCATCACCGTCAGGCGGTCCTCGTCGAAGAACATGTGCTCGGTGCGGCAGAGGCCGATGCCCTCGGCCTCGAACATGCGCGCCGTGCGGGCATCGTCGGGCGTGTCGGCATTGGCGCGGATGCCGATGTCGCGCACGTTGTCGGCCCAGTGCAGGAGCGTCGTGAACCATTCGTCCAGCGCCGGCTCCAGCATGTCGGCGCGGCCGGCCAGGACCTCGCCCGAGGTGCCGTCCACGGTCAGCATCTCGCCCTCGCGGAAGACCCGCCCGCCGGCCGCCGTCAGCGTCTTTTCCTTCGGATTCACGCGCAGCTCCGAGGCGCCGACGATGCAGGGCAGGCCGAGCCCGCGCGCGATCACCGCCGCGTGGCTGGTCATCCCGCCGCGTTCGGTCAGCACGGCCACCGCGGCGTGCATCCCCCGGATGTCCTCCGGCGAGGTCTCGCGGCGGACGAGGATGCAGGCCTCGCCCTGCGCCGCGCGGGCCTGCGCGTCCGCAGCCGTAAAGACGATGACGCCCGAGGCCGCGCCGGGGCTGGCGCCGATGCCGCGGCCGGCGAGGTCGCGGCCCGACCGGGGATCGACCTGATGGTGCAGCAGCTCGCTCAGCGCCCGCGGCTCGACGCGCAGCAGCGCCTCCTCGCGCGTGACGATGCCATCGTTGGCCAGCGACACCGCGATCCGCACCGCCGCGCGCGAGGAGCGCGGCACCTTGATCGCGTCGATCACCCGCAGCGCGCCGTCCACCACCGCGAACTCGATCTGCATCTCCTCGCGCAGCTTCGCGCGGCAGGCCGCGCCATGCCGCGCCAGCTCGGCGAACAGGGACGGCGCGACGTCCTCGAGCGAGGGTCCGCGCGGATCGCGGGTCAGGTAGAGCGTCTCCTCGGCGGCCGCGCGCCCCTGGACCTGGCCGCGGAACCGCCCGGTGACCTGCGGCGCGCCGGTGACCGGTTCCACGAACTGGATCGTGCCCAGCCCGCAGAGGCCGGGGCCGACGGTCAGCGCCATCTCCTGGACGATCAGGCCGAGCGCCGCCTCGCGCGGCGCCCCCTTCGCCTCGCGCAGCAGCCGCGCGGTCGTTCCCTCCCAAGCCCGTGCCATCGACCGCAGCACCTCGCCCAGCTGCCGCGTCATCGACTGGGGGAATTCCTCGTCGGTCTCGGCCTCGTAGGCGGCCAGCGCCGCCGCGAGCGCGGTGGGCGAGGCGGGGGCCGAGAACATGTCGGGGTCGAGCCGCGCGACGTGGATCGCGTAGGACTGGACAAAGCGCAGGTAAAGCGCGTCGGCCACCTCCGCCCCGTGGGTCCGCGCCAGCTCGGCATGGCGGAAGGCGTTCATCCCGACGTTCAGCACCGTGCCAGGCCCGCCCCAGTCGGGGTTCTCGGGGCTGGGCCGGACCGAGACCAGCGTGTCCCCGAAAACCGCCGCCAGCCGCGCAAGGTCCGGCATCTGCCCGGCGGCGATGGCGCGCACCGTGTCGCAGGGCAGCGCGACGGTGCGCGGCACCGGCATCCCGATGCGGATCAGCCGCTGCAGGCACTTCGCGCGCCAGCCGTGCCGGGCGCGCTCGATCGCGGCGGCCGGCTCGACCGGGGTGAAGGCGGCGAAGTCCTGGTGTTTCTGCACTGCGGCATCCTTTCGAGCGGTTGCAGCATACGCCCGAAACGATTCGCCGCAAAGGAATTCACCGCCGCTTTCGCGGGCAGTTGTGCCCTGCGCTGCCCGCGTCACGGGCAATCCGCGGCCGCGGCCGGTTTTCCTTCGCCGCGCGGATCGACTATGGCTTGACGGCCGGCGCGCGCGCGACCGGGCCTCCGGACTGACCGAGGGACACAGGAATGACCGCCCCAGCCCCCACCCTTCTGGCCGATTACCGCCCCTATCCCTTCACCATCGGCCGCGTCGGCCTGACCTTCCGCCTCGCGCCGCGGGCCACCCGCGTCCTGTCCTCGATCGCCTTCGCGCCCAACCCCGAACGGCCCGGGCGGCACGACCTGCGCCTCGACGGGCGCAACCTGCGCCTGATCGCCGCGGCGATTGACGGCCGCGACGTCACCGGCCGCCTCCGGACCGACGCCGAGGGCCTGACGGTTCCGGCGGCAGAGCTGCCCGAAGGCCCCTTCACCTGGACGGCCGAGGTCGAGATCGCGCCCGAGGGAAACACCGCGCTCGAGGGCCTCTACATCTCGCGCGGCATGTACTGCACCCAGTGCGAGGCCGAGGGCTTCCGCAAGATCACCTTCTATCCCGACCGCCCCGACGTGATGGCGCGGTTCCGCGTGCGCATCGAAAGCGATCTGCCGGTGCTCCTGTCGAACGGCAATCCGGCCGGCCGCGGCCCTGGCTGGGCCGAATGGGACGACCCCTGGCCCAAGCCCGCCTATCTCTTCGCGCTCGTCGCCGGCGATCTCGTCAACCTGCCCGACAGCTTCACCACCCGTTCGGGGCGGAAGGTGGACCTCAACATCTGGGTCCGCGCCGGCGATCTCGACCGCTGCGGCTATGCGATGGACGCCCTCAAGCGCGCGATGAAATGGGACGAGGACACCTACGGCCGCGAATACGACCTCGACGTGTTCAACCTCGTCGCCGTGGACGACTTCAACATGGGCGCGATGGAGAACAAGGGGCTCAACATCTTCAACGCGCGGCTTGTCCTCGCCAGCCCCGAGACCGCCACCGACACCGACTACGAACGGATCGAGGCGGTCGTCGCGCACGAATACTTCCACAACTGGACGGGCAACCGGATCACCTGCCGCGACTGGTTCCAGCTCTGCCTCAAGGAGGGGCTGACCGTCTTCCGCGACCAGCAGTTCTCGGCCGACATGCGCTCGGCCGCGGTGCAGCGCATCGACGACGTCCTGATGCTGCGCGCGCGCCAGTTCCGCGAGGATCAGGGGCCGCTCGCCCATCCCGTCCGGCCCGACCGCTATGTCGAGATCAACAACTTCTACACCGCGACCGTGTACGAGAAGGGCGCCGAGGTGATCGGGATGCTCAGGCGCCTCGTCGGGCCCGAAGGCTACCGCAGGGCGCTCGACCTCTATTTCGACCGCCACGACGGCGACGCGGCGACGATCGAGGACTGGCTCCGCGTGTTCGAGGATGCGACCGGCCGCGACCTCGCGCAGTTCAAGCGCTGGTATACCGATGCCGGCACGCCCCGCCTGTCGGTGGCCGAGGACTGGGACGCCGCGACCGGCACCTTCACGCTGACCTTCACCCAGATGACGCCGCCCACGCCGGGCCAGCCCGACAAGCCGCCCCGCGTCATCCCGATCGCCGTCGGCCTGCTCAACCCCAATGGCGACGAGGTGCTGCCGACGACAGTGCTCGAGATGACCTCTGCCACGCAGTCCTTCGCCTTCCCCGGCCTCGCGGCGCGACCCATCGCCTCGATCCTGCGCGACTTCTCGGCGCCGGTCGTGCTCGACCGGCCGCTCTCGGCGCGCGACCACGCCTTCCTGCTCGCGCATGACACCGACCCGGTGAACCGCTGGGAGGCCGGGCGCAGCCTCGCCCGCGACGTGCTGGCGGCGATGGCCACCAGCGGGGCGTCGCCGTCGCCGGAATTCCTCGACGGCATCGACGCGACGCTGCGCGACGGCGGGCTCGACCCGGCCTTCCGCGCCCTCTGCCTGCGGCTGCCGTCCGAGGACGAACTGGCCCAGGCGCTCGCCGATGCCGGCCACGTCCCCGACCCGGAGGCGATCCACGCCGCCGCCGAGCGCCTGCGCGCGGCGATGGCTCACCGGTCCGAGGCCGGACTGCGCCGCCTGATCGCCGATCTCGCGCCGGCGGGGCCCTTCTCGCCCGACGCCGCCGCCGCCGGGCGGCGGGCGCTGCGCCTTGCCGCCCTGTCGCTTCTCGCGCGCATCGACGGCGGCGCGGCGGCGGCGGCGGTCCATGCGGGGGCCGACAACATGACCGACTCGCTCGGCACGCTGGCGGCGCTCCTCGATGCCGGGCGGGGCGCGGCCGAACTCGCTGCCTTCCGTGCGCGCTGGGCGCATGACCGGCTGGTCATGGACAAGTGGTTCAGCCTCCAGCTCCTGCATGGCGACCCCGCCGGCGCGGCCGCGCGCGCCGGGGCCCTGATCCGCGACCCGGATTTCGACTGGACGAACCCGAACCGCGTCCGCGCCGTGCTGGGCGGCCTGTCGGGCAACCATGCCGGGTTCCACGCCGCCTCCGGCGCGGGCTACCGGTTCTATGCCGATGCGCTGATCCGGCTCGACCCGGTGAACCCGCAGACGGCGGCGCGGATGACCACCGCCTTCGAGACCTGGGCGCGCTACGACGCGGGCCGGCGCCAGCAGATCAGGGACCAGCTCGAACGCATCGCCGCGCAGCCGGGCCTCAGCCGCAACACCGCCGAGATGGTGGCGCGGATGCTTGGCGCCGGCTGAGGCCGCGCTTTCCGGCGCGGCCCCCTGCACGCGGCGACAGTCGCGCGCCGCGGCAGGGATCGTTTCCGCTCCGGGAACCTGCGCGAAAATGCCCTGTTTCCAGCATCTTGCTGCCGTGATCGAAGGGCACGGGAGAGGGAGGAAGACGGGCTTCGGACCCGTTGAACCAGGTGATGAGTGACGTGTTCGAATACCGCGTGCAGGCGCGCAATCCTGTCATGTATCTCCTGCTCGGCGCCGCCATCGCGCTCACGCGCTACGGGCTCGTGCATCCGGGCTACCGGCTGATCGGCTGCCTCGGCGCCGCGGCCTGCGCCGCCATCCTCTGGCGGCTCGTCGTCAATCCGAAATCCGGCTTCCGGCTGACCGGCAAGATGATCGAGGTCTTCGGCCCCGCCTGGCACCGGATCGTGCCGCTGCGCCAGGTCGAGACCGTGCTCATCTCGGGGGCCGAACGCGGCCAGACGCAATGCCTGCTGCGCCTGACCGACGGCAGCGACCTGCCGGTGCCGGCGACGGGCTGGTTCCGCGCCGAGACCCTGGCCGAGGAATTCCAGGCGCGCGGGCTGCGGGTCCTCGTCTGACCGCCCGCGCCGGCCTCAGGCCTCCCGTTACTGGCAGTAGGACTGGCTGCGCGTCCAGGCCGAGATCGTCGCGACCTTCGCGGGGTCGTGCATCGGGCCCCAGTCGTTGACCAGCCCCGCCAGCGCCCCCGGCCCGCGCACCAGGCCGCCCTCCTCGGGCGCCCGGTTCGCGGCGATGCGCACCGCGCATTCGAGGTTCGTCTCGCCGTCCTTCAGGCCGCCCTCCGACAGGTCGCAGCCGACGTAGTCCGCCGTCCGGGGCGAGATCTGGAGAAGGCCGAAATAGCGGCCGCCCCCGCCCACCGCCTGCGGGTTCCAGGTGCTTTCGTAGCGGGCGATGGCCGAGAACAGCCCGGCCCAGAAGGCGCGGCGGTCTTCCGGCGAGGCCTCGGCATAGGTCGGGCAGAACTCGGCGACATCCATCGGCACCGTCGAGGCCAGGATCGCGCCCTCGTCGCGCAGCGCCTCCAGCGTCGCCTCCGTCCAGGCCGCGGACTGCGGATGGTGGTCCCACTGCATCACCGGAAGGGACGCCGGCGCGGAGGAGGACGCATCCCCCATCTCCATGCAGGCCGAACTCAGCAGGACGGCGCCCAGTGCCAGCGGGCGGATGGTCCGGGTAATCCTCATCGGTCTCGCTTGGGCAGCGACGGGCCCCCACGCCCGACCCGGATGACCTTGCAAATCGGACACCACGGATCAATCAGGGGCATTGCTGCGGCGCAGAAATCGGCGGATGTCCGCCATTTGCGCCCGCAGGCATCGGCGGAAACCGGCGCGCGCCGGCGCCCGGCGGGGCGGGCGATGGCGCTTGCCCGGCCCGGTCCGGCGCCGTAGAAGGCGGGCGCATCCGGGGGAACGTCCATGCTCGACCTGACATTCACCGCGCCCAAGCCGAAGCTCATCGCGGGCGCGAAGGCGGACTGGGAAATGGTCATCGGGATGGAGGTCCACGCCCAGGTCGCCTCGAACGCGAAGCTGTTCTCGGGCGCCTCGACCGCCTTCGGCGCCGAGCCCAATTCCAACGTCTCCTTCGTCGATGCGGCGATGCCGGGGATGCTGCCGGTCATCAACGAATTCTGCGTCGAACAGGCGGTGCGCACGGGGCTGGGGCTGAAGGCGAAGATCAACCTCGTCTCCGCCTTCGACCGCAAGAACTACTTCTACCCCGACCTGCCGCAGGGCTACCAGATCAGCCAGCTCTACCACCCGATCGTCGGCGAGGGCGAGGTGATCGTGGACATGGGGCCCGGCATCGCGCGCCGGGTGCGGATCGAACGCATCCACCTCGAGCAGGATGCCGGCAAGTCGATCCACGACCTCGACCCGGCGATGTCCTTCGTGGACCTCAACCGCACCGGCGTCGCGCTGATGGAAATCGTCAGCCGCCCCGACATCCGCGGGCCGGAGGAGGCGGCGGCCTATGTCGCCAAGCTGCGCCAGATCCTGCGCTATCTCGGCACCTGCGACGGCAACATGCAGAACGGCAACCTGCGCGCGGACGTGAACGTCTCGGTCTGCCGGCCGGGGGCCTACGAGAGGTTCCGCGAGACCGGCGACCACCGGCATCTCGGCACCCGCTGCGAGATCAAGAACATGAACTCGATGCGCTTCATCCAGCAGGCGATCGAGTACGAGGCGCGCCGCCAGATCGCGATCCTCGAGGACGGCGGCACGGTGGTGCAGGAGACCCGCCTCTACGATCCCGACCGGGGCGAGACGCGCTCGATGCGCTCGAAGGAAGAGGCGCACGACTACCGCTACTTCCCCGACCCGGACCTGCTTCCGCTGGAGATCGACCAGGCCTGGGTGGATGCGATCGCCGCCGCGATGCCGGAATTGCCCGACGCCAAGAAGGCACGCTTCGTGGCAGAGTACGGCATGACCGAATACGACGCGGGCGTGCTGACGGCCGAGGCCGCCGATGCCGCCTTCTTCGAGGAGGTGGCGAAGGGCCGCGACGGCAAGCAGGCGGCGAACTGGGTCATCAACGAGCTTTTCGGGCGGCTCAACCGCGAGGGCCTGAGCATCGAGACCACGCCGGTCAGCGCGGCCCAGCTCGGCGGCATCCTCGACCTTCTCGCCGCCGGGACCATCTCGGGCAAGATGGCCAAGGACCTCTTCGAACGCCTGTGGACGACCGACCGGGGCGCCGATCCCGCCGCGGTCGCCGAGCGCGAGGGGATGCGCCAGGTCACCGATACCGGCGCGATCGAGGCGGCGGTGGACGCGATCATCGCCGCCAATCCCGATCAGGTGGCCAAGGCGAAGCAGAACCCCAAGCTCGCCGGCTGGTTCACCGGGCAGGCGCTGAAGGCGACCGGCGGCAAGGCCAACCCGGCGGTCGTCAACGCGCTGGTGGCCCGGAAGCTCGGCCTCTGACCCGCCGGGCCGGGCCCCCGACCCATGAGGCCCGGCCCCCGGCCCGTCCGTCCCGGCCCCGACCCATGAGGCTCGACCGCCGCCCCGCGAGGCGCGGCCCCTGTCCCGTCACGCGCGCCCCCGGCCCGTCCGGCCCCGCCCCGAACCATGAGGCCCGGCCCCGGACTCGTCAGGCCGGGCTTCCGGTCCGCAAGACCCTGCCCCGACCCATGAGGCCCGGCCCCAAACCCATCGAGCCCGGCCCCAACCCGCGGGAACCGGCCCCCGGCCCGTCAGTCCCGGCCCCCGGCCCGTCAGTCCCTCCCCCCGGCCCGTCCAGCGCCCGGCCGGCGCCGGCACAGCACCGGCAGCAGCGCCAGCGCCCCGGCCAGAAGCGGCAGCCCGGCGGGAACCGGCACCGGCGCCGGGGTGATCGCCACGTTGTCGATCAGCCCGCCGTAGCTGTCGCTGCCCCCGGCGGCGGCGAAGCGCAGCGCGTAGGTGCCGGGCGCCGTCACCGCGAACAGCGCCGTCACTTCCGTCCACATCCCGCTGAAGGCCCCGGTCACGCTGCCCGCGGCCAGCCCGCCGATCCACCACTCGATGCGGTTGGTCGCCGCCGAAGCCGTGCGCGGCGCATACCAGAAGCTCAGCGCATAGCTGCCTGGGGTCAGGGTGACGAGCTGCTGCATCGCCGCATTCGCCGTCGAGTCGAGCTCGACATAGTACTGCCCGTCCTGGGCATCGATGCCGGGCAGGGTGCGGTCCGTCTGCACCTCGATGCCGGGGCCCGCCACCGTCGTCCAGCCGTCAAGCGCCGTCCAGCGGTCCCAGCCGCCGCCCGTCGCCGGCAGCGCGGCGAAATGGAGGCCGTTGTCGAGCCCGGCCGGATCGCCGGGCACCCCCGCCTCGAAACTGCCGTTCACCACGATCGTCGCCGCCGCCGCGCCGCCCGCCGCCGCCATGCCCGCCAGCGCCCCTGCCAGCGCCAGCCCCGCCGCACCTGCCATCCTCGCCCTTGCCGTCATTCCAGCCGCCCGCCTGACCTGCCGGCCGCGACGATGCCGGTTCATGGTAAACACCGGGTTAACGCCGCCGCCCGCGCTGGGGGGCCGCAGCCCCCGCCCCGGCAAGGGCCGGCCGGCAACAGTGTCGCGCGCCGCGGTCGCGGGAACTTGGACAGCTGCCCGGACGCTGGCTATAAGCGCCGCGGTGCAACACAGGCGAGTCGGACATGCCGCGTTACGAGTACAAGGTCATCCCGGCCCCCGCCCGCGGCGAGAAGGCGCGCGGCCTCAAGACCACGGCCGACCGCTTCGCCCATGCGCTGGAACTGGCGCTGAACCCGCTCGGCGCCGAGGGCTGGGAATTCACCGGCGCCGAGACCCTGCCGGTCGAGGAACGCTCCGGCTTCGCCGGCCGCGTCACCACCGTCTTTCAGAACGTGCTGGTCTTCCGCCGCGAGATCGTGCCCGACGACGCCCTCCTGCCCGAGGAGATGGCGCGCACGCCGGCGCAGAAGTCGCTCCTGTCCTTCGGCCGCCTGCGGCTCGGCAAGGGCGCGCCGAAGGAGCCGCCGCTCACCGCGCCGCCCGCGGCCGGGGCGGAGGACCGCGCCGCCGTGCCGCGCCTCGGCCCGGCGGTCCCGGCCGACGAACCCGAGGTCCTGCCGCCCTTCCGCGGCGGCACCGGCGGTCGCTGAGGGGCGCAGGCCGCTCCGGGCCGGCCTCCGGGGCCGGGCGCGCGGCGATGCCGCCACCGCGACGAAACCGGCGCGGGCGGCAAATTGTCCACAGGCCGCGAATAGCCCGTCCAAGCGGAATCATGGCGGTTCGGCGGCCCGTTCATGGACGTCTTTTCAATACGTTAACCATTGTTTTTCAACCCCTGGGCGAAACGGCATCCCTCACTTTCGCCACAATTCCGCCACGATCCGCTTGCTCCGTCGGTCTCCCTTGGGTTCTGCTGGCGCCACGAAGGGTGGTGAGACCGTCATGTTCGAATTCAAGCTCGTTCCCGCGCCGGCCATCGGCGCCGCTGCCAGCGGCCCCCTCCCCTCGCGCTGGCGCCGCCGCCGGCCGGAGGAAGACGATCCGCTGACCCTGCTCACGACGACGATCAACCTCTGCGCGGCCGCCGGCTGGGACTATGCCGGGTCCGAGATCGTGCCGGTGACGCGGCGGCGCTTCCTGCGCGCGCCGGTCGTCGAACACCGCACCTATCTCGTCTTCCGCCGCCCGCTCGAACCCCGCCGCTCGGCCGCCGCCGCCCACGAGGCCGCCGTCGCCGCCGCCGCCGCCGAACGGGCCGCCGCCGATGACGCCGAACGCCGCGCCGCGCGCGAGGAACTGGTCGCCCGCGTCCGCGCCGGCGCGCGCCGGATCGTAGTCGTGCCGCCCGGGCCGCTGATGCTGGCGCCCCCGCCGGCCGAGGCCATCGCCGCCGAATAGCGGCTCAGGGCGCGAGGTCCAGCGCCAGCGCGTGGATCCGTCCGACAAGCTCGGGGCCCAGCGCCGCGTGCACCGCGCGGTGGCGCTCGACCCGGCCCATCGCGGCAAAGGCCGCCGCCCGCAGGCGCACGCTGAAATGCGTCTCCCCGCCCTCGCGCCAGCCGGCATGGCCGCGGTGGCGCTCGCTGTCGTCGCGCACCTCGATCTCGCGCGGTGCGAACGCCGCCTCCAGCCGTGACCGGATTTCCTCGGCTGCCGTCATCGCCCCCAACTTCCGCTTTCCTGACACGCGAAAAACCCTAAACTCCCTTACCCCGAGTCGGAAAGGCATGAGCGGGAACCCAGACGGATGACACGGAACGACCCCTTCGGCTTTGACATTTCTGCCGCGTCCGACAAGCGGAAGCGGACGAAGGGGCGGCGGGGCATGTCGGGCGCCTTCGAGACCTCGTCGCGGCGTTGCGATCATCAGGGCTGCGATCTCGCCGGCCAGTACCGCGCGCCGAAATCGCCCGACCAGCTCGACGAATACCTGTGGTTCTGCAAGGACCACGTGCGCGAGTACAACCTCAAGTGGAACTTCTTCCAGGGCAAGACCGAGGACGAGTTCCGCGCCATCACCGAGAAGGACCGTTTCGGCGGCCGCGAGACGAAGCCCTTCGCGCGCCGCGGGCCCGAGGACCGCGCCTGGGCGCGGCTCGGCATCGACGACCCGATGGAGATCCTCGGCCACAACGCCACGCGCAGCCCGCCGCCCGGCGGGTCCGGGCGCCGGCTGCCGCCGACCGAACGCCGCGCGCTCGAGATCCTCGATGCCCGCGACACCTGGACGCGGTCGGAAATCCGCAAGCAGTACAAGTCGCTGGTCAAGGACCTGCATCCCGACATGAACGGCGGCAACCGCGACGACGAAAGCCGCCTGCAGGAGGTCGTCTGGGCCTGGGACCAGATCAAGGAGAGCCGCAACTTCCGCGACTGACCAGGCGGGGCGCCCGGCGCCGCCGGCCGGCTCAGCCGAGGCGGCGGAGGAACCCGTATTTCATCAGCCAGATCAGCGCGCGGTCCGCCATGTCGGGCGAGGTGCGCGCCGCCGCCGCCGCCTCGGGGGCCGTCATCCCCGCCGCGCCGGCGCCCGCCACCGCGCCGAAGACGGCCCGGATCGTCCGCTCGTCGGCGAAGATCCGCCCCGTCGCGCCGTAGTTGCGCAGCTTCAGCGCCAGCGCCGGACCGCCCGCCGGCGCCTCCGGGTCGGGGGCGAAGCGGGTCGCGCCATGCCCGCCGGCCTCGGTCGGATAGCCGGCATAGATCAGCATCGGCGAGGGGATCACCGGCACGCGGCCCGGCGCCTCGCGGGTCTGCCGCCCCGCGCCCCGCCGCCGCCGCGCCGCCAGCTCCGCCCACAGGTCCTGGATCCGGGGCACGATCTTCGCCCAGTCGTACAGTTCATCCGCCCGCCTGCGGCCCGCCGCGCCCAGCTTCCGGCGCAGGCCCCCGTCGCGCGCCAGCGTCACGATCGCCGCGATCATGCCGCCCATGTCGATCTCGGTCAGCGCCGAGACCGAGGCGCAGAAATGCACGTTGTTGTCGAAGCCGGTCATGTAGCGGAAGGCCTCGGGCGCCGTGTGCGCGGCGGTCAGGCCGCGCGTCGGGACCCGGATGCCGACATCGGGGGAGACCGTATCCTTCATCCCGTCCCAGTCGGAGACGATCAGCGGCAGCCCCGCCGCCATCGCCTCGACCGGGGCAAGCCCGAAGGTCTCCTGGATGTTGTCGATCAGGAAGAGGAAGATGTCGCCGCCCGACAGGGTGGCCCGGCGCTCCTCGGGCTTCGCGCCGTCAAGGACATGGTGCGCGACCGAGGGCATCAGCCGCGCCGCGCCCTCGGCAAAGACGCGCTCGGCATAGCGGTCGGCATGGATGCCGCAATGGACGAGGTGCAGCCTGTGGCCGGCGCCGAGCCGCCGCTGCGCCGCCTCCATCGCGATGAAGACCGGCAGCGGGTCGAACTTCGCCACCGGCGTCAGCCGCGCCAGGGTGACGCAGACGACGTCCTGCGGCCCCGCGCCGATGCGCGCGCGCAGGGCCTTGCGCGCGCCCGGGTCGCGGCGGAAGTCCTCGCAATGGATGCCCAGCGGGATCACCGGCGTCTGGAACCGGGGCGGCGGGGCGGCGCCGAACCGCCGTTCCAGATAGTCGTCGATCAGGTCGAGCTGCGCCACGACCGACCGGCGGACCGCCTCGGAAGTGCAGATCACCGCGTCCCAGTCCGCCACCGGCGCGACGCGGAGGTCGAAGAACCCGGCCAGCACCGCCTCGGTCGAGGTCGTGTGGGTGACGCCGCAGACCGACCAGGCGGCGCTGCCGAAGGGCGCGCGGCGCCAGGCCTCGCGCGCGTAGTTGGGGCTGGGGTGATGCAGCGTGCCGGCCGGCGCCATCTCGAGAGGCCGCAGCGGGCTGACCCGGCGCACCGGCACGCCCGGCCGCAGCGCCGCCGCCAGCTCCGCCACCGTCTGCATGTCGCGGGTCTCGCGCGGCATGACGAGGAACTCGCCGACATCGGCATGGCGCAGGAAGCCGCGCAGGAAGCCCTCGCCCGCGACCCGCCGGCCGTTGATCCCCTTCTTCGCCGGGTTGTAGGCGTCCTCGGCATAGAGGATCGCGGCGTTGCGGTCGGGCGCGCTCACCGCCTTTTCATCCACAGCCAGGGCGTCGGGCCGACCCGCCATTCCCAGAGCGCGAGAAGCCGGTCGAGGTCCGACAGCCGCTCCATCCAGGGCGGCAGAGCGCGGCCCTCGACGGCGCGCCCGATGCGCGCGACGTGATGGGTGGCGGCAAAGCGCGCGGCAAGGCGGTCCGACAGGCCGGGGCGGAAGCAGTCATGCGCCTCGACAAGGATGTCGGCCCGCACGAGGCCGGGCGCCTTCGCCGGGTCGAGCAGCGCCTCCTCCGCGCCCTCGATGTCGCAGATGACCAGCGTCTCGGCGGCGGCGCAGAGGGCCAGGCCGTCATGGCCGATGCGCCCGCCGACCGTCACCCGGTCCGCCACCCCGTTCGCCTCGGCAAGGGCGCGGCACAGGGCGCGCGCCTCCGCGTTCTTGTCGAAGGCAAGGATGCGCGCCTGCGGCAGGCGCAGGGCCATGCCCACGGCGTAATAGCCCTCCGCGCAGCCGACATCGACCACCTGCGCATAGCCGCGCGCGATCGCCGCATGGATCACCGGGTGCAGCGCCGCCTCGTAGCTGCCAAGCAGCCGCGCCGCCCGCGCCCCCTCCGCCGCGCGGACGGGATAGGCCATGCCCGCGAAGGGACCGGACTGGACGGTGCCGCCCGACTGCACCGCCAGCGTGTTCGCCACCAGCCCCGCCCGCCACTTCGCCAGAAGCCGCAGCGCCTCGGCCAGCGCCGCCTCGGCGGGCGGCCGCGCGGCCAGGCTGCGCAGCGCCTCGGTGACGGCAATCGTGGTGGCGGAAGGCTCCTGCGGCACCTGTCTCCCCGGCCCGGACGGCCCGTCCCGGCCCCGGCGCGGGGCCATGATTGCCGCAATCGCGCCGCCGCTTCAACCGCGCCCGCCGGAGGCGTCCGCCGGTCCCGGCGCGCCGGCGCGCGGCCGGGCGCTGCCTTGCTCTTGCGGCCCCGCGCGATATGTTGGATTAAGCCCCGCACCACGACAGACCCACGGCGCCGTCCCGGCGCAGACTCGGCGGACATCATGCTGGACCAGACAACGAAGCCCACCGAGGAGATCTCGGTCCACGACGTTTTCGGCATCGACACCGAGATGAAGGTGAAGGCCTTCGCCGAACGCACCGAGCGCGTGCCCGACATCGACCCCACCTACAAGTTCGACCCCGACACGACGCTCGCGATCCTCGCCGGGTTCGCCTACAACCGCCGGGTGATGATCCAGGGCTATCACGGCACCGGGAAATCGACCCATATCGAACAGACGGCGGCGCGGCTGAACTGGCCCTGCGTGCGGGTGAACCTCGATTCCCACATCAGCCGCATCGACCTGATCGGCAAGGACGCGATCAAGCTGCGCGACGGCAAGCAGGTGACCGAGTTCCACGAGGGCATCCTGCCCTGGGCGCTGCGGAACCCCGTCGCGATCGTCTTCGACGAATACGATGCCGGCCGGGCGGACGTGATGTTCGTCATCCAGCGGGTGCTGGAACATGACGGCAAGCTGACGCTCCTCGACCAGAACGAGATCATCACCCCGCACCCGTCCTTCCGGCTCTTCGCGACCTCGAACACGGTGGGCCTCGGCGACACGACCGGGCTCTATCACGGGGTGCAGCAGATCAACCAGGCGCAGATGGACCGCTGGTCCCTGGTGGCGACGCTCAACTACCTCAGCCACGACGCCGAGGCGGCGATCGTGCTGGCCAAGAACCCCCACTACAACACCGACCGGGGCCGCAAGATCATCAGCCAGATGGTCACCGTCGCCGACCTGACGCGCACCGCCTTCATGAACGGCGACCTCTCCACGGTGATGAGCCCGCGCACGGTCATCAACTGGGCGCAGAACGCCGAGATCTTCCGCAACATCGGCTATGCGTTCCGGGTGACGTTCCTGAACAAGTGCGACGAGCTGGAACGCCAGACGGTGGCCGAATTCTACCAGCGCTGCTTCGACGAGGAACTGCCGGAAAGCGCGGCCAGCACGGCGGTGCGGTAGGGCCGATGCATATCGGCCTGATCGGCGGCATCGGCCCGGCGGCGACGGTCGCCTACTACCAGCGCCTGTCGGCCGCCATGCAGGCCCGCCGCGTTCCCCTCGAGCTGACGCTGGTCAATGCCGACATCTTCGGCCTGATCGCCAACGTCAACGCCGACCGGCGGCAGGACCAGGCCCGCGACTACGCCCGCCTCATCGACCGTCTGAAGGCCGCGGGTGCCGGCTGTGCCGCGATCACCTCCCTCGGCGGGCATTTCTGCTTTGCCGAGACGCAGGCGCTGTCGTCCCTGCCGCTCGTCTCGGCGGTGGCGCCGCTCGACGACCACTTCGCCGCCCGGGGGCTGCGCCGGGTCGGGCTGCTCGGCACCCGCGTCGTCATGCGCACGCGCCTCTACGGCCAGCTCGCCCGGACCGAGGCCGTCGCCTGCGACGATCGGATCGACGATCTCGGCCAGACCTATCAGGATGTCGCCGTCAGCGGCACCTGCTCGGAGCCCCAGCGCGCGAAGCTCTTCGCCGCCGGCCGGCGAATGGTCGAGGAGATGGGGGCCGAGGCCATCGTCCTCGCCGGAACCGACCTCAACCTCGCCTTCGACGGGCACGATCCCGGCTACCCGGTCGTGGACGCGCTCGATGTCCACATCGCCGTGCTCGCCGACATCGCCTGCGACCGGCGCGCGCCGTGACGGCCGGCGGCCCCGCCGTTAGGGGCGGGGCCGCCCGCCGCGCTCAGGCGGCCAGGGCCGGGGTTCCCGCCCGCGCCGCCATCGTGGCCTTCGCCCACCAGACGACATCGTCCAGCATCGCCTTCGCCGCGGGCAGGATCACCGGCTCGATGTCGGCCAGGTTGCCCGAGCCGCCGAAGCCGTTGTGGACGCGGAAGAAGTCGCTGCCGCCGATGCGCACGTTGTTGCGGGTCGGCACCATCTGCAGCTCGACCCCGATGTTCTGCAGGTGCGCCAGCGCGTTCGCCCCGCCCATCGAGCCATAGGCGATCGCGCCGAAGGGCTTGCGCGCCCATTCGACATAGGCATGGTCCAGCGCGTTCTTCAGCGACGCGGGCAGCGAGCGGTTGTGCTCGGCCACCACGAAGATATAGCCGTCGAACCCGGCCAGCTTCTGCTGCCACTTCCGCGCCTCGGGGCTCTGGCTCGGCGCCCAGGCGTTCGACGCCACCTCGGCAAAGATCGGCAGGTTGTAGTCGCGCAGGTCCACCAGCTCGACGGTCATGTCGTCGCGGGCCTGCGCCTGCTTCAGCATCCACTGCGCCGGAACGTCGGCGAAGCGGGTCGGGCGGGTGGATCCGATGATGAGGGCGATCTTCGGTCTGGACATGGCATGGCACCTTTCGTCTGACATGCGGAAAACCTGTCCGCATGACATGTGCCACCCCGTCCTGTGCGGCAATCTCAGCAGGGGCGCAGCGCCTGTGCGCCCGCGCACATGAACCCCGGTCCCGCCGCGACGCTAGTTCCGCGCGTTCTGCGCCAGCGACTTGAAGACGTAGAGCGGGATCAGGATGCCGGCGATCAGGCTGCCGAGCCAGACCAGGAGCGTCGCCGCCAGCCAGTTCGAGATGCCGCCGATGACCAGTCCGGTCGCGAGCCATTCGGTCACCTTCAGCCCGATGAAGGCCGAGACCAGCGAGATCGCGCCGCGGATCTGCGGCATGCTGGTGAGGGCGATCTTGGTGATCAGCGGCTCGGTCAGGATCATCACCCCGGTATAGATCAGCAGCACGACGATGAACCCCGTCGCGGTGATCGAAAAGCCGGGAAGCAGCATCACCGCCACCAGCAGGCCGACCGCGTTGGCAAGGATCGTCGCCGCCGTCCGAAGCAGTAGTCGCACCATGGTCGGGTCCCCTTTCCGGCTGTCACGGGCGAACCCTAGCCGTGCGCGGGCGCCCCGGCAATCGCGCAGCACGCGAACCGCCCGCCGCCCGGCCCGCCGCGGCAGGGCTGCATCAGGCCCCGCCGGGGCCGGACCCCGCGGGGCCGTCCGCTACTGCGCGATGTGGATAAGCCGCAGCTTCGTCGTGTCGCTGGCCTCAAGCCCGTCCTCGGCGCCCTGCCCGGTCCAGTCCATCTCCCACAGGACCGGGTGCCGGCCGGGCCTGAAGCGGGCGAGCCTGAACACCTCGCCGTTGCGGTCCTTCCCGTGCGCGACCGCCCAGACCATCGGGCTCATCGGCGGCTGCATCCGGTGGCCGTCGCATTCGATGTCGGCAAGGATCTCGGGGGCGGTGGCCCGCGCCTCGAGCTTCGATGGCGTGTGGTCGCCGGAATTGAACTCGTAGGTGATGAGCCGGGCGTGCATCGCCCTGCCGTTCAGATGTCCGTGGAAGGTCCAGCATTCGGGGTCGGCAAAGCTCACCGAAACGCCCGTGGCCGGCGCTTCGCCCTCGATCAGGTACCTGAAGCCGCCGGAGTCGGTGAAGGTCAGCCGGATCGGCACGTCCACCCGGAAAGTCAGCTGCCCCGCCACGTCGGACGGGTCGCGCCACTGGCCGCGCGCATCGACCTCCAGCTTGAAGCGCCCGCAACGTTCCAGCGCCGCGCGCAGGTCGGCCCTCCGCTTTTCATAGGTCGGGTCGGGGGC